>SESE01001094.1_pt1 | contig 11139 bp, 4 predicted proteins | sample 3171371 | NCBI WGS metagenome assembly SESE01 (sample SAMN06051881, study PRJNA518727) | freshwater metagenome | biome: subpolar coniferous forest; feature: holomictic lake; material: water; isolation source: holomictic Lake 442, 13 m depth | place: Canada: near Kenora, Ontario | collected...
GAAAAGGTAAGCCATGAGGCCTTTGCTGGATACCTTTCTGAGCTCGAAAGCACAGGGGTGCAGGTTTATGTGATTCCCGGTAACCACGACATCAACAACCCTGATGCCATGAGCTATACCAGCGGCACTGCTACGTCGGTAGAGTCGGTCAGTGCAGAAGACTTTCAGGCGATCTATGCGGATTTCGGATATGGAGAAGCCATCTACAGGGACACAAGTTCCCTGAGCTATGTTGCAGAGGCGGCGGACAACCTCTGGATCCTCGGCATCGACAGTTGCAAGTACGCTCAGAACGGTACCTCCCCTGTAACCTCCGGCAGCATGAATGCCGCAACGAAGGAATGGGTTCTCGATATCCTTGCGGAAGCCAAAATCAAGGGCATTACTGTCATCGGCATGATGCACCATAACCTGTCTGAACACTTCACGCTGCAAGCCGACTTGTTTCCGGATTATGTGATAGCAGATGATACTACTGACGGCACATCTCTTGCTCAGGAGTTGGCTGATGCAGGTTTAAGCATGATGTTTACCGGTCACTTCCACGCCAATGATGTCAATCGGGATGCCGCCAGCGGGCTTTATGAAATTGAAACCGGTTCACTGGTCACCTGGCCCAGCCCGGTCCGCACCGTCACCATCAACAACGACCACACCGTCGACATCACGACGACCTCCGTTACAGAGATCAATTATGATCTTGGTGGTGCGACATCGTTTCAAGCCTATGCCACCGATTACCTCATGAGCGGCCTTAACCAGCTTGCTGTTTCCTACCTGATGGGGACTTTCCATATCTCCCAGGATGCCGCAAACCAGGTTGCGCCGCTCTTTTCAGCAGCCATGGCAGCACACTATAAAGGTGATGAAACAATGGACCAGACAACGCTCTTGACGATACAGGCGATGGCATCATCAGGCAACCAGATGCAGCTTATGCTTGCAGGCGCGCTGCAGTCCCTCTGGACAGACGCTTTGCCTGCTGACAATAACGTACAGATTTCTCTTCCTGATTTCTGGGAGGGCGTTACGACAGCCGACCTGAAAGAAATTCTTGCTGACGACTACAATCTTACCCCTCAACAGCATTACGAACTATACGGCCCCAACGCACCGCTGGTCAATGGTAGTATCGACGGACTCGGTAATGTCGTAACACTGTATTTTGAAGAAGCTCTTGATACTGTGCATATTCCTTCCGTCAGCCAGTTTGTTGTCGATAACGGCGAAACCAGTGCGACGATCAGCAGCCTTCAGGTAGTCAACAACGAGGTCATACTGACGCTTGGTGTACCGCTTGACCTGTCGAAGACTGTTAAGGTCTCCTATAACGATTTGTCTGCCGCCAACGATACGGCCACACTGCAGACCATCGATGGCCATGATGCGCTCTCATTTCAGGAAGTTGCGATCACCAACACGCTTTCCCTTACTGGCAACAAAAGTGAATCCTTCGCCTTTGCCTCTTCAATCTCTCTTGATGGAGCTGAAATATCGGCATTTGATGCTGCAAGCGGGCGACTTTTTGTCACTTCATTTACCGGTTTGCAGGTTGTCAGCGTGGATGCCGATCTTCATATGACACTCCTTGCGACTATTCTACTTGGAAGCAATGATCTGAATAGCGTTGCGATCAAAAACGGTATTGTTTCTGTTGCTGTGGCAGCTTCCGACAAAACCTTGCCGGGTACCGTCTATTTTCTTGATGCAGATGGTGATCTTGCATCCCCGTCGTTGATGACGTTGGGCAGCGTCACAGTAGGGGCAAATCCCGACATGCTTACTTTTAGTGCCGACGGCAAGACGGTTCTTGTCGCCAACGAAGGTGAAATGGCCAGCATGACCAGTAACCCCGAAGGCTCGGTCAGCATCATTGATCTCAGTAATGGTGTCGCTGCAGCAACGGTCAAGACAGCCTCATTTACAGCATTCAACGATAAATTTGCAGAATTACGGGCAGAAGGTGTTCGCTTGTTCGATGGAATTACTGTTGCCAATGACCTCGAACCGGAATACATCAGTATCTCACCAGACGGGAAAACTGCGTTCGTGACTCTGCAGGAGAACAATGCGATTGGTATTCTCGATATCGCCACAGGCAAATTTACCGATCTTGTACCCTTAGGGTTCAAAAGCTGGCTTGGCCTGCCGTTGGACGGCAGTGACAATGGCACCTACACACCGCGGACAGACTTACCTGTATTGGGTCAGTACATGCCTGACGGAATTGGCTCTTTCACCGGCAGTGATGGCAAAACGTATTACATCATTGCAAATGAAGGAGACGACCGTAATGATTTTATGTCACCTGATGCCGTAAAGCTTAAAGATATAGGCAAGTCTGTAGATCCAGTCAGCGGAAATAACTTTTCATTGGACCCGGAGTTGATTGTAAAGTATGGCAATCTGCTGAGCACCTCAGCAATAGGTAACTTAAGAATCTCTCTTGCACCTGGCAACAACGGGGATATTGATGGCGACGGAGTTATCGAACAAATTCAGGCCTATGGCGCACGATCCTTCAGCATTCTTAATGCCGACGGTACCATCGTTTTCGACAGTGGGTCGCACATCGAGCAGTTTGCTGCCTCGACAGGCTCCTTCAATTCGGCTGATCCTTCGACCTTCGGCATCTTTGTAGACACGCGTTCCGACAACAAGGGGCCGGAACCTGAAGGTATTGCTGTCGGGCAGATCGGTGGAAAAACTCTCGCATTTGTCGGTCTGGAGCGTGGAGCAGGTGCAATCATGGTTTATGATGTAACGGATCCCCAGCATGTCAGTTTTGTTCAATCCCTGAGTCATCCTGATGATTCAAAAGCTCTCACAGGTGATGGGTTGGAGTCCGGGGCTGGCCCCGAAGGTCTGACCTTCGTTTCCAGTGATGCATCTCCCAGTGGCCAGAATCTGCTCTTTGTTTCCAACGAGTATTCAAAAAATGTCAGCCTCTTCACGTTGACCAACTTGAACGATGCTCCGACGGTTGTCAGCACAATTGCTGATGTATCGACATCTGAAGATGCGCCGTTCAGCCTGATGGTGCCCGTCGGAACGTTCAATGATGTGGATGCCGGTGACAGCATGACCTACAGTGCAACATTGGCCGACGGCACTCCACTGCCGTCATGGCTGAAATTCGACGGTGAACTTCAGGGTACACTGAAATACTCTACAACCACAACAGACACCTACTTCTCCCAATCAGGCAAGTGGCCAGCAACAGACTCCGCATCGGCAATTACGGCTATGGTCACGGGCGAAAAAACGGATGCCGGTAACATAGCGTGGCAGAGTGGTGACCCGGCAAATGGAGCGATAAAGACGATTGCCGAAACACTGCGCGATGATCTTGGCTTTGCCATTGGCGTTGCCAGCACGGTGCCTTTCTCTCATGCAACACCGGCAGGAGTTGTCAGCCACAATGTCAACCGCAACAACTATCAGGATATTGCTCACGAAATTCTGTTCGACACACAGCCTGATGTTGTTATTGGCGGCGGGCTTGACAGTCTGTTCGCAAAGGCAGTCACCAACGCAGCGAAGGTCAGCACGGATCTTGATCACAATGGCTTCAATGACGACTACGATGCATTCAAGGCGGGTACAGCGGGCACGAACCATGACAATAACGGTTACACGTTTGTCGAGCGGGCTACCGGTGTTGATGGAGGAACTGCATTGGCAGCGGCAGCCAACAGCGTACATCTTGCTGATGGTGATAAACTGTTCGGCCTGTTCGGCACATCAGGTGGCAACTTTGAATATTATGAAGTGGCCGACACACCCGGCACGGCTACTATTACCCGCAGCACCACCGACAGCACTCCGGGCGTTGATGAAGACCCGACCATGACTGAAATGACGACGGCGGCGCTTTCAGTACTTAATCAGGATAATGATGGCTTTTTTGTGATGTTTGAGCAGGGCGACATTGACTGGAGTAACCACTCCAACGATTATGAAAACATGGTGGGCGGCGTTGTTGATCTGGAGAATGCGGTCACATCAGCAGAAAATATGGTCACAGCCGGAACCGACGGCATGAATTGGTCAAATACCCTGATGATTGTCACCAGCGACCACTCGAACAGCTACCTGCGGCTTCAGGAGGAGCTTGGCAAGGGCAATCTGCCAGTGCAGACCGTGGTGGCAGGCAAGCCAACCTATGCCGATGGAGATGTAACATACGGCACGACCGGCCACACGAATGAACTGGTTGCGCTGCAGGCACGAGGAGCTGGCGCAGAATTGTTCAAAGAGTATGAGGGCGTGTTGTATCCGGGAACCAATATCGTAGACAATACCAAGATCTACGAGGTCATGATGAGCGCTGCAAAAGATCTTGGTGTAGAGCACATCGTCCTGTTCATCGGTGACGGGATGAATATCGAACATGAAATCGCTGGCAGCCAGTATCTCTACGGAAAAGATTTTGGCCTGACCTGGCAAGACTGGGGCCAGTTGGAAGATGGATGGGCTGGCTATGCAAGTACCTGGGATGTTACATCATATAATACTTATGCACAAGCTGCGGGAGCAGCGAGCTACAACGCCAGCAGCTTCGACCCTCTATTCGGTTACGATCCATCGAAGGGCGGCGAGACTCCGCTGCCAACCGGTGTGATGTTCAGTGGAACACCAACAAACGATGAGGTCGGCTCACTCGACATAAAGGTCACGGCTAAAGACGAAAGCGGCGCCTGCACAAGCGATGTGTTCACGCTGACGGTGACGAATACCAACGATGCTCCGACGGGCAGTGTGTTAATTGATGGTGCCGCGATTAATGGAAAAACACTCACAGCAACGAATACACTGAAAGATGTGGATGGTTTGGGCACAATAACCTATCAGTGGTATTCTGGAGATAACGCAATCAGTGGAGCCACAGGCGATACATTTCTTGTCAGTAATGCACAAGAGGGTCAAGCAATCTCTGTGAAAGCGAGTTACACTGATACTCATGGAACTTCCGAGAGTGTGAGTAGTGGAGCAACTCCTTATGGCACAACATTGAACGGCATCACCCACGTCGAGAATGTTACCGATCTTGATAATGCACTTGCAGAATTTATCCCGAATTCTTCAGAGTTCAGTAACAGACAGGATGTTAAAGATGGAATTGCTGCTTATGAAACAGCTCTTGGCACTGCAACTGATGTTACGGTTCGTTCTATCAGCTTTGCTGCAAATACTACTACAGATTCAACGTTCAGTGTAAGTTCTTCCGGTCATGAAGCGCTGGTCATAGATACGCGCAATTTGTCACCAGGTTCGGAAATCGACTTGCATAATGTTGAATTTGCCATCATTATTGGAGAGAACATTACCATTCGTGGTGGAGAAGGAGCAAACATCCTCTTTGCTGGCAGTGGCAGCCAGAATATTGTGCTTGGTGTTGATGACGACGAACTTCATGGCGGTGATGGTGATGACTATATCGGATCACTTGCCGGTAACGACACCTTGTTTGGTGATGCAGGCAACGACACACTCAGCGGTGGAGTTGGTGATGATATGCTTGATGGTGGTACGGGAGATGATACAGCACTCTTCACTGGAAACATTGATGACTACACGATCAGTTACAACGAAACAAGTGACAGCTACACCATTAAGGATACCATTGAAGGTCGTGACGGCACAGATGTTGTTACAGGAGTAGAACATTTCCAGTTCACGGCCACCAAAGAGGATATTATTTGCCCGACAGTAAAAACCTTCAGCCCGGTTGATGCGGCAACAGATGTCGCCGTTAATCAAAATATTGTGCTTGATTTCAGTGAGCAGATACAGAGAGGCAATGGTACTATAGCAATACGCAGTGGTTCCGAAAATGGAGAAATTGTGGAGAGCTTCAATACCGTGACAAGTCCAAACCTCATGGTTTCTGGAAGTATGCTGACGATAAATCCATCAACCGATCTGTCGTATAGTACGCATTACTATGTTACGCTCGCCAATGGATCAGTCAAGGATCTTGCGGAGAACAACTATTCAGGCACAACATCCTACGACTTTACGACAGGAGCAAATCCATACGCTGAAAGCAATGGCGGAACAAGCACAGAGACCATGGTAGCTGGAATTGGAGCATTAGGAATCCTGGCATGGCTCCTTATATAACTTGATACTCACTACCCGTATAGTCCCTCAGGCTGGGCATTCCAACCTGGTGAGTTTATTATAAATAATTGATAAATATAACATCTATGTCTCATAAAAAAATCGTCATGGTGCAAGACAAGAAGATCGCTCTTGTTGCGCATGACAACAAGAAACGTGATTTATTGGAATGGGCGATGTTCAATCGAGAGCTTCTCGCCAATCATATTGTTTACGCTACCGGTACGACCGGTGATGCCCTGGGGCGCAAATTAGGGTTGACGATCAAGAAACTCCAGAGCGGCCCTTTGGGTGGTGACCAACAGATTGGCGCCAAGATAGTCAGTAACGAGATCGATTTTCTGATCTTTTTTTGGGATCCTCTGGAACCCCAACCGCATGACCCTGATGTAAAAGCGCTGCTGCGCATGGCTGTCGTATGGAATATTCCAATTGCCTGCAATCGTGCTTCGGCTGATTTCATGATTTCATCGCCGTTAATGGAAGGCGAGTATAACCGTCTGGTGCCCGATTACGATGAATATCGGACTCGCAAGATCGATTGGGATGCGCGCCAGGACCAAAACCAGTTGTTGCATTTAGCCTCTTCCAGGTTTTGAATTGTTGCTCGGCATCCATCCTTTTTGTTCACAAGCTTGTTGCATGCCCGTAACAATTCCTCAACAGAATAAATAGTACTATCTGTGGCACCTGAAAACATGCGAAACGAATGCAGAAATTTTAATGATCAAGTCAAAAAAACCAACCCAATATTTGTTATGAAAAAAGTTGCAATGATAGTCGGTCTGGCCGCTGCCCTCGGGTTCAATAACGCAGACGCGGCTGACTGGAACTGGAAAGGAGATGTACGATACCGTTATGATTCAAGCGTGAAAGATGTTGCCAACCAAAGTGATTTCAGTCGCGATCGAAATCGAACCAGGGTTCGTCTGGGCGTTTATCCCTGGATTAATGAAGAACTTTCTGGAGGCATCCAATTATCAACAGGAGCGGCAGATGTTATTAAAGAGTCCGCATCCCGCAACCAGACTTATGAAAATCTGTTTACTCCAAAAAGTATCGATCTGAATGAAGCGTTTATTGATTACCATCCGACCGCTTATGGCTTTGATGGAGCAGTGAACCTTATTTTAGGTAAAAGAGAAGTTGCCAATACGGTGATACGCATCGACGACCTGGTTTGGGATAGCGATCTCACCTTTGAAGGTGCTACCCTGCAGTTTGGAAAAGATTCCAATGGAAAAGAAAAAGAAGGCATCAACCTTATTGCCGGTTACTATCTGCTTGATGAAAACGACAGGTCTAAAAACAAGGTTCCTGATACAGTCCTTCAGCTTGTACAGGGTGCCTATAACGGGGAGATCAACGAAATCACTTATCTGGTGGGTGCAGGCTATAACAGTTACCGTCATCTGGGCAATTTAAAGACAACAACCAAAACATCACTGAATGGCGATTACGCTCTGCCTCTGGATCTCTCCAAATCCGCTTTCAATATTGTTGAGTTTTTCGGAAAACTGGGTGGCCATATTACCGAAAAGCTACCATGGAAATTTTATGGCGAGTACGCATTCAACAATGCAGATCATGCTGACTATTCTAATATTGATAACGCCAGAAGAGCGTCTTATCAGGCCGGTGTAACCATAGGAGACGCAAAAGAGGTGGGGAAATGGGCGCTCGATGCAAACTACAACCGGATTGAGAGAGATGCGCTCTTCGCCCCCTTTACCGATTCTGACAGAAAAGTTAAAAGTACTACGAATATCAAGGGGTTTGAGGTTGGAGCAACTTACCATCTTGTACAAAACCTGAATGTTGGAGCCCGGTACTATCATTACAAAAATATTGATAAATCCCAGGATGCAACTGACCCGTCACTTAATCTGTTGCAGCTCGATGCTCTTGTGAAGTTCTAATAAAATTTGTGTGTTGTTCTTTCTTCTGGTTGTGTGTGGCTGGTTTGCAAGACTGTTGCTGCTGCTGAAGGGCAGTCTTGCAGAACCGGTTTATAATCAGTAAACTCTTTTACATCTTTATCATCTCTTAATTCAATTATGACAATCAACATGAAGCTCTTCAGAAAAATACTTTTAAGTGCCACTGTGTTCGGAGTTATGGCTTCCGGCACGGCTGGAGCTGCCGGTAAAATAGTTATTGACGGTTCGACGACAGTCGGCCCTGTTGCCAAAGCTTTTGCCAGCTACTATACCAAGGCCACTGGCGTACAGGTGACGGTGAGTGAGTCCGGTTCGGGTAATGGTGCAAAAAGCCTTATCAACAAAACCTGTGACATTGCGACGATGTCACGCGCCATGAAAGAAAAGGAAGAGGCCGCAGCGAAAAGCAAAGGCGTCAACCCTGTTGAACACATCGTTGCGCTTGATGGCCTTTCAATTGTTGTTCATCCGAGCAATCGTATCAATGCACTCTCAAAGGCACAGATTCGCGGGATTTACATGGGCAAATATACTAACTGGAACCAGCTTGGAGGAGCAAACTCGGCTATCGTGGTCATCCAGCGCGAATCGAACAGTGGTACTGCTGATTCCTTTAAAGAACTGGTTATGGGCAAGGAGAACCCTATTTCCAAGAGAGCTGAAACTCAGTCAAGCAATGGCGCAATAAAGAGCCGCATTGCTTCTACGCCATCCGCAATCAGCTATATCGGTCTCGGTTTTGTTGACAGTTCAGTCAAGGCCGTTCTGGTTGACGGTGTTGAGGCTGACGTCAGGACAGTCAAGAACGGTACCTACCCGATCACTCGCCCGCTCTTTATGTACACAAACGGTAATCCGACTGGCGCTGTCAAGCAGTTCATCGACCTGCCAAAAACGCCCGAAGGCAAACATATCATCAGCGAAACCGGCTTTGTCAACTATTATTGAGTGCTAACTAAACAGCTCTCTTGACAACATCAAACAGCAAAAAGCCGTCTTGAATACAGGACGGCTTTTTCGCGTCTACCAACATGCCGCTTCCAAGAGCCGAAGAACAATGACCACCAACATTGTGTTATTAAATCCATTGTCTTCTGTTCATTGTTTTGCCTACCTTCTGGTAATGAAATATTCAACCACAAACGCCAGGAAATGAAACGAACACTCTCGCAGAAATTAGTTCATACAGTAGCAATACTTCTGATGCTTACCGGAATTTCTGCCTGCCGCCAAAACAATAATGAGCTGCGGCGTGACCGGATTGTTACAGCGATTTCGGCTGATTTCGACTATCTCAATCCCCTGCTCATCCAGTTTTCGATGTCACGAGAGGTTTGCAAGTTGCTCTATCCTTCGCTGGTGAAACCCGCCTATGACAAAAAGAAGGGTAGCATTACCTTTCTTCCAAACACCGCCAAAAGCTGGGAATTTTCCGGAAATGGAAAAACTGTCACGTTCCACTTGCAGAACGGCACGCTCTGGGAAGATGGAAAAAAGGTGACCTCGCATGATTTCAAGTTCTCCTATACCTTGTACAAAAACCCAAAAATCGCCAGTACACGGCAGCATTATCTCAATGATCTTCTGTTGCTGTCGGATGGAACCGCTGACATTGCCCGCGCTGTCGAAACACCAGACGACTCAACGCTGGTGCTGCATTTCAGCAAACCCATGGCGCAGGAGATTGTGCTCGATCATTTCAATGATCTGATGCCGGTCGCCGAGCATGTTTTCAAGGCTTTTCCACCTGATGAGATCCGCACCAGAGCTACCGAAATACCAATAGTCAGCGCAGGCCCCTTCAAGGTGAAAAAGTGGGTACGACAGGAAAAACTCGAGCTTGTCACAAACCCTTCTTCAACGCAGCCCCATCCAGCCACCATCACTAATATGGTTTTCATGGTGGTTCCTGAATACACAACCCGCCTTGCAATGCTGAAATCCGGCCAGATTGATGCCATGCTTTCGGCTGGAGGAATTAATCCCAAGGATATTAAAGAGCTGGCCAAAAGCTCGCCCTCGATTATCATCAGACCGGTACAGAACCGTTATTTCGACAGTATTGTCTGGCTGAACATTGACGGAGAGGCATACCGCAGTAACCATCAAATAAAGCCGAATGCCCTGTTTGGTGACAAACTGGTACGCCGTGCGCTAACCATCGCCATTGACCGGCAATCGATTATTGATGGCTTTATGGGCCCGGAACACGCCACCATCGTCAATACATCTCTTTCGCCTGCCTACAGGGAGCTTGCCGACTCCTCGCTTGATCCATACAGCTATAACCCCCAAAAAGCTTCAGCCTTACTGCGCGAGGCCGGGTGGGAACCGGGACCTAATGGTATTCTGCAAAAAAACGGGAAAAAATTCTCCTTCGAGCTTGCGGCTCCGGTCGGCAATCCAAGGCGCAATTATGCAGCAACAATTATTCAACAAAATCTCCGTGAAATCGGTATTGACTGCCGTCTGAAGTTTGATGAAGGACTGATTTTCAATAAAAACCAGAATGAGTTCCGCTATGATGCCGCTCTTTCAGGGATGGCTGCTGAAACCCTCCCCTTTCAGCTTGTCATCTGGGGATCCAATTTTGCCGAGCATGCCTTCAACTCCTCCGCTTTTCAGCATCGTGAGCTTGATACGGTTATTGCTGCACTGAGCGGCCCACTTCCAGTTGAACGCTCTTTGGCACTCTGGAAACGCTACCAGAAGATACTGCACGACGAACAGCCAAGAACTTTCCTTTATTACTATGACGAGCTTGAGGGATTCAGCCACCGCATCCAGAATGTTGATGTCAACCTGATCTCCACGCTTTATAACGTTTACGAGTGGAAGATCAAGTGAAACCTGGCCCTGTTTGCCCCCTGAACCTATTTTTGCTATATTCAACCACTTTTTCAACCACCACCCGCGAACTTATTGTAATATGCCTCGTTACACACCCGAACAACTTGAACGGAGAAACGCATCTGTCTGGACAAAAGTGCAGGGAATCCTCGCACCCATCCAGTTCGTCATGTTTCTTGCTGGCCTGACTGTCACCTGGCTCTACCAATCCCACAACGGGGTC
>SESE01001095.1_pt1 | contig 11136 bp, 5 predicted proteins | sample 3171371 | NCBI WGS metagenome assembly SESE01 (sample SAMN06051881, study PRJNA518727) | freshwater metagenome | biome: subpolar coniferous forest; feature: holomictic lake; material: water; isolation source: holomictic Lake 442, 13 m depth | place: Canada: near Kenora, Ontario | collected...
CCTAAGGGGCGTCTTCCACTACGCGTTCGCGTTCATCTGTTTTGCAGAAAGGGATCTGTCAACGTGCCTGCGTGCCTTGACTTTCTCACGCGCCTCTGCAATTATAACTAAATGACATTGACGCCTATGACTGACGCAGGAATGACTTTGGCATGTGCGGGCCGGGGCCAGCCGAGAAGCCGTTTTTTAGTTATCGCGATGAGGCTTCCGTTTGCTCGCATGATCATGCCGTTCACGCTGGTCGCATGTCTGGCCGGCTGTGTGACCGCGCCAACGCCCGACCGGGCCGACGCCCCGTGGGAACAACCATCCGGCTCCAGCACGGGCGCTCGTGTGTGGGACGATCTCCAGCAACGCCAGCCCGACCTTTCCAAACCGTTGACCCTTGCCGAACTTTTAGACTTGGCGCTGCGCCATAACGCAGCCACGCGTCAGGCGTGGCACAACGCACGCGCGGCCTCGGCGCAGGTGGACAAGGCACAAGGACTGTTCATGCCCTCGCTGACGGCCACGGCCGGCGGCACCCGGGCCGGCGTCTCAGCCAGCCCCGCTTCGGACAATTCGCAGACCCTGCGATACGGGCCGGGGCTCCAGATGAACTACCTCGTCATTAATTTCGGCGGCGGACGCGCTGCGGCCGTGGAGCAGGCGATCCAGACCGTGTACGCGGCGAACCAGACTTTCAACCTCGCCATCCAGGACGCCCTGCTGGCTGTGGAAACCGCTTATTTCACCTGCATCAGCGCGCAGGCGGGCGTGGAGGCGGCGCAGGCCAACGTTACCGACGCCAAGAAAGCACTCGAAGCCGCGCAGGCCCGTAACACGGCAGGCATGGCAACCGCGCTTGACGTGCTCCAGGCGCAGGCGGCCTGCGATCAATCGCTGTACCAGCAAGCGGCGGCGCGGGGGAAATTGCAGGTGGCGCGTGGCGCGCTGGCACTGGCGGCCGGCCTTCCGGCCTACACGCCGCTGCTCCCGGCGCCTCCGACGGCGGAGCTACCCACCAGCCTGGCCACCAACAACGTGCGAATCATGATTGACGAGGCCATTGCCCGTCGCCCCGACATCGCCGCCCTGCAGGCCGACCTGGCGGCCAAGCAAGCCGCGATCCAGGTCGCACACGCCTCTTCCTGGCCCAACCTGACTGTGAACGCCAACCTCAACCGCACGTACTATGATGCGTTTGCCGGAAGGGCCTCGCAAGGCGACCACGATTGGGCTTACGGCGCCGGACTCAACGTCTCGTGGAACATCTTCGACGGCTGGCAGACGGAAAGCCAGATCCGCACCGCCGAGGAGCAGGCGGCGGCGGCGGCAGCGCGACTGGAACAGGCGGAACTCGGTGCCAGCGCCGATGTCTGGACCCGTTTCCAGAACTACGAAACCGCCCTGCAGAAGCACGCCTTCAGCGTTGCATTCTACACCAGCGCCGAGACCGCGCGTAAGCTGGCGAACGAAGCCTACAGCGCCGGACTCAAGACCGTCCTCGATCTGCTGACCGCCGACGCGCAACTGGCCGCCGCGCGCAGCCAGCAGGTCACAGCCCGGCAGGAGGTCTTCACGGCGCTTGCCAACCTCAGCCACGCCACCGGCCGCCTGCAAGCCAACAGCCTAAAGGACACCACTCCATGATCCCTCTGCTTCGTCAATCCGCTCGCCTTGCATTCGGTTGCACACTGGCACTGCTCTCCGCCTCCTGCGCCAAAAGAGGAGGCCCACCACCGTTTCCGCCAGCCACCGTGCAAACCGCCCCAGCCATCCAGATGGACACACCCATCCTCCTCATTGGATTTGGATCAACCTCGGAACGGGCCAGCGTGGACATTGTTCCGCAAGTCTCCGGTGCGCTTCTCAAACGCTATTTCGAGGACGGTGCCACGGTCACCAATGGCCAACCGCTCTTTTTGATCGATCCGTCCGACTACGCGCTGCGCGTGCAACAGGCGGAAAGCCTGCTGGCCGCCGCCCGCGCCAACGGCGATCTGGCCAAACTGACACTGGATCGCAGCCGCACGCTGGTTGCACAAAAACTGATCTCGCAGGAAGATTTCGATACCCTCCAGGCGCGTCTGGACGCCGCCCTAGCACAGATCAAGGCCAATGGCGCCACACTGGATCAGGCCAAACTCAACCTCGCCCGTTGCGCGATCCAGGCGCCCATGGACGGCATCTGCTCCAAGCATTTTCTGGACGAAGGCAATCTCGCGGCCGCCGGCATGACGCGCCTGACGAACATCCGAAGCTACGACCCCATCACGGTGGATTTCGCCCTCTCGGAAAAATATCTGCCTGTCATCCGCCGCGCCATGCAAACACCACCCGTGCGTCTGGAGATCACGCCCCGCGGCGACACCAACAGTTATGCCGGCACCTTGGTATTCATGGATAACGCCGTATCCACGCAAACCGGCACCATCGCACTGCGCGGTTCCATTCCCAACGCGGACAAGAAGTTGTGGGTCAACCAATTTGTCGAAGTGCGCGTCGTCGTCGGCGTGGAGCGTGACGCCATCCTGATTCCCGAAGGGGCCGTGCAGTACGGCAAGATCGGCGCTTACCTGTATGCGGTGCAGCCAACCCACTTTTCGCATACCGTAACCAATACCCCCACCCGCTGGCAGGCGTACTGCGGCGCCAAGCCTGTCGTGAATACGACCAACTTTGTCGCGGATGCCGCCGTCTTTCGACCCGTGCAAACCGGCGTGCGGTTCGGCAACCAGATCCAAATTACGCGCGGCGTGGAACCGCAAGAGCGCATCGTCGTGCTCGGTCAGATGCGCATCTTCCCGGGCGCCCCAGTCATGGATTTGAGCCAGATGCCCCCGGCGACCGACCAACCCGGAACGTCCAACCAGAAATAGCCAGAAAACCGGGGAGCGCATCATGACCTTTGCCGAGACTTTTATCCGACGTCCTATCACCACAACCCTGCTGACCTTCGTTCTCGTGGTCTTCGGTATCGCGGCGTATTTCCGGCTGCCAACCAACAGCCTGCCAACCGTGGATTACCCGGTGATCCAGGTTTCCACGTATTATCCCGGCGCCAGTCCGGCCACCATGGCCTCCACCGTGACCACGCCCCTCGAGAACGAATTCACCCAGATCCCCGGACTGCAAACCATGATCTCGGACAACAAGTCCGGCTCGTCCACCATCAGCCTGACGTTCAGCCTCAACCGCAATGTGGATCTGGTAGCGCCCGACGTGCAGGCCGCCATTACGCGCGCCACGCGCAACCTGCCAACCGATCTGCCCAGCCCGCCCATGTACCAGAAAACCAACCCATCCGATTTCCCGGTTTACTTTGTCGTGATGTATTCGGATATCCTCAAGCAGGGCGACCTCTTCGACTACGCCAAACATGTCGTGTCCCGCAAATTGGGCATGATCGAAGGCGTTTCCCAGGTACAGGTGTTTGGTTCCAAGCGCGCCGTGCGCATCCAGTTCAGCCCCGAGAAACTGTCCGCCCACCAACTCGGCGTGAACGAACTGGTCGCCACGCTTCAGGCGGGCACGGTCAACATCCCCGGCGGCAGCCTCAACGGCGCCATGCGCACCTTCAGCATCGAACCGCAGGGACAGTTGCAGCACGCCAAGGATTTTGGCGAATTGATCATCGCCTATCGGGGCAACGCCCCGGTGCGCGTGCGGGATGTCGCGACGTGCGTAGACAGCCTCGCCAATGACCTGGTCGATATCCGGTATCAACGCAACGGCTTCCCCGAACACAACCAATGCGTGGTGATGCCCGTCTCCCGCATGAGCGGCGCCAACACCGTCGCCGTGGCAGACCGCATCACCCAGACGCTGGATGATTTGAAACGCGACCTCCCCGGCGATATCCGAATCGAAAAAATGTACAACGGCGCCGAGCCTATCCGAGCCTCAATCGAAGACGTGCAGATGACCGTGCTGATCGCGCTGGTCCTCGTGATGCTGGTGATTTTTCTGTTTCTGGGCCGTCTGCGCGAAACCATCATACCCAGCATCGTGCTGCCCGTCTCCATCCTCGGCACGCTGATCGCCATGCTGCTCACGAAGTTCAGCATCGACAACCTGTCGCTCATGGGAATCGTCCTGGCCGTGACATTTCTGGTGGACGACGCCATCGTCGTGCTGGAGAACACCGTGCGCCACCTGGACGAGGGCATGAAGCCCATTCCGGCGGCCGTGCGCAGCATGAAGGAGATCACCTTCACGCTGCTCTCCACCAGCTTGGCGCTGGTTATCGTGTTTACACCGCTCGTATTCATGAGCGGCGCAGTCGGAAGCAACCTGAGTGAATTCGCGCTCACCGTGATCTATGCCATCGTCATCTCCACCGTTCTGGCGTTCACGCTTTCGCCCATGATGTGCGCGCAGATCATCACGCACAACACGGCTCCGAACCGTACTCAGGTCGCGATCAAAACGACGATCGACGGTCTCATCCGTGTGTACGGTCGGGCGCTCCGCTGGCAACTCCATCACAAGTGGACGGCGCTGGCCGCCTGGGTCTTCTGCATTCTCGGCACTGTCGTGCTTTATTTTCTCCTGCCCACGACATTCCTGCCACCCGGCGACAGCAGCTTTATCCGCGGCGCGATGATCATGCCGCAAGGCGCGTCCACCGAACAGATGCGGGAGTTTCAGTCCAAAGCCGTCGCCATCGTGCGCCAGGATACCAACGTCACTCAGGTCGGCAGCGTTTCTGGATTTGCCGGTGGCGCGGACCAGAGCATGGGGTTTATCTTCATCCGGTTGACGCCGCCCGAGGGACGCCTGCCGATCGACCAGCTCGCCCAGCAATTAATGGGGCGGCTTTCGGCGCTGCCCGACGGTTTCTGCGCGTTGATGCCGGTGCCGCTGTTGCGCATCAGCGCGGGCGCCGATCCCACCGCCGTAGGCAATGAATACGCCTATTCCATTTCCGGGCTGGACCGCGAGACGGTGTATCGCACCGCCATGCTCGTCGAGCGCGAAATCCGCAGTGTCGGCGGCGTCATGTCGTTTGCCGTTCAGAACAGCGTCAAGCTCAACCTGCCGCGCCTCAAGACGGACATTGACCGGGAACGCGCCTCCTCGCTCGGCATCACCGCTGCGGGGATCGAATCATCGCTAGCCGCCGCCTTTGCCGGCGGATACGCCACACAATTCACAACCGATCAGGATCAGTACCAGGTCATCGCCGAGGTGGAGAAATCGCACCAGCGCGCGCCAACCGATCTGGGGTTGCTCTATCTGCGAGGGGCCACCGGCGCGCTCGTGCCGATGACGTCACTCGTGACGTTGCACGAGGAGGCCAGTCCGCAAAACATTCCGCATCTTCAGCAGCTTGAAGCCGCCACCATCTCTTTTAACCTGTTTCCCGGTGTGCCCCTCGGCTATGCGACCCAGGCGATTGAAGCGAAAGTGAAGCCGATTCTGCCGGCAGGCGTAACCGGAAAATTCGTCGGCAATGCCATGGAATTCCAGAAATCCATTGCGAGCCTCGGCGTGCTGCTGCTCATCGCCATCTTCCTCAAATACATCGTTCTTGGCGTGCTGTACGAGAGCTACATCCACCCCTTCACCATTCTGACCACGCTGCCGGTCGCCGTGTTTGGCGGTTTCTTAACCCTCTTTATTGCGCATCTGCTCTATCCGCTCGCCGGAGCCGGCGTGCTGTCGCTCTATGCTTTCATTGGCGTCTTTGTGCTGATCGGCCTCATCACCAAGAACGGCATCCTGATGGTGGACTTCGCACTGCAACGTAAAGCCGAAGGGATGAACAGCTACGATGCCATCTACGACGCCTGCCTGGTCCGATTCCGTCCGATCCTGATGACAGGCATGTGCGCCATTCTCGGCGCCATGCCGATCGCGCTCGGATACGGCGCGGACGCCTCGAGCCGCATTCCGCTCGGGCTCGTGGTGGTCGGCGGCATGGCATTCGCGCAGATCGTGACGCTCTTCGTGACGCCCGGCATCTACCTCTACATGGAGAAGCTGCAGGCGTGGCTGATCCGGCCCCGCACGGACCTGGAATAATCCGCTATGATTTGGACGCCCATCAACGTATCTTTGTTTTCCGCGTTTGCAACTGCGTCCTTGTGCGCGGCACCGATAGGACAGACATGAACGGACAAGCTGTTTTTTTTGATTTGGATGGCACGCTCGTAGACACGGAATTGCTGTGGGCGCGTGCGTTGACCGGGTTGCTGGCCGATCACGGCCAGCCGGCCGACGAGCCAATGATCGTGCGCATTGTCTATGGACATGCGTGGTCGGCGATCCATCGCGAAATCGTGACGCGGTTTCCGGCGCTGGCCGGCATCGGCCTGGCGGCGATGGCTGAGGAGTTGCGCCCGTATTATCTGCGTCTGCGCGAAGCGGGCAGCATCGCCATTCCCGGATCGGTCGCCTGCCTGCGCCGGCTGGCCGCCGCCTACCCCGTGGCCATCGTCTCTGGATCGCCGCGGCTGGAAATCGGCGACGCCCTGAACCTGATCGGCCTCACCGACTGCGTGCGGTTCTACATCGGTTCTGAAGATTACAGAGAGGGAAAGCCAGACCCTACCTGCTATCGACAGGCGGCCGGCCTTCTCGGCGTCGAGCCCGCGCGGTGCGTGGTAATCGAGGACTCCCGGGCTGGCGTGCGCGCGGCCAAGGCCGCCGGGATGAAATGCGTGGCGCTGGCCCGGCCGTTCGCCGTCCCACAGGATGTGCAGATGGCCGATCTGATTGTGGCCTCTCTGGAGGCATTTTCGTGTGCAGATGTGGAAGGATTGGTATCGCTATGAGTGCTAAGAAAAAAAAGGACGCGCTGCGACTGGCTCATCTCTTTACGGATCACGCGGTTTTGCAGCGCGATAGGTCCGTGCCGGTCTGGGGCTGGACCACGCCGGGGCTGCGCGTGCGCGTCACGCTCGGCTCGTACACGGCTGAGACGCGTTCGGGTGACGACGGCCGGTTTCTGACCCGCCTGCCTCCGATGCCCGCCGGCGGCCCCTACGAGCTGGATGTCAACACGCCCGACCCCGACGCCCATGTGCGGCTCACGGACGTGATGGTGGGCGAAGTGTGGGTGTGTTCCGGACAGTCCAACATGGAATGGCCGGTCAGCCAGACCGACTTCGACGTGCAGACGCTGAGGGCGGCAGACCGTGAAATCCGTTCGCTGCGGGTGCCGCAGCGAACGTTGCTCGGCCACCAGTCGGATGTTGATGCGGCTTGGCAGGTCGCCAGCCCGGAGACCGTCGCCGGTTTCACGGCGGTCGGGTTTTTCTTTGGCCGGCGCCTGGCACGCGAGCTGGGCGTGGCCGTCGGGCTGATCAATGCGTCATGGGGCGGTACGCGGATCGAGACGTGGATCAGCCGCGAGGAGCTGGTCCTGCACGGCCGGACCCGCGACGAGGTGTCGCGCTATGAAGCGTCGGTGGCCGGCGCCGGTTACTGGGGGCGATTTGATCCGTTCGAACCCGACAGCCCGGAGGCGCGGGACCGGCAGCTTGGACTCAACTACCCCCGCGACCCGGGCAACACCGGCGCGGCCAACGGATGGGCCGATGCCGCGCATGACGACCGCGCGTGGGAATCGATGCTCCTGCCCGGCTCCTGGCTGCTCGCCGGCCATGAAACCAACGGCGTGTTCTGGTTTCGCCGTGACGTCACGATACCCGCCGCCTGGGCGGGGAAGGATCTCGCGCTGGGCCTGGGGGCGATCGACAAGCAGGACATCACCTATTTCAACGGCGAGCAGGTGGGCTCAACGGGCCAGTATCTTGAAGACCAGTATTGGTGCGTCCCGCGCAGCTACACCCTGCCGGGGCGGCTCGTTAAGGCCGGACGTGCGGTCATCGCGGTGCGCGTCTATTCGTTCATCTATGATGGCGGAATGATCGGGCCGCAGCAGAAGATGACCCTCGGACTTGCGGACATGAGCGCGGAGCCGATCCCCCTGGCTGGCGTGTGGCGGATGAAGATCGAGCACGAATTCGGGCTTGTGAAACCGCAGACGCTGCCGGAGGGGCTGGGCAATCCTCAGTCGCCCTACATGCTCAATGACAACATGATCCACCCGCTGATCCCGTACGCCATCCAAGGCGCGACCTGGTATCAGGGCGAGTCCAACGACAACATCAGCCGCGAATACGGCTGGATGCTGCGCGCGCTGATCCGCGACTGGCGCCGGGCGTGGGGTCAGGGCGATTTTACTTTCCTGACCGTGCAGTTGGCGAACTTCCATCCGCCGATGGCGTATCAGGCGAACAGCACCTGGGCGACAGTGCGTGAAGGGCAGCTAGCGTCCTTGCAGGAGGCAAACACCGGCGTGGCGGTGGCCATCGATATCGGTGAATCCCACGATATCCATCCGCGCAACAAGCAGGACGTCGGTTCGCGCCTCGCGCAGTGGGCACTTTCGCGCACGTACGGCAAGCCTCTGGTGCCATCGGGGCCGCTGTATCGCGACCACATCATCGCGGGCGACCGCATCCGTCTCCGGTTTGATCACACGGGCGGAGGGCTGGTGGCACGCGGCGGAGAGCTGAAGACGTTTGTGATCGCCGGTGCCGACGGCAAATTCATTCCGGCCGTGGCGGAAATCGAAGGTTCCTCGGTGTGGGTCCGCGCGCCCGACGTCCCGGAGCCTGTCGCCGTTCGCTACGCCTGGGCCGACAATCCGGATGGATGCAACCTGTACAACCAGGAGGGGCTGCCGGCGTCGCCCTTCCGAACGGATGCGTGGTGAACCCTGCCTTTCCGTTTGTCTGCCCGCCCCTGCGCTTCCCCGACGAGTTGCCGATCACCGCGCACCGCGAGGCGATCGCCGATGCGCTGGCGCGCAGCCGCGTTCTGATCGTCTGCGGCGACACCGGTTCGGGCAAGACCACCCAGCTTCCCAAAATCGCCCTCGCCGCCGGTCGCGGACGCCAGGGGCTGATCGGCGTCACCCAGCCCCGCCGCCTCGCGGCCGTCGCCATGGCCACCCGCGTCGCCGAGGAGTTCGGCGGCGAGCCGGGCGGCTTCGTCGGCGTCCAGCACCGCTTCGAGCGCCGGCTGTCGTCCGAGACGCGCATCAAGTTCATGACCGATGGCATTCTCCTGGCCGAGACCCGCCACGACCGCTTGTTGCGCGCGTATGACACGCTGATCATCGACGAGGCGCACGAGCGCTCACTCAACATTGACTTCCTCATCGGCATCCTGCGCGGCATCATTCCACGCCGGCCCGACCTGCGCGTGGTCATCAGTTCCGCCACACTCGATGCCGAACGCTTCGCCGCCTTCTTTGCCGATCGCGGCGCGCCCGCCCCGGTCTTCACCATCCCCGGCCGCCTCTACCCGGTCGAGGTTCGCTACCGGCCCGCCGACGAGGAGGACGCCCCCGACCTGCCGCGGATGATCGCCAACGCCGCCGACGAGCTGGCGGCCGACGCGCCGGGCGACGTGCTGGTCTTTCTTCCCGGCGAGCGCGACATCCGCGAGGCCGCCGACGTCCTATCCGGCCGCCACCTCCCCGACACCGCCATCATCCCCCTGCTCGCCTCCCTGCCCGCAGGCGAGCAGCAGCGAGCCTTTAAGACCATCCCCGGCATCCGCCGCATCATCCTCGCCACCAACGTCGCCGAAACCTCCGTCACCCTCCCCGGCATCCGCGCCGTGATCGACACCGGTCTCGCCCGCGTCCCGCGCTGGAACGCCCGCACCCGCGTCCAGCGCCTCCAGATCGAGGCGATCTCGCAGGCCTCGGCGAACCAGCGCTCCGGGCGTTGCGGCCGCCTCGGTCCCGGCGTGTGCATCCGTCTCTACAGCGCCGACGACTTGGCCAACCGTCCGCCCTACACCGACCCCGAGATCGTCCGATCCTCCCTCGCGGGAGTGATCCTGACCATGCTGGACCTGCGTCTGGGCGATATCGCCACCTTCCCCTTCCTCGACCCGCCCCCGCCCACCGCCATCCGCGACGGCCTGCGCGAGCTGATCGAACTCGGCGCCATTGGCCATCACGACGCCCCGCCCGGCGAGCTGCCCGACGACCCCCGGTCCCCGGCCGCGCTCACCCCGCTCGGTATTCACCTCGCCCGCCTGCCGCTCGAACCGCGCCTCGCCCGCATCCTTTTCGCCGCCGATGCCGAGAAAGCGCTGCGTCACGCGCTGATCGTGGTCGCGGCCCTCGAATGCGATGACCCTCGCCGCCGGCCGGTCGAAAAGCAGGCCGAGGCCGATGCCGCGCACGCCCAGTTCCTGACGCCCGCCTCCGACTTTTCGGCCCTGCTCCGCCTCTGGCGCTGGTACGACGATCAGGGCGGGTTCACCTCCAACACCACCGCCCGCCGTCTCTGCCGCGACCACTTCCTCTCGTTCCCGCGGATGCGCGAGTGGCGCGACCTGCGCGATCAGCTCGAACGCTTGGTACGTCCGCTCGGACTCGACCCGGCCACCGAGGCCGGCGGCGATGCGGGGCTTCATCGCGCCCTGCTGACGGGACTGCTCGGCCATATCGGCAAGCGCGATCCCGAGACCGGCGACTACCGCGGCGCCCATGGTCTGCGCTTCGCCCTCTTTCCCGGTTCGGGCCTCGCCAAGGCCGCGCGTCAGGCGGGCAAGCGCAAGCAATCAGATCCCGCCGCCGACGCCGCGCCGCCGACGCGCCCCTCCCCCACGGCCCTGCCGGTCTCGCGCGAATGGGTGATCGCGGGCGAGCTGGTCGAGACCGCCCGCCTCTATGCCCGCACCGCCGCCTGCATCGACCTGGCCTGGATCGAGCCGATCGCCGGGCGTCTCTGCAAGTCCTCCTTCCACTCGCCGTGGTGGGACGCCGACAAGGGCTTCGCCCGCATCCGCGAACGGGTCACGCTCCACGGTCTCGTGCTGGTCGAAAACCGCACGCGCGACTATGCCCGCATCAACCCCGCCGATGCGCGCTCCATGTTCATCCGCCACGGCTTGATCGCCGGCGAGTTTCCCCACCCACCGGCGATCATCCGCGACAACCTCACTCGCCTCGCGGTTCTTCGCCTCGCCCAAGCCAAGACCCGCAGCGGCCAGTCCCTGCTGGATGAGGACGCTGTCTACGCCTTTTATGACGCCCGCCTGCCCGCCGACGTTCCCGGCGCCGATGCTCTGCGCCGCTGGCTGCGTCAGGCATCTTCTGATCAGGTCGAATCCCTCCGC
>SESE01001098.1_pt1 | contig 11123 bp, 6 predicted proteins | sample 3171371 | NCBI WGS metagenome assembly SESE01 (sample SAMN06051881, study PRJNA518727) | freshwater metagenome | biome: subpolar coniferous forest; feature: holomictic lake; material: water; isolation source: holomictic Lake 442, 13 m depth | place: Canada: near Kenora, Ontario | collected...
TGGCGGTGTCACTGCCATCGCAACCGATGCCGCAGGAAACGCCAGTGCCATGGGCACACACAGCGTGACGTTTGACGTGAGCATGACAGATGCACAAGCCTCCGAGCTGGTGCTGGCTGGTCTGAATTTTGCGGCTGGTGACGTGGTTGAAGTGCGTGCCGATTCAGTGGCCCAACGTCTTCAAAATAGTCTGACTGATCTGGAAAAACTTGGCGTTGATGCCGTCAGTGTCGGGATGATATCTGGTTCCTTTGCCATCGCAGAGGGCAGCGGTGTCGTTGACTTTGCAAACCTTCCCACTGTCATCGCCGATGCGGGTGTGCAAGTCAGCCTTGAAGTGAGTGACACGGCTTTTAACAGTCTGGATTCAACTCACCTTGCAGCCAACGCCACAGCGCTACAGCATGCCGGTTTTGATGCCATCACAGCGACCGACGGCACGCTGACACTTGATTCGACCTTGGTGAATGCCGTTCATAGTGGTGGTTTGGTGTTCAATCAGCCAGATGTTGTCACCATGCAAGTTGCCAGCGGCACTGAAGGTGTGGTGTTGTCTGACCTGGTCGCTTCCATTGACGGTCCGGCTCCAACTTATCATCACGACCTTGACATCATCGACCTGAGCAGCAACAGCGTGAGCATCACAGATGCCCAAGCTTCTTCGCTGGTGAGTGAGGGTCTCACGTTTGCAGCCAATGATGCTGTCGATATGACATTCACCGCTGGACACGCGCTTGGCACGCATTTGCAAACCAGTCTGCAAGGCTTGCAAAGCCTTGGCGTTGATGTTGTCACCATTGCTGGAATGACTTCGGGTGCCATTGGCATCTCTGAAGGAACCGGTGGCATTGACTTTGCACACCTGCCCACTGTCGTCGCCGATGCGGGTGTGGTGGTTGGCCTTGAAGTGACCGACACAGCCTTTAGCGACATAAATGAAGCAAACGCCACTGCCCTCCACGCCGCAGGTTTTGATGCCATCATGGCAGCCGACGGCGACCTGACGCTTGATTCAACCCAGGTTGATGCTGTTCACAGCGGTGGTTTGGTGTTTGATCAGCCGGACGCGATCACCATGCAAGTCTCCAGCGTTAATGAAGATGTGGTACTCACCAACTTGGTCAGTGCCATTGACGGCCAAACTTACCAGCATGACCTGGATGTCATTGACCTGGTTGATAACGGCATCAGCATCACCGATGCCCAAGCCTCTTCGTTGGTGCATGCGGGTCTGCAATTTGCGGCTGACGATACCGGCGTGGCAGTTCACGCAGTTGGAACGCATCTGCAAACCAGCCTGGCTGACCTACAGCATCTTGGAGTCGATTTCGTTCATACCGCTTCAGGTGATGACACCGTTGTACTTGACCTTGGCAGCGGCACTCTGACACCGAATAACTTGCCGGTGTTTGATGCCGAAGATCACGTTCAACTTAATGTGTTGGATAACCAACTTGGCAGCATCTTGAGCAATAGTAATGTTACCGATTTCATCAGTTCGCACATTGACACTTTGTCTGTTGCACTTCACGATTCGCTCGGTGTTGGTGCCGAACTGCAAGGCGCTGGCGTGCTCGATCCCGCATTCCACAATGCTGGATTGACAATAGAACTGAATGCATCCTTTGCTGACAGCGCGGTCACCTTGGGGATGATTCTCGAAGCTGCTGACGGTGTGGCCGATCCGTTGATGGCACTGCATGGTCAAACTCTTGTCGATGCGATGCAAGCCGCCGGCATCAGCAACATCAACATCGATCAGATCACGCACTTTACGGTTGCTGATACCGATCTGAAGGCGCTGATGGATCACGGCCTTATCACCGCAGACCCTGCAGCCGATGTCACCGTCACCAACACCGGCGGTGTGCTGGATGCCAGCTTGGCACAGTTGGTTGCCATTGGTGCCGATCATGTGCAAATCTTGAATAGTGGCACCACGTTGACAGTCAATGCCGATGTTCCACTGTATGGAACTGGTGCCGAACTCCAGAATGTACTCAACCAGATGCTCAAAGCCTTTGAAGACCCAACCAGTGGTGTGGTCAAGTCAGTGTTTGACCAAGCCAATACGGTGGATCTCAAGGTTGCTGCGCCAAGTGGTTTTCATCTCGACGATGCCAACTTGCTCCACAACCTGCAATTGTTGGGCGTTGATGATGTCCTGGATGCCAATGGGCATTCCATCAAACCTGCCTAAGGAGCAATAGGTTTGCTTGGTCAAGCATTTGGTACCCCTGCCAAAACCTCGGTAGGGCAAAAAAACCCCCTGCGCGAGGTGTTGCAGCAGTGCAGGCGTGCATTCTGGCTCACGGGCGTTTTGACCTTTGCCATTGAGGTGTTGTCCATCAGTCCCATCATGTACATGATGAACCTGTTTGACAGGGTGATGGCCAGCCGCAGTGAAGTCACCTTGACCTCATTGACGGTGCTGATCTTGGGTCTGTATGTCTTCTGGTCAGCCTTGGAATGGTTGCGCAGCCGTCTCATGGTGCGCATTTCCTTGCGGGTTGACTGGGATTTAGCCTCGGCTACTTTTGATGCAGCATTTCGGCGTTATGCAGGCCGCAAAAAGATTGACGTTCATCAGGTGCTGGGAGACTTATTGCAGGTGCGCCAGTTTTTGACCGGGCAACCCATTTTGGCAGTGATGAGCGCGCCTTTTGCGGTGATGTTCATCATCATTGGTGCTTTTTTTCACCCCTATCTGGCCGTTTTCATTTTGATTGCGTCGCTGACACTGACGCTGGTGAGCTATTTGACCCAGCGTGCAACCTCACCCGTATTGCGGGTAGCCAACGATGCCAAGGCCGAGTCCAACCGCATCGCTGCGCAAAGCCTGCAACACGCTGAAAGCGCGCTTGCACTGGGAATGCACACCCACATCCGGCATCGCTGGTACCAGCGCCACCAAGGTTACCTGGGCATGCAGGCGCACGCCAGTGAGGCAGCCGGCCTGATGGGCGGTGCCAGCGGTTTTTTACAAAAGGCCTTTCCGTCATTGCAAATGGCACTGGCAATCTACCTGGCTATTCAGGGTTTGATTTCTGGTGGCATGGTCATTGCAGCCACTTTTTTGATATCCAAGGCCATCTCTCCCATTCAAAAACTGCTTGCCAGTTGGAGCGAGATCGTCAGTGCACGCCAGTCGTTTGAGCGACTGGAGCAACTGCTGATCGAGGATGACGTGCATCAAGACAGGCTGTCCTTGCCAACACCCAAGGGCCGCCTGTTGGTTGAGCATGTCGTGGCAATTCCGGTTGGTGCCAAAAAACCTGTCATTGACGGCATCAACTTCTCGATGATGCCGGGTGAAGTCACTGCCGTTGTCGGGCCCAGTGCGTCTGGCAAGACATCGTTGGTCAGGCTGCTGGTAGGGATATGGCGCCCTGTGAGCGGTTCGGTGCGTCTTGACGGTGCCAATGTGGCTGACTGGATTCGTGATGACCTTGGCGCACACATCGGCTACGTTCCGCAAGACATCGGTTTTTTTGACGGCTCGGTTTCAGACAATATTGCGCGCCTGGGTGAGGTTGATTCCGACAAGGTCGTCATGGCGGCCAAGCTCGCTGGCATGCACGACACCATACTTTCTTTCCCCAACGGTTACGAAACCCAGCTTGGTGAAAATGGTCATTCGCTCACCGGTGGGCAAAGGCAACGCTTAGCCATTGCTCGTGCGCTTTACGGTACGCCAAAATACATTGTGATGGACGAGCCCAACGCAGCGCTTGACGATGCCAGCGAGCGCAGTCTGATGGTGCTGATCCGCGCGCTCAAGAACAGTGGCACCACGGTGTTGTTTACCACGCATCGTCCTAATTTGGTCGCTGCCGCAGACAACCTTCTGGTGCTTTCCAATGGCAAACAAGTTGGCTATGGCTCGGTTGCCAACATGCTGGCCGCAGCGCGCCAAGAATTGCCAGTCATAAGCTAACAAAAAATGGTCGTCAAAAAATATGCCCAATTCGGCGCTAAGGCACGTCAGTACTGCATAGTGCGCTATCTTTTTGATAATTTTTTAATACTTGTTGATGGCTTGGCAGCATGACCAAAGAAATCGTCAAATCCAGCGGCTGGCTTTCGGGTTGGATGGCAGCCATCAACCCTTACGACCCCGACAAGCTTGAACGCGACGGTGTCAAGCCAATCCGGATTGAAGAAGACGAGAGCAAACGCACACTTTCGATTATTGTCCTGTTGACCTTTGCACTTTTCATGGGGTGGGCCTTGTTTGCACCGCTTGATGCCGGTGTCAGCATGACCGGCAATGTTGTTGTCATGGGCAACCGCAAGGCAGTGCAGCATCCGGGCGGTGGCGTGGTGACAGAGCTGCGGGTGCGTGAAGGAGACACCGTCAACCAAGGCGATGTGCTGCTCAAGGTCAACCCACTCACGACCGAGGCCAACCTTTCGGGTGCCGAGATCGACTACATCAATGCTTTGGCCAACGAGTCTCGCCTGCAAGCCGAACGTGAAAGTGCTGCCAGCATCACATGGGGCGAGGCGCTTTTATCCTACGGCACCGACCCACGCGTTATCGAGGCCAAGGCGTTGCAAGTCAAGCTATTCCATTCACGGCGCAACGAGTTTGGCGATCAGCAACGCATCTACAAAGAGCAACTTGTGGGTCTTCAAGCCCAGTTGCGTGAACTGCAAAATGTGGTCACTTTGCGCAAGGAGCAGCTTGCTGTCATCAGCGATGAAGCGTTGAACAATCGTGACCTTGCAACGCAGGGCTTTATTCCTCGCAGCCGCGCCAACGAGGTCGAGCGTGCGCGATCAGAAATGCTCTCCAGTCTGTCTAATGTCACTTCAGAAATTGCCAAAACCCAGTCAGCCATTGCGGGTATCCGTTTGCAAATGACCCAGCACCAGTCCACCGTTCGCAAAGACATTGACACGCAGTTGGCCGAAGTGCAAAAAAACCGCAAATCTGGCAAAAGCAAAGTGGATGCATTGCAGTTTGACTTGAGTTTGAGTGAAATTAAGGCACCTGTGGGTGGCACAGTGATTGGACTTAAGGTCAATACCGTGGGCGGTGTCATCCAGAGTGGCATGATGTTAATGGAAATCGTTCCCAAAGACGGCCGTCTGATCGTTGAAGCGCAGGTGCCCGTCAATTCCATTGACAAGGTGCACGTAGGACTCACCGCCGACATGCGTTTCAGTGCCTTCAACATCAACACCACCCCCGTCATCCCTGGTCACGTCACGCTGGTCGGTGCCGACAAAATCACTGGCACAAACCCGCAGCAGGGCGAATACTATTTGGCGCAAGTTGAGACAAGTGAAGAAGGCCTTAAGCTGCTCGGCGACAAAGTCGTTCAGCCCGGTATGCCGGTTGAGGTGATTGTCAAAACTGGTGAACGCAGCTTTTTCAGTTACCTCATCAAACCACTGTCTGACCGATTTGCCCGTTCATTCAAAGATTAAGACCGCTATGCAATACCGTTTGCTCTTGTCCCTTGCCGGCTTGTTACTTGTGCTGAGCCAGCAGGTTACCCAAGCCGGACCACTGACCGATGCCTTGACACAGGCACGCAAGTTTGATGCACTGTTTCAGCTTGCCAGCCATGAGCGTGATGCCAACCAGGTTGCCTCACAGACGGCCGCTTCTGCCTACTATCCGCAGTTTCAGGCCAGCTATAGCCAGCTTGAAACAGAAAACAGCGAACGGCAAACCTATAGCATCACCCAGCCCATTGTCAATGTAGACCGTTATGCCACCTTGAAGGAAACAGGTCCGAGAGAAGTGCTGGCCAGTGCCACTTTTCAATTGCGTGAACAAGACCTGAGCCAGCGCCTGCTCAAGGCGGTTGCGGAGTACCTTCGCAACACAGAAAGCCAGCGACTGAACAAGGCCAAAATTGACGCGTTGGAGAGTCAGGCGAGGTCAGCCAATAAGTCATTTGATGCAGGGATTGGTACGCTCACTGATATGCGAGATGCCCAGGTACGACTCGATCAAGCTCATGCTGACATGCTCATGCTGGAGGCTCAAATTGGGGCTGCCGAGCGCCAGATTGTGGCCATCACTGGCACAGCGCCCCTCATGTTAAATGTGCCACGTGTTGTGCGAACGGTGGCCCTGATGGCCGTAGAAGACTACATCAGCACTGGTGCACAAACCAATCCACAGTTGATTCTGGCCATGCAAAACCAGCAAATAGCCGAGCTGGCCGTGACCCGCGCCAAAGGTGCCTTTCTGCCCACGCTGGCGGCCGTCTATACCAACAGCAGCATCAATAACGTCAGCAGCAATTACACCGGCATCAGCTTGAGCATGCCGCTTCAAGCTGGCAGCTATTTCCAAATGAAAGCTGCCGCTGCCAACGCCAGCAAGCTGCAAGGGCAAACGCATGAAACCAAACAACGCACCCAACTTGAAATTCATCGATTGTGGTCGCAAGTCAATGCGGGTCGCGTTGAGCTTTCAATACGGCTTAATGCCATTCACTCAGCCAAGCTTAGCGTGGATGCCAACGAGAAGAGCTTTCAAGGTGGCGTGCGATCGCAGATTGACGTTCTCAACAGTATCCAGACCCTCTACCAAGTTCAGCAAGATTATGTCAACTCTGTTTTGACGCTGGCCGATAACTACCTGAACCTCTTGCTTTTTGCGGCCACACCCGTTGACGATGCCATGTTGCTGGTACAAAACCTGCTCTTTCCTGAACGCTGATGCCATGAATGACGACGAGCTGCAAAGCCTGCTGAGTCTGGCTGGCCAGAAGCGCCAGGCTCAGCAATGGTTTGAAGCCGTCCAACTTTACCGCCAGTTAGAAGATTCGTTGCGCGGCAATGCAGCGTTTCATCACAACCTGGCATTGAGCCTTCTCGGCGCCAATCAACCTGAAGCAGCCTTGGTTCAGGCCGATGTTGCACTTGATCTTCAAGCCAGCTTGTGGCAATCTGCCGTGGTCAAGGTGCGTGCTCTGTCTGCGTTGGGCAGATCACCTGATGCTGCCAAGTTGTTACAGACCCTGCACTGCTGCCACCCCGAACAAGCCGAGTTCTCTCTGGAGCTTGCCACCATCGCCCTGCACGACGAATGCGATGCCCGGGATGCCCGCTGCCTGGTGAAACCCTTTTTGACCAGCCCTGCCCACAGCGCGGATGCCAGCTTGACTGACCTGATGGCCAGCCAGTATGACCGCGATGAATCTGCGCAATCCCTCAATGAGCGCGTCAAGCAGTTTGCCCGCACGCATCTTGACCGCAGCCAGAGTGTCGCCTTCACTCAAATCCACCCTGGCAAACGCACCCGCCTGCGCATTGGCCTGCTCTCACCGCAATTCAATTGCTCGCCTGTGTTCTTTTTTTGCATCGGTGCCTTGCGTCTGTTGGCACAAGAATTTGACTTGTATTTCTTTCACCGGGGTCACCATGTTGATTGGGCCACCGAACAATTGCGATCGCTGTCATCGCAGTGGTTTGACGTGGTCAGTCTGAGCGCCGATCAGCTTGATCCTTTTTTGCGCCAGCACACACTGGATGTGTTGGTGGACCTGGGGGGATGGATGGACCCCATCGCCCTCAAAGCCATCTCTACCAAGCCAGCAGCGCGCATGTACAAATGGGTGGGTGGGCAATCCATCACCACCGGGCTGTGCGCTTTTGATGGCTTTATTACCGATGAGCAACAAACGCCAGTTGGCTATGAAGCCTGGTTTACCGAACCCTTGGTGCGCCTGCCCAAAGGCTATGTGACCTACACACCGCCACCTTACATGCCAGCACCCGTGGTCAACAATGCACGTGGCCATGTTCTTGGCATCATTGCCAACCCGGTCAAAGTCTCCAGAGCTTTTCTGTCCCAACTCAATGCCACATTGTTGTCGCGTGCCGCAACGCCAGTGCAACTGCGCTTTATCGACAAACGCTATCAGTGCGACAAACTCAAAAACAGAATTCTCAGTGCCTTGCAGCCAGCCCAAATACAAATGGGGCAACAACTGAGTGTGCAATTCATTGCGCCCAACGACCACCCAAGCTATCTTGGTGCGGTACGGCAATTGTCAGAAATGATCGATACCTTTCCGTACACCGGTGGCCTGACCACCATGGAAGCGCTGACTCTCGGTGTTGCTTGCAGTGGCCAGGAAGGTACCCTGTTTTGTGAGCGCCATACCCATGCTCATTTGCATTACATGCGGCAACCAGGCCGCCCACGCTCTAACCACGCTGCCTTGGCCAACTCACTTTCTCACTTGTTCAAGCACGGCACTCTGGGTGAGGTGGCGGTGTGATGCAAATCCAGACCATCACCACTGACAACCTGGCGGACTGTGCCAACATGCAGAGTGATGTGCTGATCATCATGCCGTTCACCGATGTGGTCATGGCCAAACGTGCTGCTTTGCACATGGCACAGCGTGCCGGTGTGGAGGGGCACGTATTGCTTGTGGAAGACCTGCACGCCTGGGGTTTTGTCCGCATTGTGAACCACGTCTTCAAAATCACATTGGGTCGTTATTTTGGTTACGTGGCGCAAGACGCATTTGCAGGTCGGCAATGGCTAACATTGGCGCTGGACGCACTCAGGCAGCCAGGTAAAAGCTTGTTTGGTTTTAACGATGGCAAATGGCATGGTGCTTTTGCCAGTTTTGGCCTGGTCGAACGACAGTGGGCCAGCCAGAACTACCCTGAGGGTGATTTATTTCAAAGCGGTTACCGCAAACACTACGCCGATGTTGAACTCTCGTTATTGGCCATGAGTCAAGGCCGCTACATTTATGATCCTCGCAGCGTTCTGGTCGAGGTGGACTGGGCCAAAGACAGTACGCCGGTTGACCCGCAAGACCGTGCCCATTACCGCACCAGAGTGGCCTGCGGTTTTGATGGCCGAGTCACCAGACCAGAACTATTAAACCTTGTTACTTGAACCTAGATTGAACTCTTCACCTCCCAAGGCACAGCATGTCCATTCGCAACAAATCTACTCCAGTTAAAAAAACACCCATCTCGGTCATCCCCAAGGCCGAACCAAAGGCACTAGCCGAGCCTAAGCCATCGGTTCAGACTCAATCACCGGCAAAAAGCAAGAAGGTCATGCCGCCAGCACCGTCGGCACCACCAGTGCCGGTTGTCACCCCCACAAAAACTGTCAAAGCAGTTAATACAGCCAAGGTGGTTAAGCCAAGCAATGTTGACCAACTTAAGCCAGAGTCAGCATTCATTGAAATGCCAGCGCCACCATCATCGCCGGTTGTCACCCCCACAAAAACTGTCAAAGCAGTTAATACAGCCAAGGTGGTCAAGCCAAGCAATGTTGACCAACTTAAGCCAGAGTCAGCATTCATTGAAATGCCAGCGCCACCACCAGCGCCGGTTGTCACCCCCACAAAAACTGTCAAAGCAGCCAAAACAGCCAAGGTGGTCAAGCCAAAAAATGTTGACCAACTCAAGCCAGAGTCAGCGTCCATTGAAATTCAAGACAAGCTGCGTATTTTTCAGATTTATTACGAGCCTGAGCAACATCAATTTTTGGATCCTGCGTTTGAACCTTATGACAACACTGGCGACTTCAGTCCTCTGCTAGAGTTCAACGTGTTTCGCAAATTGGCTAACTCTGACCTGGTCAAGGGAGCCGACTTGTGGGGTGCCGTATCCTGGAAGTTTTTGCAAAAAACAGGGCTTGCGGGCGCTGATTTGCGTGCAGTCATTGACAGCCACCCTGGTCACGATGTGTATTATTGCAACCCGCACCCTGAATGTGAAGCGCTGTACCACAACCTCTGGTTGCAGGGAGAAACGTCACATCCAAATTTTTTGGTGCTTTGCCAGGAGTTTTTTGAAGTTGCCGGACTGTCTTTTGATACGACAAAAACATTGGTGCCATCAGAACTTTTTGCCGCTTCCAATTACTTCATTGCCAGCCCAAAATTCTGGCTTTCCTACTTGAAATTTGTGGATGATGCGATTGCAAAAGCCGAGCTTGGCCTGTCAAAAACGGCCAAAGCCATGATCTATTCGTCCGCCGCAGACCGCATCGGTGTGCACGCGGGTGCCTCTTATCTGCCCTTTATCGTCGAGCGCTTGTTTTGCATTTTTCTGACAGACAATCAAAAATCATTTTCATCCTATAAGTATTTGTTACCAGGCAAAGAAGAAAGCCTTAATGTGCATTTGAAGCTGCTCAGGCAAATGAAAGATTTGTCTATCAAAAACAAATCTCTCTGGATGGCCACCTGCTGGGTAAACTACCGAAACCTGTACATGTCAAACAGTTACGGCGCGGACTGGTGCAGAAAGTACCTGAAAAACATTACCCCCACTGAATTTAAATACATCCCATGAACAGCATCTGCATTACCGGCGCAGCTCAGTCTGACCTGCAACGGGTCGCCAACATCCTGCAACACGCTGGCATGGCACCGGCCAAGCCTGCTAAACGTGATGAGCCGATCGACATTGACTTGTGGCACAAACAAGTGATGGTCAGGGTAGCCCAAGAATCTGGCTCAGGAAAACCCATTGCCAATGTGGGTCGATTTATGGAGCAGCTCGCGGGCGATATTTTTGTGGCCAATATCGAGTCAACACTTTGGGGTTGGGCTGATACACGCAGCACCTGGCTGCTTGATTTTTGGCTCAATTTTGACCCCTCATTGAAAGTCGTATTGGTGTGCGTGACGCCTCAGCAAATGCTTGCAAGCGCGATAGCCACTCAAAAACAATCCTTTTCTGTCGCTTCTCTGATGGACACCTGGCAAAGCCATCACCAAGAGCTTTTGCGATTTCACCAACGCCATCCACAGCGCAGTATTTTGGTTGATGTTCATGAATGCACCGACTACCCCCAAGCCTTGATCGAGCGCTGCATCAACCGGTGGAATCTGCCGCTTGTTGCTTCAACTGCTGCCACAGATGTTCCGGCAGAGCATGATCAATTGGTCTCGTATTTGGCCCAACAGTTGTGCATGGAACAACCGCATACCGCAACATTCCAGCGCGATCTGGCCAGCGAGATCACCCGCCTGCACTCCACGGCCATAGCCGTCATCAATCCAACAGTGCTGGGCAAATGGAGCGCCCTCATCAGCCGCCTGAACAAATCGGAACGAATTAGCCTGTACGCGCCTCCGTCTGAGCAAATCATCGCCAACTATCACGCCCTG
>SESE01001099.1_pt1 | contig 11123 bp, 9 predicted proteins | sample 3171371 | NCBI WGS metagenome assembly SESE01 (sample SAMN06051881, study PRJNA518727) | freshwater metagenome | biome: subpolar coniferous forest; feature: holomictic lake; material: water; isolation source: holomictic Lake 442, 13 m depth | place: Canada: near Kenora, Ontario | collected...
TCCGCCACGCAGTATGCGCTATTCAGCTCAGTGATGTTATTGCTGCCGAAATTCATTGCTGGGTTCAGTGGAGACTTCGTTGATGCCTACGGTTATGCGAGCTTCTTCACCGCCACCGCGGCACTTGGGCTGCCGGTGCTGGTGTTAGTGTGGTTAGCTGGACGGGCACGGTTCGAGACTGCCGAACCCCATCCCCCAAAAGAGTAATACCGAAGGGTATTCTACTTCTGCCGTTCAAACCGATAGAACGCGAGCATTCCCAGCAGGTTAGGAGATAGGGTGACTTGATGGTCACCATTCATCACCCTGCGTTCGAGGATACGTACACCGTGTTGATGACAGAATGCTTCAAAATCATTCAGCGTGCAGAGGTGGATGTTGGGGGTGTCGAACCACTGATAGGGTAGCGCTTCCGAGATGGGCATGTGGCCGAATGAAACCTGCAGGCGGTTTCTCCAATAACCAAAATTGGGGAAGGAAACGATACCCTCACGACTCACCCGAAGCATCTCCCTAACAATGCCCTCGGTATGCTTCATTGCTTGTAAAGTCTGTGACAGAATTACGTAATCGAATGATCCCGACTCGAAACTAGACAGTCCCGACTCCAGATCACTTTGGATCACGTTTACCCTGTTACCGAGACATCTCAAAACATTAGCGTCGTCGATCTCGACCCCATATCCACGGATATTGCGTACATCCTGCAGATAGCGCAGTAGCGAACCATCTCCACAGCCAAGGTCGAGTACCTTCGTACCCGGTTTCACCCATGCAGCGATAGCGGCGAAATCGGGCCTAGAGAGACTGGTTGGTGTAGTTACAACATTAGTGGTCATATTCGTCAGATTAACATTATCAGCAGCGGCGAGATGAACGGAGTGCAGTGAGTGCCCGCTTATTGTATCGTTGAAAATTGTAACTGTTGCGAAGTTTCATTGCATTGCCTACGCCATCGCGACCAAAGCACGCCGCGCCTGCTGTGCATCCAACACCTCTTCCGCAAAATCGACCCGCAATATTTTGCTATCCGCGTGAAGATCAAAACCATCGCAGTCAATACCCAGCATCTCCACTGTTAGCGCCGCATCTTGATGAAACGACTTCCAGTAGTGGCGGAGTGTATCGCGGTGATCTGCGTTCATATGCGTAACGACATCATCCTCCTGCTCGGTCAGCGGATAAGATGGCATTAGATAGCTATCCGCCGAAACCCAGTGAATCTTTCCAAAGCCACCGATGAATCGCAGTGTATGAGGCACAATTCGGTAAAAGGAAAAATCATCCATCGTTAAGAGATTCTGCGATTCCGGAAAGTAACGCAGATACCGCTTCCCTATCTGAACTCTATCCGCCACTGGTTGCGCCTCTCCCACTAAGGTGATACGCCCCTGAGACTGGATGTCCGGACTGTCTTGGCTATGAGTGACTAAGCTCACACGAGGGTCAAACTGGATGTTCCGGGTATGCTCCGCCAAAAAACTGATCAAAATGAGCAGGCTACCATCATGATCCACCAGATACGGAACGATGGAACCGAACGGATGACCATTGAACTTTTTGGACAGGGTGCATAACGCACCATAACGGTGGGAGCGTAACATCTGACGGGCCGCACGCGCGTTACTCATGGAGTTACGTAACTATATTATCCATATAGGCTCGAACCAGTTGATGGTAAGGGCGGTCTTCCATCAAAAAGGAGTCATGACCATGACTGGACGTAATCTCTGCATAACTGACATTAAGTCCATTATCCAGCAACGCTTTGATAATGCTGCGTGACCGTTCTGGTGAGAACCTCCAATCTGAAGTGAACGATACCACCAGAAAGTCTGCAGTAGCGCCATGAAAGGCGGCACTCAAGTCTCCATTATGCTCATGCGCTGGGTCAAAATAATCCAGCACCTTCGTCATCAATAGATAGCTATTAGCATCAAACTGATCAGCGAATTTATCCCCCTGGTAGCGCAGGTACGATTCGATCTCGAACTCGACATCAAAACCAAATGAATACGTACCATTACGTAACTCTCGTCCAAATTTGGCTGCCATCGAGTCATCCGACAGATAGGTGATGTGTCCCAACATACGCGCAAGTCGCAGTCCACGACGGGGGATTGCATCATGCGAATAATAATCTCCGCCATGAAAATCCTGATCGGTGATGATCGCCTGACGCGCGACATCATTAAAAGCAATGTTCTGTGCTGTCAGCTTAGCGGCGGAAGCGACGACTAAGGCATGCTTCACCCTCTCCGGAAAGTCTATCGTCCAACGCATTGCTTGCATCCCACCCAAGCTCCCACCCATGACTGCAGCAAAACAATTGATACCAAGATGGTCGGCCAACCTGACCTGAGTCTCTACCCAATCTTCAACTGTCACCACTGGAAAATCTGCACCATAGGGTTTGCCGGTATTACTATTGATGCTGGTCGGTCCGGTCGAGCCATGACAGCCCCCGAGATTATTGACCCCAATAACAAAAAACCTATTGGTATCGATCGGTTTTCCGGGACCAATCATGTTGTCCCACCAACCTACGTTCTTGGGGTCATCCGCGTAAGATCCTGCGACGTGATGATTACCGGATAGCGCATGGCATACCAACACGGCATTAGAATTAGTCTTGTTGAGCTCGCCATAGGTCTCATAGACTAGCTCGTATCCATCAAGTATGGCACCACTCTTCAGATGCAACGGCGTATTAAAAATCGCGCTCTGAGGGGTGACGATTCCGACTGAAGTAGAATCTTGCATTTACGTTATCAAGAGAACTAGAAAGGATTAACCATTCAATTTTTTTAGCAACTGATGAATCTTTACTGGATCATCGGTCTTAAGCATTTTATGTGTTATTGGAGTAATCACGGGTACATTGCTCCTCAGCACTTCCTGCTTCACTCGTAGCAGTTGGGCTGGGTGCATGGAAAACTGGCGTAGCCCAAAACCCAGTAACAAACGAGTGAACAAGACATCGCCAGCCATCTCACCACAAACTGCCACGGGGACCTTAGCACGACTGGCACTACGGATGATATGAGCTACTAGCCTCAGCACTGCAGGGTGCAATGGATCATATAGGTGCGCAACCGAATCGTCGGTGCGATCAATCGCGAGCGTGTACTGGATCAGATCATTCGTTCCGACAGATAAGAAATCCAGCTTGCGCATGAAAATATCAAGACTCAATGCTGCAGCGGGAATCTCTATCATGCCCCCTACCTGTATCTTTTCGTCGAAGGTGATTTTTTCTTCTCGCAGACTTTGCTTGGCATTCTCAATCAGTCGGAGCGTCTGATCAATCTCTGAAACACTCGACAGCATCGGGACCAGAATCCGAATCTGACCATGGCGCGAGGCCCGGAGAATTGCGCGTAATTGAGTATGAAACATCTGCGGCTCAGCAAGGGACAGTCGGATGGCGCGCAGTCCCAATGCCGGGTTGACTGCAACACGCTTGGCGCTGTCAAGATTCTTATCAGCACCAAGATCAAATGTGCGTATCGTCACCGGCAAACCCTGCATCTTGCGCGCCACAGTCCGATAAGCTTCAAATTGCTCGTCCTCGGTTGGCAGGTCATCCCGATTTAGAAATAGAAACTCACTACGAAATAAACCGATGCCAGTGGCCCCATTTTCCTTCACCTGTTCGATATCCTGGGGCAATTCGATATTGGCAAACAATTCCACAGCACTACCATCTACCGTTGTAGCAGCGGTCGTCTTGATACGCTTCAGCTTACGTTTCTCCAGCTCTAACTGACTCTGGCGTAACCGGTACTCCGACAGAACACGTCTATCGGGGTTCACGATTACCACGCCCTGACTCCCGTCTACAATCAGCAGATCGTTATCTCGAATCAGCTGTCTTGCATGGTGCAATGCGACGATGGAGGGGATGTTGAGACTACGTGCGACGATCGCAGTATGGGAAGTCAGTCCACCCAGATCGGTAAGGAATGCGGTAAAGCTGTGCCGCTTGTACTGGATTACATCAGCCGGACTTAGGTCATGAGCAACCAAAATACTGTCCCCATCGTGCTTCAGAGGGGGGGGCACATAACCAGGATGCCCCAACAAGGCCTTTAGTACACGTTCAACCACCTGCACCACATCGGCTTTACGTTCTCGCAGATAATCATCCTCAATCTGTTCAAACTGTACCAACAATACGTTCATCTGCTGGGTTATGGCCCACTCGGCATTACACTGATTTTGAGTGACGTAAGTCTTAGCTGCAACAGACAGCGTGGAGTCATCCAAAATCATACGGTGCAAGTCGAGGAATGCCCCATATTCGGCAGCGGCGGATCCAGTGACTGAGGCGTGCAATGAATCCAGTTCCGCACGTACCATATTGAAAGCGCTGTCCAGACGCGCCACCTCATTCTCGATTTCAATTTGAGGCACAGCATAATGCGCCACTTCCAAAGTGACATGAGAAACGAGATGAGCGTGCCCGATTGCGATGCCACCGGAAACACCAACACCGTGCAATGTAAAGCTCACTCGCTTTCTCCAAAATAGCCACCCACTAGATCGACCAGTGCCAGCATTGCCTCATTTTCATCCTTGCCAGTGATCTCGACCCCTAGTGTGGAACCCTTGTTCGCTGCCAGCATCATTACCCCCATGATGCTTTTTGCATTTACTTTGCGTCCGTTACGCGATAGCCAGACCTCACTCTGGAACTGGCCGGCCAACCGAGTGAGCTTTGCGGCTGCGCGCGCATGCAGTCCCAGCTTATTAAGAATTTCGATTTCCCTAGTCTGCACAATGGACTCCTGGATGGATATGCATGACACCCTCCCTTCCGCCGCTCAACGCTTTCTCAACCACCACTGACAATGGCTCATTTCGATAAGTAAGCGCCCTCACCAGCATCGGCAGGTTGACGCCGGCGAGACATTCCACCTTACCGGGATTGCTCAACCGACTGGCGATGTTGCAGGGCGTCGCACCGCAAATGTCGCTCAGCACCAGCACCCCATCGCCATTCTCAAGCTGCTGTACCAGTGCCAGTGCCTGAGATAAAGTGACATCGGGATCATCCTTGATCGTGACATCAAGATGCAGCAATTGCTGGGGCCTCTCTCCCATGACGTGGTTGGCACAGTGGATTAGGCTATCGCCGAGATTTCCGTGAGAGATAATTAGGATTCCAATCATGTTTAATCTTGAAGGTAAAAAGATGAGAAATGAAAAGTATATTATTCTAGCATTCCCAACGTCGTCGATTTGCTATCCATTTCGAATACTCCGGAAGTTCTAGTTGCAGACCCTCTCAAGCGCATCGATCATCATAGCGGCCACATTAAAACCAACCTGATCGGCGATCTCACGCATGCAGGTAGGGCTGGTCACATTGATCTCTGTGAGATAGTCTCCGATCACGTCTAGCCCCACCAGTAATAAACCCTGTTCGCGTAAGACTGGACCCAGTGAAGATGCAATCTCACGATCGCGGTCACTGAGTGGCTGCGCTATACCTCGACCACCCGCAGTCAGATTGCCGCGTGACTCACCCACCTTAGGAATTCTTGCTAATGAGTAAGGCACAGGCTCTCCATCTATCACCAGGATGCGCTTATCCCCCTGAGCTATCTCGGGTATATGACGCTGAGCCATGATCGTGCGGGTACCATAGTGCGTCAGAGTCTCAAGGATCACGCTGATATTGTGATCAGCACTATGAACGCGGAATACACTCGCACCACCCATACCGTCGAGCGGCTTCAAAATGATATCGCGGTGTTCAGCCAAAAAATCGCGGATCAAGCGCTCCTGCCGAGTGACCAGTGTGGGCGCGAGAAATTGGGGGAAATTCGCGATCGCTAATTTTTCGTTATGATCTCGTATCCCGCGCGGACTATTGAAGACACGCGCCCCCTGGCCCTCCGCCAATTCCAGTAGATAGGTACTATAAACATACTCCAGATCGAATGGAGGGTCCTTCCGCATCAGTACTGCATCAAACTCCTGTAACGGGGTCTCCTTAGCCTCTTCTGTTCGATACCACCGACCTCCACCACTCTCAACACCCGTCAACTCTAGCGAGCATGCGAATCCGACTGTCATGCCGCCCTTCCAGGCCAAATCTCCCTGATGCATGGCAAATAATTGATGACCGCGCACAGATGCCTCGCGCATCATAGCGAAGCTAGAATCCTTATAAGTCTTAATCGAATCTAGTTGGTCTAGGATGAAGGCGAGTCTCATGGCTGATCACAGATTGGTTTTAGCGTGAGTGGATGCAACGCCCCTCTCCAACTCCCGGGCGGCGGCTAAAAGTGCCAGCCGGGCCACCACCCCATAAGCATAGAACCGGTTAGGAGCGCAATCTGGGTGGGCCTCACGATCGGGTAGTAGGCTCGTCGTTGCAAAGGCCAGAGGTTCGAAATGCATGCCCGGCGCGTTGAGGTTCTCGTCTATACCTCGACCTGTGTGCACCCGATAAAATCCCCCGACTACGTAACGATCGATCATATAGATTACCGGTTCTGCTACCGCCTGATTAATACTCTCAAGGGTGTATACCCCTTCCTGCACCAGGACCTTGGTCACCGGTAGGCCGCCCTTAGCTACTGACATTTTGTTGCGTTGTTTGCGGCTCAATGCCCGTACCTCGTCACCATCTCTCACCGTCATGATACCCATTCCATAGGTACCCGCATCGGCCTTCACGATGACGAATGGGTCCTGCTTCACACCGTACTGCGCGTACTTCTCCCGAATCTCACGCAGGATCTCATCTGTATTCCCTGAGACACAGTCTTCACCTTTCTTCTCATGAAAATTGATCTCCCCGCAATAAGCGAAGTAGGGATTAATAAGCCATGGATCGATACCGATCAGCTTGGCAAATTCTTGAGCCACACCATCGTAGGCCATGAAGTGCTGAGATTTTCGCCGGGTTGCCCAGCCGGCATGTAGCGGTGGGATGATTGACTGATCCAGATTCTGCAGAGTCTCGGGTATTCCACTTGAGAGATCGTTATTAAGCAATACAGCACAGGGGTCAAACCCTTCAACACCCAGTCGATTCCCCCGCCTCAAGACTGGTTCGATCGTGATGCCGCCCCCATTGGGGAGGTCGATCGTGGTCGCAATCGTGATCTCTGGCAGCAGAGTGCCAATACGAACATTGAGTCCAGCATGCCGCATGATGGCCTGCAAAGTGGCCACATTTTGCAAATAAAAAATATTGCGTGTGTGATTCTCCGGGATCAGCAGCACGCTATGGGCATCGGGGCAGATTCTCTCAACCGCCGCCATCATCGCCTGGACACAGAGCGGCATGAAGTCTGGATTGAGATTGTTGAATCCACCAGGGAACAGATTGGTATCCACCGGCGCCAGCTTGAAACCACTGTTGCGAAGATCCACCGAACAATAAAATGGCACAGCATGCTCTTGCCACTGTCCACGCAGCCAATGCTCGATAATAGGCATCGCATCAAGGATGCGCCTTTCTAGATCGAGTATCGGTCCGCTCAGGGCGGTGGTGAGATGAGGAACCAGCATGGGGGGGGGTAAGATTAATGCGTACTGAACCGTTACATTGTAGCATCAGGGCTTGCTGGAACCTGTCAATGTGCGGCAAGAACGGCTCGGCGCTATCAATATGCAGGCTACATCCAGTATGCGACACCCCCCTCGATCCGAGGAGAACTTATTCAGACCCCTAACCCCCTTCAGTCTGATATGGTAGAGGCATGCTGTGCAAACAGACTCTTATCTGGTCACCTCTTTCGCATGAACTTTATCCATGCTTAGCTCTCTTGAGCTTGTCCTAGTCCTACTTGCCACCGCTGTGATGGCGGTTGTCGCCTTTCGTTTACTGCACCTGCCACCCATACTGGGTTACCTACTTGCAGGGATCGCTATCGGTCCGCATGCATTGGGCTGGATACCGGAAGCATCAGAAGCCCTCCACCTGGCAGAGTTCGGCGTTGTGTTTCTGATGTTCAGCATTGGCCTCGAATTCAGTTTGCCCAAACTTGTCACTATGAAGAGCATCGTGTTTGGGTTTGGAGCAACTCAAGTCGGCTTCACCATGTTAACCGTCATGGCCGCAACCTTCATGCTGGGATTAGATTGGCGAGTGGGGCTTGCTTTGGGGGGAGTATTAGCGATGTCTTCCACCGCCATTGTCAGCAAGATGCTGTCTGAACGGCAGGAGCTTAACTCCCCTCACGCGCGGCAGATTATCGGTGTGCTCCTATTCCAAGACCTGGCCGTTGTGCCGCTTCTGATAATGATTCCAGCTCTGGCCAGCACAGTTGACAGTGGTGGTGACAATCTCGCCATGACACTCGGCATCGCCCTGCTTAAAGCAGTAGCGGTGCTTGCGCTTATTTTATTTTTTGGACAGCGACTGATGCGCCCCTGGTTTCATCTAGTAGCACGGCAGAAATCTTCAGAGCTGTTTGTACTGAATGTTCTGATGATTACTCTGGGGCTCGCCTGGTTTACGGATATTGCCGGACTGTCACTCGCGTTGGGGGCATTTCTTGCAGGCATGCTCATTTCAGAAACCGAGTACCGGTATCAGGTCGAAGATGACATCAAGCCATTCAAAGATATATTACTGGGCCTGTTTTTTGTGACGATCGGTATGCTATTGGACGTTCAGGTCGTCATGCAGAATTTCTTGTGGGTTATGATCCTACTGCTAGCACTGATAGCTCTGAAGGCTGCATTGATCGCGGGACTATCACGATTATTCTCAAGTGATTCTGGCATGGCTGTTCGCACCGGTCTGAGTCTAGCCCAAGCGGGAGAATTCGGTTTTGTCCTGCTGGCAGAGGCCGGCGCACTCAGACTGATCGATAACTCAACCATGCAGCCGGTGCTGGCAGCGATGGTGCTATCTATGCTCGCAGCACCCTTCATTATCGAACGCAGTGAACATATGGCGAGGCGTTTTTCCGCTGCCGAGTGGATGAACCGGGCTCTCCAACTGACCACTATCGCTGCGCAAACTATGAAAGAAGAGAGTCACGTCATTCTCTGTGGCTACGGACGTAGCGGGCAGAACTTATCGCGCCTATTGGAAAAAGAATCGATCCCCTTCATCGCATTAGATCTCGACCCTCAACGCATTCAAGAGGCAAGAGCTGCAGGTGAAGCGGTGGTATATGGCGACGCGGCTAAGCGCGAGGTGCTGATTGCTGCAGGGCTGATGCGTGCCAAGGTACTGGTAGTGAGTTATTCCGATACCGCTTCTGCGCTCAGAATCCTAAGCCATGTCCGGGCACTGCGCCCCGAGTTGCCGGTAGTGGTCCGTACACTGGACGATACAGATATCGATCGACTAAAAGAAGCAGGAGCAGCGGAAGTTGTAGCAGAGATTATGGAAGGCAGTCTGATGCTTGCATCCCATGCACTGATGCTGTTCGGCCTGCCACTCAACCGCGTAATGGATCGTATCCGAGAAACACGTGAGCAACGGTACAGCCTCTTCCGCGGATTCTTTCATGGCGTTACTGACGAGGATGGGGCAATCGAAGAACAAATGCAGCCGCGCCTACATACCGTTCTGATCACCTCCGGATCGGCCGCAATTGGTATGACTCTCGGTGAGTTAGATCTAGGCGGTCTGTTAGTAGACGTCACCGCAGTGCGTAGGCGCAATACACGAGAACTATTGCCGAGTAACGAGACACAACTGGAAATCGGCGATGCGCTGGTATTACGAGGCACTCAGGAGAGCCTAGCAGCAGCGGAGATCAGGTTGATGCAGGGGTAAAAGGGGGGCCACACGGTATGCCTTGTCTTGACCCCTGCTGCTGGAGTATAGTTACCACTCTGCCATTTACATCCAAGCGGAAGAGCGCGCCAGTTTCTACGACGCCGCCGAAGGCGCAACCCCCCGGAATCGCTCAGGCAAAGATTAGGTCAGTCCTGATCCTTAAAAACCGCTTGCGACAGGCAATCTGGAGAGCGCTTGGCATTTAGCCAGGCCACCGAAGGGGCACACGGAACAACGTTCTGTAATCTCTCAGGTAAAAAGGACAGAGGGGTGAGGTCATATGACATGGCTTCACTTTTTTTAATTCCAGGATAATGATCTGTGCTGAAAACAACACCCCTTAACCAGACCCACCGAAATCAGAACGCCAAGATGGTCGACTTTGGCGGCTGGGATATGCCGCTGCATTATGGCTCGCAACTTGATGAACACCATAAAGTGCGTAGTGATGCTGGCATGTTCGACGTGTCGCATATGCTGGCAGTCGATATCAAGGGTGATAGCGCGCGCCCTTTCTTGCGCCAATTGCTTGCCAATAATGTGGATAAGCTGACGCAATCGGGTAAAGCTCTCTACTCCTGCATGCTGAGCCCACAAGGTGGCGTGATTGATGACCTGATTACATATTATCTGACCGAGTCTTGGTTCCGAATCGTAGTGAATGCCGGTACTGCTGACAAGGATATCGCGTGGATACAAGCACGGCGTGATGATCTTGCTCCTGACTTAGAGATCACTCCTCGCCGTGATTTAGCCATGATTGCGGTGCAGGGGCCTAATGCCCGCGCCAAAGTCTGGCAAGTCATTGCGGGCTCTCAAACAGCAACAGAAGACTTGAAACTGTTCCAGGCGGTCACATACGATCAATACTTTATCGCGCGAACCGGCTACACCGGTGAGGATGGTTTTGAGATCCTGTTGCCCGCCGCTGACGCCCCAAATTTTTGGAATGCGCTCTGTGCTGCTGGTGTGGCGCCTGCTGGACTGGGAGCACGTGATACCTTGAGGCTTGAGGCCGGCATGAATCTTTACGGCCAGGATATGGATGAGACCACCAATCCACTCGAATCTGGATTGGCCTGGACGGTCGACTTGAAGAGCGAACGTGACTTCATCGGCAAGCAGGCCTTGCTAGAAAACCCAGCAAGGCAGCAATTAATCGGCCTGTTGTTACTTGACCGAGGCGTGTTGCGTAGCCACCAAAAGATCGTCACGCAGTATGATAATAAAGAGGGCGAGATTACCAGCGGTGGATTCTCACCCACACTCAACCTATCCATCGCACTGGCACGATTACCATCAGAGGTATCCCCTGGAGATGAAGTGCAGGTGGTGGTGCGAGACAAGATGCTACGAGCAAAAG
>SESE01001101.1_pt1 | contig 11101 bp, 8 predicted proteins | sample 3171371 | NCBI WGS metagenome assembly SESE01 (sample SAMN06051881, study PRJNA518727) | freshwater metagenome | biome: subpolar coniferous forest; feature: holomictic lake; material: water; isolation source: holomictic Lake 442, 13 m depth | place: Canada: near Kenora, Ontario | collected...
CGCGATCACCGCCGTCGGCCCCGACTCGATCCCGCTGCGCGTGCGCTCGTGGGCAATGATGGTGCCATCTGCGGCGACCAGTGCTGCGCGTAGCTGAGTCCCCCCAAGATCGACGCCAATACCGTACTCCATAGGCTTATTGTAGCACGGCGGCTAAAAGTAACACTTGACAGCACAAGTGTTTGCTTGCTATAATGATTACCACATACGTTCTGGCCTGCTGATATGCGGTACACATCAGCGGGCTGTTCTGAAGTCTAGACGTTAAGCTCACGCTGATGACTGTCTAGTGTACGTGTTGCCGCTAGCCGTTCTGGCTGCGGTCTATGAAAGGATTAGGGGCTATGCGAACTGCAGATGGTCTTTCCGTGCGCCAGGATAAGATACTCCACTACATCGAGGAGTTTTTCGCGAAGCACGGGTATTGGCCAGCGATCCGCGACATCCAGACCGACCTGAAGATCTCGTCCACCTCGGTGGTCGCCTACAACCTGAAGGCGCTGCAGGAAAAGGGCAAGATCAACCGCCAGGGCAAGGTCTCGCGTGGGATCACCCTCCCGAAGAGTCTCAATCCGGTGGTGGCCAGCACGTCCCATCAGGTACCGCTGCTGGGCACGATCACGGCCGGCCAGCCCCTGCCCGACCCGGAGCAGGTGGACATCGGGAGCGCAGAGAAGGTGGAGGTACCGCTCGACCTGGCCACTGCCGACAAGCTCAAAGATGTCTACGCCCTGAGGGTGCGCGGCCTGTCGATGATCGACGCCCTGATCGATGACGGGGATATCGTGCTGCTGCGCCGCCAGGAGACGGCCAACAACGGCGATATGGTCGCGGCGATGCTCGTGGACGAGAACGCGGTCACACTGAAGAAGTTCTACCAGGAAGGGCTGCACGTCCGGCTCCAGCCGGCGAACAGCACCATGCAGCCGATCTTCACAACGTCGGACAATGTGCGAATCCAGGGCCGCGTCGTCGGCGTGCTGCGCTCGCTCTTCTAGGCGCTCGTACCGTACGTACAATGCCGGGTCTTGGCGGCTACACCGCCAAGACCCGGCATTGTACGATTATATCAACCATATCAACCATATCAACCCGCCGTGAGGCGCAGGAACAGATCTTCAAGGTTCTCGGCATGGGCGCGGAACTCGCTGACGGCAACGCCGCTGGACACCAGGTGGGCGAGCAGCGCGGCATGCTGATCCTCGCCCATGGACTCGGCATCCACCAGGATGGCCCGTGGGTCGCTCGGGTCGATATGCAAGCTGCGGATCGTCGGCAGGCCCGCCGCACCCGTGCCGCCCACCATCAGCGTCTGTAGCACCGCCGCCGCCGCCGGCACATCGCGCATCACCCGGATGCGCAGATTCGCGCCGCCCTGAAGCTGTTGCCGTACCACATTCACCGGGCCACTTACCAGCATCCGCCCGCTCTCGATGATCCCGATCTCGGTGCAGATCTCGGCCAGTTCGCTGAGGATATGCGAACTGAGCAGTACCGTTTTGCCCAGATCGCGCAGGGTGCGCAGCAGTTCGCGCAGTTCCACGCGGCCACGCGGGTCGAGTCCGCTGGCCGGCTCGTCGAGCAGCAACACCGGCGGGTTGTGTACCAGCGCGTGGGCCAGCGAGAGCCGCTGCTGCATACCGCGCGAGAGGCTCTGCACAAAGGTTTCACGCTTGGCGCTGAGATCCACGAGGTCGAGCAGATCTCCCACGGTGCGCCGCCGCTGCGCGGCGTCCATGCCGTAGCAGCGGGCGAAAAAATCGAGATATTCCCAGACCCGCAGATCGTCGTAGACGCCGGAGACATCGGGCATGTAGCCGACGAGGCGCTGGGCGCTGCCCTGGCGCTGGGGCTGGCCCATCAGACGGATCTCGCCGGAGCTGGGTTCAAGCATGCCAGCGAGCATACGCAGGGTGGTGGTCTTCCCGGCACCGTTCGGGCCGATGAATCCGTAAATGCTGCCCTGTGCGACGCTCAGGCTGAGGTTGTCGAGGGCCAGCATCCGACCGTAGCGCCGGGTTAGCCCAATCGTCTCAATCGCCGTGGACATAAAGTCATTCCTCGCACTGTCAAGCGGGAGTCGCTGGATCTGAAACGAGCCTAAAGCGCCTGAGCGCTACCGGCTATTTCCGTAAAAAAAACGGCGCGGCCAAATAGTGGCCGCGCCGAAGAGTATTGCGAGGAAAGCCAAAGAAGCCTTGGCGTAGAACCTGACGGTCAGCGGCGACGGCGTAGACGCTCTACATCATCGATACGGATGCGCACCGGAACTGGCTCGGCCTTGAGCAGCGTGGCGGCAACTGTAAGGGCCAGCATCAGGGTGAGGATGACAGTAAGTGCTACGATCATGTCAGGTTCCTTTCCACGGATCGCGCTACGCCTGGGGCTCATCGCGACGGGTCGTATCGGTCACAAAGGTAGTATAACGAAAAATAATTACGCCGTCCATACCATATTGGGTGAGAATCAGGGCATGAGCAAAGTCAAGCAGGCGTCCAAAGCAGACACACCTTTTTGCGTGTATCATCGGAGTATCAACAACCGAAAACCCACAAAAAGGTGTGTGATGGACTCTCCCACGATCCCGTTCACGATCCAACTGCCGGAGGAACTGCCCTCCTGCCGGCACGGCGCTGGCCTGCGGAGGCGGTCTTGCGCGTGTATCGCGTGCGCTGGCAGGCGGAACTGGTCTTTCTGCTCAACGCCGATGCCCTCGCCGGGATGGCCGAAACCACCCTGCGCCCCGCCTTCCAGCAGCGCCTGGTGCAGGGGCTGCCGTGGGAGCAAACCCTGACCGCAGCAGAACTGATCGCCCACCGGGATGCCGCCGGTAGCCGACTGAACACGCACCCGCATCCAGACGGCCTTTGACGTTCTGGTGGCCCAACGCACGGGCTACGATGACCTCGACGCCCGGATCGCCAAAACCGCCCATCATCGCGATCTCCTCCTGGCGGTGCGCGATCATCCTGATTTGCCGCTGCATCACAATGCCATGGAGTTGGCGGCCCGCCGACGGGTGCGCAACCGCGATGTCAGTTTCGGCCCCCAATCGCGGGCCGGCGCGCAGGCGTGGGACACCTTCCAGACGCTCGCGGCCACCGCCGCCAAACTTGGTGTGCGGCGGTATCACTATCTCCGTGATCGGTACTTGCATCCGGCCACCACCCCGTCGCTCGCGGATCACATCCAGGAGTGATCCCGCGCTGCGGTATGCGCCTCGGCCTGACCCAAGGGACGCTGCACCAGACCTGGGCCGATGCCGATGCCACCTCCGTATGTGGAGGCAGACGGTGTACAATACAGGCATGCGGCGCATCCAAACGAGGCGTGCCTTCCTGGCCCGACAGGGAGTTCGTCCGTCTTCGTCGCCTTGCGGGTGAGCGATGGAGCCTAGCCTTTATGCTACAATGCCGGCGCGGTTTGCGGTAGAACAGAGGCCATGGATACCTCTATGGACATCCTTGATGGTAAGAAGATCGTACTCGGGGTCTGCGGGAGTATTGCGGCCTACAAGGTGGCGCAACTCGCCCGTGACCTGACGCTGGCCGGTGCGCAGGTGGATGTGATCATGACCGAGGCCGCCACGCGGTTTGTGGGCGCGGCCACATTCCAGGCACTCACTGGCCGTCCGGTACTCGGCGATATGTGGGCGCTACCGGAGAACGGGGCGGTGGGCCACGTGGCACTGGGTGCGCGGGCCGATGTGGTGGTGGTGGCTCCGGCGACGGCCAACCGGATCGCACGGATCGCCGCCGGCATGAGCGATGATTTGCTGACGACGACGATTCTGGCGACGCGGGCGCCGGTGTTACTGGCTCCGGCCATGAACCCGCAGATGTACGCGAGCCCGGCCACGGTGGCGAATGTGGCGACCCTGCGCGGGCGCGGCTATACGGTGTTGGAGCCAGACGAGGGGCGTATGGCCGAGCATGTGGTGGGCAAGGGTCGTATGCCTGAGCCGCACACCCTTGAGGGTGCGATCCGCGCCCTGCTTGGCCGCAGCGGCCCGCTCGGCGGGTACCATGTCGTGATTACCGCCGGGGGCACCCACGAGCCGATCGACCCGGTGCGCTACATCGGCAACCGCTCATCGGGCCAGATGGGCTACGCGCTGGCCGCCCGCGCACGCGATCTGGGTGCCCGCGTGACGTTGATCAGCGGGCCGACCGCAATTACGCCGCCGGTCGCCGTGGCGCTGGTGTGGGTAGAGACGGCGTTGGAGATGCAGTCTGCCCTCGCCGATGCCGTGGCCGATGCGGATATGCTGATCATGAATGCGGCGGTGGCGGACTTTCGCCCGATCGAGGCTGCGGAGCAGAAGATTAAGAAGCGCGGCGACGCGGGGCTGACCCTGCATTTGGTGCCGAACCCCGATCTTGTTGCGGGACTAGCGGATCGCCGCGAGTTCTTTAAGGTGGGCTTCGCCGCCGAGACGAATGATCTGCTGGCGAACGCGCAGGGCAAGCTGGAGCGCAAGGGCCTGGATATGATTGTGGCGAATGATGCGGTGCTGAGCATCGGGCAGCCGGAGATCGCCCTGACCCTGATCGACCGGGGCGGCGTGGCGAGTCTGCCACAACAGCCGAAAGCCACGGCCGCCGCCGCCCTGCTTGATCAGATTGTGGCGCGCTTCCAGCGCTGGCTACTACACTAATCCAGAGTAGACATTACCAACGACGCTGGCAATGTCCATCATATGTGTTGAATGTTTCGGGAGCCTGATGACGACAGACCGTAAGGAGACTCCGCCCAAGGAGCACACGGCAAGTGGGACGACTCAGGTCGGCCAGGTGATCAGCGGGCTGGAGCGGCTGACTCGTCGCATGCCCAGCGGTCGCCTGCGGCGACCTGGGCCCTACCGCAACGGTCGGCCTGCGCCGCCCCGCGAGCAGATCGCGGGCCTGGTGGCCGCCCTCGGCGATACGGCGCACCCCCTGCACGCGGTGGCCGTCGATGAGTTGGTGGAGATCGGCGGGCCGGCGGTGCCGCTGATCTGCGATGTGATCGGCCCGCAGCAGCCCTGGCTTACGGCCTACCGCGCCGCTGACGCCGCTGGGCGGATCGGCGATGGGCGGGCGACTGGGTCGCTGATCGGCGCGCTCCAGCACCCGAATAGCAATGTGCGCTGGAGTGCGGTGCGCGCTCTGACCACCGTCGGCGATGTGCGCGCGATCTTCGAGTTGCGCCGGGTGGCGCAGAATGACCAGGGGCGTACGAGTTGGGGCGAGCCGGTGGCAGGTGCAGCCCAGAGCGCGCTTGACCAACTGAGCCAGCGCAGTGTCTGGGGACAGAGCGTTGAGTTGGTAAAAACCGCAGTGACCTCGGTACTGATGATTTTGGCGCTGACCCTGGCCTTTGGCGTTGTGAGTACGGCGCGCGATGAGTTTGGTCGCTTCGGCCAGATTATCCCTGGCCAGACACAGCTGCCGCAACTGGTGATGCCTACGATGATCCCCACCCTGTCGCCGCAGCCCACCGGCGTTGGCATGGTCGTCGCTGAGCCGACGTCGGCATCTGCGGCACCCACGAGTGTTTTGGGGGCCACGAGCACGATCACCGGCACGGTGCAGCAGGTGTCGAATGTGCGCCCGCAGCCGAACGCGAGCAACCGACCGATTGGCATGGTGAACCAGGGCGATGAGGTGATCTTTTTGGCCCGCACAGCCAATAGTCAGTGGTATCTGGTGCGGCTGAGCGACAGGGTGAATCCGGCGTCATATATCAATAACCCCGACGACAGCGGCACCGGCTGGGTGAACCGCGCCCTGGTCACCGCACCGAGGAGGGAGCTACCGGTGCAGGAGCCGGTTGCGGTTGAGCCAACGCCGATGCCTGCGCCGACTGCTACCCCGTGACGGCAGGCCCAGACATTGGCCGGCCCGCCCCTCGTGCGGCGCGGTCGGTCGTCGGGTTCCTGGTGGCAACTCTGGCGGCGGCGCTGGCCTGCGTCATCATGATCGCCATGCTCGCGCAGATCCCGGCCCGCCATGAGGTTGATGTTGGCGGCTATGACGCGGCCTACGTCCAGGGCTTCGATGAAGCCGAGGGGGCCGATGCCCCTGGCGGCTCGGCGGTCTACCTGGCTGGCTCCGATGGCCGCGCCCGCTGGACGCGGCCCGCTGGCTCGGCGCTGCTCTTCCCGCAGGCAGGATTGCCGGGCACGGTGCGTCTGCGCCTGCGGGGCTGGCGGCCCACTGGCCCGCCACCACAGATCCGCGTGCTGCTGAATGGTGTCGAGTTGCTCGGTGAGCTTCAGGCCAGCGGGGACTGGGAGGAACTGAGCTTTCCGGTGCGCTCGGGGGTACGCAAGGCCAGCGACTTCTTTGTAGAGCTGCGCGTCATGCCGGCAATGACTCTGTCCGATGGCCGATCGGTCGGCGTGCTGCTTGACCGGGTGAGCTACGAGGTGGCCGGACTGCCGGTGACGCCGTACCCGACACAGTTGGCGTATGCGGCGCTGGTGGGGGCGATGATCTGGCTGCTGGTGCAACCAGGAAAAAAAGCGGCTATTTTTTCAGGGCGGGCGGTGCCCGCCCTGGCCTGCGCGGTTGGCCTGTATGGACTGGCCTGGCTGCTGCTGTACCACGGCCAGCCGCCGCTCTATCCGTATCCGCTGCGGGGACTGCCGCCGGCGGTGTGTCTGGGGCTGGCCGGGCTGCTGGCGCTGCGCTATGGGCCGGGGATTGTCGCCCGCGCCCCGGCGCTGCTGAGTGTGGTTGCCCCCGCCGTCGTGATCGGGCTGTGGCTGGCGGCGACGCTGCTGGCGGCCCAAGATCACCTGACGCTGGCGCGGCCGGGGGTGGAGAATGACTTTCGGGTTTTCGCCACGCGCGAGACGCTGGCCGAGGTGTTGAGCGCCGACGGCTTCTATAACTTGGGCTATCCGCTGCTGCTCTGGCTGGCCCGCCCGCTGTTTGGGGGCAACGCCTTTCTGGCCGGGCGCCTGCTGGCGGGCCTGGGCGGGGCAGCCTTTCTGGCCGGGGGCTACTGGCTGGCCCGCGCCCTGCTGCCGCCCGGCCCGGCGCTGCTGGCCTTGGTCGCCCTGGCCCTGAGCGGCTTTGTGGCCCAGTACGGGCTTTATGTGGGCAGCGATATGCCGTTTGCGGCCTGCGTGAGCCTGTGTGTGGCGGCGACGGTGTGGGCGCAACCGCAGCCGACGAGGTCGGCTACAGTTGCGCCCCTATTATGTGCGGGGGTGTTTGGGGGGATGGCGTTTTTGGTGCGGCACCTGGGGATGGTGCTGCTGCCGTGGGGGGTGGTGGTTTTGCTGGCGGCGGACTGGCGTGGCGGCGGACGGCGGGCGGCGGCGGTGTTCGCCGCCGGGTTCCTGCTGGCGGCCGCGCCGCAGCTGATCATCAACACGGCGCAGGCGGGCAGCCCGCTATATAACCAGCAGGCCAAGAATATCTGGCTGGCGGTATACGGGGGCACGGACTGGGGACGCTGGGATGAGGCTCCGAACAGCGTGGGGCTGGCCGATGTGGTGCTGCGCGACCCGGCGCGATTTCTGGGTAACTGGTGGCACAACGTTGTGGGCTACCTGGGTAGCGGGGCCGAGGACACGAGCGAGTTCGGGCGGGCCGCGCAACTGCGACTGCTGGGCTGGCCGGCGAACTTGCTGGGGGTGGGCGGGCTGCTGGCGTGGGCGGTACTCACGTTTGGGGCGCTGCCTCAAGCTCGCCTCTTGTTAGGTTTGGGTGACGAAGCCGCCCAGATCCCACAAAAAAATAATCTGGGAGAGGGCAAGATTTTTTTCCAGACCCGCGCGCTCGTTGGTATGATCCTGATCTACGGGGCAGCCGTGAGCATGGCGTTCACGCTGCAGCGCTTCTTCCTGCCGCTGGCGCCGATCTACGCGGCGGCGGCGGCCTGGGCGGCCTGGCGGCTGGCCGGGGGCGGGCGGGGGCTGCTCGGCGTGGGCCTGGCCCTGGTTGTGGTACTATGGGGCGGCTGGGCCGGGGGCGTGGGCTATGTGATCGCCGGTCAGCCCGCCGATGAGGTGGCGGCGGCGCAGATGGTTGCGGCTGGCCTGCCCGTTGGTGCCACGTTCGGCGCGCGGGTCTCGGCGCGCCTGCCCCTGGCGAAGTACTCGGCTATCGCCCAGGCGGCGGTGGACTGGCCGGCGGGCGCGGACATCTCCAGGCCGGTCGGCGCGGATGATCTGCGCGGGCTGCGGGCCACCGGGGCGAGCTATCTGCTCTGGGATAATGCCTCGGGGCCGCCGCCGCTGGCTGACCTGGCGAGGGCGTGGGTGGCCGACAGCGGGCGGTATAGCCTGTACCGGCTGGGGCCATGATGGCAGATTATAGATTATAGATTGTAGCAACAGGATATGCGGACCTCTTCGCCAGATCGTATGCGCCCGCCGCCTGGGAAGCGGCGGCGGCGCTTCACCCTCAACCTGCGCCTGCCACACGTCTCCCTGCCGCGCGTCTCGGCGACGGCCCTGGCCCTCGGTGCCCTGGTGCTGATCGGCTTGGCCATGCGCCTGTGGTTCCTGGCCGCCAACGACATCGACCCGCGCTTCTCGGCCGCCGACGACGGCGACTACTACCAGCGCGCCTTGCACCTGGCGGTCACCGGGCAGTACACGGATAACTCCTGGCTGATCCGCCCGCCGGGCCACGTCTTTATGTTCGCGGCCCTGCTGCGGGTGGGGATCGCCCTGGGCGACCCGACGGTTGGCATCGCGCTGATCCGTGGGGTGCAGGTGGCGCTCTCGCTGTTGCTGGTGCCCCTGGGCTACGACATGGCCCGCCGCTTGTTCGATGGGCGCGCCGGTCTGATCTTCGCCACGCTGCTGGCGGTCTGGCTCCCGTTCATCGAACTGCCGGCGCTCATCCTCAGCGAGCCGCTATTTATCGCGATGCTCGGCGTACACTGTTGGCTGCTGGTGCGCTGGCGCGACAGCTACCGGGCCGACGAGTTGAGCGCCCCCTGGCTGGCGGGGGCCGGCGTGGCCCTGGCGGTGGCCTCGCTGGCTCGCTCGCCGGCGCTCTACGCGGCGGTGTTCGTGGTCGGATTTGTGGCGGTGGAGACGTGGCAGAAGCTACGCTATCGCCTGCGACCGGCGGCGGGCGGCTGGCTGCGGCGGATGGATGTGGACGCGGGTTGGTCGGTGAGCAGCCGGCAGCCGAACCGGTTTGCGGATCCGCGACCGACCGCCGGGCGCTGGAGGGCAAAAATCTTCCTGCGCTGGATCCCGGCGCTGATCGTGGCCGCCCTGATCTTCTTGATTCCCTTCGCCCTGACCATCGCGCCCTGGACGATCCGTAACTACGTGACGTACCAGCGGCTGATCGTGATCGACACCCTCGGGCCGGTGAATATGTGGATGGCCATGAGCGACTCGGTGAACGCGGGCCGGGGCGAGAATGAGGCGAAGGCGATTCTGGCAGCGGTTCCGCAGGAGTCGCGCCAGGACTTTGTGAGCGCCGACATCGCTCGGATCGTGCGCGAGGAGCCCTGGCGCCTGGTACGCAACTTCTGGCCGAACTTCGTCCACATCTGGAAGGCCCAGTTCAGCGAGGACTTTTTCGTTAAGGTGAGCTTCTTCACCCGGCCGCTGCGCGAGATCTGGCCGATGGGCGTGCTGGGCGACGTACTCTGGCTGATCGTCACCCCGGCGAGCCTGGTGGCTCTGGCGGCACGCCCAAACGAGGGCGGCTTTCGGCTGCTGGCGATCGGCTGGATCGCCTATGCGTGCCTGACGGTGATGATCATCCATGTTGAGCCGCGCTACCTGCTGCCGGTCTGGTACCTGATGGGGCTCTACGGGGCCGCTGCGCTGTCGTGGCTCTGGGGCTGGCTGCGGCTACGCGGGCGTGACCGCGCCGATGAGTCGCGGCCCTTCCTGCGCTCGCCGTGGGGCGTGGCCGGTCTGACCCTGATGCTGGCGATGCTCTGGCAGATTTTTAGCTACCGTGACTACCCGCAGATCATCGCCCAGGGCGTGCGGCGCGAGATCCACCGTGACGCCGGGGCGCGGGCCTACGCGGCGCGAGACTACCCGGCGGCGATCCGCGAGTACGAGGCGATGCTGGCGGCCCAGCCCGACTTTGTGGACGGGCGCACCGAACTGGCGCGGATCTACCTCGACCTGGGGCGCTACGATGAGGGCTGGGCCACCCTGGCTGACCGGCCGACGCACCGGGCCGACGTGATCCGTGGGGCGCTGGCCCGCGCCCAGCACGAGGACAATCTGGCCCGCACTTACTTTGAGGACGCCGAGCAGCGCGCCGGGGAGAATGTGCAGAAGCTGACCCTGGCCTGGCTTCGCCCAGCGCCCACGAGTAGCCTGACCTTGGGCGATGGGCTGGACTTTGGCTACCTAGACGGGTTCTCCTTCGGCGAGGAGCTGCCGCCGTCGCCGGACGGGGCAGGGTTGAGCTACCGCTGGCTGGAGGGCAACGGCGTGATCGCGCTGCCGCTGCCCGCGCCGCTGCGGGCGGGCAGCGTGCTTAGCCTGCGCATGGCCGGCGCGCCCCCCGGCACCACCCCGCTGACGGTGGAACTGGGCGGGGCTAGGGTCAGCTTCATGGTGGCGGGTGGGCTGTGGCGCAGCTACGAGGTGGTGGTGCCTGATAGCCTGGCGGGCCAGAGCCGGATCGAGCTGCGCTTGCACGCGCCGACGTTTGTGCCGCTCCAGCTCAACCCGCAGAGTACGGACGCGCGCCAGTTGAGCCTGATGGTCAGCCGGGTGTCGGTGCGGTAGGGGCGCGAAATGGGTTGGATCGCGAAGGGCGCGAATATGGTTTGGATCGCGAAGGGCGCGAATATGGTTTGGATCGCGAAGGGCGCGAAATGGGGCGAATGATACGAACACGAAGGGCGTGAAACCGAGTGAGTATTGAGCCACAGACACCCCGGGCATATCCTTTCGCCGTTACGGTGGTCATCCCGGCGTATAACGAGGCCCACGGTATCGCCGCTGTGATCGGTCGGGTGCGTGCGGCTCTGCCTGAGGCCGAGGTGTTGGTGGTGGACGACTGTAGCCGCGATGACACGGCGGCTCGTGCTCTGTCCGCCGGTGCGCGGGTTGAGCGCCACCCGATGAACCGGGGCAATGGTGCCGCCGTGAAGACTGGCATTCGCCGGG
>SESE01001102.1_pt1 | contig 11100 bp, 8 predicted proteins | sample 3171371 | NCBI WGS metagenome assembly SESE01 (sample SAMN06051881, study PRJNA518727) | freshwater metagenome | biome: subpolar coniferous forest; feature: holomictic lake; material: water; isolation source: holomictic Lake 442, 13 m depth | place: Canada: near Kenora, Ontario | collected...
CACCAACTAAAATCGCACCCCGACGCCGATGGCGAAGTGGTTGTCGAGTATCCGCGACGAGTACGGCTGACTATGGGAAAGGAATCCCAATCTTCCGGCTGTAATCATTGTCCGCCAACAGGCCGGCCGCGTCCAGCTTTCGCAGCCGCGCGACTGGCTGCCGCTGTCTTCACGTTCGTGCTCGCCGCAGGCGCTGGCGCGGGTTGTTTTTCTCCCAGGAGATCGGCAACAAACGACGCAAAATAGTCAAGGCCATGTCCGGGAAGCACGACTACTATTTTAGGAAGATTTGGGAGATATTGCCGGACTTTGTCGTTTCCGCAGGTAAAAGTCGCTGGGAGTTGGCCGAGGTCGCCGGAAAAGAAATAGCGTTCCTTTCCCGATTCCAGGTAATAGAGCACATGTCCAATCGAATGCTCGGTTATCCGGCAGGCCTTCAGCGTGATACCTTCCAGCGTGATGGTGCCGGTACGATTGTCCAGCCCATGGCCCTTGATTCCCGCCACGCGGAATTGGCCTACTTTGGATCTTAATCCGGCGAATTCAGGACAGTGTTCATGGCATATCAACGTCGCATCCTTATACCTTTTCATAATGGCCGGAACGGCTTGGGCATGATCCCAATGATCGTGGGTTAGTAACACATACTTGACGACCAGATTGGTCTGCTCCAGAAAGCGGATGAGTGCAAGCGGCTCGGTCCCGGGATCTATGATGATCGCCGACCTGGAATTCGTTGGCGCAATGACATAGCAAGTACATCCGAGCGTCATGGACCAGAGGCGAAAAGTAGTCGGCCAGTTTTGCGTATCGGCAACCCTTTCAGCCGAAGACTCGTCCCTCTCGGCGCCCAGCAGCCGGACCTGCGCGCACGCGCAAGCCAGCAGCCAGGCGACGACGGCGAGACGACAGAACAACGACCGTTTACGCAAGTTCACTTCGGCTGTTCTTTCTTACGCTCCGTCAGCCAAACGACATTGCTGGTGATTTGCAGGTCAAATCCGGCCTGTTCCGCCGATAACCATAATGCTTTTCGCACGGTAATCTGTTTGGCGCTCAGCGTGACCAGCGCGTTCAGTAGTTTGTCGGGTGCCATATTGGTGTCCGCTATGGCGATCTGGATGCCTTTGCTTTCAGGGTCATTCTGTGCCGATGCGTGCACGAGGAACATCAGCACATCGCTATAATTTGCCTGTCGGAAAGCCACCTCGGGGATCACGATGTCGAGAGCCGACTTGGCGGACGACTTGCCCTTGGGCGCGGTTTGTGGCGTCGCGACAGCCTTCTGTCGCGGGGCAGACATCACCATGGGTACACCGATTCCGACGATTCCCACGCCGATCACCGCTATTACCACCACCTTCTTTACTTTCGCTATGAACATGGCCTGCATTGCTCCCTTCGCCAGCATGGCTGCTGTTGATGTGGCGCCCGCTTTCGCCCCAAGGGCTGCGGCGGGCAAGCCCGTGGCCGTGGCGGTTGTCGCCAAGGCTGATTTCACGGTCGCCAATATGGAAGGAAGGAGCGTTTCCGGCACCGCGGCTGAGGCTTCGGCGGCGAGCAGTCCGACGCATGCGCGTCCTGACAGCCTTGGCCGCCACGTGATGCGCCACCCGGTACAACCACGCGGCGAGGTCATCTTTCCGCAATCCGCCCGCCTTTTGCGCCAGCACGAGAAACACCGCCTGCGAAGCATCCTCGGCTTCGTGATGGTCTTTCAGCAAACGCAGACAGGCCCGGTGCACCATGGCGCCGTGTCGCGCCACGAGCACACCGAAGGCGCTGTCATCCTGCCGGGACGTGAAAGCCTCCAGCAATTCCGCGTCTGTCATGGTTTGCATATCGGGCAGCGTACCCAAACACTCCCTTCTTCCACAATAAGCCACCCGCAATAGCGATTTCGTTCGCGAAAATAATCCAAGGCGAGCACAAACCCGCAACTTATCATCCTTGCTATCTGGAGTTCGCGGCCCATTACGGGTTCGATATCCGCGAAAAAAGCCTCAAAATCCTGGTTGTTTTCGAAGCAACGCAACCCGCTATCCGCGGGTTGCTCTACTAGGAGCCTGTCGGCAGAAGGCACCAGATCGATCCAAGGTCTACGACCGACAGGTTCCTAGGGTCATTCGTAGCCACGCGGGTTTTGCGACTGCCAGCGCCACTGGTCTGCGCACATGTCGTCCACGCCGCGTTCGGCCTTCCACCCCAGGAGCTGCTGCGCCAGCGCCGGATCGGCATAGCATTCGGCCACATCGCCGGGCCGGCGTGGCACGATCTCGTAAGGCACCGGGCGACCACTGGCCTTCTCGAACGCGCGGATCATCTCCAGCACGCTGTAGCCGCAGCCGGTACCCAGGTTCACGGTCACAAGAGATGGCTTCCGCACCAGATAGTCCAAAGCCGCGAGATGGCCGCGCGCCAGATCCACCACATGTATGTAATCTCGCACGCCGGTGCCGTCGCGCGTGGGGTAGTCGTTGCCAAACACGCGCAGCTTCGCCAGTTTTCCCACGGCTACCTGCGCCACAAACGGCATCAGATTGTTGGGGATGCCGTTGGGGTCCTCGCCGATGCGGCCGCTGCTGTGCGCGCCTACCGGGTTGAAGTAACGCAGCAGTGCAACCCCCCACCCCGGTCCGGCAGCATCCAGATCGCGCAGGATCTGCTCGGTCATGAGCTTGGTCTGACCATACGGATTGGTCGCCCCGAGCGCGGCATCCTCGTGCAGCGGCACGGATTTTGGCACGCCGTACACCGTGGCAGAGGAGCTGAACACGAGCCGTTTGACGCCCTGCGCCCGCATCGTCTCCAGCAGCACCAGCGTGCCGGTGATGTTGTTGTGGTAGTATTCCAGCGGCTTCTGCACGGACTCGCCCACGGCCTTGAGCCCCGCAAAATGGATCACCGCCTCATAGCGCGCCCCGGCAAAGACGGCCTGCAGCGCCGCGCGGTCCAGCAGATCAACCCTGTGAAAGCCAACCGGCTTGCCCGTGATCTCCCGCACCCGCCGCAGCGACTCCTCCTTGCTGTTGCACAGGTTGTCCACCACGGTGACCTGGTGCCCCTGATTCAGGAGCTCCACAACCGTGTGGCTGCCAATGTAACCTGCGCCGCCGGTGACGAGAATGTTCATAGAGATCCTTGGAATGACAGGTGGCAGGTTTCAGGTGTCAGGTGTCGGGGTTCAGGTGTCAGGGTTCAGGTGTCAGGATAGCAGAGTCCGCAGGTGGCGAAAAGAAGGGAGCGGAAAACTCGACGATTCGCATGATGGCGCCAAAACGCCTTACGGCGTCACTACAAACGACCTAGAATCCGCATGAAGCCGTTCGTAGTGTGCCCGTAAGGGCATTCTCGTCCGCCATCATGAGAACTGCTGGGAATAACTGCTTCTGTATTACCAACGCATATCCGACGCACTGCCAATCCGGCGGCCGCGCTGTACTACGATCCGAACAGCAGATCCATGAAGGCGCGGCCCTGCAGCGCGCCGAGCGCGCCCTGCGGGCAGGCGGTTTCGTCGTAGGTCTGCACGCTGTCCGGGGTCCAGTCGGTGCGGCGTATGGCAACCGGCACCGGCGTGCGCGTATGCTTGCCGGTCCGCACCGGCACAGGGTGATCCGGCAGCACGGCCAACGTCACGGAGGGATCCACGGCTGCCAGCACGCGGCCGACCAGTCGCCGGTCAAAGTCCTCGATCGTCCGGATCTTCAACTGCGCATTTTGCGCGTGCGAAACCTCGTCCATGGCTTCGACATGCACAAAGACAAAATCGTGCGTGCGGATGGCTTCGATCGCCGCGTCGGCCTTCCCTTCGTAGTTGGTGTCCGTATATCCGGTGGCCCCGGGCACGCGAATCACTTCCATCCCCATGCAGCGCCCCAGACCGTTGATCACATCCACGGCCGAGATCACGGCGGCGGAAATGCCGTAGCGCTCGGTGACCTTGTGAATGGCGCCAGCGCGGCCGCCGCTCCATGGCCAGATGGCGTTGGCCTGACTCTCCTGCAGGATCGTGCGGGCGCGGGAGATGAGCTCGCACAACAAAGTCGCCGTGTGTTGACCGGCAGCAGACTTGGCGCGTGGCAGGTGCTCGGCCACGAAGTTGCCGTGGTTATCGTCCGGCTTGTCGCAGTACACCTCCGCACTAAACTCAGCGCCGGAGAGAATCAGCAGGTTGCGGTAGCTGACGCCGGAGTAGAAGCGGATCTTTTCCGAACCCAGCGCAGCATTGAGCTGGTCAATGGCGGACCGGGCATCGGCGCGCGAGATCTGTCCGCCGGAATAGTCGCGCAGCACGCCTTCGGCATCCACAGTCACCAGGTTCACGCGGAAGGCAATGTCGTGCGGACCGAGCGGTATCCCCTGGCTGGCTGCCTCGAGCGGGCCGCGGCCGCACAGTTCGGCGCGCAGGTCGCAGCCGAGCACGGACATGTTGGCCACATCGCTGGAGGTAGGAAACCCCTCGGGCAGGGTCAGCAGCGTGCCGGAGCGCCCCTCGCGGGCGATGCGATCCATGGCCGGCTTGTGCGCGACCTGCAACGGCGTGCGGTTGCCGAGTTCCGCGACCGGCTCGTCGGCCATGCCGTCGCCGAGAAAGACAATGGCTTTGCGTTTGGTGCTCATGTGTGGGGAAGAGTTTTGCAGACCCGGCGCAGACTGTCAACCGGAGAGGCGCCGGGTTCGCCGTGTAAGGCGTCAGTCACGCTTTGGTGGTGGCCCGGGCGCTCCGCGCACGGGCATGCGCATATACGGCAACGGGCACTGCTTCTTGCCCGTGCGCGGAGCGCCCGGGCCACCTGGATTGCCAACGCGTGACACGAACTTTCTCCACGGCATCTTCGACATCGATAAGAAATGCCTGCCCTCGGCCCGGGGCGGGCCGGGGCTACTCGGAAGCGTCCATCCAAGGTTCGATATCCGCTGCCAGAATTTGCTCTGTGTTCTCTGTTCGCCTCTGTGCCCTCCGTGTCCATTTCTCTATTCTTCCGTCCTTCCGTCCTTCCGTCCTTCCATTTTCCCCCGCATCCCTTCGCTTGACACGCGCCACGCGACACCCGACACTTGCCTGATGACGGACGCATTGCGCGAAAAGCTGCGGATTCTGCCGGACAAGCCGGGGTGCTACCTCTTCCGGGGGCGCACGGGGCGCATCATCTATGTCGGCAAGGCGGTGTCGCTGCGCAAGCGCGTACAGAGCTATTTTCGCGCCGCCACGATGCGCCACGCACCGCCGAAGCTGCGCAGCCTGGTCAACAGCGTGGTGGACCTGGACTTCCTGGTGGTTCGCAGCGAGGAGGAGGCGCTGCTCACCGAGGGGAGCCTCATCAAGCAGCATCGCCCGCGCTACAACATCCTGATGCGCGACGACAAGCGCTTCCTGTCCATCCGCGCCGATCCGCGCGATCCGGTGCCGCGCTTCACCACCAGCCGCCTCGTGCGCGACGACGGCGCCCGCTACTTCGGCCCCTTCCCCTCGGACACCGTGGTACGCGTGGCGATCGACTTTGCCGAACGGCGCTACGGCATCCGCAAATGCCTGCCGCTGATCCCGGACGCTGAGACGCACGCGCATTGCATCAACGACATCGTACGCTTCTGCTCCGCGCCGTGCATCGGCCGCATCTCGCCGGAGGCGTATCGCGAGCGCTTTGCCGAGGCCTGTGCCTTCCTGGCCGGCGAGCGCGTTCAGGTGCTGGAGGAAGTCGCAGAGCAGATGCGCGCCGCCGCCGCCACCCGCAACTTCGAAAAGGCCGCCAAATGGCGCGATACGCTCCTGACGCTGCGCGAAGTCGTGCGGCGCCGTGGCCGCGTGGTGGCCACGCCGGAGCTGCGCGCCGACGATGCCCGTCGCGGACTGGAACATCTCCGCGACCTGCTCGGCCTGACGGCGCCGCCGCGCGTCATTGAAGCGTTCGACATCTCCAACATCCTCGGTTCCCTGGCCGTGGCCAGCCTGGTCTGCGCCGTGGAGGGTGTACCGGACCGCCGGCGTTATCGCCGTTTCCGTATCCGCACCGTGGTCGGCGCCGACGACCCGGCCATGATGGCGGAGGTGATCGGGCGCCGGTACCGGCGGGCGGAGGACGGCAGAAAACATGGACTGACTCCTGCCCTCGGCCCGGGGCGGGCCGGGGCTACCGTAGTCGAGCCCAGCGCAGAAGTGCCGATGCCCCTCCCCGACCTCGTGCTTGTCGATGGCGGCCTCACGCAAGTGCGCGCCGCGCGCCGCGCGCTGGAGGCGCTGGGGTTGTCGCATGTGCCCGTGGCCGGCCTGGCCAAAGAACAGGAGGCCATTGTGCGCGATAATGGGCAGCCGCCCGTGCTCCTGCCCCGCAACTCCCCGGCGCTGCAGGTGCTGCAGCGGCTGCGCGACGAAGCCCACCGCTTCGCCCTGGACCACCACCGCCGCCTGCGCAACCGCCTCATCCGCGAGTCGGCGCTCGACGAGATTCCCGGCATCGGCCCGCAGCGCAAGCAAACGCTGCTGCAGACCTTCGGCTCCGTCTACCGCCTGGCGCGCGCACCGCTGGCGAACATCGCAGCCGTCCCCGGCATCGGCCCGGAGTTGGCCGCCGCGATTCTGCGCGCCGTGGGCGGGGCGGAAGATGCCAGGACGTAAACAGCCCATCGCGCGGATCGCCATTGCCAGACGCGCGCGATGTTGCCAGAATGAGCGCATGTCTTTGCCTTTGTCACAACCCCGGACCACGGTAGCTGATCTGGTCACCGGAGACAGCTGGCGCACGTGGCTGATTCTGGCCGCGCTGGCGGTGACCGTGCAGGCGATGTTTCTGCTTGAAACCGCTGACGCGCTGATCTTTCGCTATCCGCTGATTGATGCCACCAGTTATTATCATCAAGCGCTTGGCATTCTTGCGGGACAAGGCCGAACGGGCGCCTTCTGGCAACCGCCCGGGTATCCCTATTTTCTGGCCGGTCTTTGCCGTTTATTCGGCTCCGATTATGCCGCTATCCGCAGCATGCAGGCGCTGCTCCTGGCGCCGGCTGTCACCTTGCTGCTCTGGCGCATTGGCCGCCGCTTGCTTGCGCCAGGCTGGGCGTTTGCCGCCGCGGTCGCATCCTGCTTCATTGGTCCGCTGCTCTTTTATCAGTCCCAGCTTCTGGCCGTGGCGCCCGCGACTGTGCTGGTAACCGGCATCCTGCTATTGACCTTGCGCGCCATGGAACGTCCTTCCGCTATTCGCTGGCTGATCGTGGGCATTGTCAATGGTCTCGCCATGCTGTTCGTCGCCACCACGGTGGCGCTGCTGCCGGTGCTTCTGCTCTTCGCATGGCGCCCAACGGCGGCCCTTTCGCGCCGCCTCTGCGCCGGACACGCCGCCGCCGTGCTCGCCGGCCTGCTGGCGATCACGGCGCCGGTCGCCATCCGCAACCACGCCGCCTGCGGTCGCTGGGTCTGGATTTCCGCCAACAGCGGCACCAATCTCTACATCGGCAACAGCCGGAACTGGGAATCGGCACTGACCACCATGCCCGGACTGGACTGGGAACAGTTGCTGCGGCTGCCGTTTCTGCAAAGCCCTGTCCGCTCGCCAGCCGATGCAGACCATTATTTTCAGCGTCTGACACTGCAGGAGATGTGGCAGGAGCCCGGTGTCTTTACGCGACGGCTTGCTCGCAAAACGCTGGCGTTCTGGCATGGCCGCGAGATTCCGCGCAACCTTAACCTCTACGAGTGGCGCGAATCCTCCGCGCTGCTGCGCCTTACGGTCTGGCACGCGGGCATCTGGTTTCCCGTCGGCGTGCTGGTGCCGCTGGCGCTGGCCGGCGCCGTGACGGGGCGGCGGCGCCGAGAAGTGCAACTGCTCGTAGCCGGTGGGGTTGCCTTGGGTCTTCTGGTCGCGCTCTATTTTCCCTGTTCGCGATATCGCGTGCCCGTGCTGCCGCTCGTGGTCCTGCTGGCCTGCGGCGGCGCGCAGGCGCTGGTCGCGGCGGCGCGCGACCGGCAGTGGCGGCAGGCGTGCTGGCTGGCCGGGCTGGTCGTGGCGGCAGGTGTCGCTGCGAACGCCCCGTTGTCATGGCCGACCGATCGCGTCTGCTACAGCGCGCATCTCTGGTATGCCGTCGGCGCAGGCGCACAGCGCGACGGCGACTTCGACACGGCGCAGGCGTGTTATGAAAAAGCCCTGCAATATGACCCGGGCCTGGCGGATGTGCGCTGCAATCAGGGTCAGCTTTTCACCCGCCTGCAAGACACCACCCGTGCGGAAGCCTGTTACGAGGCGGCGCTGACCGCGCGGCCGGATCACGACAAAGCCCGCGTCAGCCTGGCGGCCTTGCTGACTGCGCGCGGCCAGGACGAACACGCGCTGGATCAGTTGCGCCTCGCGGAGGCGGCCAACCCGTTGAACGCCGCCGCCTTCCGTGCGCACGCCGACATCCTGCTGCGGCAAGGCCGGACCAACGAAGCGCTGGCACCCCTCCGCCGTGCCGCCACGTTCAACCCCGACGATCTGATCCTCTGCCGCGCGCTGGAGGCGTCACAAAAGCGTTGATGCGCGCGGGTATCCGTAGTAGCCAACGGCATACCCGCCAACCAGCAGGTCTTCAACGCGGGCGCCATGCAACAATTTCAAAAACTCTCTGAAGTCGGGCGGCAACCTTTTCGCGGCCATAATTCACCTGCCTCAATTGCTCCATGTACGCCAATCGTTCGCCTGGCGTGTCGTAATATTTCCACACGTTTGAACGTGTGGAAATATGGTTGGTTACGGATCCACTTCCGGATCGCAAGCTAACCAATCAAGGCCCGCCCGCTGTACTTCCCGCGTGCGCGTGACAGGTGTTCGCGGTATGCTGGGGGCTGTCCTGCGCGATGGGCGCGTGAGTTGCGTATGCGGAGTATCCGGCATGGTTTCCTTCTGGCAGTTTTTCCGGCGTGTATGGCCTGTACCCCGGCCAGGGGACGGCTGGCGCACCGGACTGACGCTGGCGCTGCTGGCAGCAGCGGTGCAGATGGTCTTTCTGCTGGAGACCTGGACGTCGCCGTATCTCCGTTATCCGCTGATTGATGCCGCTACGTACTACTATCAGGCGCTCGGCATCCTGCAGGGCCAGGGCGCCAACGGCGCCTTCTGGCAGCCGCCCGGCTATCCGCATCTGCTGGCGGTATTCTGCGCCATCAGCGGCGGCAGCGTCGCCATTGTCCGATGCCTGCAGGCGCTGCTCCTCGCGCCGCTGCTGGCCGTGCTGCTCTGGCGCGTGAGCCGGCGCGTGTTGTCGCCGGGCTGGGCCTGCGCCGCAGTGATCGCCGCGTGCCTCACCGGACCCCTGCTCTTTTATCAGTCGCAACTCCTGCCGGCCGCGCCGGCGGCGGTGCTCGTGACCGGCGTCCTGCTGCTGGGGCTGCGTGCCATGGAGAAACCCTCGGCCGCCCGCTGGCTGGCCGCGGGCGCGCTCAACGGCCTCGCCATGCTTTTTGTGGCGCCCACGGTGGCGCTGGTGCCGATACTGGCTCTCTGCGCCTGGTTGACCCCGGGGCGCCGGGCGGTGCGTTTGCTCCGTGTGGCAGCCCTGGCCGGCGCGGTGCTGCTGGTGGTGACACCCGTGGCGCTGCGCAATTATGATGCCTGTGGCAAGTGGGTCTGGATCTCACGAAACGGCGGCACCAACTTCTATGTCGGCAACTGCCGCAACTGGGAGGTCACCCTCACGGTGCAGCCCGGTTTCGACTGGGACAAGCTGCTACGGGTGCCCTTCCTGCAGAACCACGTGAAGGATGCGGTGGATGCGGACCGCCAGTTCAGCCGCATGACCTGGCAGGATGCGCAGCGCGCACCCGGCGCGTACGCGCGGCATCTGGTGCGCAAGGCCGCCATCTTCTGGCACGGATGCGAGATCCCGCGCAACCTCGACATCTACGGCTGGCGCGATTCGTCACATCTGCTGGGCGCAACGGTCTGGCAGGCGGGCGTGCAGTTCCCCTGCGGCCTGCTCGTGCCGCTGGCACTGGCGGGCGCATGCGCGCTGCGCCGCCGGCGCGAGGTGCTGCTGCTGGCCGGCGCGGCCCTGGCGTTCGGCCTGCTGGTGGCGTGCTACTTCCCGTGCTCGCGCTACCGCGTGCCCGTGCTGCCGGTGGTTGTGCTGCTGGCTGCGGCCGGTGTGCAGGAGCTGGTGACCGCGATACAGGCGCGCACCTGGCGCACAGCCGGCGTGCTGGGCGCTCTGGTGCTGGCGGCAGGTGTGGCGGCCAACCTGCCGCTGGACTGGCCCACCAACCGGATCCGCTACGATGCCCACCTCTGGAACGCCATCGGTGTAGCAGCCGATGTCCGGCGCGATCTGCCACAGGCCAGGACCTGCTACGAGGAGGCGGTGCGTCGCGATGCCAAATTTGCGGATGCGTATTTTAACCTCGGCACTGTATACGCTCGCCAGAAGGACACTGCGCGCGCCGAAACCTGCTACGAGGCGGCGCTGGCGGCGCGTGCCGATCACGACCTGGCGCGCGTTAATCTGGCCATCCATCTGGCAGATCGCGGCCAACCCGTCGCAGCGCTGCATCAGTTTGCCATGGCCGAGGCGCTGAACCCGCTGAACGCCAGCGCCTTCGCCAACCATGCAGCCGTACTCCAGCGCCTGGGCCGCAATCAGGAAGCGCTCGAAATACTCGAGCGCGCCGCTGCGATCGAGCCGCGCCGCTACCAGGCGCTGTACCGCGCGCTGAAACGGCAGGTACAGGGACAGGGGCTGGGGCTGGGGCGGTAGACGGGGGCTTTCTCGAAAGAATCGATTGAATCGATTCCCTCGATCTGCCGCAGCCCGCTGCACGCCGGGTACTTGGAGCAACCCCAAAACTCCTGCCCGGCGTTCTGGCCGGTCTTGGCCTTGCGTTTGCACATCGGCGCGCCGCAATCGGGGCATTCCGGCGCATGCTCTTCCTTTGCGGCGACAGCATGGCGGATTGTCGAGAGCTTCTCCCGAAAGCCACCCTCCTGCCGGAACGTCTCGCCCTGCGCCTCCATCTGGTGGTTCAGCATGTTGATCACCCGCCAGTGCCGCCGAACATGGGGTGGTTCCTTTCGTGGTTGCTTGTTTTGTCGAGCGAGTCGAGAGAATCGATTGAGTCGATTCCCTCGA
>SESE01001103.1_pt1 | contig 11099 bp, 10 predicted proteins | sample 3171371 | NCBI WGS metagenome assembly SESE01 (sample SAMN06051881, study PRJNA518727) | freshwater metagenome | biome: subpolar coniferous forest; feature: holomictic lake; material: water; isolation source: holomictic Lake 442, 13 m depth | place: Canada: near Kenora, Ontario | collected...
TGGTGAGTGGTATTTGCTTCCCACTTCCCACTTGTTTCAGCTTGTCCCCAACAACCACCGCACATAATTAAAAACACCAGTCTGCACATCGGCAAAGGCATGGTCGCAGCCTACTCGGCGCAGGGAGGTTAGATCGGCTTGCGTGTAACACTGGTATTTGCCTCGCAGGGCATCCGGGATGGGGATGTAGTCGATCAGGCCTGCTGAGCATAGTTCGGGTAACGAAAGGGGTAAATCTGGTTGGCGCAAGCTGTTGACCACCGTGCATGCCACATCATTGAAGGGCTGGGCGCGGCCTGTCCCCAGATTGAAAATGCCTGAGACGCTTGGGTGGTCAAAAAACCAGAGGTTGACCGCGACCACGTCATCGACAAAAACAAAGTCACGCATTTGAGCGCCCGGCCCATAGCCACCATAATCACCAAAGAGCTTGACTTGGCCTTGCGAACGGAACTGATTGAACTGGTGAAAGGCCACACTCGCCATGCGACCCTTGTGCTGCTCCCTGGGTCCATAGACGTTGAAATAGCGAAAACCCACGACCTGCATGGTTTTGCCAGCCAGGGTTCGCTGAAAATCCTGCCCGCATTCACGCCGCATGCGCTGGTCAAACAGCAGTTTGGAGTAGCCATAGACATTCAAGGGTCTCTCAAAGGCAGATTTTTCGACAAAGGTGTCTGACCCACCGTAAGTGGCAGCGCTGGACGCGTAGAGCAAACGCGTGCCACGCTTTTGGCACGCCTGAAACAACTGCACTGAAGTCGCAAAATTGTTTTGCAGCATGTATTTGCCATTGCTCTCCATGGTGTCACTGCAAGCGCCTTCGTGAAAGATGGCTTCTATCTGGCCAAAGCCGCTGTCAGCGTAGTGGTCATAGAAACTGTCTGCATCCACATAGTCTGAAATCTGCAAGTCAGCCAGGTTGCGAAATTTATCGCCTTGCGTCAGGTCATCGACCGCAATGATGTCAAAAAGTCCCCGATCATTCAAGCCCTTGATGATGTTGGAACCAATAAAACCGGCTGCACCGGTCACGACGATACGGGTCATGAAAATAACTCCTCGTAAGAAACAGTCGCAGTACCAAACTTGCCGACCACCAGACCTGCGGCGCGGTTGGCCAATGGCATGGCCTCGCGCAAATTCATGCCTGCGGCCACCAGCGTGGCCAGCGTGGCAATCACCGTGTCACCAGCACCCGTCACATCAAACACCTCCCGCGCCTGAGCGCCCACATGCAAACAGCCCTGTGAATCAAACAGCGTCATGCCTTCTTCGCTGCGGGTCAGCAGCACGGCTTGCAAATCAAGCTGGCTGCGCAAATTGCTGATTTTGGCTTGCAGCTCTGGCTCATCCTGCCAGGTACCCAACACCTGTTGCAATTCGACTCGGTTGGGGGTGATGACATCGGCCCCCCGGTAGCGAGAATAGTCGGTGCCTTTGGGGTCGATCAGGATGGGCTTATGGGCTGCCTGAGCGCTGGCAATCATGTCACTCACATGCGCCAAGCCTCCCTTGCCGTAGTCAGAAAACAGCACCGCCTGATGACTGGGCAGCAATTGATTAAACGTGGCGGTTTGCGAAGCCAGCACTTCGTTTTTGGGTGTGTTTTCAAAGTCAAGTCGCAACAATTGCTGCTGACGGCCAATCACTCGCAGTTTGACAGTGGTTTTAAGCGCAGCATCTCGGCCAAAATAGGTTTCTATGCCGGTATGGGCCACCAGTGCCTCAAGCTTGTGGCTGGCCTCATCGTCACCCACCACGGTGAGCAGCGATGCTTGCCCCCCCAGCGTGACCACGTTGTAGGCCACATTGGCGGCACCGCCATTACGTTCTTCTTCGCGTGTGATGCGAACCACAGGCACCGGTGCCTCAGGGCTAATGCGATCGACCGAGCCATACCAGTAGCGGTCAAGCATGACATCGCCCACCACCAGCACCCGGGCGGCCTTAAGTTGATCTTTGGTAATACTCATAATTCTTCAACCCTGCGAGCCGGGTAACTGTCCCAGGTCTGGCAGCCCGGACATTGCCAAAAATGTTGTTTGGTTTCAAACCCGCAAGCGGCGCAACGGTAGCGCAACAGCGGTTTGACAGCATGGTCGAGCGCACGTTGCACCTGGGGGTGAAATTGCTCGTGTTCAAGCTTTTCGCCTGCAATCCATCGGGTCGCGGCAACCAGAGAGGGTTCATGTTCCAGGTGGCGGACATACCAATCACGTGCTGTCGTGTCGTGTACATGTTCGGCCAGCATGACGATGGCATCCAGGACATCAAGCGAGGGTGTGAGCGAGTAAATGGTTTCCAGTCGGGTCAGCGCATCTTCGATCTGGCCGCTTGCAATGGCCAGGTCGGCAAAGGGACAAACGATCAGTGGAATGGACACCGGTGCCTGCACCAAGGCATCTTCAAGCATCAGCAGAGCGTCTCTGGTTTGCCCTGAATCTGTCAACAAACGTGCCATGTCCAGCCGCGGACGTGCTGCATCAGGGGCTTTTAAAATGGCCAGGCGCAGCAGCTTCTGAGCTTGTTCAGGCTGTGCCTCTGCTGCCTGTTCGCACAGGTAATGCGAGAGTCGGTTGTTAAACACGCCCTGCCCTGCACTCATCAGCCGTTCTGCCACGGTGGCCGCCAACGCCCAGTCACGGCTACGCTCGTAATTGGCCAACAAGTCCAGCCGCGCCTGGGCTTCAAAGGGAGTCCCTTCAAGCTTGTGCAAAGCCTCCTCGGCACGGTCGAGCAACCCTGCCTTAAGGTAATCCAGCGCCAAAGCGTATTGGGCGCGATGCCGGTCCGATCCGCTCAAGTCACCCCTGGAGAGCAAGTGTTCGTGGACCCGCACGGCGCGCTCGTATTCACCGCGACGGCGAAACAGATTACCCAAGGCAAAGTGCAGCTCAGAGGTGTCAGGGTCGTTTTGAACCGCTTCAATAAAGGCATCAATGGCCTGGTCTTGCTGCTCGTTCAACAGAAAGTTCAGTCCCTTGAAATAGGCTTTGGGAGCTTGCCGGTTTTCCAGTCGCATTTGGCGAAGATCAAACCGCGAGGCAGCCCAGCCCAACACAAAGGCCAGCGGCAAGCCCCACAACACCCAACTGATATCAAATTCCATCGGTGTAGGTCGGAGAGGGCGCAGCAGCCACTGGATCAGCGTGAACCGCTAATTGGGAGGTGCGTCGGTGATGCCACCACCAGGGTGCCATTCCCAAAACACCGACGACCACACCCACGGCAAACGCACCAAACACCACCAGCACTTGTGGCGCACGCCATTGATTGCCAAAGAAAAAGTGAACCGTTGTGTCTTGCTGGTTATTGAGCGCAAAGGCAAACAGTGTAAAAAAAAAGGCCACTTTAAGAACCAGCTTTAGCAACCACAGAATGTTGTTCATGGGTAGCCGCGTTTAGATTCAGGGGTTGGCAGGAGGTTGATGGTTAACCGCCACGCGCAGGGCTTTGCCGGGCTTAAAGTGCAATATGCGTTTTTCAGGGATATCAACACTCTCGCCATTGCGAGGGTTACGGCCAACGCGAGGAGCGCGGCCGTGCACCGAAAAACTGCCAAAGCCACGAATTTCAATTCGTTGTGAGCGTTCCATCGCATTGCTCAAGGCTTCCAGCATGGCACTGACAATTGATTCGGTGTCGCGTTGGGTTAACAGTCTAAACCGAGCGGCAAGCTCGTCAACAAGTTCTGATCGGGTCATGGTAGTTTAACTTTCTTTGTGCCACGACCGGAGCAAACAGGCAACCGGTCGTTGGGCGGGGTTGAACAATCGTTAAATAGAACTCAATTGGAATCAAGCTTGGCACGCAATAACGCACCCAGGCTAGTGGTACCAACGTTCTCACGGGAGGCTTGCTGACTCAGGCTTGCCATGGCTTCGCTTTGATCCGCTGCATCTTTGGCCTTGATGGACAACTGGATGTGGCGGGATTTGCGATCCACATTGACAACGACAGCAGTGATTTCATCGCCTTCTTTGAGCACATTGCGGGCATCTTCGACACGGTCGCGTGAAATTTCAGAAACCCGCAAATACCCCAATACATCGTCGCCCAAAATCACCTCAGCGCCTTTGGCATCGACAGATTTGATCTTACCAGTCACCACCGAGCCTTTGTCATTGATGGAGGCAAACGTGGTAAACGGGTCAGAGTCAAGCTGTTTGATTCCCAAAGAGATGCGTTCACGATCCACGTCAACGGCCAACACAATGGCATCGACTTCCTGGCCTTTTTTGTACTCGCGAACAGCCGCTTCACCGGGTTCATTCCAGGACAGGTCTGAGAGATGTACCAGGCCATCGATGCCTGCAGCCAGACCGACAAACACGCCAAAGTCTGTGATTGATTTGATCGGACCCTTGACACGGTCACCGCGCTTGGTGTTTTGCGCAAACTCTTGCCAGGGGTTGGCACGGCACTGCTTCATTCCCAGGCTGATACGGCGTTTGTCCTCGTCGATTTCGAGCACCATGACCTCAACCTCGTCACCCAGGGCAACGATCTTGGCTGGCGCCACATTCTTGTTGGTCCAGTCCATTTCTGAAACATGCACCAGGCCTTCGATGCCGGGCTCAATCTCAACAAACGCACCGTAATCGGCAATGTTGGTAATTTTGCCGAACATGCGGGTGCCTTGGGGATAGCGACGGTTCACGCCCATCCAGGGGTCATCGCCCATTTGTTTCAGACCCAGTGACACCCGATTTTTTTCAGTGTCAAACTTGAGAATTCGGGCAGTGATTTCTTGTCCGGCAGTCACCACTTCAGAGGGATGCCGAACACGACGCCAAGCCATGTCTGTGATGTGCAACAGGCCGTCAATGCCACCCAAATCGACAAACGCGCCGTATTCGGTGATATTTTTGACAACACCCTGGACAATCGAGCCTTCTTTGAGCGTATTCATCAGCTTGTTGCGCTCTTCGCCCATCGAAGCTTCTACGACAGCACGACGGCTAAGCACCACATTGTTACGCTTGCGGTCAAGTTTGATGACCTTAAACTCAAGGGTTTTGTTTTCGTAAGGGGACAAGTCTTTGGTCGGACGAGTGTCTACCAGAGAGCCTGGCAAGAAGGCACGAATCCCGTTGACCAACACGGTTAAGCCTCCCTTGACCTTGCCATTGGTGGTGCCGGTCACAAACTCGCCAGATTCAAGCGCACGTTCAAGGCTCATCCAGGAAGCCAGTCGCTTGGCCGTGTCACGACTTAGTACCGTGTCGCCGTAGCCGTTTTCAATGATGCCAATGGCCACCGAAACAAAATCGCCCACTTGCACTTCAAGTTCTCCGTGATCGTTTTTGAACTCTTCAAGCGGGACATAAGCCTCTGATTTGAGACCGGCATTGACGACCACAAAGCTGTGGTCAATTCGTACCACTTCAGCGGTAATAATTTCGCCTGAGCGCATTTCGGTGCGTTGCAGGGACTCTTCAAACAGGGATGCAAAAGATTCTGACATTTTTTTGGCGCAGCGCTTAGCGCCGCAGGTTACTAGTTTATAAAACCTCATCCGCGCCAATGCAGCGCCAAATGAGGGCCGATGCCAGGGTTGAAACTTGCCCATCCCCTAGCATGAGCCTTGAAGAAAATTCAAAAAGGCTGTAAGCCTTGCCACCAGTTTAAAACCAATTCAACCGATTCTTCAACCGATAAATCAGAGTTGTCCAGCAGCATGGCATCCTGTGCCGGCTTTAAGGGCGCAACGCTGCGAGACATGTCCCGGGCATCACGCGCCTGCAAGTCAGCGCAAAGACAATCTAGTGTAGTCGAAAGGCCTTTTGAAATCAGTTGCTTGAAACGCCTTTCTGCGCGTTTTTTGGCACTTGCCGTTAAAAACACCTTGAGTGGCGCATCAGGAAATATCACCGTGCCCATATCGCGACCATCTGCCACCAGGCCCGGCAATCGTCGAAAACTGTGTTGCAAATCAACCAGGGCTGATCGCACCCGTGGCAGGGCGGACACTTTAGATGCGTTGATGCCAGTCTCTTCAAGACGAATGGCGTCGGTCACATGATGGCCATCAAGCAACACCTGATCGCCCTGAAATGAAATCTTCAATGAACCAATCAGCGCAACAATTGCATCCTCGGCATCAAAACTCATGCCTGCCCGGGTGGCGGCCAGTGCCGTGATGCGGTAAAGCGAACCCGAATCAAGCACGCCATAGCCCAAACGGCGGGCAAGTTCTGAAGCCAGGGTGCCTTTGCCAGAGGCCGTAGGGCCATCGACACAAATCACGGGGATGCTGCCCGGGCGGGCTTCTACGAGCGAAAACAGGGTTTCAAAATAATCAGGAAAGGTTTTGGCAACACATTGGGGGTCTTTGATACGAACGGGCAACCCGGCCGGGTTGAATGCTGCCAGCGAAAAACACATGGCCATGCGGTGGTCATCGTACGTGTCAATGGCAGCCGTGCGCCAGTCTTGCACGCTGTCCGGTGGCGTGATGCGAATAAAGTCGGCTCCTTCATCGACACTGGCTCCGAGCTTACGCAGTTCACACGCCATGGCGGCAATGCGGTCGGTTTCCTTGACGCGCCAACTGGCAATGTTGTAAAGCGTGGTTGTTCCTTGTGCGTACAGCGCCATCACCGCCAGCGTCATGGCAGCGTCCGGAATGTGGTTGCAGTCCAGATCAATGGCTTTGAGCGAATTGTCAGAGCTGCCTGGTGAAATCTCTAGCCAGTTGGGGCCGCTGATGACCTTGGCACCCATCATTTGCGCAGCTTCTATGAAACGAATATCGCCCTGAATGGCATCCGAACCAACCCCCTGGATTTTGATGCCGAATTGGCCTGTAACGCCCGTCGTTATTGCACATGCCGCTATAAAATAACTAGCAGATGAGGCATCGGCCTCGATGGTAATGTTGCCCGGTGAGCGCAGTTGGCTTCCCGCTAAAATCGTAAACATCTGCCAGCCCTCACGTTGCACTGCCACCCCAAAGCGTGAGAGCAGGTTCAGCGTTATTTCAACGTAAGGGCGCGAAATCAACTCACCCACCACGTCGATGACCACGTCCTCAACGGCAACCAACGGCAGAGCCATCAGCAGCGAGGTCAAAAACTGGCTTGACACGTCGCCACGCACCCGGATTGGGGACTTCAAATCAAGCGTTGGCTTGCCGATGTGCAAAGGTGGATAGCCGCTGTTTTCAAGGTAATCAATTTGGCAGCCCAACTGACGCAGAGCATCGACCAGATCGCCAATCGGTCGCTCGTGCATTCGTGGGATGCCTCGCAATTCAAAGTCTCCGCCGATGACTGCCAGGGCCGCAGTGAGTGGACGAATGGCGGTGCCTGCGTTGCCCATAAACAGGCGGGCATGCTGATTAACCGGTTGGCCATTCATTCCGTCGATGGTGACGCACCTGCCGTTTTCACTGACACCGCAGCCCAGCGTGCGAAGGGCAGCCAGCATGACGCGGGTGTCGTCAGAGTCGAGCACGTCATGCAGCGTGGTTTGGCCTTTACACAGCGCCGCCAGCAGCAGCACGCGGTTTGAGATGCTTTTGGAACCAGGCAGGGTGATCGTTCCGCTGGCGGATTGCAGCGCAGGAATATCAAGAAAATCAGTGGTAAACATAGGGAATCAGCGGTTCATTCGCCAGTGAGTGTGGAGGGCACTGGCTTGGGTAATCAGCGACTCCAGGGTTTGCGTATCGCCACTTTGCAGTGCCGTCTCAAAAGCCTGAAGTTGGTCACGAAAAAGCCGGCTTTGGGCCAGCACAAGGGAACGGTTGGCACCCAGAATATCGCGCCAGACTTTGGGATCACTGCCAGCAATACGGCTGAAATCGCGAAACCCCGGCCCGGCCAATGCCAGGTAGTTCTGGCCTTCAGGCTGCGCTTTGATGCCGTTCATCATGGCAAATGCCAGCAGGTGCGGCAGATGGCTGACCGCTGCAAACGCTGCGTCATGTGATTCTGGTGACATTTGCACCACATTGGCACCCAGGGCAGTCCACACCGCCACTGCCGCGTCGAACTGGGCTGGCAAAGTGCTTTCGGTCGGGGTCAAAATGACCTGCTTGTCCCTGTACAGGTTGGCATCTGCATGGGCAACACCCGCCAGTTCTTTGCCAGCAATCGGGTGGGCAGGGACAAAAGTGCCGATGTGTTCACCCAAACCCCGCCTTGCCGCCTCAACCACATCGCTCTTGGTCGAACCAACGTCCATGATAAGCGTCGTCGGTGAGACCGCGGGTTGGATGGCCTTGAAAGTGTCTTCGGATGCGCCGACTGGCACTGCTACCAGAACGATGTCTGCGCCAGAGGCCGCCAACTGTGCCGAAGCGACTCCAACATCAATCACGCCGAGTTGAAGTGCACGCTCAAGGGTTGAGGTCGTCGTGCTATAGCCCACGACGCGTTTGACCAGCCCGGCACGTTTGAGTGCCAGCGCAAAAGACCCTCCCATCAGGCCGCAACCTATTAAACCGAGTTGGAGAAACATGCTTATTCAGCCAACGGATAACTACCCAGCAGCTTGTAAAAAGCGCACAGACCGCGCAACTCATCGAGTGCCGCACCCACATGCGGTTGAGACGGGTGACCTGCCAGGTCAATGTAAAAATAGTATTCCCACTGGCCTGAGCGTGCCGGACGCGATTCAAAACGCGTCATGGAGACACCGTGTTTTTTCAGTGGAACGAGCAGGTCATGCACGGCCCCCGGGCGGTTGGCAACCGACACAATCAGACTGGTACGGTCGTTGCCGGTGGCCTGCGGTGTGGCTAGGGTTTGTGGCAGGCAGATCACGGCAAAACGCGTGCGGTTAAAGGCATCGTCCTGAATGGCGTGAGAGACCACATGCAGCCCAAATTCACAGCCCGCACGTTCGCTGGCAATGGCACTCCAGGCAGGGTTGGTGGCAGCCAGCCGCGCACCCTCGGCATTGCTAGGGGCAGCACAACGGTCGGCATGGGGCAAGTGGGTGGTCAGCCAGTTCTGGCACTGCGCCAGGGCTTGCGGGTGGGCATAGACCACATCAATATTCACCAGAAATGGCACCAGACGCAGCAGGTTATGGCGTACCAGAAAGCTGGTTTCACCAATGATGTGCAGTGGCGCGTTCAGCAGCAAATCCAGTGAACGCGAAATGACACCCTCTGAGGAATTTTCAATAGGCACCACGCCAAATTCAGCGCTTCCCGCAGCCGTTGCCCGAAAAACTTCATCAATGCTGACGCAAGGCACCTGCGCCATGCTGCCACCAAAATACTGCACCGCAGCCTGCTCGCTGAAAGTACCCGCAGGCCCCAGGTATGCCACGCGTTGCGGGGCTTCAAGGGCACGGCAAGCCGACATGATTTCACGCCAGAGGGTCGCCACGTTGTCGTTTTTCAGCGGGCCGTTGTTATTGGCCTGAAGCTTGGCAATGATTTGATTTTCGCGGTCGGGGCGAAACACCGCTGTCCCGTCGATGCGTTTGATTTCTCCAGCTTCACGGGCCAGTCCCGCACGTTGGTTCAGGAGGGCAATCAACGCCAAATCAATGGCATCAATTTGGCTTCGTAATTCAGAAAGCGTTTGGGCCATGGCGGGGTTCAGGCGTGTTGGGATTCAAAGTCAAAAAGATAATCTACCAACGCCTGCACACCCGCAAGCGGCATGGCGTTATAGATGCTGGCACGCATTCCACCGACTGACTTGTGGCCTTTGAGTTGCAGCAAATGGCGACTTCTTGCCCCGGTCAGAAAAGCCTCATTCAGGCTTTCGTCACGCAAATAAAACGGCACATTCATTCGTGAGCGTGCCTGTTTCTCAACTCGGTTTTGGTACAGCGCAGAATTGTCAATGGCTTCGTACAGCAAGGTGGACTTGGCCAGATTTTGGGCTTCGATGGCGGCAATGCCCCCTTGGCGTTTTAGCCATTTAAAGACCAGACCTGCAACATAAATGGCGTAGGTGGGCGGGGTGTTATACATCGACTGATTATCTGCCACGGTACGGTAAGTGAAAGCACTCGGGCAGATCGGCAAGGCGCGACCCAGCATGTCGTCACGCACCACAACCAAGGTCAGACCAGCAGGCCCCAAGTTTTTTTGGGCACCTCCGAAGGCCAGTCCCACACGCGTCCAGTCAATGGGGCGAGAGGCCACCTGAGATGAAAAATCAATGACCAGAGGCGCATCGCACCCCAGTGCCTTCAGGTCTGGCAGCTCGTGAAACTCAACTCCGGTGATCGTCTCGTTGCTACAGAGGTGGACATACGCTGGCTTGTCGCTCAATGGCCAGGTAGCGGGGTCAGGCAGCGTGGTATAGCCAGTGCTTTTGGTGTTGACCGCCTCATGCACGGGACAGTAGCGCACGGCTTCAGTGGCCGACTTCTGGCTCCAACTGCCTGTCACCACAAAGTCTGCCGTTTTGCCCTGTGACAGGTTCATCGGAACAATGGCGTTTTCACCGAGTCCACCGCCCTGCATAAACAAACATTTGAAATGATCGGGAATGGCCAGCAGCTCACGCAAATCAGCCTGAGCTTCTTCGTAAATCTGGCCAAACTCTTTGCCACGATGGCTCATTTCCATCACACTCATGCCACTGCCATGCCAGTCAAGCATCTCGGCAGCGGCCTGGGTCAACACTTCATCAGGGATTGCGGCTGGGCCGGCAGAAAAATTATAGGGGCGGGTCATGGTCAATATGCAAGGGTCAAATCGGCGCTAACGCCCGTCCAGACTGCGTTGGCAGCTATTAAAGTAATAGAAATTAGATGTCAGGTGGCGTTGATTTATCGGGTGTCTCGTCGCCATCACCATCCGTCGTTGCCACGATGGCATCGTTTTCAACAATGCGCTGTAGGCCGCTCAATTGCGAGCCTTCGTCCAGTCCAATCAATGTCACGCCTTGGGTGGCACGTCCCAGTTCACGGATTTCGTTCACACGGGTACGAACCAGCACGCCTTTGTCGGTGATGAGCATGATTTCATCGTCGGCATGGACCAGCGTTGCGGCCACAACCTTGCCGTTACGCTCAGATTGTTGAATGGCAATCATTCCCTTGGTGCCGCGACCGTGGCGGGTGTATTCGGTGATGCTGGTGCGTTTGCCATAGCCTTTTTGGGTGGCGGTCAGCACGCT
>SESE01001105.1_pt1 | contig 11093 bp, 11 predicted proteins | sample 3171371 | NCBI WGS metagenome assembly SESE01 (sample SAMN06051881, study PRJNA518727) | freshwater metagenome | biome: subpolar coniferous forest; feature: holomictic lake; material: water; isolation source: holomictic Lake 442, 13 m depth | place: Canada: near Kenora, Ontario | collected...
GTGCCACGATCCCAGGGGTAGACCTGGCTCATGCTCGCCCAGTAGAGTCCGCGTAGCGGCGTGGTAATCGGCGGGATGTTCTGGCTATGGCCCACCGGCGCGATCGGCTGGGCGTATGGCTCGCGGTGCAGCCAATGGGCGCGCACCCAGCTGCGCTTAAACTGCGGGTTCACCCGCTTCAGGTGCGGCAAGAATCGCTCAAGCAACTCATCCTCGCTCAGGCGGAAGAACTCGTGCTCAGGTTCCAGGTAGTCGCCACAGTAGACCAGATGGTCGCCGCCGTAGTGTTCGGTTCCAATAAAGTTGGTATGTTCCACCAGCGCCAGGAAGGGGAACTCGCGCTTGGGCGGCATCAGCCAGTAGACCTGGTCGAGCAGTTTCTGGCGCAGCGCCAGGGTCAACACCACCGCACCCATCGAGCGCAGCTTCCCGAGCTGGCCGGTGTAACTGCTCGGCAGCTGCGGTGCCAGCTTGGCCAGCAGCTGTGGCGCGCCAGTGACCAGCATGCGGTCGAAGCTCGCCCCCGGCCCGCCCGGCGTGGCCAGCTCCCAGCGGCCATCATCCAACTGGCGGGCGGCGCTCACCGGGGTGTTCAGGTGTACCGTCGCGCCGCGAGCCTCCACCGCCCGCTGGAGCGCATCGACAAAACCCTGGAACCCGCCCTGGTAGTAGCCCAGCTTAAAGCTGCGCGCCTTAAAGCGCGACCAGAGCCAGGCCATATTCACCTCGTCGGCGTGCGGGCCAAACTTACCCTCAAGCAGCGGGCGGATCAGCGTCCGGTAGGCCGGATCGCCCATCCAGCGCCGTGTCCAGTCGGCGGCGGTGGCCTGCTCCAGGCCGCGCCAGTTATTCGTCGCATACTTCAGGTAGGCGATCGCCGCCCCGAAGCGCACCCGGTCGACGAAGGGAATACCGGGAAAGCGCAGCACCGGCAGCACCCCGTCGAGGGCGTAGGGCCGATCTTGCCACCACTGCGCCGTCACCGCACTGCGGAAGAAGAGCTGCGGGCGAAAGCCGATCTCCTCGGTCAGCGTGATGATCGCCGCGTCGGTCTGGAAGATGTGGTGGTAGAAGCGTTCGAGCGGCCAGTCCCAGTTTGGATCGCGGAACCCGGCGGCCAGCCCGCCGGCCACCTGCCCGGCCTCAAAAATCGTAACCGCGTGGCCATCGCGGGCGAGGTCGTAGGCGGCCGACAGGCCGGCGATGCCGGCACCAACAATCGCAATCTTCAAGGCAGCACTCCGGGGGCAATATCGTCGCGCTCAGACTCGGGGGCGGGCAGATCGCCCTGGTGATCCTTAATTTGCGCGGCCCGCTCCATATCGCGCCAGCCGACGCTCTCGTGCAGCATGTAGGCTGCGCCGAGCAGGGTGATCGGTAGCCAGAGGGCCACGTGCAGCACCAGCGTGTAGCCGGTGGCGATGGCCTGTACGACGCCGAACTGGATGAGGATCGCAATCCCTGGCGCGTCGAAGGTGCCGACATAGCCGGGGCTAGATGGGATGGTGGTAAACAGGTTCACCACTGCCGTCATCAGCATCAGCACCGGGAACGAGACGCTGAAGGGGAAGGCGTGCATCACAAACCAGTACTTCAGCGTCTCGCCGAGCCAGATCAAGGTTGAGGTAAGGAAGATCACCGCCAGCTCACGCGGGCTACGCAGAGCCTGGAGCCCAACGATAAACTTGTCAAATAGGCCGTGGACACGCGGGCGGATGGCGGCGGGGAGAAGCCGGTCGACGGCCAGGCTGTAGAGCCGGCTCATCTGCGCCGGTCGGGCCGCTAGGAGCATAAAGGCCACCAGGGCCACGCCAAACACAGCGCTGAAGCCGATCACTAGCCAGCGGTAGGCCGGCGGCAGCGGGGCGAAGGGCAGCGTGGCGAAGACAAAGAGCAGCATCACCAGGCCATCGAAGAGCCGCTCCAGCACCACCGTGGCCAGGGAGGCGCTCATGGGCACGCCCTCCTTACGCCGCAGCACATAGCTGCGCAACACCTCGCCGGCCCGCGCCGGGTAGACGTTGTTGCCCATATAGCCGATCACCACCACCGGAAAGAGCCGATGGGTCGGGATCGGCTTAATATGCCCGAGCATTGCGTGCCAGCGCCACGTACGCACCCAGACCACCACCCCGTAGACGCCGATCCCCGGCACGAGCCACCAGTAGTTCGCGCTACGCAGGGTCTGCCAGAAGTTCCCTAGATCCAAGCCTTGCAGTGCGAAGCTAAGGAAAAAAATACTGATGAGTAGGCCAACCCAGAGCTTCCAGCTACGCAACTCCGCATCCTTCTGCTAACGGATATTAACGCCATATCATACCTCTGAGCGCTAGCCCTTGTCAAAGCAGGCGCGTTGCCGGGCAGGGCGGTTGCAACGTCGCCTCCGGTGGGGGTTTGGGGGTGGCAACGCCACCCCCGAACGATCTTTTTTGGTGGGTTTTTGGCGGCTTCGCCGCCAAAAACCCACCAAAAGCGCGGTCTGGGGCGCAGCCCCGAGGACTTTGCTCATGCCCTGCGCATCCGGGCGAGTGCGGGCAAGATGCCCGCGCTACCCTTATTCATCACGGCGGTGTGCGCCTTGCGCATGAACGCCTCTTGCGCAAAAAGAACCTATGTGCTATACTACAAGGAAGACGAACACAAGTGCGGCGACGGTGATATCACCATTGCAAAGACGATACCAGCGCCATAGACAGCGTACGGAAAGGCAGACGGTGATGTACGAGAAAGCGATCATCTACGACCCGGAAACACAGGATTTTGCGATGTATCTCGATGGCGAGCTGGTGGGCTTTGCCCGCACCTATCAGGAGGCAGAGATCACGCTTGATCTGCTGGTGTTTGAGCTGATCAGCGGCCCGTATGCGCGCGAGGCCGCCTAGCGGCGCACCATCAATGCCTAATGGATGGCGTTTTTTGGGGGCGGGACACGCCCGCCCCGAAGCCATCCTAGCGGACATCCCGCTCGTGTATAATGTCGGGCGCATGGGGTGCTAATCATAGTGGGGTGGAGTTCCTATGGCCGAGCCAACCAGCTGGTGGGGTCGGATGCTCGCTACCGTAAGCCGTGTGTATGAGCGGCGTATCCGGGCGGCGAGTCTGGTGACCGAGTACGGGGCGGCGCACGGGGCGCACCATAGCCACACGGACGATGAGGGTGACGCCGCTGAGATTGTGAACCTGCCGCGCGGTGCACGGCTGCGGCCCACATTTCATGCCGATCATGCCGAAGACGATTCGCAAGGGCATAAGGGGCCGCCCGCGCACTGAGTGGCCTTGCCGGCGTGGGTTTGCGCACCAGCGAGAGGGCTTGCACACCTTGTGCAGCCCTCTTGTTATTTGTTGCTGCTCGTGGTATACTCATTACATATAAGTAATCTTGTTGCTCTGGATAACAATCGACCCCATTTCCACGCGCAACGAGATCTTTGGGGTACCTGGGCGGGTCATCTATGCATATATTGCAAGAATTGTGCATATTATGATACGCTCCACACTGGCATCAACATACCATGGAGCTTCCCATGGACATTGAACTTGAGACCGCGAAAACAACAAAGTCCGAGGTTACGTACGTCCGCATGGGCATGGCGCACCCAGAGCGCGCGATCCTGATCTACTGGGGGATCTCGCTCGCCCTCGGCGTACTGGCCCTTCGCAGCTGGCTGGGATCCTGGAACGTTGCGGCTACCCTCGCGCAGCCGGGGTTTGTCTTTTATCTGGTGCTGACCTTCGCGTTCAGCCAGATCCTCTATGTGCTGGTCGCCCGGCACGATGATCGTCCGCTGCTGGCGATGCCGATGGTGATCTTCTCCCTGGGCAATGGTTTCTTTGAGACGCTGGCCTTTGCGTTTGTCTACTGGCTTGGGGCGGCAATCGGCTCCGGGCTGGTGGGTCTCTTCGCCCCGGCTGCGGCCAGTGCGGCAGGCTTTCTGCTGGGCCTGATCTTCTTTGCGATCTATGGCGGTCTCATCCACGGCCTCTTCTGGCTGCGCCTGCTGCCGCCGCACTTTGATGACTCTCCGCAATCAAAGGCGATCCGCAAGTTTCGCCCGCTGGCTGAGGTCGCGCTCGTGATTGGCTGGTGTCTCTGCCTCTGGCTCTATCAGGACATCTGGACGGTGATATTCTTCCATACCCTCGTCGATGTTGGCCTGATGTTGCGGGTTCGCCCCGTGATCTTCCATCGGTAGCGACCCGCTGCATAAGCGTAGGCTTTACGAGACTAAAAATGGGTGGCAACGTATAGGCTAGGGCAGCAGTGAGCCAATCGCTGCTGCCCTAGTCTGTGAGTTGCGAGGAGAAACTCTTGACACATGTTCCGGTATATGCTACCATTCCCAGCTATACGTTTTATGCAAAATTAAGAATATAGTCAATCCTATTCCGGTTATGAAGGATGATTCAATGCCTTAGTTGGCTGAAGCCTTGACTCCGCTTCACGGCTCCAGGATGATTGCCATATACGTACGATCTCGACCTCAAGGGCGACCGGATCGTAGCGTGCGCGACCATGATCAAAGCGTAATCTCGCGTATGGATCGTAAATAGTCAAGGTATGGTAGAATCGTACGAGCAGTTGGAATCGGTGTCTCGTGCGGCGGCTTGGGCCACAGATCGCGCTGAGGATACGCGAAGAAAATTGAGTGCTTGTGCGACGAGTGCGAATGGTTCGACGGCGGTGGCCGCAGCCCCGCTTCCGAAATAGGTGCCGATGGGCTACGATTCTGGTGGGTGTAGGCTTCCTGGTCATCATGCTGAACGGCTGTATGGAGGCGCTACAATCTGGCCAGAGTGCCGGGAGCCTTCCTCCCTCTGCGCTGCCACCACCAACGCGGGCCACGTCCGTAGCTCCTGCGGCGACGATCACTGCTGAAACCCCGAGCGCAGTTGCGACAGCTACGCCAACATTCGTGGGAACCCCACTGCCTGTAGTGGTGAGTCCCAGCCCTGAGGCCACGTTTGTCCTGCCGCCGCCGCCGCTGCTTACGAACGAACAGCGCTGGCGCGCACAGCAGATCAACCGAACTATCTTTGATCTCAAGCGGTCGTATGCGACCGCCAGCAGCGAACTCTGGTGGTATGATCCAATCAGTCAGCAGCACGTGATTCTGGGGACATTCACCGGCGACTTTCTCGCCCAAGCCCAGTTTACGCTTCGCGGCCAGGGAATTGAGGCGCTGGAAGTGCCGTATCAGGTGAATGTAAGCTATGGCCTCACCGCCTTGTCGCCTGCATTGGTGGCGCGGATTAGCGCCGCCGGAGGCAAGGACTGGATCGAGACCTATGTTTTCGTTACCCCGAACATTGCACCTCGGTAAAGGCAAAGGTAATCGTCGAGGGTATGCCCATTCCACTCCCCCCCCTCACCCAGATCAATCATGACGGTATGACGGGCGCTACTCTCGTAGTGGGTTCGACGCCTCGACATCTCCTCTGCCCAAATCGAACCCTCCATCAACCGGCTCTCTGTTAGGGCCGGTCGTTTGTATTCTATGTCGCCGCTGGCGGGAGGGTTGGACGTGGTGAAGCCACCAAGCAACCGTCCTGCGTTGCACCACAGGGCGGTTGCAACGTCGCTCAGGCTGCGCCCCAGACCGCGCTTTTTGTGGATGTTTGGCGACGAATCCGCCAAACATCCACAAAAAAAGATCGTTCGGGGGTGGCGATGCCACTCCCAAACCCCCGCCAGAGGCGACGTTGCACCCGCACTTGGCGCTTGAGGCTATACTATCATTGGCCGCTGTCAGTATGACCGGCCACTACGGTCGCTGGCAGTCGACGGAAGGAATGATCGTGGGTAGCAGATACCTGGACATGGTACGCGGACAGCGACGCCGGGGCGGTGGTGGAGATTGGCAGTTTACCGCCAAGTCGCTGCTGGCGGTGCTTGCATGTATTGCGATGCTGGGTTCCGCCGTCTACTGGTGGGGCGTGCAGAGCGAACTGACATCGAACTGGGTGGTCGCGGGGGCGTTTACCGCCATCCTCGTGCTGGCACCGCCAAGCCTGACCTCGTTCCTCATCCCGTGGTCCCCCGGCGGCATGCTCCTCCAGAAGATCAACGCCCGCACCTGGGGCTATGGGGTGATTATCGCCGCATCGCTCTACCTGCTCTACTACTCCTTTGATATCCAGTATAGCTGGTGGGCGGCCCAGCCCGCCGTCGCCAGCACTGGCCTGATCCTCCAGCAGGTGATCATCGGGATTATTGGGTTCATCATGATTCCTGCGCTGCTCTGGACGCCGGTCACCAGCGAGGAGTTGGTTGAGCAGGTGCGCCAGGCCCACCTAGTGCGGCGCTACGAACTGCAGACCCAGGCCGATATCGCTATCCTCCGCGCCACCCTGCTGCGCGCCCAGGAGAAGGCGCTGATCGGCTTTGCGAACCTGACGGTGCAGGAGAAGGAAGAACTTGCCGCCGTGATGCGTGGACTCGTGAAGGGTATCGATGGCACCTTGCGTGACATCGGCGAGAGCGTAAAAACGGTGAGCGGGGCCACGGTGCCCTTCCATAGTCTTGATGATAATGACGATATCCGTGGCTACCTCGATTATATCCACGAGAGCCTGACCGATAACGCCCTGCTGCCCCGGCGCGCGGGGCAAACCGAGCGCCTCAGCCCCCAGCCGCAGTACCAGGAAGAGCAGTACGACGAGTCTAGCTATGACGACCGGCGCTCGCGCTCGTACGATGGCCGCCGGTAGCGGCTCGCTACTGGTGTACGGGCGCCGTCGGCGCGCTGCGGGGGATCCTATGCGCGGCTATCGCTTCAGCCCTGATCGTCGCCTGGCGGAGCGGGATATGCTCGATCTCGCGGACGCCCTCGCCCTTCAGCTCCACGATTCCCTCGGGTCGCGCGTGTATCTGCTGCCTCGCACCGATGTGGCCGAGCTGATCCGCGCCTATGTCGATGACCTCGACGCCGAGGATCGCCACGATATCGCGTGGATGATCTGGCATCTCTTCCAGGACGCCCGCGAGATGGAGCCCCCCGGCTAACGTACTACCCCCAGAGGATCGCCGCCAGTGACGAGCGCTCAGCGGATTGGGATCTACGGGGGCAGCTTCGACCCCATTCATATCGGCCACCTGGCGACCGCTGAGGATGCCCGCCACGCGCTTGGCCTCGACCATGTGATTTTCGTGCCCGCGTCACGCCAGCCACTCAAAGCTGATTTTCAGGGTGCCTCGCCCGATCAGCGCCTGGCGATGGTGAGTCTGGCCTGCCGCGAAAACCCTCGCTTTGTCGCCTCTGACGTGGATCTGCGCCGCCCGCCACCCTCGTATACGGTCGATACCCTTGCCGTCCTGCGCGCAGAGACTGACCCCGGCGCGGATCTGGTGTTCATCCTCGGAGCCGACGCTGCCCGCGACCTGCCGCGTTGGCACCGGGCCACCGAGATCATCCGTCTCGTGCGCCTGGCCATCGTTGGTCGCCCCGGCTACCACCTGAACCTTGCGCAGCTTGAGGCGGATCTCCCTGGTATCAGTGCGCGCTGCACCACTGTCACCGGCCCACGGCTAGAGATCTCTAGCAGCGAACTGCGCGCCCGCATCGTCTCCGGTCGCCCGGCGCGCTACCAAATTCCCGACCCGGTACTCGCCTATATCGTTGAGCACGGGCTCTACCGAGAGCATGAACATGGACACCCCTGAGCATATGCTCGCCCAAACCTGCGCCGCATGGGGCTTCGCCCTGAGCGCCGGGCAGGTCGCGCAGTTCGCCGCCTACGCCGAGGAACTGCGGCGCTGGAACGAGCGCATCAACCTCACGGCAATCACTGAGCCGGTCGAGATCTACCGCCGTCACTTCCTTGACTCCCTGAGCCTGGCGCGCTGCTGGGGCGACACCCCGGCGAGCCTGGTCGATATTGGCAGCGGGGCGGGTTTCCCTGGCCTGCCGCTGGCGATCCTGCGGCCAAGCCTGCGACTGACCCTGGTGGAGTCGGTGGGCAAGAAGGCCGAGTTTCTGCGGCATATGAAGGATCTGCTGGGGCTTGCGGAGGTGCGGGTGATCACATCACGGGCCGAGGATCTGGGGCGTGCGCGGGGCGAACGCGAGTCCCACGCCCTGGTGACGGCGCGGGCGGTGGCGGAGTTGCGCGTGCTGGTGGAGTACGGCCTGCCGCTGCTGAAGGTCGGCGGGCGCATGCTGGTTCCCAAGGGTGCCGCCGTCCATGCTGAGGTGACGGCAGCCGGGCGGGCGATTAAGGTTTTGGGCGGCAAGCTGGTCGCAGTGGAGCCGGTCGATCTGCCCGGCCTAGACGCGCACGCGGTGGTGATCATCGCCAAGCTGCGGGCGACCGACCCGCACTACCCGCGCGCCCCCGGCACACCCAGCCGAAAACCCTTGTGAAAAAACGATTTAGACAAGGTTTCAGGTGCCAAATTTCAGCTTTACCGTTTAGCGATGACGCGATGACGCGCTCCTATTGCCCCATCGCGTCATCGTCTCATCGCTGAACGGTCACGTGTGTTTGAACCATGTCTTAGTATGCAAAAAAATCGCCAGCAACGCTGGCGATTTTTTTGCATACTCAATCGTTTTACTGGGCTGACCCCCGTTGTCGGGGTGGCGCGCAAAGCCGCACCTAGAGCGGAATATTCCCGTGCTTGCGCGGGGGCATGCTCTGGCGCTTGGTGCGGGCCAGCCGCAGCGCCTTGATCAGGGCGGGGCGCGTCTCCTTCGGCTCGATCACCGAGTCGATATAGCCACGCTCGGCGGCGACGTAGGGATTCGCGAAGCGGCCCTGGTAATCCTCAACCAGCTCGGCCATGCGCTCGGCCGGGTTCGTCGCCTCGATCAGCTCCTTGCGGAAGATGATCCGCACCGCCGCATCCACCCCCATGACGGCGATCTCGGCGGTGGGCCAGGCAAAGTTGAAGTCGGCGCGGATATGCTTGGAGGCCATCACGTCGTAGGCTCCGCCGTATGCCTTGCGGGTGATCACCGTGAGCTTGGGCACCGTAGCCTCGCAGTAGGCATAGAGCAGCTTGGCGCCGTGCCGGATGATCCCGCCGTACTCCTGCTGCGTCCCCGGCATAAAGCCCGGCACGTCGACAAACGTCACCAGCGGGATGTTGAAGGCATCGCAGAAGCGCACAAAGCGGGCCGCCTTATTCGAGCTGTCGATATCCAGCGTGCCGGCCATGTGCATGGGCTGGTTAGCCACCAGGCCCACCACGTTGCCATCGAGGCGGGCGAAGCCGATCACGATATTGCGCGCCCAGAAGGGCTGCACCTCGAAGAAAAAGCCGTCGTCCACGACCGACTCGATCACCTTGACCATGTCGTATGCCTTGCGCGGGCTATCGGGGATGAGCGTCTGGAGTACCTCATCCATGCGCTCGGGGTCGTCGCTCGGCGTCACATAGGGCGGGTCGTCCATATTGTTCGCCGGCAGGAACGAGAGCAGGGTGCGCAACTGCTCGAAGCACTGCGGCTCGTCATCGGCGGCGAAGTGGGCCACGCCGCTGCGCGAGTTGTGGCTCATCGCCCCGCCCAACTCCTCGAAGCCCACCTCCTCGCCGGTGACCGTCCGGATCACATCGGGGCCAGTGATGAACATCTGGCTGCTACCCTTCACCATCATGATGAAGTCGGTCATCGCCGGAGAGTAGACGGCACCACCGGCGCACGGCCCGGCGATCACGGAGAGCTGCGGCACCACCCCGCTGCTCAACACATTGCGGTAGAAGATCTCGGCGTAGCCGCCCAGGCTGACCACGCCCTCCTGGATGCGCGCACCGCCGCTGTCGTTGATACCAACGCAGGGCACGCCCATCCGCACCGCCAGATCCATCACCTTGCAGATCTTCTCAGCGAAGACCTCGCCGAGCGACCCGCCGAAGACCGTGAAATCCTGGGCGAACAGGCAGATCGGGCGGCCCTCGACGGTGCCGTGCCCGGTGATCACCCCATCGCCCAGCGGCTTGCGCTTTTCCATGCCGAAGGCCGAGGTGCGGTGGACGGCAAAGGCATCGAGCTCGACAAACGAGCCTGGGTCAACCAGCATATCGATCCGCTCGCGGGCGGTGAGCTTGCCACGCTCGTGCTGCCGAGCCTCGGCCGCAGTGTCATTATGTAGGGCGTGCGCGCGGCGGCGGCGCAGTTCCTCGATCTTCTCGGCGGTGGTGTGCGACATGGTGACGATCCTTCTACGTGCGATTGCAGGAGAGGCGCAGCGGTCGCCCTGCACGTGTGCAGGTAGTGCGGTTGGGGCGACTGCTGCGCCCTTACGGGTAGCGCGATGCCCGCCGCCCCTGGGCGATCACGCGCCAGGCGAAGCGGGGCACCGCGTTGATGATCCGCCGCCAGCGATCGGGCTGGCGGGCCAGCCGGTAGGCCCACTCAAGGCCAAGGCGACGGATGTAGGCGGGGGCGCGGCGCACCCGCCCGGAGAGATAGTCGAACGTGCCGCCGACCCCGATGGCCAGCGGCACCTGGAGAGTCGGCTGGTTGCGGGCAATCCACAGATCCTGCTGCGGGTGCCCATAGGCCACCAGCAACATGTGCGGCCGGGCCGCCGTGATCACCTGACGGATGAATGGCTCGTGGCGCAGTTGCGGCGAACCGGCGTAGGCCCCGGCGATGATCAGTCCTGGGTAGCGGGCCTGGAGACCTGCGGCGGTCGCTGCGGCCACCCCAGGGGCCGCCCCGAGCAGGAACATGCGGTAGCCACGGGCGGCAGCGAGCTCGGCCAGCCGCAGCGTCAACTCTACGCCCGTCACCCGACCGCGCAGCGGCGTGCCAAGGTAGCGGGCCGCCAGCAGTAGGCCAAACCCGTCGGCGGTGGCAATGTCGGCGCGTGCCAGCACGCTGCGGAACGTCGGGTTCGCCTGGGCCTCGATCACAAACTCAGGGTTCACCGTAACCACGTGGTGCGGGCCACCGGCGGCAATCAGCGCCGCGATCCGCGCAAGAACCTCGCCCTCGGCTAAGTTGTCTACGGCAACCCCGAGGATGGTGATGCGTCGCTGGGCCATGACCGAAGGCTCAGGCATGTTTCAAGCCAGCTTTACCGTCTGGGCGCGGATGCGATGAGGCGAGAACACGCGCATATCGCCTCATCACATCCGCGCATCCCCG
>SESE01001109.1_pt1 | contig 11055 bp, 10 predicted proteins | sample 3171371 | NCBI WGS metagenome assembly SESE01 (sample SAMN06051881, study PRJNA518727) | freshwater metagenome | biome: subpolar coniferous forest; feature: holomictic lake; material: water; isolation source: holomictic Lake 442, 13 m depth | place: Canada: near Kenora, Ontario | collected...
CAAGATGGGAAAGGCACAGTCCAGGCGCCGATCAACGGATGGCGGAGTGAAACTGACGACATTCATTCCGATGCGCATTGTTCGGCACAAGGCCAATTGGGTGATTGTGCGGCCCGGCGCCGATGGCCACCTTGCGACCAGCGGCGAGCCTGATGCGAATTTGCTGAATGCTTTGGCCCGAGCGTTTTGCTGGCAGCACTTGCTGGACTCGGGCCGGGTGGCCAACATCGGGGAACTGGCGGCACAGGAGGGCGTCGACCGGGTGCGGGTTCAAAAGACACTCAAGCTTGCGCGCCTGGCGCCAGAGCTGGCAGAGGACATTGCTGCTGGGCGCATACCTGTGGGTCTGTCCTTCGAATTCTTCATCCGCCGGGAGTTGCCGGACGAATGGTTCACACAAAGGCAGGTTATTGCCGCTTTGAGTAAGTGAAAGTTTGATCTGAATGGGCGACTGGTCAGTGATGTTCAGGTCAAACCACCTCCCAGCAAACCCGCATGGAATCTAGCTTCGGTGTGCAGAACGACCTTCGCATCAACAGAGATTTGAGACGGAAATGCCCACGCCAAGGGCCAGAAATCAACAAGAACGCGCGGTGCCTGAATTCGCACTACCCGGGAAGCCCCGCCAGCACTGGGGATCGCGGGCGTAAAAGAAAAGCCAGAGCATGTCTGGCCTTTGGATGGTGGTGGAGAGGATGAGGATCGAACTCACGACCTCTGCATTGCGAACGCAGCGCTCTCCCAGCTGAGCTACCCCCCCGACCATGCTCCTAGTCTAGCAATAAATCAGCGCCCACGCAAAAACAGGGTGTCGAGCTCACGCAGACTGATCTGGCGCCAGGTGGGGCGACCGTGATTGCATTGGTCAGCGCGATCCGTTTCCTCCATCTGACGCAGCAGGGCGTCCATTTCTTCAAGACTGAGGCGTCGGTTGGCGCGCACGGCGCCGTGACAGGCCATGGTGGCCAGCAACTCGTTCTGGGCACGCTGGAGTACTGTGCTGGCATCGCGCTCGGCCAACTCGGCCAGCACGCTGCGCGCCAGTTCGGTCGCATCGCCTTGTGCCAGTGTCGCGGGAATGGCACGAACCGCCAGCGTTTTTGCTGAAAAAGCAGTGATATCCAGTCCCAGCCTCTGCAAGGTTTCAACGTGTGCTTCAGCCGTGGCAACTTCGGTTGCGGTGGCGGCAAAGGTTGCTGGAATCAGCAGCGGTTGGCTGCTCAGACGGGGAGATCCGCCCTGGCTGCTGAATTGGGCTTTGAGTCGCTCGTAAACGATGCGCTCATGCGCAGCATGCATATCAACAACAACCAGGCCCTGCGCGTTTTCCGCCAGGATGTAAACGCCCTGCAACTGTGCCAGCGCACGTCCCAGAGGCCAGCAAGTGACTGCTTCTTCGCCTGGCTCGGAAGCCGCCGGAGACGCGCTCCAGAGCAGTCCCAGATCGCTCACCCGATGGCCCTGCGTGGGACCGAACGCCATGCCATTCTGCGAAATGTAAACAGGGTTGTTTGGTCTCCCGGACTCCGGCATCAGCGGCGTCGCAGCCTGGCTGGCAGGAGCAGCAGGAACCTGTCCCAGTCGGGGCGTCGCCAGCGCGTCTTCAATAGCGTGCCGCACTGCCTGGTGCACTTCGCGGCTATCGCGAAAACGCACTTCAATCTTGGTTGGATGGACGTTGACATCGAGGCGCCGCGGGTCGATCGCCAGGTAGAGCGCGTAGACCGGCTGGCGCTGGCCGTGCAGCACGTCTTCAAAGGCGCTACGGGCCGCGTGGGCCAGCACCTTGTCGCGCACGAAGCGACCATTGACGTAAAAGAACTGCTGGTCGGCGCGCGAGCGCGCTGCCTCGGGTGTTCCAACCCGGCCCCAGACTGCAACTGTCGTCGCAGCGCCACCCAATGGATTTTCGCGGCGATAGTTGAGCAGCATGGAGTGTTCCATGAAGTCAGGTCCCAGGACGTCGGTCAGGCGCTGCTGCAGGGCCTGCGGACCTTCGCAGCGACGCCATTGCTCGATTAGCTTCCCTTCGGACCAGATGCTGAAGCCGACGTCTGGCCGTGCCAGCGCCTGGCGCCGTACTGCTTCCACGCAATGCGCCAGTTCCGTGGCATCTGTCTTAAGAAACTTGCGGCGTGCTGGCGTGCTGAAAAACAGTTCCTTGACTTCGACCGTGGTGCCCTGGCTGCGTGCCACGCGTTTGAGTTCGCCGCTGTGGCCGTCAAGCAGGTAGGCCGCGGATTGGCCCGCGGCTTTGGAAGAAATGGAGCATTCGGCAATCGAGTTGATGGCGGCCAGTGCCTCGCCCCGAAACCCCATGGTACTGACGGATTCGAGTTCAGACAGGCTGTTGATCTTGCTGGTGGCGTGACGCTTGAGTGCCATCGGCAACTCTTCACTCAGGATGCCTGCGCCATCATCTTCGACCGCGATCAGGCGGACACCGCCGGCCAGCAAGCGAACGGCTATTTGCCTCGCGCCGGCATCCAGCGCGTTGTCGAGCAGTTCGCGCACGACGGAGGCAGGGCGCTCGACTACCTCGCCGGCGGCGATCTGGCTGATCAGTTCGCTGGGCAATTCGATGATCGGGCGGCGCAGTACAGGGGAGATGTCGGTGTTCACGCGGCTATTATCCAATCCCATGGAACTCATCGCCTTTCTCCTGGACTTTATTCTGCACGTCGACAAATACCTGGAGGCTTTTGTGCGTGACCATGGTCTGTGGGTTTACGCCTTGTTGTTCGTGGTGATCTTTGTCGAGACGGGTCTGGTGGTCATGCCCTTCCTGCCAGGTGACTCCCTTTTGTTTGTGGTGGGTGCCATGTGTGGCCTGGGCTTGATGAATTACCCGCTGTCTGTGGGCTTGCTTCTGGCGGCGGCGGTGCTGGGTAACCAGTCCAATTACACGATAGGCCGCTATTTTGGTCCGCGCGTCTTCCAGTGGGAGGATTCGCGATTGTTTAACAAGGCCGCCTTTGACCGGGCCCATGATTTTTACGAACGCTACGGCGGTGTCACGATCGTGGCGGCGCGTTTCATGCCCTTCCTGCGTACCTTTGCACCCTTTGTGGCCGGGGTGGCAAACATGACCCGCAGCCGCTTCACCTTGTTTGATGTCGGCGGCGGCGCGCTCTGGGTGGGTGGTGTCATCACGGTCGGCTATTTCTTTGGCAACTTTCCGTTCGTGAAAGCGCATCTGGACAAGATTATCTGGGCCCTGATACTGATACCCGGCCTGATCATCCTGCTGGGGGCCTGGAAGTCGCGGCGCAAGGCCTGAGACAGACTCAGCTGACGGTCCGGTTGCGGGCCAGCGGCGGATTCTTCGAAAAATAGGCCTCAATGCCACGCATCAGCGCACTGGCAAGTTGCTCCTGAAACTCATCGCTATTGAGTTTGGTTTCTTCCTCCGGGTTGCTGATGAAGGCGGCTTCTACCAGAACGCTGGGAATATCGGGTGCCTTGAGCACGGCGAAACCTGCTTGCTCCACTTTGGACTTATGCAACTTGCCGACGCGCCCGATTTCGCCCAGCATGGCACCACCGAGTTTCAAGCTGTCATTGATCTGAGCCGTAGTGCTCATGTCGAACAAGGCACGTTTTACCTCGGGATCTTTGCTAACGACGTTCAGGCCACCGATCTGATCTGCCTTGTTTTCCCGCTCCGCCATCCAGCGTGCCGCCGTGCTGGAAGCTCCTCCATGACTTAGCGCAAAGACGCTGGCGCCCTGAGGACGCGGCGTAAAGAAGGCGTCGGCGTGAATGCTCACGAACAGGTCAGCCTGCACCTGTCTGGCCTTTTGCACTCGCACATGCAAGGGAACAAAAAAATCGGCGTCGCGCGTCAGGTAGGCGCGAATCGCGTTGCCGTTGATCGGGCTTGCGTTGATGCGCTCGCGCAAACGGTGCGCCAGACGCAGCACCACGTCCTTCTCGCGCGTGCCGCCCGGGCCAATGGCGCCCGGGTCCTCGCCACCATGCCCGGGGTCGATTGCGATGATGATCAGGCGGTCGGTGGCGGCGCCCGGTTGTGGCCTGGGCTTGATGTCAGGCACCGCTTGCGATGGTTTCGCTACGGGCTTTTGGCTTTGCTGCGCGATCAGATCGCCCAAAGGATCGGCAGTCGGCCGCACTGCGGTACTTTCTCTCAGTCGCTCGGCAATCAGCGCCTCAAGCGGGTCGCTGGTCTGGGTCGGATAAAGGTCAAACACCAGCCGATGCTGGTAAGCGGCCACTGGAGTCAGTGCAAATACCTGGGGCGTGATGGGCTGCTTCAGGTCCAGCACCAATCGCACCACACCGGGAGCGCTCTGCCCGACTCGGATACCGGCAATCGTGGGGTCATCCGAGCGCACCTTCGCCACCAAGTCCTTCAAGGCCGGATTGAGCTCGATGCCTTCGATATCGACCGCGAGTCGAGGCGGGCTGGGAACAAAGAACTGCTTGATCTTGAGCACCGTATCGGACTCGATGGTGACGCGCGAATAGTCCGGCGCTGGCCAGATCCGCACTGCCAGAATGGTGGCGCCCCAGGCCAGCTGGCGTGTACCCAGTAGCAGCGCCAGGGTGGCCGACTGCAGCAGGGGACGACGTTTCATGGTGCGCTGCCTTGTAGCAGCGCGAGGCCGGTTGGAGTTTGTGCGCGCAGGCAGACCTGCCTGGATTCATCTTCAAGCACTTCGATTTCAATCACCAGATCCGCACGCGGCAGCGCGCCGGTCGCTTTTTCTGGCCACTCCACCAACTTCAGTCCCGGGCTGGCAAAAATGTCGCGAAAACCGGCATCCATTGCTTCGCGCGGATCCTGAAATCGGTAAAAGTCAAAATGCCAGGCATTGAACCTGGCCAGTTCATAGGGTTCGACCACCGCGTAGGTCGGGCTTTTGATGCGACCTTCTACACCCAGGGCACGCAGCAGGTGACGCACCAAAGTGGTCTTGCCAGCGCCAAGATCACCGCGCAGTTCGATGAAGGCATGGCCTATCTGCGACTGTGTCGCGAGCCTGTTGGCAAACAGCTGGGTCGCGTTTTCATCATTCCAGTGAAGGCTTTTTACAATCGGCGGGTGAGTCAACTCGTCCATCACGTCAATGTCAATCCATCGGTTTCCATGATTCGGGCCTGGGCCCGTGAGCTTGGATTCTCCCAAATTGGCGTGACCGGTGTTGACTTGTCTTCATCTGAGGCAGGATTATCGGCCTGGCTTGCAGCTGGATTTCATGGCGGCATGGACTATATGGCCCTGCACGGCCTCAAGCGCGCCCGACCCGGCGAACTGGTGCCGGGCACGGTCAGCGTGATCACACTGCGCATGGACTACTTGAGTGCAGTGGCGCCGGCCGACTGGCAGACGATAGAACTGCAGCGCTTGAATCGGCCAGACGAGGCAACGGTGTCGATCTATGCACGCGGGCGTGACTATCACAAGGTGCTGCGTCGTCGCTTGCAATTGCTGGCTGAAAGAATGACGGCCGAATGGGGATCGTTTGGTTATCGCGTCTTTACCGATTCGGCGCCAGTTCTGGAAGCCGAGTTGGCCGCACGCAGCGGTCAGGGCTGGCGTGGCAAACACACTTTGCTATTGAACCGTGAAGCCGGGTCCATGTTTTTTCTGGGTGAGATTTATGTGGACCTGCCACTCAGCCCGACCGAGCCGGTCGCTGAGCACTGCGGCCGATGTCGGGCTTGTATCGATAGCTGTCCGACCCAAGCCATCGTCGCACCGTACCAGCTCGATGCGCGGCGCTGCATTTCCTATCTCACCATTGAACATGCCGGTTCCATTCCGTTGGAACTGCGCACGCTCATGGGTAATCGCATTTACGGTTGCGACGATTGTCAACTGGTGTGTCCCTGGAACAAGTTTGCACAGCGCAGCGCTTTGCCGGATTTTGACGAGCGCGCCGGCCTGACGGGCCGCCAGCTTGTCACCTTGTTTGGTTGGACCGAGGAAGAATTCATGCACCACACCGAGGGCAGTCCGATCCGGCGCATTGGACACGAGCGCTGGCTGCGCAATGTCGCTGTGGCGCTGGGCAACGCCTTGCGTGCAGGCGCCAGTGAGCAACTGCGCGTTGTGCTGGTCGAGCGCACAACACATCCGAGCGCTCTGGTGCGCGAGCATGTGCTTTGGGCCTTGGACGCCTGACCGACCTGGCCTAAAGGCTTCTCAACACGCCCAGTGCAAAAGGCAGACTGACCATGCCCAGCAGGGTTGAAAACGTCACAAGGCCCGCTACGTAGGCGCCGTCGTAGCCCATGCGCGCTGCCAGTACGTAGCAGCTCGAAGCGGTTGGCAGGGCAGAAAAAGCCAGCAGAACGGTGGTTTGCAGCGGGTTCAGATGAAAAAGATGTGAAAAGCCAAGCGCCGTCAGCGGCAGCAGGAAGTGACGTATCGTGAGCAAGGCCAGCGCCATGAGTTTGGCCTGCCCCAAAGCCCCAAACTGCATGCCGGCGCCTGCTGCCATCAAACCCAGTGCCAGCGAGGCGCCACCAATATGGTTGACGGTGGGCTCGAGCCAGGGCGGTAGCGCAAAACCCATCAGGTTGGCTGACAGACCCGATGCCGTACCAATGATCAGGGGGTTGCGCAGCAGTTCACGCAGGAAGCCGCGCTGGGCGTGACGCGCCATCGGCCAGACCGCGCCGACGTTGAAGAGCGGAACACATACCCCTATCAGTACTGCAATCAGCAGCAGGCCCTGCGGACCGGCCAGCCGCTCTGCCAGAGCCAGACCAACGAAGGAGTTGAAGCGAAAGCCCACTTGAGCGCTGGCGGCGTGCGCTCGCGTTGGAATATGACGCCCCAGCCAGGGCCAGTGTGGCAGCGAGTATGCCAGCGCGATACCGGTCAGACCCAGCGCCCAGCCCGCGCCGATCAGGCTCGATGCCCCGGCAATATCGAGCGGGCTCTTGATGATGGAGTGGAACAGCAGCACCGGAAAGAGAAGAAAATAGACCAGCGTCTCCACCTGTTCCCAGACGGTGCGATTCAGCGCTGTATAGCGGCAGACCAGGTAGCCGCTCAGGATCAGCGAGAAGTCAGGAAAGAGCAGTTGGACGAAATTCACATCGCGAGAATACCAGCCAAACTCTGCTCAGCTTGCTTTGCCAGCGCCAGCACGGCAGCGGTGCCTTGTCTGGCGGCGGTTAACATAGGCCCCATGTCTTTGTGTCAGCCCAATCCAGAGGAGTCATTCATCGTGCATCGTCGAACACTGTTTGCTGTCAGTCTGCTTATTTTGGCTGGAACCGCCGCAGCCCAGGGCTATCCGAACAAGGTTATCAAGTTGCAGGTGCCGTTTGCCCCGGGCGGCACCACGGACATCATCGCGCGCGTCATTTCGGAGGGCTTGGGCAAGGCTCTCGGTCAGGTCGTGGTGATCGAGAACAAGGCAGGTGGAGGCGGCATCATTGGCGCCAGCGAGACCGCCAAGGCCGCGCCGGATGGATATTCGCTAGGCATGGCCACGGTGTCTACAACGGCTGCCAATCCGGCGATCAACCCGCGCACGCCGTATAACCCGCTGACAGATTTCACTCCCATCATCAACATTGCCGCCACACCAAACGTGATTGCCGTGCATCCCGGTTTTCCCGCCAAGGATTACAAGGATTTCATCGCCGAACTCAAGCGCAATCCTGGCAAATATTCCTATTCATCATCCGGCACTGGTGGTATTGGTCATCTGCAGATGGAGCTCTACAAGAATTTGAGTGGCACTTTCATTACTCATATTCCCTATCGGGGGGCCGGACCGGCTCTGAACGACACGGTCGCAGGTCAGGTGCCCATGACGTTTGACAACATGCCATCGGCCATGCCCTTCATTCAGGCCAATCGTCTGGTGGCCATTGTGGTGGCTGCACCGCAGCGTCTGTCGCAGTTGCCGAATGTGCCCACCTTCAAGGAGGTTGGTCTGGAGCCAGTCAACCGCATGGCTTACTACGGAATCTATGGCCCCAAGGGCATGCCCAGGGACATAGTGGACAAGATCAACGCGGGGGTGCGCAAGGCGCTGGAGGACCCTTTGGTGAAGAAACGGATCGAGGAAACCGGCTCGTTCATTGTCGGAAATACACCCGAGCAGTTCGCGGCCCAGATCAAGGCCGAATTCGAGGTCTACAAAAAGGTGGTCGAATCAGCCAAGCTGAGGCTGGACTGAGAGGGCGCAGCCCCGGCTAGCCCATGTCCGCCCAGGCGCTCATTGATGTCTTTATTGACGCCTTGTGGCTTGAAGAAGGCTTGTCAAAAAACACGCTGGCAGCCTACCGTCGCGATCTGACCCTGTACGCTGCCTGGCTACATGGGCATGGCCGAGGCCTGAGCGAGACCTCGGAGACAGACCTGAATGCCTACTTTTCGGCGCAGCACCGGACTAGCAAGGCGACAACGGCAAACCGGCGGCTGACAGTTTTCAAACGCTACTTTCGCTGGGCCTTGCGCGAGCGCATCATTGGCTCCGACCCGACCCTCAAACTGCAGGCAGCCAAGCAGGCGCTGCGCGTGCCCAAGACTTTGACCGAAGCCCAGGTCGAAGCCCTGTTACAGGCGCCAGATACGGATCACGCGCTCGGCGTGCGCGACCGCACCATGCTGGAGCTGATGTATGCCAGCGGCTTGCGGGTGAGTGAACTGGTGACGCTCAAGGTCTTCAACCTCAGTCTGTCGGAAAACGTGCTGCGTGTTTTTGGCAAAGGCAACAAGGAGCGGCTGGTTCCTTTTGGGGAGGTGGCCAGTGTCTGGCTCAAGCAGTACCTGGAGGGTGCACGGGCCGAACTGCTGGCGGGCAAGCAGACCGAAGATCTGTTTGTCACGCATCGCGGTGCCAAGGCGGGCAACGCCATGAGCCGTGTCATGTTCTGGATGATTGTGAAGAAGCATGCCCGCACGGCAGGCATTACGGCGCCCTTGTCACCGCACACCTTGCGCCATGCTTTTGCGACGCATCTGCTCAATCACGGCGCCGATTTGCGCGCGGTACAGATGCTGTTGGGGCATGCCGACATTTCAACCACTACCATCTACACCCACGTGGCGCTGGAGCGACTGAAGGTCTTGCATGCACAGCATCATCCACGCGGCTGAACAGAGATACCAAAGATAGAAGGAGCAAGATGGCAATTTATGAACTGGAGAACGTGGCACCGCGCATCTCGGATTCGGCCTGGGTTGCCGACAGCGCGCAGGTGATGGGCAATGTGCAGTTGGCTGAAGATTGCAGCGTCTGGTTTGGCGTCGTCATTCGCGGCGATACCGAGACCATCCGAATCGGGCGCGGCAGCAATATTCAGGACTTGTGTGTGCTGCATGCGGATGTTGGCAAGCCACTCACAGTTGGCGAAGATGTGACGGTCGGTCATCGGGCCGTATTGCATGGCTGCACGATTGGTGATGGCTGCCTGATAGGTATTGGGGCGGTCGTGCTCAACGGTGCGAAGATTGGTGACGGTTGCCTGGTGGGAGCCGGCGCACTTGTCACAGAGGGCAAGGAGTTTGCCCCTGGCTCCATGATCCTGGGCAGTCCGGCCAAAGTCGTTAGCCAACTCACTGCGGAGCGAATAGCGGGCCTGCGCCGCGGCGCGCTCGGATACGTAGACAACGCGCGGCGTTTTCGCGATGGGTTGAAAAGTGTCTGAAATTCACAAGTTCCTTTTTGATGGCGCGCCAGTGCGTGGCGTGCTGGTGCGGCTGACCGACGCGTGGACCGAAATCCTGCGCCGCCGCTCCACTGGCTCTGGCGCTTACCCGGCGCCCGTACAGAACCTGCTCGGGGAGATGGCGGCGGCGGTGACCTTGATGCAATCGAACATCAAGTTCAATGGTGCCCTGGTGCTCCAGGTTTTTGGCGACGGTCCGGTCAAACTGGCGGTAGCAGAAGCGCAGTCTGATTTTGCCTTGCGTGCGACGGCCACTGTCATCGGTGAAGTTGTGCCCGAAGCGACCTTGAGCGCTCTGGTAAATTTGAATCACGAGGGCCGGTGCGCCATCACACTCGACCCGAAAGACCGCTTGCCCGGCCAGCAGCCTTACCAGGGTGTGGTTCCCCTGTCGATCGATGGCGATACGAGGATGGAGAGCCTGAGTCAGGTGCTGGAACACTATATGCGGCAAAGCGAGCAGCTTGAAACAAGGCTGGTGCTCGCGGCTGACGACCAGGTGGCGGCCGGCTTGCTGATCCAGCGGCTACCGCTGGCAGGTGCTGGCAATCTGGCCGGCAGTTCGTCCGGTCAGGACGATCCGATTGACAGCCATGAAGACTATAGGCGCATTGCCATACTGGCTTCAACCCTGCAGCGCGATGAACTCCTGACACTGGACGCAGACACCATTTTGCGCCGCCTGTTCTGGCAGGAGAAGGTGAGACGCTTGCGCAGCAACGCGGACGAGGTGCGGCCCTATTTTGCCTGCAGCTGCAGTCGGGAGCGGGTTGAAAAAATGCTTGCGGGACTGGGCCTGGAAGAGGCACAAAGCATTCTTGCCGAGCGCGGGGAAATTGAAGTGTGCTGCGAATTCTGCGGTGCTAGGCAAGCCTTCGATGCAGTGGACGTTGCGCAGATTTTCAGTGGCGGCGTGAAGCTGCCGGCAGACGCGGCTGCGCGGCACTGAGGTGCCAAGATTCAGTGACTGGCTGCTGCTTTTGGTGGGCTGGCGACTTGCACAAAAATTTCGTTTGACCTGACCATGCCAAGTTCCATCCGAGCTTTTTCTTCCACCATATCCAGGCCCTCCTTGAGATCCCGCACCTCGGCCGCCAGTCTGTCATTGGCGAGTTGCGCCTGCTGATTCTGCTGCTTCTGGTTTCTGAGTTGCTCCGTCAGACGCGCCACTGCCGGAATGCTGCCCCGGCCAAACCACAGCTGCGCCTGCAGGATGGCAAGCAGGGCGATCAGAACAGCCGGGACGATGTGCTTTCGCATGCTCGGTGCTCAGAGGCAGTGCGCAGCGCTCAGCGCAGGTTGTAGAAGGCAGCGCGACCCGGGTAGCTGGCAATGTCACCCATGTCTTCTTCGATGCGCAACAACTGGTTGTACTTGGCCATCCGGTCCGAACGG
>SESE01001110.1_pt1 | contig 11050 bp, 10 predicted proteins | sample 3171371 | NCBI WGS metagenome assembly SESE01 (sample SAMN06051881, study PRJNA518727) | freshwater metagenome | biome: subpolar coniferous forest; feature: holomictic lake; material: water; isolation source: holomictic Lake 442, 13 m depth | place: Canada: near Kenora, Ontario | collected...
GAAGTACAACCGAGTGCCCGAGATGCAGGTCCGGTCTTGATGGGTCTGCCCCAAGCTTAACCTTGAGCGGCTGGCCTGTTTTCAGGCTCTTAAGAAGTTTTTGTTCAAGTTCGTCTACGCTGATAATTTCTACAACATTGCCAACAATAATATCAAGCTGCTCCTGTACGGCTGGAAAACCCATCGATTCCCTGTTTTTTTGTTTTAGTATTGCTTTTTGATCTGCTCCATCTGTCGCTGGTTCTCCCGCTTCTTGATTGTTTCGCGCTTGTCGTAGAGCTTTTTGCCTTTGGCTATTGCAAGGTCAATTTTCAGAAGACCCTTATCGTTGAAAAATGCCTTCAAGGGTACCAGAGTAAGCCCTTTTTCATTGATCCTGGTCTGAATTTTCTGAATCTCCTTTTTATGCAGCAGGAGTTTTCGGCTTCGTTTTGCTTCAATCATCTCCATACGGTTGTGCTCGTAGGGGGTGATCTGCATGTTTTCCAGCCACACCTCATTATGGTGAATGATAGCAAAGCTGTCACTCAGGCTGGCTTGTCCGAGGCGTACCGATTTTACCTCACTGCCAAAGAGCTGGATACCGGTAACGATGGTATCGAGAATTTCAAACTCGAATCTTGCCTTTCTGTTCTGAATGGCCTTGACGTATTCCTGATGATGTTGCTTTTTCGACACTGTGACCTTTATTGGGTTTCAGTTTCCAGATATGCGGCAGGAATAATATTTCCGATATTGAGTACCAGAAAGGGATCCAGATATTTTTTTATCCGTACCATCTCCCGTATGCCGCGTTCATGATACATTTCGACAAGATATTCTGCCTTGAGCTTCCCTATACCGTGCTCGGCGGAGAGCGTTCCTCCCAACGCAAGAGCCTTGCTGATAAATTCCCGATAAAGACTCTTTGCCTGTAAAAACTCCTCCCTGTTCCGGGGCAGGATGTTCAGGTGCACATGACCATTGCCGATATGACCAAAAATAATATAGACAAAGCCAAGTTTCTCGCAAGTACTCCTGTAAAAATCAAAGAGTTCACGGAATCTTCCTTCAGGCACAGCCATGTCGGTACTGATTTTGCTCTCCTGTTGTTTGCTGAGCCATTCGTTGACCAGAAGCGGCAAGGAGTGGCGAAACTCCCGCAACTTTGCCTGATCGTTACGATCAAGCGCCATCCAGGATTGGTCAATCATGGCATTGCAGGCTTCCAGCTCTTCGAGGAGTTTTTCCAGGTCATTTTCTTCAGTTTCCAGTGTTGTCTCCTGTTCGAAGAAAATTGCGCCTTCACTTCCATCAGGTACTTTTGGATATTTTTCTGCAAGAAATGCAAGTGAATTTTTGTCAAAAAACTCTATTGCCCGTGGTAAAAAAGCATGTTCCCGGTCTTTAAGCAGGTGGCTAAACCTGAACAGATCGTCGAGGTCTCTGAAGTAGACAAGAGAGGAGATAACGGCTTTCGGAAGGGGGATCAGCATGAGATCGGCTTCTGCGATAATGCCGAGTGTTCCTTCAGAGCCGATAAAGAGGTCGATGAGGTCCATTCCTTCCTCAGAAAAGTATCCAGCATTGTGTTTTGATGTTTCAGGCATAGAGTACTGCGGTCTCAGGAAGGTAACCTCACCGGCTAAAGGAAGGCTAAGCCGGAATGCCCCGTCTTTGTCAGCCATACAGCGTCCTCGTGAAAGATCAAGCACATCGCCCTGTGGAAGGACGATAAGGATTCTTGAGATATGCTTTCTGGTGGCGCCATACTTGAAACTTCTTGCTCCCGAAGAGTTATTTGCAATTGTGCTTCCGATAAAACAGAGCTTTTCAGTCGGATCCGGGGGATAAAACCAGCCACTCTGCTCAGCTTTTTTCTGGATGGAATCAAGAACTGCTCCGGCCTGTACGGTCATGTATGCCTTGTCGCTGGCGTATGGTACCGGTTCGCCGATCCGGTCAAGCCTCTGCATGGAAATAACATAATCTCCAAGCGGGATTCTTCCTCCAGTCGTTCCTGTTCCGTTTCCGGCAATGGTAAAACGATGGTGCTCCTTAGCTGCTCCTTTGAGAAGTTCGGCAATTTCAGTGACTGTTTCCGGGAAAAAAACTCCCGGAGTATGTCCAGTCTTTAAATTACTGGTATCCTCAAGAAATCCCAGGATTGATGCCTGATCATCTTTATAAATCATTTTACAGCTTTTCCTGTGTTGTTCTCAATTGTTGCTTCGGCAGCAGGTTCTGCACCCTTAACAGGTTTTTCAGGCGGAACGTCCGGTAACGTGCTTTCTGTAGGGCCGGGCTGCTCTGCGGCTGCCTCGGAGTGCTTTATTCTTTGTGAGGCGGAGGAAGCAGGTATTGCTCCCCCTTTGATATAGTATTTTATAAGTTCACGGGCAATCGGTGCTGAAATGGCGCCGCCGAAACCAGCATTTTCGACAAGCACTGCCAAAGCAATTTTCGGATTCTCCACCGGTGCAAAGGCAATAAACCAGGCATGATCTTTGCCATGGGGATTTTGTGCCGTTCCGGTTTTTCCTGCCACTGTGACACCAGGGACATTTGCAAGCGTTCCGGTGCCTTGAAGCACGACACCTCTCATGCCGTCATGAATAAGATTGAACGTTGTTTGTGAAACCGGAAGCTGCTGTTTTGCGTAGGTGAACGGTATATATTTTCCGGTTCCTGTATCGCGGTATCCGTTGACGATATGAGGCTGGAAGAGGATTCCATTGTTTGCCAGAGCGGCAGCATAAACAGCAAGCTGCACTGGCGTTGTGCCCAGCTCTCCCTGGCCAATGGCAAGGCTGACCAGATATCCTTTCGTCCATCTGTTCTCACCATAACGTTCATCGTAATAGTCGGCTGATGGAAGAAGCCCAGCTCTCTCGCTTGGCAGATCAATACCGGTTTTTTCTCCAAATCCGAACATAGCGCCGTATTTCGTCCAATTTTCAAACCCGACGTTAAAAATAAGATTATAAAAATAGACATTGGATGAAACAGTAATGGCATTTCTCATATCAACCCATCCGTGCCCCTTGCCTTCATTGCTGAGAAATCGCCTGTGCCCGTATATGAAAACGCCGTTATCAAGTATTTTTTTTTCCGGATCAATACTTTTTTCCTCCAGCGCGGCCACAGCCAGGATCATTTTATAGACTGATCCGGGTGGATAGACTGCCTGAATTGTACGGTTAAAAAGCGGTTTTTGCGGAGAGGTCAGAATATCGTTCCATCCTTTGCGGTCTGTAGCACCGTTGAAAATATCAAGATCATAGTCAGGAGCGCTGGCAAGGGCCAAGACGCCTCCGGTCGAAGGGTCAAGAGCTACAACAGCCCCTGATTTTCCGGTTTTTTTCAGCAGTTGTTCGGCAAGCTGCTGCAGCCCCCCGTCAATGGAGAGGTAGAGATCATCGCCCTTAATGGAAGAGATGTCGCTTTGTCCCTTATCGAATTTCCCGGCATATTTGCCTCGGGGAGTAACCATTTCAAACCGGGCACCTTTCTGTCCTCTCAGCCGATCTTCATAAAACTTTTCCAGTCCGCTGAATCCAATTTTGTCGTCCAGGGCGTAACCCTGATCGGCCAGCTCCTCAAGTTTTTCTTTCGGTATGGAACGCAAATAGCCGAAAAGATGGGCCCCGTGGAGCGAATCAGGATACATTCTTTTATTATCAGTATCAATAAGCACCCCTGGAAGTTGCCAGAGATTTTCGCTCAGCCTTGCTATTGCAATGGCGTTCAGGTTGCGGCTGAGGGTTACTGCCGAAAATCGGTTGAACGCGTATCCCTTTCTGATTGCCTCAGCCAGTTCATTTTGTGGTTTTTGTATAAGCCAGGCAAGGTAACCGGTTTTGGTTATCCCGAACTCAGAAGGAATGACTTTTACGGTATAGAGTGGCTGATTGTCGACAATGACGACTCCCTTTCTGTCGATCATCCGTCCTCTTGGAGGCTGAACCCAGATCCTGCGAATACTATTTGTGGTCGAAATTGACCCAAGTTGTTGAAAATTAAGAATTTGAAGATAAAAAAGTCTGGCGGACAGCAGCGTAAAAACAGCTATGACCAAAAGTGTTATTCTCGTTGAGCGTCGCTGAGGTTTATCCATCGTTCAGTCGGCAAATGATTTTTTCAAAAAGAACCAGTGCAGGATAACGGCAAGGATAACGGTTAAGAGAGCTTCAAGGAGGCCAAGCACAACTATCCGGTAACCCGGTAAAAGCCCAAGAGGATTGTATCCTGTGGCGAGAACGGCGTTACCACAGAAGCTGGCAACGACAACGGCACTATAAAACCTTCTGATTTTTTGTTTTGCCGTTGCATGACTGTCTTCCGGGATATGGAAATAACCAGCAATAAAACCTTCGACAGTTCTTGAAAGCATATTCAACCCCATGTTTCCAGATAAAATGCCTGTAAGGATGCCTATCGCAAACCCAAAACTTGTGCTGCTTCTCTTTCCGACTGTTACTGCAAGAAAAGCAAGAAAAATCGTAATAACATCAGGGCTGACATCAAAGAACGTCAAGCGATTGAAGCCAAACTCCTGAACCAACGCTGAACAAACGCAGAGTAAAATTAGAGAGACCGAGAAAGCTTTTGTCACAACTCAGTGTTTGAAATTAAGGGAACTGCTCATAAAGTGTACTGTCTGTGGTGATCTTGAGTTTTTCCGGTTCTATTTTCAGTGGAGCAATCAGTACCTGGGTCAGGGATGAAAAATCAACAGCAAGCCGGACGTCGACCGTATAAAACAGTTTATCAGGTGTTATGCGTACAACTCTTCCGACCGGAATACCGCGTATTGAAAATGTGCTGAAGTCTGAGGTGACCATCTTTTCGTTAAGCTTGAGATGGCTGCTTATTGGAATATGTTCTACCTGGGCGATGAACTCCTTGCCTCCGTTCCAACTGAGGAGGCCCATGCAATTGGATGAGTCTGACACTACGCTGACCTTGAAATCAGTGTTGATAACAGGCATTACCTTCGCGTAGTGCTCGGATACAAAGGTTACTCTCCCTACCAGCCCTTCCGGTACCAGAACAGTCATGTCTTTTTGGATTCCATTTTTCCATCCGGCATTGATCAGCAGCATATTTTCACGAACGCTGAATTTGCGGTCAACAACCCTTGCCATGATATATCCGGAAGGGTTGAATGTTGTGTCAGCCAGTATTTTTCTGCGGTTCCGTTCATCGACAGCCGCAGTTTCGACGTTCAGTACTCTGGTAAGCAGGTCAGTGTTTACCAGCATCAGCCGTTCGTTTTCTTTATTCAGACTAAACAGATAGGTGAGATTCATCAGTTTTTCGTTGATGACCGCGCTGAATTCCAGGCCGCTGGTGTGCAACTTTGTCAGCACCTTGTCATTCTGAAGCTTCATGAAAAGAACTGAGATGCCGCAGTATATCAAAAAAAGCAGGTAGGTATTATACTTGGAAAAAAAGATGAAAAACTTCCGCACGGTTCATATTCCGGTTTTTTTATTACATTTTCTTTATCAAATAACAAGGGGAGCTCGGTCAATAAGTGAAGAGAAAACCCCATACTCAGAACGCAAATATAATAAACTTTTTGTTCCGTATTTGTTCCGCCGTTTTTCCGTAAGTATTTATCCTTCCTTTCCTCATCCTGAGACAGGAAAGCTGACGCGGTTTCACAAACTTGGCATGTGCCAGCTTCCGTTTACTGCTGTAAAATTCTTCAATGTATTTCAAACAGGCAGTGTCGGGACTCTTCTCGCGCTCAATAGTGTTCAGTACAAACCGGGTTAACAGCAATGCCCTTTTGTTTGCTCACGAGTTCCGCAATTTTTGGCAGCGTTAGCCAGCTTGACTGGAAAAATATCGTACATCTGTATTGGTTTGGCCAACGCTCAGTCGGTCGATGCCCGGTACGGTCGCAGCGCTTTTGCTATAGAACAATTCATTCTCTATCTTGTTCCAGTAAAACCGCCTTGAACTGATGATTTTTGCTGAATTTGTTCTGTTCTTGTTCCTCTGTCGGTTTTTGAAATTTTTAACGTATTCAAAATAAAATGGATAGAATGGCTGGCGCAAATATAACAGATAAATTTATTGTTATTGGCGATAGAGTATTAATCAAACCAAAATCTCTGGACGAACGGACAAAATCGGGAATTTATCTTCCCCCTGGCGTTCAGGAAAAAGAGAAAATCCAGACTGGTTATATCATAAAAACCGGACCTGGTTATCCCGTGGGTCCACCTCCTGAGTCTGACGAACCATGGAAAGAGCGGGTTTCAACGGCCCAGTATATTCCTTTGCAGGCAAAAGTAGGTGATATGGCTATTTTTATTCAGAATAGCTCGTATGAGATTGAGTATGAAGCGGAGCGGTATATTATTGTCCCGAATTCGGCTATTCTGCTTTTAATCAGGGAAGATGACGATCTTGACTACTATCTCAGATAAGAATACCGATCCCCCTGTTTGTAACCCATTGTAACTCAGCCCATGACCATAGATTTTGCTTCAGATAGTGCTGCTCAAGGCAATTATTCGCATGAAGAGCTTTTCATGCGGATCAGTGCGCTTAAAAAAGAGATGAACGCTCTTATTCTTGCCCATTATTATACCGTTCCGGAAATACAGCAGGTTGCCGATATTGTTGGCGACAGTCTTGCTCTTGCCCGTGCGGCCGAAAAAAACGATGCTGATGTTATTGTTTTTGCCGGTGTCTATTTTATGGCTGAAACCGCCAAAATCCTTAATCCCTCCAAACAGGTACTGATGCCTGACGCTTATGCGGGGTGCCCACTTGCAGACAGTTGCCCTGCAGATGAGTTCAGGAGATTCAAGGAGTTGCACCCGGGCGCTGTCGTCATTACCTATATCAATTCGACGGCTGAGATCAAGGCGCTTTCCGATATTACCTGTACCTCGTCCAATGTTGAACACATTGTTCGCCAGATTCCCCTAACCCAGCCGATTATTTTTGGCCCGGACAGAAATCTCGGCGCTTATATAGCAAAAAAACTTGGCAGGGAGATAATTCTCTGGCAGGGGTACTGTTATGTTCACGAGGCCTTTTCTGAACACTCTGTTCTCAACGCATGCGCGGAGCATCCCGATGCTGAGCTTATTGCCCACCCTGAATGTCGTGAAGAGGTTCTTCGTCATGCGGCATTTATCGGGTCAACACAGGCGTTGTTGAATCATACCGTTTCCAGCTCTGCCGATAAATTTATTGTTGCCACTGAACCGGGCATCCTTTACGAAATGCAGAAGCGTTCGCCCGAAAAAACCTTCATTTCTGCGCCAAAAGATCCCGATAATCCCCGGAGTGTCTGCACACAGATGAAGCAGAATACTCTTGAAAAGCTTTATCAGTGTATGCAGAACCGAAAGCCCGAGATTGTTGTTGACGACGTCCTTCGCCTTGCAGCCCTGGGCTCTATCAGGAGAATGCTCGAAATGTCTCCGGGATAACAGAATGGCTGATGCTCAACATCTGAAGCTCCTTCAAGAGGGAGTTTCGACCTGGAACCTGTGGCGTCAGGAGAATGCAGATATACGTCCGGATTTGCACGATGCTGTTCTCTCGGCTCTCGATTTGCGTGGTGCAAATCTTGCCGGGGCGGACCTTGGGGGGGCAAACCTTGCAAAAGCAAATCTCGTGTCGACGAATCTTGCCGAAGCGGATTTGCGCGGCGCTGATCTCCGGGGAACTGATCTCAGCAGAGCCAACCTCAGCGGAGTCAATTTCAGTAAAAGCACCATTGATATTTTCACGCTCTATCGAGATGTTCAAGGGTGTGATATTGGTGTTAATGGACTTTATTCGCCCCTTACCGACTCAGCCGCACTGTTGAGGATTGATCCTCCAGGGAACTCCATGCAGGGAGCCAACGCCGATGCAGTTATCGAAAGCCTCCGCCATGCCCGCAAGCTCCACACCTTTTCCCTTTTGCTTGCAGGGATTGCCATGCTCTTTATCGTCATCAAACCAAAAACCATCACGCTGCCCTATCTTGCAGGATCGTTCAAGTTCGATGATATCAGCTACTCCTTTCTGGCCATGATTCTTTCCACCGTGCTTCTGAGCCAGGTCTCCTCATTTATTGATTCTGCTCTGCAAGGGGCCCACTATCTTAACGACCGAAGGTCTGCCATGCTTGTAGGCCATTTTCCCTGGCTGCTCTCAAAGTATGAAAGTGAAGAAGCAAACCGGCGCCAGTCAAAAATCATGAGATTCTTTCTCGTTTTTCATCCGCTCATTTACCTCTATTTCTTTACAAAATGGGATGTGCTTTTCAGTGGAAGCTGGGAGGGGCTCAGGCAACACTACCAGGAGATGCCGGTCGTTTTCGGTGAGTATCTGATGCCGGTTTTCTATGTCATTATTATCAAGCTCTGCATTCATATTTTTCGTCTTTCGGAAGGGTTTCAGAAACCGATTCTCTTCGATACCCAAACGGAACGCGGGCGTCATTCCGACATGGAACGTCTTGCTGAAGCTGTTGAAAAGCAGGCATCACGAACAGCAGAGCTTGTCGAGCTCATGCGCAAAAGGGAAGAGTGAGAAGATCTACAGTAAAGCAGAGACACGGTTATTTGTTCTCCACCACACAAACAAGGCAACTCATGAAAAGAGCACTCTCCATCATACGTATCGGTCTGTTTGCCTTTATGACCATGTCGGTTTTTAACCCTGACCCAGGTTTGTGTGCTTCATCACACCGTAAGGCTAAAAAAAATAACAGCGTACGTAAAGCCAAGCCGTTGAGTCGTGTTCATTCCCGTGTGGTTAAACAACACGGGAAACAGAAAACCCGTGAATTGAGCTTAGCCCCGCCCTCAGTTGATGCACAGAGCTTGAACAATCAGGCTTTATTGCTGTATAGTCAGGGAAAATATGCAGCAGCGGAGCTGCTTTATCGTCGTTCTCTGGCAATCCGAAAAAATCAGTTGGGTATTGAACATCCTCTGGTGGCCACAACCCTGAACAATCTGGCGTTGTTGCTCGATGCGCAGGGGAGGTATGCCGCAGCAGAGCCGCTCAGTCGTCGTGCGCTGGTCATCGATGAAAAAGCGCTTGGAGCAGAGCATCTCGATGTGGCAACTGATTTGAACAATCTGGCGGCAATGCTGCAGGCGCAGGGCAAGTATGCGGAGGCTGAGCCACTCTATCGTCGTTCTCTTGCGATCAGGGAAAAGCAATTGGGCAGTGATCATTCCGGTGTAGCACAGAGTCTCAACAATCTGGCGGCATTGCTCCAGGATCAGGGCAAGTACACGGAAGCAGAGCCACTCTATCGTCGTTCTCTTGCAATCCGGGAAAAGTTGATGGGCAATGAACATGCTGATGTGGCGCAGGGCCTGAACAATCTGGCCTCTTTGCTGAAAACTCAAGGCAAGTATGCCGAAGCGGAACCGCTCTATCGCCGTTCTCTTGCGATCAGGGAAAAACAGTTGGGCGTTAATCATGCTCTGGTGGCCACAAGTCTGAACAATCTGGCTGAGTTGCTGCAAGCGCAGGGCAAGTATGCTGAAGCTGAGCCACTCTATCGTCGTTCTCTTGCGATCAGGGAAAAGCTGTTTGGTACTGATCATTCTCTTGTGGCTACGAGCCTGAACAATCAGGCGGGATTGCTGCAAGCGCAGGGCAAGTATGCCGAAGCCGAGCCTCTTTATCGCCATTCTCTGACAATCAACAAAAAAGCGTTGGGAGCGAATCATCCCTCTGTTGCCATGAGCATGAACAATCTGGCAGGATTGTTGCGAGCGATGGGCAGGTCTGCTGAAGCCGAACTTCTCTATCGTCGTGCGCTGTCAATCGACGAAAAAGTTCTGGGCAAAGATCATCCACAAACCATAGATATCAGAAATAATTTTAATGCGCACTCAGTGAAAATGAAGTAGAATGGTGCGGATTAATAATTGGTTACGCGGCATATTGCATGTTTTTTTATTCCCATACCACGATACCTTATGCCATGTTCAGGTACAGTAAGTCTCATGCTTTTTTTTTGCCTTCTTGTGCTGGGGAGTTGTCAGAAGAGCGACAAGTCGGACGGCTACGGCAACTTTGAGGCCACCGAGATCATTGTCTCCTCCGAAGCGAACGGTAAGCTGGAGTTGCTGGATGTTGAAGAGGGGAGACGAATGGCGGCAGGCAGTATGGTCGCGGTTGTCGACACAACCCAACTGCACCTCGTCCGCAGCCAGCTTCAGGCGGAGAGAGAGTCGCTTGTTGCAAAGCGGCCAAGCCTTGGTGCCCGCATCGGTGTGCTGCTTGAAGAGCGGCGAAATATCAAACGCGACGATGACCGCTATCGGAGGCTGGTGAAAGAGGGGGCGGTTCCCTCAAAACAGCTTGAGGATATTGAGAACAGGCTCAGCGTTATCGACAAACAGATTGGCTCTCTCGAAACCGAAAATCCCGGTATTGCCGGGGAGATCAGCGCCAAAGAGGCCCGCATAGCCCAACTTAACGATCAGATCAAAAAGAGCGTTGTCCGCAATCCGGTTGATGGCGTTGTCTTGACCAGATATGCCGAAAGGGGTGAGTTGACCTCCTACGGCAAAGCGCTCTACAAGATTGCCGGCCTGCAGACCATGTTTTTGAGAGTCTACCTGAGTGGTGCCCAGGTGCCTCAGGTAAAGATTGGCGAGGAGGTTGAGGTGCTGATTGATGGCAGCAAGAGCCGGAAGGGGCGTATCACCTGGATCTCTGCAAAGGCTGAGTTCACCCCGAAAATTATCCAGACAAGGGAAGATCGGGTGAGCATGGTCTATGCGGTGAAAGTGCAGGTCAACAATCAGGATGGTCGCCTTAAAATCGGGATGCCCGGAGAGGTGAGGTTGCCCGCAAAACCTGGTTCATGAAGGAGGCTGTGCTGATCGCCGGTGTTGGCAAGCGCTTCGGCTCAGTTCAGGCGCTTCAGGAGATGACTCTTTCTGTTGGCGAAGGGGAGTTGTTCGGCTTTATCGGCGCTGACGGGGCGGGGAAGAGCACCCTTTTCCGGATTCTCGTAACACTGCTCCTTCCCGATGAGGGGAGGGCTGAGGTGCTCGGACTTGACGTGGTGCGCTCCTAC
>SESE01001113.1_pt1 | contig 11043 bp, 9 predicted proteins | sample 3171371 | NCBI WGS metagenome assembly SESE01 (sample SAMN06051881, study PRJNA518727) | freshwater metagenome | biome: subpolar coniferous forest; feature: holomictic lake; material: water; isolation source: holomictic Lake 442, 13 m depth | place: Canada: near Kenora, Ontario | collected...
ATGGACGCGTCCACGATACGCAAAGCCTCAATGCCATGTACCTGTAGGTGGGAATTGACGACTGCCAGATCGTCATTGCCCATCTTGCAGGTGCCTGCCGGATGCCAAGTGGTGGAGGCTGTTCGCCGCACAAATGATTCAAGATCAGTATCGCTACGCAGGCCGACTCCAGGGGCAACTTCAAACCCACGTATGTCGTCGAATGCATGGGAGTACAGAATCTTGAGGTTCCAGCGCACACCGGCGACGGCGCAGTGCAAGTCTTCAGGTTTATTCAAATAATTGAAATCTATGATGGGCCTATCAAGGGGGTCGGCAGAGGCCAGCGTAACCGTTCCCCGGCTGGCTGGCCGGTTAATGTAAGCTGTGAACGTCAGCCCGTGGCGGCTGGGCTGCCCTGCTTCGGGGTAGTCGGGGGATAGGGTCATCAGGAAAAATAGCTGCAAGCCGGGGTATTCCTCCTGCGGATCGCTTTTCACGAACGCCCCGGCTTCAAGAAAATTCGAGGCCAATGCCCCGCCTTGCCCGGCCTCGTATTGCCGCACGGCCTCGGCTTTGAGCGCAGCCGACAGTGGTGCGAAAGTCAATGCCTGGGTGATTTCGCAACGCACTCGGGTATGAAGGTGGTCTTGCAGGTTCTTGCCCACACCGGGGAGACCATTGCGGACGGCGATGCCTAGCCGTTCAAGGTCAAGCTTGGGTCCGATGCCGGACAACAGCAGCAGTTGCGGCGAGCGCAACGCCCCACTCGACAAAATGACCTCGCTGGCGGCGTGGGCCTGTTCAGTCACCCCGAAGCGCAGGTATTCCACCCCAATGGCACGGGTTCCCCTAAACAATAGCCGGGTCGCATGAGCGTGGGTCAATACAGTCAAGTTAGGCCGTGAACGCGCCGGATGCAGATAGGCCGTGGCGGCACTACACCGGGCATGGTTGGACATCGTGGCCTGCATCGGTCCACAGCCTTCTTGCGCTTCGCCATTGAAATCCGGGTTGAACGGGATTCCAGCCTCTTGCGCGGCGGCAAAATAACGCTCCACCAGTGCGTTGCCAGCCGGGTGGCTGACCACGGAGAGCGGGCCTGCCGTGCCGTGGTAACGGTCTTTAAATTTATGGTTGTTCTCGGCTTTGATAAAATAAGGCAAGATTGCATCGTAACCCCAACCCTCGTTTCCCGCTTGCTGCCAGTGGTCGTAATCACCCCGGTTGCCGCGCATGTAGATCATGTAATTGATGGCGCTTGATCCGCCCAGCGTCCGGCCTTGCGGTACAAAGATACGCCGTCCGCCCAAATGCGCTTGGGGAACCGTCCGGTCAGCCCAATCACAAGGGCCATCTTGCAGTTGTGCGTAATATGCTGGCGTCCGAATCAAGGAAGAATCGTCCTCGCCACCGGCTTCCAGCAACAATATCCGACAGGCCGGGTCCACGCTCAGCCGATTGGCCAACACACAGCCCGCCGAGCCAGCGCCGATGATGATATAGTCAAAATTGGATTTCATAAGGCTTGCACCTGTCCCAGCACACGATCCACCATTTCTGCACAGTAGCCCGTGCCTTGGCCCGTGTCGAAAAGCCGTTCGATTTCTTCCCTTCCAAGAACCGCAAGAATCTTCGGTTCGGCCAGCACCGCCTCACACAACGGGGTACAGTGTTCGGCGGCATCCATCGCGATGGCATGCACCAAGGCATGGGCGCTTTGCTTGCCCAGCTTGGGGGCTAGGGCCAACATCAAGGCTTCGGCTTGCACAAAGCCTTTGGTCGCCAGCAGATTGCCCCTCATGCGATCCACATTCACCTCAAGGTGGGCCAGCAGATCGTGCAGCAGCGCCAGTGCCTTGCCGGTAGCGAGGCAGGCGGCGGGCAGGATGACCCATTCACCTTTCCAGGAACGCCCGTCGCGCTCGTGGTCATGCACCAGATTTTCCATCATTTGCGCGGCTTGATGGCGCACTTGGCGGGCCAGGGTGCCTAGATGCTCGGAGATTTCCGGGTTGCGTTTCTGCGGCATAGTGATGCTGCCGACTGTCCCTGGCGTGAAGCCCTCGCCGAGTTCGCCGATTTCGGGCCGTTGCAGATTGTAGACCTCATGCCCGATTCGATCCGCCGTCGCGGTGATGAGCGCCTGCAAATTGAGCCATTCGGCGAGGCGGTCACGCGAGGCGGTCCACGAAATGGCCGGGGTTGCCAATTGAAGTTCGGCAAAAAAATGATTTTGCAATTCCAATCCTTGATGCCCAAAAGAGGAGAGGCTACCCACGCCGCCTGCGAGTTGCCCGACGTTCAAGCGTTTCCCCAGTTCTTCCAAGCGCTGCCGGTGGCGTTGCATTTCATCCAGCCAACCGGCGGCCTTGAAGCCGAATGTGATTGGCAAGCCCGGCTGACCGTGGGTGCGCCCGCACATCGGCGTGTCACGATAGCGGTTGGCAAGATCGCATAAAATCTCGGCAATGCCTTTTAATCGGGTTGTAAAAACGCTGCGCACCTTCACCAATATCCGGGCTGTATGGGTGTCGGTGATGTCTTGCACCGTCGCTCCGTAGCACAGCCACTCGCCGCTATCGCCGGGGCAGCGGCGTTGCAATGCCCGGATCAGGCCGAGCAGGGAATGGTTGGTGCGTTCGAAATCCTCCCGCGCCTCGGCAAAAAATGCTTCGTCCAGGATCACGGTCTTGCATGCCTGCGCAAGTTGCCGGGCCGATTCTGTCGGGATCAGGCCAAACTCCGCCTGTGTCTGCGCCAACAAGGCCATGACTTCAATCCAACCGGCGACCAGCGAGGCATCGTCGAACAATGCCCGTAACTCGGGTGTGGCCCAGGAGTTTCCAAAGATGGCGGAGTCGCTGATGTGGACGGGCATGGCATGGTCTCGTTACGTTTAAAAACCTCGGAATTCCTTAGCGGGAAGTCCGATTAATCACAAACTAAACCCGTTGGCGGTGACATTTTGTCACCTTTTTGCTAAACTTTTAAGCCAGAGCATCCAGCAAAGGTCTTCCCATGGCTATCCCCTCGCTTGGCCGAGGCCGCATCACGGCCCGCGTCCCACTCCAAGTTCAGGAGACTTTGGAAATGGCGGCTTCCCTAGTTGGGGCGACCATCAACCAGTTTGTGGTGCAATCGGCCCTGCGCGAAGCCGAACGGATCATCGAACAAGATCGGGTCATCCGGCTCAGTGCCGCCGATGCCCGGCAATTTTTGGACGCGCTCGATAATCCGCCCCCGTTCAACCATGCCTTGCTGTCAGCCCTGACCGACTACGCCGCCCACCGCAATGATCAAGCTGGAAGCCTTGACTGGACACCACGACCGCAGCGGGTTTGATTGCGGCGTCGAAGCGCTCAATGCGTGGCTCAAGCAAACGGCGATTCAACACCAGAGCAAAGGCATCTCGCGCACCTTTGTTGCCGTACCTGAAGATGCCGCCGTTGCCAACGACTATCAAGCCATGGGTTATGCAGAAATTAACACCAACAGTATTCTTGGCTTTTATGCCCTAGCGTCAGCTTCAATCCTCATTGAGGATTTGCCGCCTGAGTGGGTCAAGCGGTATCCACGCCAGATTCCGGTGACCCGTCTTGGCCGACTGGCAATCCGGGCAGACATGCAGCGGCAAGGCTTAGGCCGGTTACTGCTTGCCGATGCCGTTCATCGGGCCAAAACCGCTGCGCAGGCCGTCGGCAGCGCGGGACTCTTCGTCGATGCCAAAGACGACCAGGCGGCGAGGTTCTACCAACGCTACGGTTTCAAAGCCTGCGACAGCCAGCCGATCAAACTCTATCTGCCCATGGGGTAGCCTTTGTTTTTCACTGGCTATCCATCGCTAAAATTCCAGTCCATCATTCAACAAAATCTGCCCACAGCGAATAACGCCAGTTCATCGCAAACACTCGAAAGTTAATCTCATCAGTGATTCCTGCGCTCTTCGCAGCCCGGCACGGCAAACGCTTGCCCAGTTTTCCACCTCCCTCAAACCTCGTTCACATTCGTCTAGCATAGTTGCCATCGGCTCCGGTGCGGCACCCCCCGGCGTGATTCGGGCTGCGAGGGCGGCATCTGGGTCGAGGGCGTTCTGCAAAGCCGACAGGGGAATCTCCAGCTTCCGGCTTAGCACCCGTTCCGCCGCTTCTGCCAGTTGACCGGGCGTAAGCCGATTTAAGCCACCTTGGCTTAGCATCTGGCGGGTTAGATAGCCGATTAGGCGATGTGCTTGGCGGAAGTCTATGCCGCATTCCAATACCAAAACCTCGGCGAGATCGGTGGCGAGGGCGCTGCCATCGTCCATCCGCGCCCGCCCCCGTTGGGTGTTAAAGGACAATAGGCTGACGACTTCGCCCATCAGCTCCACCGCGCCTTGCGTGTCCTCGACGGCGCGGGGAATCATGCCGTATGGCGACAAGCGGTTGTCCGGTTGGCCCGAGGATGTGCGGCCCGACGCCGCGCTGGTGGCGAGAATGCCAATCATGCGGTTGGCAAGGCCGCGCACATGGGTCAGGGCAAAGGGGTTTTTCTTCTGCGGCATGATTTTGCTGGCGCGGGCGTGACAGTCATCAAGTTCGACCAAGCCGAATTCTTCCGTGGAAAAGATTTGCAGATCTTCGGCGAGGCGGTCGAGGTTGACTAGGATAGCCGTCAGCGTTGCGGCCGCTTCGATAGGCAAATCCGCTTGCCACATCGCATCCCGGGCATGAGTCACAAGTCCATCAAAACCGAGCAGTTCGCATAGCCTTTCCCTGTCTTGCGGCAGACGCGAGCCATTAGTGCTGCCACAGCCAGCGGGGCTTAGGTTGACCCGCCTGTATAACGCCCGAATACGTTCCAAATCGCGCAACATGGGATAGACGAAGCCGAGCAGATAATGGCCGAAGCTGGTCGGTTGTGCCGCTAACAAATAGGTGTAGTCGGGCATCAAGGCAGTGCGCAATTCCTCCGCTTTGGCGGTGAAAAGCATTCCCGCTACCGCCAATGCTTGGGCCAAGCCGAGCAACCCCTCACGCAGTTTCAGCAGAAACGCGGTGGTGGTGGCTTCCCGCCTCGCCCGCCCGGCCCCTAGCCACGAGACCGCTGGGGTTTGCCCGGCCAGCCAAGCTTCCCTGTTGGTGTAGAGATCGCCCAATGAAGGGTCAAGAATGAAATCGTCCGGGCGTTCTTGGAGTTTCAACAGTGCGGCGAGCAATTCCCTGCCCGGTGCGGGTGGTACGATGCCCGCATCCATCATGACTAGGGTATGGGCGATGTCCACCCAACCCATCGCGGCGAACAAGTGCGCTTGGTCGTCAAGTTCCTGTTTGAATGCCGTTTGGATGAGCTTGTCGGAAGGGCCATGCGCCAACCTCCCTCCCACTTCCAGCACGGTGTCTTGACGGTTATTTTTTGACATGGATGACGGCTACTTTGTCCGCAGGCTTGGGTTCGACTTGGTTGGGGTTCCAAGCCCCGGAGCGCAGCATCTCCTCCGTGACGGTGTTCAGCGTGTCGAAACGCAGTCGGCATCGCAAGGCTTCCAGAGCCAGAATTTGGTCGGGCGGTATGTTGCCCAGGCCGACGTTAGTGCCGAAGCGTTGGATCAAATACGCCTGCTGGTCTTTCATCGGCGCCTCCCAGATCAGCCTGTCTGTGGCAGCACCCATGATGCGGCTAATCTCGGACAAGGTATTATCGTTGATTTTGCCACAGGGGTCGTAGATGCCCACGGATCGGCCCGACTCGCGGCCTTCCATCACCACCCAGTGCGCGCCTTGCTGCAAATCCTCCAAGGCTTGTTCGGCGATCTGCGCCGCTGTCGGCTGCTGCTTGGGGTCTTTCTTGCCGACTTCGGTGACGGGAATCAAACCGGCATCCGCAGCGCAATGAATGATATTGCGGCGGCGGAAGGCCGGCATCGGAATGGTGCCGTCGGAGATTTCCACCCCGCTAAAACCAAGGGTCCTGGCATGTTTCATATAATCGCGGCAATGGTGTTCGAGCAGCGCGACTTCCAGCAGGGTGCCGCCGGGCAAGGTCAGCACCCCATGCTCGGCCAGCAGTGCCAGCTTGTACTGCAACATTTGTTTGGTAAGAAATACCGAGGTGCCAAAGCCGAGCTTCCAATGATCCACGCAATGACCTGCCAGTTCGAGGGTGTCGCGTAGTTGCCCCAAGCCCAGCCCGATGTCGATGACCATGGTGACGCCGGCGGTGCGAGGCTTTTGCTTGCGGTCGCGGATCAAGTTGCCAACAATGGCGTCCCAGGCAAGATCAGGCATCGCCACACTCCTTGGAGAGCAAACGCAAGGCTTGTTCGACCATGGGCAGGTCGGCCCCCCACGGCACAACCACCGTCTGACCTTCCTGTTCGATGCCGAATTCCAATAGGCAACATTTGAGCAGGGTCGGACATCCACTGGCAGAGGCGAGCTTGCGCGGACACATCTCCACCCGTGGCGGCTCGTCGCCATAATAATGACGGTGGAATTGCAAGCTACGCTCGCAACCAATCAAAGTCCAAGCTTGGCGCTGCGGCGGGCGCTCGTCGAGAAAATAAACCGGTGCGCCTAAGTCATCAAGCCCGCCTGAACGGCAAGGCACCAGATAAGCTTCGGGCTGGACTTGCTTGCACAGTTCGCGCAACTCGATGCGTTCCAATTCCAAGCAGATGGCGGGGAGATCGGCATAGCTTAAGACATGCCCGGCCATGGTGTAGAGCTTCGGGGGTTCAGGCGGGGCGACTTCCACCACCCTCACCCGCAAAGGGTCGGGGCGGTGGATGATGTTGATATGGTCGAACGCCCCTTGCACGATGACGGTTTGCTCCGCGCTGATGCCCTGTTCACGGGCAAGCCTGGCGAGCGCCGAACGGTTGGCCGGGTCGGTGGCGGGCGAGTGCAAGAAAACGCATTGCCCCGGCAAGGCCAAAACCTCCACAGCCTCGACACGGACGAACAGTGCGTCAGAATCGGCCCGCTGCACGGCGGCCACAGCCAGTTCTTCACCTTGGTGCAGGATTATGATGTCGGTGCGCCGGTAAACTTCCCTTGCCAGCAAGTGGCCGGTGATGGCCGCTTCGGTCATCGCCCCCGCATAAGGCTGGTAGCTGACCCTGCGATAAGGCAAAGGCACGAAATTCTTTTGGTTTTTGAGGTTGCCCACTGTCAACACTTCGCCGCCCATGTTTGCCTCGTTTGGGTCATTCGTCTGGTGCCATAGGGATAACATCGCTTCAAGCGATGTTATCCCCGCAAAAGTAATGCTTTCCATGCCGGTGATGCCTGTGCTTTCAAGCCAAGGAGAAACAGCGCCGCCTTTCTTCGGGCTTAAGTTCACGCTCGTGAATCTTCATCGGGTCCAAGGTTCGGATAAACTCCACCATCTCCCGCGTCGGCAGGGGAATCACACCCAAACTCCCGCACACAGGGAATTCAAAGCCGGTGTTCTCGCGTACAGCCTCCGCCTCCACATCCGGGTATAGGGCAGCGAGGCGGGCATGGCCGGATTCATCGAAATCGAACACGCCCAATTCGGTGACGATGCCGTCCGGCCCTTGACCCCTATAACCCATCTCGGATCGGCTTTTTCCTTCGGCGGTGCGATGCCCGACGCTGGTGATGAAATCGCAATCCGCCACCAGTCGAAACCGGCGGCGACCCTTGGCATCGGGCGAGGCGCGGTGGGCGGCGGTCCAAATCGTGACATGAGCCACGTCGCAAGACAGATTGCAACCGCCACCGCCGCCCGGTAATTTGATTTGCAAGCGCTCTCGCCCTAGGCGCGTGACGTTCAGGTTGCCAAAGCGGTCGATTTGCAAGCCGGAAAGGAACATGCGCCCCATGCGTCCGCTGGCCGCTAGATCAAATAGTTCTTCAATATCCAAATGGCATTCTGCCCCACGGTCCATCACCCAATCATTGCTGGTGGGCGCGAGGAAGGGAGGGCTAGGATTCACGCCGTAAGTGGCCCCGGCCACTAGAACCAATCCGGGGGCGTGGGTATGCTTGGCTAGATGCAAGGCAATTTGCACCAAGGGCGAGCCGAAGCCATGAAAGGCGAGGATGCCGTCTTCGAGGGTGCGGGCGATTTGATAAATCATCGCCTCGCCCAAGCTGCAATGGGATGGCTTATTCATAAAGTGCCTGCCAAGCTCCAATGCCCTGTTGCCAAGAAGCCAGACGCTCCAGCATTTCAACACCGCCTATGGCTTCCAGATAGCCAGTCTGCGATTCACACCCGTAGACGTAGGTTTGCAAGTATCCATTAAAGGCTTCCGCGCTTTCACTTGCCAGTCTGTAATACTCGGCGGTGTGCCTGCGGTCGTAGGCATAAAATGGATAACAGGCGGTCGGGTGGGCACCGTAGGGAACTTCAGACAAGGCGGCTATATAAAAATAAGGGATGGTCACGCCTTTTTCGGCAAGCTGTCCGGTGGGCAGGATTTGCTCGACAGTGGCAATGACTTTTTTCGATGCCTTGGCGAACAGGATGTCGGCCACGGGCGGGCCTTCGATGTGCAGATTGCCGTGTGCATCGCCGTACTGGGCGTGGATGATTGCGACATCGGGCTTTAGCGCAGGCACTAACAACAGTTCCTCCCCGGTGTAGGGGCAAATCATCGGTTTATATTCCGTGTGCATCGCCATGAAGCCCGTGCCACGCACCGAGCGCATCGGCATGAACGGCAAACCGGCGATGGCAGCACGCAATTGTTGCACCAGCGTGTAACAACAACTGTCACGCACCGCGACGGTTCCCGCTTCACAAGCCCGGCGATAATTAGGTGCCATGCCGAAATCCTGCTCAAAGCCCACATAAGACTCGGCGCTCTCGGCCACCAACCCCGCCCCGCACAGCAAGTCCACATCAATGCCATGAGCCGAACCGACCAGCTTTAGATTGCCGATCCGCTGTCTCGTCAGTTCGCGCAAAGCCGCCATCGGTTCGCGACTGGACAAGCCGCCGCCGATGGCTACACAATCGCCGGGGCGGACATGGGCAATCAGACTGGTCAGGCCGCAGCATTTGTCGGTTTGGGTGTATATCGCTGGGTTCATAACGCGGTCATCCCGCCGTCAATTGTCAGCGCAGCACCGGATACGAAACTGGATTCACCGGAGGCAAGGAACAATGCGGCCTGGGCGATTTCTTCGGGTTGTCCAAAGCGCCCGATGGGATACTTGGCCATCTTGGCTTGGGTTGCCTGGTCGGAATCTCCCGCCATGATCCATCGGTCAAGTTCCGTTCCGGCGATTCTTCCAGGGCACAGGCAATTGACTCGAATCCCCAATCCGGTGTAATCAACTGCCATCTGCCGGGTCAGTCCGATAACCGCTGCTTTGGATGCGCAGTAGGCTGGCATCTTGGGTATGCCTATCTGTCCCGCGATGGAGGCCATGTTGATGATGGATCCGCCTGCCGATTTCATATAGGGCAATGCGGCTTGCGAACAGAGAAATGTGCCGGTGACATTGACCGCCATGATCCGCTCCCAGGAAGCAAGCGTGGCTTCCTCAACACCGGCAAATTCCGCGATGCCTGCATTGTTGACCAGCACATGAATGACTTCGGCGTAACGGGCAGCAATCTGCTTGAATGCCTTGGTGATACTTGGCGCATCGGCCACATCGACGCAATAGGCCACCACGTCGATCCCTTCTTGTCGCAACCCGGCTTCGGCCTGCTTGCCCCGTTCCCCATCCCGCTCCAGAATCGACACGCTTGCGCCTTCAAGTCCAAACAGATGGGCTATCGCCAAGCCAATGCCCGCACCGCCTCCTGTGATGATTGTGTTCTTGTCGGTCAATCGTCCGGCCATGCTGGTTGTCTCCTTCTACATCCCCCGTAAGACCTTGCTGCCAGCCCGCAAGCGGCAAAGCTGGATGAAATAGGATGGATTCAGGAACAACTCGTCCATCTCACCGAGTTCGTCCACCGTCAATCCGTTGCGCACCATGGGTGCCAAGTATTGGAATCCGTCTTTGGCCCCATAACCAACATGGAATGCCCCAACGATCCGCCGGGTATCCCCGTCGATGACCAGTTTCTGGAAACCCGACAGATGCGGCTTCATCATCACATAGAGCATCATCCTGTCGCCCGCCGGGAGGGCGACCGACTGGCCGTCAGGATTGTCGGGCGGCAGTTTGAGCACCACGACATTCCGGTATCGCTCACGGGCTTGCTCCTCGCCAAGTCCCAGCCAGCAGACTTCATAATGGGTGTGCATGAAGTCGGGATATTCTTTGAGATGGTAATGGGCTTCTTCCCCCATGATGTTGCGTGCCGCGTACATGCCGCCTTTGCGGGCCTTGAACATCTCCATCGGCGAACCGGTCAGATCGCCGACCGCATACACATTGGGAATCGAGGTTTGCATGCGGGTATCGACCTTGACCGCGCCATTAGTGTCCACCTCAACCCCAAGCGTGTCTTGTGCTTCTTGGGAGTTGGGCCGTTCACCCAACCCTAGGAACACGAAATCGGTTGCGACGGTCTTGAATTCGCCACTGGCGGTGCGGATGGTCACGGAACTGACCCGCCCGTCACCTTCGATGGCAGTCAATTCGGCGTTGGCCCAAAATTCCATGCCTTGTTCTGCCATGCGTTCGAGCAGGTAGGCGCGGGTTTCCGCATCGTTAATCATCGGTAGGGGTTGATGCCGCGAAACGATGAGGGTGCGTCGGCCCGTGGCGTTAAAAAAGCAGCCGTACTCAATGGCAGTCTTGCCGCCACCGACGACTACGACGGTGGGGCCAGGTTCGTATTCAAGGGTATCGACCAAGCTGGCATAGTTAAACACGCCTTCCATTCCTTGAGTGTCAATTGTAAAAGGTTTCGGGCTGGCACCGGTCGATAGCACTAGGTTGTTGGCATGGTAAATCTGACCGGCGACGGCAAGCGTATGGGCATCCACAATCCGTGCGCGTGAGCCTAGGACGAATTCCAGATCGAGTTGCTCCTTGCTCTGGAAGTTCATAAAGGCATGGGGCCCGGTCCGGCCTAGCCGGAACATCTCGACGATGTCTTTGATGGAAACCTTCTTGCCTTGCATATCCTGAAACCACAGCCGGCCGG
>SESE01001114.1_pt1 | contig 11042 bp, 5 predicted proteins | sample 3171371 | NCBI WGS metagenome assembly SESE01 (sample SAMN06051881, study PRJNA518727) | freshwater metagenome | biome: subpolar coniferous forest; feature: holomictic lake; material: water; isolation source: holomictic Lake 442, 13 m depth | place: Canada: near Kenora, Ontario | collected...
GGTGTCAAAAACAAAGTCCGCCCGCTGGATGATGTCCAGGGCCTCTTCCCTGGGTCCATGGGGGATCTGGTCCAGGAAAGCCGGAGGCTGGGCATGGAGGGCGAGGGCCAGGAGGGCGGGGAGCACGGCGCGCATGGGAAAACGCTAACACTTTCTGGTTGGTTCTTGACCCGGAAGGGGCCGGAACCGATGGGAACAGGATGGCCCTCCCCCTTCGCTACCTGCCCACGACTCCCCTGGAGGAGCTCCGGGGCTGTCTGGGCGGCCACCTGGAGACCGATACCGCCACCCAGGTACGGGTGCAGCACCTGCTGGGCCGGCTCCGCCAGCAGGCCCTCCCGGAGCTGGGCGAACGCCTGGTCAGGGCCTCCTCCACCCCGGGCATGAAGCGCTTCATCCTGGGCCTGACCACCAAGTTCGACTGGCCCGAGTGGAGCCCCTGGATCCTGCGAGCCCTGCTCCAGGAGACCGACCTGGGGGTGTTCGATGACGGCTGTGCCGCCCTGGGCCGCCTGGAGGTGCGCTCCGCCCGGGAAGCCCTCGAGAAGCTGGCCGCCCACCGCACGGACCCCGACCGCCAGCTGATCCTCCGGCGGGAGCTGACCCTGCCCGATGGCCAGACCTTGGCCTTCTGCCTGGGGCGTCTCCTGGAGGGAGCGGGCAATCCCAGGCTGGCCCACCAGGGTGCCCGGGGCCTGGCCGCCCTGGCCCGCCCCGAGGACGCCCCGGCCCTTCACGAAGCCATGGAGGGGGCGGATCCCCTCGCCTTCCGCCTGCTCCTGCGGGCCCTGGCGGATCTCCCGGGCGACCGCCCTGGCCCCATCCTGCTGGCGCTGTTCCAGGACACCTTCCGAGACCTTGGGGACCAGGAGGCCCTGGAGCTCCTCGCCTCTCGGCTCCAGACCAGCCAGCGGGGGTCCACCCGGGCCGAGCTGGGGCGGGCCATCGCCGAACACATGGGCGCCGCCCACCCTGATCTGGTGCAGGCCCTGGCCCATGCCCTGGTGGCCGGTGAAGCGGGCAACCCCGGGCCGCCCCTGGAGGCCCTGCGCGGGGTGGCCCGGGGGGCCTGCGAGCGCTTCCTGACCGAGGCCACGGCCGTGCACCTGGAGGGCAAGGTCGCCCGCTTTAGCGCCATGGTGGCCGAAGCCCAGGAATCCGCTACCCAGGAAGGGGCCCTCCTGGGGACCCGCCTGGACCTCCTGTGTGAGTGCCTGGTGCGCCAGACCCTGGAGGGCGGCCTGACCGCAGCCCAGGTGGTCCCCCTGCTGCAGGCCGCCTTCTATGCCCACGGCGGCAGCGGGGGCCTGGACCAGGCCTTCTGCTGCCTGGTACCGGCCTCCGACACCCCGGCCCTGGAGGGCATCCTCAGCCTGCAGGACCCGCAGCGCCGGACAGCCTGCCTGGATGCCCTGGGCGCCCGGGAGGAGGACGCCCTCGGCCCCTTCTTCCTCCGGGCCATGCAGGACAGCATCGTGGAGGTGGGCCACTGCGCCATGCACCACTTCAGCCGACTGCCCTCCGGCTTCCCCACGGTCATGGGCATGTTCGAGTCCGGCCAGCCCGAAAAGCTGCGCATGGCCTTCCGCATCTTCACCGAGAACGCCACCCAGGCCGCCGCCGAGCCCCTGATGGGGTTCCTCCGGGGGGATGTCCGGGACGACCTGCTGTTGGAGGCCGTGCAGGCCCTGGGCGCCATCCGGTATCCGGCCGCTGCCCCGGTCCTCCTCGACCTGCTGCACGACGGGAAGCCCGCCCGCCTGCAGGAGGCCCTGGTGGATGCCCTGGCCGCCCTGGCGACCTCCGAGTCGGCGCAGGGACTCCTGGCCAAGTCGGCCAACCTAAAGCTGCCCCAGGTCCTCATCGTGGCCCTGGACGGCGCGCTGGCAGCCTTTCCAGGCTTCGAGCAGCCCCTCCCCCTGGAGTGCGTCGGCGCCATCGAAGCGCTCATCACCCGCTGCTGCGATGACCGGGAAGGGGAGGGCCGCCGCCTGCCGGCGATCCTGGCGACCCAGCACCTCTACTGCTTTGATCAGGCCCTCTATGCCCGCCTGAAAGACGCCTTCTCCGACTTCCTGTTCGACCTCCGCACCAAGGGCGGGTGGGACCGGGAGGCCAACGACCAGGTGGCGGCCGTGCTCAAGGAGCTGGGCCGGCGCAGCGCCAGCCTGGGCCTGATTGCCGCCAAGGAAGAGAAGCTCCGGGCCCTGGCCCAGGCCGTACCGCCGCAGGGACCTGGCCGGGCGCCGGCCCTGCTGGTGCTGCGAGAGACCCTGCAGGACCCTGAATTCATCCTGCGCGCCGAGCTGGCCCAGGAGCTGGCGTCCTTCACTGAGTTGGAACTTGACCGCAAGGACCAGGACTGGCGCGACCTCGCCCGCCTGTGCGAGATCGCGGGCCTGACCCGGCGCCGGGAGCTCGCTGAGCCCCTCAAGGAGGTCCTCCAGCGGGCCACGGGCCTGGGCCTGCGGAGCGCCGCCAAGGAAGGCCTGCTGGCCCTGGGGCTCAGCGAAGCGGACCTCGCCCGCCGGGCCCCCATCCACAGCCTCCTCCTCCTCGACCCCAGCGCCTTCTTCCGCAAGCGCCTGCTGGCCGCCCTGGGGACGACCTGGGATGTACGGGAAGCGGGCAGCCGGATCGAAGCCGCCCACCTCCTCGCCGAGCGCCCGGTCGACCTGCTCGTCTCCGAACAGGCCGATGCGGCGGGGGATCTGCGGCCCTGGCTCAAGATGCAGTGCGAGGCCCGCCGCTGCCGCCAGGTGCTGCTGTCCACCTCGGCCCGCGACCTGGAGACCGGGGGCTCCTGGCTCATGGGCATCCTGCACAAGCCCTACGCCCCGGAGGCCCTCCTCCGGGCGCTGGAGCCCTGAGCGGCTATGCTTTTTTAGATCAGATCCGAGGCCTCCATGCCCGCCCCCCCCTTCCGGCTCCGCCCGATGGCCGCGCTGCTCTGCGCCGCCTCGGTCATGCTCCAGGCGCAGGACTTGGCCCTGGCGGAACGGCTCTTCCGGAGCGGGGAGCGGGCCTACGCCGCCCAGGACCACAAAGCCGCCCTCGAGACCTGGCTGCAGCTCCTGCAGGCCGCCCCGACCAGCCCCTTCGCTCCCCGGGCCCTGCTCCGCCTGGCCCGCCACCAGGTGGAGGTGGAGCTGCGCCCGGAGGCCGCCCTCCCGTACCTGGACCGCCTCCGCACCGATTACCTCCGCTCGCCTGAAGCCGCCGAGGGCCTGCTCCTCCGGGGCGGTCTGCTGGTGCGGCAGGCCCGGCGCCCCGCCGACCTCAAGGACGCCATGGCGGAGTTCAACCGGGTGCTGGACCTGTTCCCGGACGCCCCCGCCTGCGCCAGCGCCCGATTGCAGCTGGGCCGGGCCTGGCGAGAGCAGGGCCAGCCTGGGCGGGCCCTCCAGTTCCTGGTGGACGCCTTCCGCCTCCACCAGGATCCCCAGGTGGCCCCCATCGCCATGCTTGAGGCCGCCCGCACCCTGGATGCCCTGGGCGACCTTCCGGCCTGTCTGCGAATGCTCCAGGATCTGCGGACCCGCTACCCGGAGACCCCGGAAGCCATCGAGGCCGCCTGGCGCACCGCCGTCCTGGTGAAGCACCGCCTGCAGAAGCCCCCCCTGCGCCTCGAGGGGCCCTGGCCCGCGGGCCAGACCAAGTGGCTCAAGACGCCGACCCTTCTGGCCACAGGCGGCAGTGGCGAGCTGCTCATCTACCAGAACGACCTGGACCAAACCTACCGACTGGTGGAGGGCGACCTGAAGCCAGCGGGCCCCAAGGTGCCTGGTGCCCGGGTGCTGCTCACCGGCCCCGGTGGCACCCTCTGGGTGTTGACCCGGTCCGGCCTCTGGCAGGATGGCGCCACGGCCCAGGCTCCCCTCGAAGCCCTGGGCGCCATCTGTGGGGCGGCCCTGGACCGCTGGGGCAACCTCTGGGTGGCCGATGCCAAGACCGCCGCTCTCACGGTGTTCCCCCCGAAAGGCCCGGCCCGTACCGTAGCCTCCCCCACCGCCTCGGCCCTGGCCGCCCTGGGCGATGGCGGCCTGGTGGTGGCCTCAGACGCGGACCGCAAGTTCCTGTTCCTGGACCCCGACGGTCAGCCCCGCGCCATCGTGCCTTATGGCAAGGGCCTCCCGGGGGCCTTCAGCACCGTGACGGCCCTGGCCTGTGATGGTGCGGGGCAGGTGGCGGCGCTGGTGGATGGGGGCGACTTCGGCGAGGGCGTGCTCATCCTGGGCCCCGACGGCACGGTCCTGCGCCAGGCCACCTTCAAGGCCCTGGGCGTCAGTGGGCGCATCACCGCCCTGGCCCTGGATCGCTCGGGTGGCCTGCTGCTCTGCGACCGCCGCAACGACCTGCTGCTCCGGGTGGACTGACATGCGCCCTCGCCTGCTCCTCGCCCTCCTGCTCGCCGGTGCCAGCCTGTGGAGCCAGGATGCTGCCCTCCGGGACACCTTCGTCCAGGCCAAGGCGCTGTGGGCCACCCAGGGGGACCGGGAGGCGGCCTCAGACCGCTTCGATGCGGTGGTGGCCGTGCTGGCCCCCCGAGCCGGCGCCCTCGAGCCCGCCTGGCGGCAGGTGCTCTGCGAGACCTACAACTGGCTCGCCGTCCTGGATGACCGCAGCTCCCAGAACAAGGCCCGGGCCGCCGTCCGCCTCCAGGCGCTCATCGACCTGGACCCGGACTTTGATGTGGACCGGGCCCTCACCTCCCAGCGCCTGGCCGGGGTCTTTGACCGGCTGAAGGCCGAAAAGTTCGCCCCCCTGCGCCTCACCTTCGACCCCGAAGGCGGGAGCCTGACCGTGGACGGTAAGCCCGCAGCGGCCCTGCCCAAGAAGCATCTCCCCTTCGGCCCCCACACCCTGGTCTATGCCCGGCCGGGCTACGCCTCCATGGAGGTCCCCATCGAGTTGGCGGCCAAGGACGCCAAGGCCGTCGCCTTTGCCCTGAAGCGGGTCTCCTCCACCGTGACCTTCCAGGTCCACCCGCCCGATGCCGAGGTCCTCCTCGATGGCCGCAGCCTCGGCCCCACCCGGGGCCTGGCGGCCCCAGCGGGTGCTGGAGCCGAGCCTCAGGACTTCTCGGCCCCCTTCCTCATCGCCGACCTGCCGGCCGGGAAGCACCGCCTGGAGCTCCGGGCGCCCTGCCATCGGACCCGGATCCTAACCCTCAACCCTGACCTGGCCACCCCCCAGGCCGACCACACCCTGGAGCCCATCCGCCTGGAGGACGCCCGGGGCACCCTGAGCCTCAGCTCCCCCTGGCCCGGCGGCGAGGCCTTCCTGGCCGGGCAGAGCCTGGGACCCCTGCCCCAGAAGGGCCTGTTGCTCTGCCCAGGAGCCTACGAACTGCAGGTGCGCTTCCCCGGCGGGGGCTTCTCGAAGACCCTCACCGTAGAGGACGCCAAGGCCGTGGAGCTGGAGGTCCAGCCCCGGCCCCGCCTGGCCATTCTGGGCCTGGCGGCCGGCGAGTTCACGGGGCGGGCCCGCTTCCTGGCTCAGCTGGAGATCCTCGGGGAGCGGCTGCAGCGCCTGGCCGTCCTGGCCCCGCGCCCCGGCGAGTCCCCTGCCGAGGCCCTGGCCCGGCTGAAGGCCTCGCGGGAAGCAGAGCTGGTGCTCACGGCAACCCCCGTGCTGGAGGAAGGGGTGCATTACATCGAGCTACGGGTGGCCACCCTGGATGGCGAGGAAGAGCGCCTGCGGGTGAAGCCCCTGGAGCAGGACCCCCTGGCGGGCCTCGCCCTGCGCCTCAACACCCTGCCCCCCTTGGGGGAGCCGGGCCTGGGCCTGACCCTCCTGGATGTACCCGGGCAGCCCGGGCCCTGGGTGCTCGCCGCCCCCGAAGCCGCCCTGAAGGCCGGCCTCGAGGTGGGGCGTCCCATTCTTCAGGTCGGGGGCAAAGCCGTCGCCACCACCAAGGCTCTGCGCCAGGCCCTCGCGGGAGCCAAGGGCACCGTGACCCTCAGCCAGAGTGGTCCCGAAGTCACCCTGCCCGTGGAAGCCGAAGGACTGGAGCTCCCCCTCGGCGCCCCAGACCTCTGCTACCCGGCCCTGCTGGCCCAGCTTCGACTGCTGGCGGTCCGGGCCAAGGGGGACGAGGCCCACCTGATCCGCCTCAACCTGGCCCTCGCCCTCATGCAGTTCCGGCGCTTCGATCGGGCCGTGGACCTGCTGCGGGACACCCGCCTCAGCACCACCCGCGGCATCAGTCAGGGCAGCATCGACTTCCACACGGGCGTATGCTTCCTCCACCTGGGTCCGGCCTATCGGGCCGAAGCCACCCAGGCTTTCCGCCAGGCCTTGAAGTATCCCCAGTCCACCCTGCTCGGCCCAGATGGGCCCCTGGTTGCCCCTCTGGCCAGGCAGGCCCTCGAAGACCCGAAATGATCCCGGAGGCATCCATGAAGCGGCAGCGTGGTGAAGGCAAGGTGGGGTGCCTGGTGTCCCTCCTACTCCTGAGCGCCCTGGGCGCGGCAGCCTTCAAGGCTGTGCCCGTCTACTACGGCAACAGCGAGCTGGTGGACGCCTGCGAGTTCATCGCCAGCGGCGCCAGCCGCAAGCCGGTGGAGGTCCTGGAGCGGGAGGTCAAGGAAAAGGCCCGGTCCCTCGGTGTCGCCGAGGTGCTGGCCGACAAGAGCGCCCTGCGCATCACCAAGTCGGGCAATGGCGAGGTGGGCACCTGCACCATCACCCTGCGCTATGTGCAGGTCATCGACTTCTACGGGATCTACCAGTTTCCCCTGACGACCGAGAAGCGGATCACCAAGCCCATCTACGAAAACATCAGCTGACCTCCTGGTGGTCCAGGCTTTAGCCCTTGCGGCGAGGGCCGCCTCACGGCAACCTGCCCCCATGCCCTTGTCACTTCCTCAAGACAGCCAACTCGGACCCGGCGGGGCCCTGCACCCCGTGCGGATTCCCGGGTCCAAGTCCGTGACCAACCGGGCCCTGCTCCTGGCAGCCCTGGCCCCGGGCCAGAGTCGCCTGGGCGGTGGCCTCGAGGCCGAGGACACCCGGTGGATGCGCCAGGCCTTGCGCAGCCTGGGGTTCCCACTGGAGGAAGCGGCTGGAATTTGGCAGATCCAGGGTGGGCAGCGCCCCCGGGCTGAGGGGCCCCTCTGGCTGGGTGCCTCCGGGACCACGCTGCGCTTTCTCCTCCCCTGGCTGGCCCTCTGCGCCCAAGGCCCCGTGCGACTGGAGGGCGATCCCCGCCTGTTTGAGCGGCCCCTCGGTCCCCTGCTCGACCCCCTCCAGGCCCTCGGCGCCCGCTGGATCCCGGATGCCACCGGGGCCTGGCTCCACCCCGTGGCCGAGCCGCCCCAGTCCCTGGACCTGCGGGTGGACGCCCGGCTCAGCAGCCAGTTCCTGTCGGGCCTGGCCCTGGGTGCCGCCGCCCTGCCCGGTGATAGCCGGCTCACCTGGACCTCTGCGGCCAGCGCCAGCTACCTGGAGCTGACCACCCAGTGGCTGCGGCGCTTCGGCTGCGCGGCCCGCCTGGACGCTGGCCAGTGGCTCATTCCAGGCGGTGCCTTGGCCGGTCGGGACCTGGAGCTGCCGGGGGACTGGAGCGGTGCCGCCGCCTTCCTGGCCGCCGCCGCCGCCACCGGCCGGACCCTGCGGGCCGGCCCCCTGGACCCCGAGGACGCCCAGGGCGACCGGGCCATGGCCGATATCCTGGTCGCCGCCGGCTGCCAGGTAGCCTGGGTGGCGCCCCAGACCCTCGAAGTCTCAGGCTCCCTCCACCGGGGCCTGGATGCAGACCTCACGGACTGCCCGGATCTGGGTCCCGTCCTGGCGGCCCTGGCGGCCCTGGCCCCCGGCCCCTCGGAGCTCCGGGGCCTCCACACCCTGCCCCTCAAGGAGTGCGACCGGCTGGACGCCTCCGCCGAGCTGGTGCGCTGGCTGGGTGGACAGGCCGAGGTCATCGGGGATCACACCCTGCGCATCACACCGGGAGCCCCCTCGGCCCCCCGGCCGCCCTTCAGCCCCCGCAACGACCACCGCATGGCCTTTGCCGCCGCCGTCGGTGCCCTCCGCTGGGGCGGCGAGCTCCAGGACCCCCACTGCGTGGCCAAGACCTTCCCTGATTTCTGGGAGGTCTGGCGGGGCATGTTGGGATGATCCGGGCCGCCTGGCTGGGTCACTGGAAGCCACCCTGGGGGGTGGATCGGGGCCGACGCTGGGGTGACCCTGTCTGGGCGCTGGCGGCCATCTCCCAGGCCTGGCTGCTGGGGGGCCGGGAGGGCCGCTGGCCACGGCTGAACCAGGAGGCCCGGCGGCCCCTGGGCCCCCGGGTGCTGCAGGTTCCAGAAGTATGGGAACCCCGCCCCGACCCCGCCTGGGTGGCCCGCCTGCGACACGGCAGCGCCGCCACACCCCCGGCTCGCCGGGGCCCCCGAGAGAGTGAGCTCCTGGCCTGGGCCTGGGAGGCCCTGCTGCAGGGCGACGGCGCCCCCTGGATGGCGGCGGGCACGGTTCTCCTGGACCGACCGGCCCGGCTGGCCTGGGTGGCCCGCCTGGGGGCCGTGGACGCAGCGGGTTGCCTGCTCCTGCCACCCTGGCTGGACCTCGTTCCGGAGCCCTGGCGGTCCCTGCCCCCCGGGTGGTGGGAGACCCTCCTGAGGGCCCAGGACACGGAGGGCCGCCTGCTGCCGGAAGGCGCCCTGGACCCGACCCTCTCCTGGGCCCGCCTCCAGCCCTGGACCGGACCCCTGGTGCTGGACACCCTGCCCCCAGAGCTGACCGCCGACCAGGGCTCGCCTAGACTGCAGGGCCTCCCGGATGGGACCTGGATGCTGGACCCCGCCCTCCGGGCCTGGGGTCGGGGCTGGGGTGCCTCGCCCGGTGGGCTGGCCCCTCACTTGCCGCAGGATCTGGGCGGGGGGTGCCCGCCCGAGCCCGCCCTGGCGGCAGTGCTGGCCCTGCGGCTGCCCGCCGACGGTCCTGCCGGCTGGGGACCAGCCCTGGCGGCGGACCTGGGGGAGGACCGACTGCGACCCCCGCTGCCACCGGCCTGTGGCCACCCCACCTGGGACCGCCTCCGCATGCGCTGGGGCGGCGAAGCGGCGGCACCCACCCTGGGCTACCCGGCCTGGGGTACACCTGCTCACCCCTGTGCGGACCCCTTTCACTGGATGGCCGAGGGGCGGCGGGCGCTCCAGGGCTATGACCCGGAGGCGGCCCTGCGGGCCTTCACCCTGGCCCACGCGCACTTCACCCGCCTGCGGGCCCCGGCCTGGGGTGGGCGAGCCGCCTCCAACGCAGCGGTGGCGGCCCTCCAGTGGGCGGACCTGCCGGCCCATGGTCGCTGGGCGGCCTTGCGGGGGGCCCTGCCCCAGCCCTGGCGAGCCATGGAGGCCGCTCAACTGGCGGAGGTCCACTTGGAACCCGAGGCTGCTCTGGTGCAGATCCGGGCCCTGGTGGTCGCCCACCCGACCTTCCCCGAGGGCTGGGGCCTCCTGGCCAGCCATGGGGCGGACGAGGCCCAGTGGGACCTGGTGCGGGAGGGCCTGGAGGGGGCCGGAGCGCACCCCTACACCCGCTTCCTGAGCGCCGCCCTGGGAGCCCTGACCGAGCCCCCACCAGCGGATGCGGACCCGGAGACCCGCCTCAGCTGGGAGGCCCACCGCCTGTTCCGGGGGGCGGAAACCCCCGAGGCTTTCTGGGCCGCCTGGCGAGCCTGCCCCACCCAGATCATGCGCCTGGAGCTGGGGGTTCAAGTGCTGGAGCGGGTCCCTGGCGAGCGGCGGCCTCGGGAGCTCCTCGCTCTCCAGGCCATCGCCGACCGGGCCGACTCGCCCCGCCACCAGCGCCGCCTCGCCGCCCTTTGGCCCCGCCCGGACCTGGCCCCGGAGGCCGCTCCCCGCCAGGTCCTGGAGGAGGCCCTCGCCGCCCGCACCGAACCTGCCTGGATCGCCTGGGAGGAGGGCGGCACCCTGCAGACCCTGGGGGCCGGGGCGCTCCCGCCACCGGGCGCCCTCAGCCGCCTGGCCCGGGAGGGGGCCCTGCCGCCCTTCGCCCATGGCGCCTGGGTCTGGCAGAGCCAGCCCCTGCGCTGGGAGGGGCTGACCGTGGGGGGTCTGCTGCTGGCCCATCTCCCCGAGGCCCTCCCGGGCCAGGCCCTGGAAGCCCTGCTGCTGGCCCCCTGGGTGGCCCGCCTCCGGGAGCGCCTCCCCGAGCAGGTCGACCTGGACCCGGGGCTCCTGCTGACGGACGGCAGCGAGCCCATGGCCACCTTGCTCCGGGAGCTGGAGCGGGTGGCGCCCACGACCCTGCCGGTGCTCATCCTCGGCCCCACGGGCAGCGGCAAGGAGCTGGCGGCCCGGCAGCTGCACCAGCTCTCGGGGCGCAAGGGAGATCTGCAGGCCATTAACTGCTCAGCGTTTTCGGAGGGTCTGCTGGAGTCCGAGCTGTTCGGTCATGTGAAGGGCGCCTTTACGGGGGCTGACCGGGATCGGCGGGGGGCCATCGAATCGGCCCGGGACGGCACCCTGTTCCTGGACGAGGTGGCCGACCTGTCCCCGCGCCTGCAGTCCCTCCTCCTGCGGGTGATCCAGGAGCAGGAGGTCCGCCGGGTGGGCTCGGACCATGCCGTGAGGGTCGATGTGCGCTTCGTGGCCGCCACCCACCTTCCCGTGGAGGAGCTGGCGGCGGCCGGCACCTTCCGCCGGGACCTGCTGTTCCGCCTCCAGGGGGCGGTGCTGCGCCTGCCCGCCCTGGCCGCCCGTCGCCACGAGTTCCCCTTCCTCCTGCCCAAGCTGACAGCCCGCGCCGCTCAGAGCCTGCAGCGCCCGGCGCCGGCCCTGGCCCCCGGTCTGGCGCAGGCCCTGGGGCGGTTGCCCTGGACCGGCAATGTGCGAGAGCTCCTTCACGCCCTGGAGCGGGCCATCCTGCGCTGCGGCGAGGGCACCCTCCGCCTCGCCCACTTCCCGGAGCTGGCCGCCCCGGCGACCCAGGCCCACACCTGGGAGGACGCCACCCGGGCCTTCCAGCGACGCCTCCTGCTGGACACCCTGCAGGCCTGCGGATACCGCGTTGCGGAA
>SESE01001117.1_pt1 | contig 11037 bp, 11 predicted proteins | sample 3171371 | NCBI WGS metagenome assembly SESE01 (sample SAMN06051881, study PRJNA518727) | freshwater metagenome | biome: subpolar coniferous forest; feature: holomictic lake; material: water; isolation source: holomictic Lake 442, 13 m depth | place: Canada: near Kenora, Ontario | collected...
CAGGCGGCGCTCCAGACCTTGAGCGGCCGGTGAATGCCGATGTCACGGTGCAACAGGGCAGGCACCACCTGTTCGGTAAGAATCTCGAAGTGCTGCGGTTCCCGGAAAAATTCGGTTTTGTGGGTGGTAACGAGGTCGATCAGGTCGGCTATTTCGACCTCGAGCCCCCCTTCCTCGAATAGGAAGTGACAATAGTCGGCAAAGCTGGACAGGCCGCGCTCGCGCAAGCGGCGGTGAAGACGCCCCTCGACCATGGTTTGTTTATTGGGTGGCATGCGGACACCCGTGCGTTCTTCGATCAGTGCCGCCAGCTGTTTGAAATCACGCGGGGTCAGACGAGGGGCATGAGAAACGCCTTGTGGCATCGAAGGTCTCCCGCAGTGCGCTTGGGCACCGGTGTTCCCCACGAGGAATCAATGTCCCCCGGCGGAGGTCACATCTTCCAGGCTGAAAAGTTTGTTGAGGCTCAGCACAATCACAAAATGATGATGCCTCCGGCCGATGCCGCGAATAATCTCGGAACGCCAGCGCATACCGATGTCGGGGGGCGGCTCCATCTCGCCGGGGTCGAGGGCGGTCACCTCAAAGACCCGATCAGTGAGAGCCCCCATGACCATCGAGCGAGCCCCTATGACCACCTCGAGGACGATGATCCGGGTGTGATCCGTCACCTCGGCGGGTGGCAGGCCAAACTTGAGGCGCAAATCAACGACTGGCACCGCACGGCCCCGCACATCGATCATGCCGCGTACAAACGGCGGCAGATTGGGGATCTTGGTGAAGGGACAGACATCCAACACCTCGCGTACCTGAGCCACCGCAATGGCAAAGGTCTCGTCGCCGACGCTACAGGTCAGGTACTGGGTGGTGTCGTTGACCAGTGTTCGCACCTCCCGGGTTCGTTGCCGTGTGGCTAGCTGTGGCATGGCCAATACTCCTTCGTGGGTTTCAAGCTCAGGGCTTTCCGTCCGGGCGGGGGCTGACCAAAATCCCCTCCTCGGAAGAAAACACCTGATCGATATCGGCGATGACGATGAAATCACCGCCACGTTTGCCAATCGCCTTGATGAATTCTGGATACCAGCGCATCCCGATGGCGGGGGCTTCCTCCAGTGCCGCCGCCGCCACCTCGGTGACCTCGTAGACGCGGTCGGCCAACGCACCCACCGTGAGGATTTCGCCGTCCACCTTCACCTCCAATACCACGATACGGGTGTCAAGGCTGGTGTCGGCAGGCGGCATGTCAAACTTGGCCCGCAGGTCGGTGACCGTCACCACCCGCCCCCGCACGTTGATCAGCCCCTTGATGAAGGGACGGCTGTTGGGAACGCGGGTGATGGGCACCAGATCGAGTACTTCCCGCACCCGCTCGGTCTCGACCGCGAAGATTTCGCCGCCCAGGCCGAGTGTCAGGATCCGCAGGGGCTCAGTAACGTTCAAAGGCGGCATCGTCGGCATCCTTGTGCGGATGGTCGTCTAGCCTGAGCGTGTAGCCCTTGCCGCCCTGGGGTGCCGCATGCTGGGCGATGTGAGGCGGGTGGTGGTTGGCGGCGTATTTGGGGGGGGCTGCACGGCCAGCCGTTTTCGTCCGGGGCGGTGCCACGGGGTGATGACGTGATCCCGCCGATGGCCTTTCGGTGTAGTGACTCTGGCCAGCCGCCGGGCCTCCCGCCTGGGGGGGAGCCGCACCCGGGCGATGCTGTTCGAGGACGAAGAAGGCGATGGTGTGTTGTAGCTGTTGGGCTTGGGCCGCCAGTTCCTCGGAGGTGGAGGACATCTCCTCGGAGGCACTGGCGTTTTGCTGGGTCACCTGATCGAGCTGCTGGATGGCGGTGTTGATTTGCTCGGCACCGATGTTTTGCTCACGCGAGGAGGCGCTGATCTCGGTCACCAGGCTGGTGGTACGCTGAATATCGGGCACCAGTTTTATCAACATCTGGCCCGCCTCCTCGGAGATTTTCACGGTCTGGGTCGAGAGGGCATTGATCTCGGTGGCGGCGATCTGGCTCCGCTCGGCCAGTTTCCGCACCTCGGATGCCACTACGGCAAACCCCTTGCCATGCTCTCCAGCCCGCGCCGCCTCAATGGCGGCATTCAGTGCCAGAAGGTCGGTCTGGCGGGCGATCTCCTGCACGATGGAGATCTTCTCAGCGATGGTCTTCATGGCCGTCACCGCCTTTTCCACGGCCTCGCCGCTGCGCCCGGCGTCGACCGAAGACTGGCGGGCGATCTTTTCAGTTTCGGTAGCATTATCGGAATTCTGGCGGATGTTGGCGGACATCTCCTCCATCGAAGCCGAGACTTCCTCGGTCGAGGCGGCTTGCTCGGAGACGCCTTGGGACAGGCTTTCGGAGCTGGCCGAGAGCTGCTCGCTGCCGGCCGCCACGAACTCTGCGGCCTTGGTGACCTCGGTCACCACCTCGCGAAGGCGATCGACCATGCCGTTGAGATGGGCGATCAGGTCGCCGATCTCCTCGCGGCCATGATACTCGACGGTTTGGGTGAGATCCCCCGCCGCCACCGCTTGTGCCAAAGTACCCGCCCGGCTCAGCCCGCGGCTGATGCTCCAGGAAATCCATAACGCCACGAAGATGCCGATGCCAAAGGAGACCAGCGCCATGATCAACAACAGGTTACGGGAGGAGAGATAGGACTCGCCAGCCTCCTTAACCGCCACATCCATGAACTTCTCGTTGCGATCAACCATGGCCGCTATCAAGGTGTCGGTCTTGACCACCAGATCATGAATCTTACCGGTGGACAGGGTGGTAGCCTTATGGGTGGCATTCAGGATGCCATAGCGGAACACCTCGCGATGCAAGGGGAGATAGGTCTCCCAGGCCGCGCCGAGGCGTTGAATCTCGCTACGCTGGGCTGGGAGACGATCACGCAGGGCGGCCAATAGATCCTGAACATCACGTAACAAAATCTCATCGTTTTGGCCCAGTTTGGCGAGTTTGGCGTCATCTGTCTCGATGATGATGGCCGCCTCGTCATACTGCGCTCGTTGCATCAGGATGCCGATTCGAATCAGCAGGGCGGCGGCTTCGGATTTTTCGGCCTTGACGCCGCTGTCAATCGCATTGAACGCCTGCAAAGTGGCGGCGTGAGCCTCGGCGGAACGCCCGGAAAAAATCTCCGTCGCACGGGTTTGCGTGTTGGCCAGGGCTAACTGAATCAGTTCGTCACGGGTTTTCTTCGTTTCATCCAGGATTGTCGTGAGTTCATCGAGACTCTTAAGACCCTCGGCCGTGGCAATGGCACGGTAACTCGATAGTTTGGTCTGAATCTCCGCCCTGGCCTTTTTGATGCCCTCGGCCAATTTCCGGATATCGTCGTCGTGTTCCTCCAGAATCATGTCCTTTTCCACACGCGCCAGGAGCGAGAGGTCATTGGCCAGTTGCAGCGCCAGTTTTGAACGTTCGGCTGGCCCGTTGACAACGCCCTCCAGTTTGCTATTCAGTGCCGCCAGATTAGTTACGGCGATGGTGGCAGAAATGGCAATGAGCGCCAAAAGCACCAGAAACGATATGGCCAATCGGGCCTTGATAGTAAAACGCATGGATCGATTCCTCCGGGACAATGCCCTAACTGGCTTTTGAAATTCGACGCACGCCCTGACGTTCGCGGGCGTAAGCGATGAGATGGGGAATATCGAGAATCAGCGCGACTGTCCCGTCTCCCAGGATAGTAGCCCCTGAAAACCCTTCCTGGTCGCGGTGCAGGCGCGACAGCGACTTGATGACGGTCTGGTGCTGACCGATGACCTGATCGACCACCAGGCCGACCCGGGCCTCGCCGAGGGACACCACCACCACCTTTTGGAAAGCCTCGGGCACGCCGACTACACCGAATAGACGCCGCAAGCGGATGTAAGGCACGATGTCGCCCCGGATGTTGAGAAAATTGAGCCCCCCCGAGCGCTCATCTTCCTGATGGCTGAGTTCGACACATTCCTCCACCACCGAGAGCGGCGCGACGTAGCGTTCCTTATCCACCCGCACCAGGAGGCCATCGACGATGGCGAGCGTGAGCGGCAACTTGAGTGTGATCGCCGTGCCCTGCCCTGGCTGGCTGGTCACCTCGAGGGTACCACGCAGACTGTCAATGGCGCGTTTGACGACATCCATGCCGACCCCGCGGCCGGAGACGCTGGTGACCAGGCTCGCCGTGGAAAATCCGGCCTGGAAGATGCAGGCAAACAGCTCGTGGTCGCCGACCTCCTGGCCCGGTTGCAGCAGACCACGCTCCTCGGCCTTGGCGCGGATCCTGTCCCGGTCGAGACCTCGACCGTCATCTTCGATGGTGATCCACACTTGGGCACCGGAATGCTGGGCCGACAGATGAATCTGTCCGGCTGCGGACTTGCCAGCGCTGGCCCGCTGAAGGCCATCATCGATGCCATGATCAATAGCATTACGAATCAGGTGAACAATCGGGTCGTTGAGGCTTTCGATCACGGTCTTGTCGAGTTCGGTGTCCTCGCCCGACATGGTCAGTTCGACGGTCTTGCCCAACTCCCGGGACAGATCATGCACCACCCGCCGGAAGCGCCCAAACAGCGTGCCGATCGGCACCATGCGAATACCCATGCTGGTGTCGCGCAAAGAGGACGTCAGGCGTTCGATGTCCTCGGAAATCGACTTGAGCAGGGGACTGCCTTCGGTCATGGCGATTTGCATCAAGCGCGCCTGGGCAATCACCAGTTCGCCGACCTGATCCATCAGGCTGTCCAGACGTTCCGCCGGCACCCGGACGGTATTGGTCGCCGCCGTGGTGTCCACCCGTGTCTTGACCGTTTCGCGGGCGTGGTGTTGTTCACCAACGGCCGTCGCCAGTTGATCCCCGGAGACCTTGCCCATCTCGACCAGCACCTGACCGAGCCGCTGCTGACGTTGCCGGGCCAACCCTTCCTCGATGTCAGCGGGTTCCAGATCGCCACGCGCCAGCAAAATCTCGCCAAGCCGTCGCGACGGATCGGCTTCCTCCGGGGACGAGACTTCAGTGACCGTGAGATCCGATTGATCAGCCACAAAGATAAACACGTCGTCGATCGCCGAACGCGGACGCCTGGTGGTCAGCAAAATCTCCCAGCCCAGATAGCAGCCAACGGGATCCATCTCCTCGAGTGGCGGCACCCGGTCGATCAGGGAGACCACCGTACAGACCCCCAGCGCTCGTAGTTCTTCAAGCAGCAACAAGGGATTGGTGCCAAAGGTCAGGATATCCCGCCCCGGCAGCCAGCGGATGCGAAAGGTCTTTTCGACCTCCTGAAGGGTGGTCGCCTGAACCCCTTTTTTCGTCCCCATCGCCGATGATGAGTGAGCGGTCAGTTCGGCCATCGAGGCCAACAGCGCCTGGCCCCGGACGGTATCGGTCTCCTGGGGGTGTTCCAGCAACGTCCGGATGTGATCGGTGGCCGCCAGGGCCAGCGATACCAGATCGGGCGTGACCTGCAATTTGCCATCACGTACCAGCGAGAAGGCACTCTCGATGTGATGTGTGAAGGCGGCCAAGGCCTCCCAACCAAACATCGCCCCCGACCCCTTGAGGGTATGCAGGGCCCGAAAGGCGGTATCCACCAGATCCGGACTGCTGGGTGATGACTCCAGATCCAGCAACGTCTCCTCAAGCTGCAACAATAAATCGCCCGCTTCCTGCCGGAAGGTCTCTGCGGGGTCGATTCCTGCGCTGCTATCGGGTGTTGTTTCGGTCATGACTAACCCAATACCTTCTTGACCACGGCCACCAGTTGTTCCTGGTTGAAGGGTTTGACGATCCAGGCGGTGGCCCCCGCAGCCCGGCCTTCCTGCTTCTTCGATTCCTCCGACTCGGTCGTGAGCATGACAATCGGCACATACTTGAAACCCGGTAGTGCCCGGACTTGCCGAACCAATTCGATACCGTTCATGTTCGGCATGTTGATGTCGGTAATAATCATGTCGATGCCTCCACCCCTGAGCCGTGTCAAGGCCTCGCGACCATCAGCGGCCTGTGTCACTGCGTAGCCGTTCCTCTCCAGGGTCAAGGCCACCATCTGACGAATGCTCGCCGAATCGTCCACGCTGAGGATCATTTTCTTCGTCATTGGGATTACCTCGTTAGCAGGCAGAAGAGGTCGTCGGCCATTCCGGTTCCCGGATCGTCCGGGCTTTTTTTACACAGACCCGCGCTGGCCAACGCGAGGCGCAATAGGCTGGTGGATGCCGCGATCAGCCGCAGGGGCTTGCCTGCCTGGATGGCGCTGACCCGCAACGCCAGCAGCAATTGGATACCGGCGACATCCACCCGGTCGAGATCCCGGCAGTCAAGGGTCAGGCGATCCTGCTGATGCAAGGCCTCCAGCCATTCCAGCTGGCGTTCCTCGGCTTCGTTGATGGTGAGGTTTCCTACCAGCCGCAAAACCGGCCATTCCGCCGTGGAATCAGCCGTCTCCGGCGGGGCTTGGCTGGATGGATTTGTCATGCGGTGGTCTTCCTGCAAATCGGCGCTACCGACACCCGTCCTGCGCGTGAAAGATGAATATTAGCTTAAACTAATATATAATACAGACGCTGCCATTTGACCTGACTTTGACCTTAACTTCAATAGAGGTATGACCATGAAACATTTCTTATTTTTTGCCATGCTACTGGGGTTTGGGTTTTCCGGCCAGGTTCCGGCCGACACCCTGGTGCTGATCCACGGTTATCTGGGTTCGGCAACCTCCTGGGAGACTAGCGGAGTGAATGCCGCCCTGGCTTCTCAAGGCTGGTCTCCGGCGGGTCAGCTCATGATGGGGCCGGGCGGGGTGGACTGGCTGCCGGGCCCTGGCGTGAATACCGCCCTCCGCACCTACGCGGTGGATCTTCCGTCCCTCGCACCGTTGGCTTTGCAGGCCGATCATCTGGCCGCCATGCTGCGCTTTATTGAGCAGCGTCATGGCCAGGAGCCCATGATTCTGGCCGGGCACTCCGCCGGAGGGGTGGTGGCGCGCCTGGCTCTGGTACGCGGCGGTGCTGGCCAGGTCAAGACACTGGTGACCCTGGCCAGCCCCCACCTCGGGACGGAACGGGCGATTCAGGCCCTCGACTGCACCAACGACCACTGGCCCGTCAGCTGGGTCAAGCGCTTTTTTGGCGGTACCCAATACCAGGTTGTCAGGGATTCCTGGGGGGTGCTGCTGGATCTCGTCCCCGCCCAGCCGGGCAGTCTGCTGGGCTGGCTGAACGGTCAGCCGCACCCGGACATCCGCTATGTGTCGATCCTGCGCTCGGGCCCGGTCGGACTCGGCGATGAACTGGTGCCGATTTATAGCCAGGACATGAACCAGGTAGACGCCCTGCGGGGTAAAAGCGAAACCCTGACCGTTGCCAGCAGCCACGCGCTGCACCCCGAAGACGGTCTGGCACTGGCGCAACTGCTCGGCCACGATCAAAAGACATCCCAGGGCACAGCGACCCGCTAGTCCCCGGCCAAAAAAGGGTTGGTGGTGCGTTCCCGACCAATGGTGGTGGTGGGGCCATGGCCGGGTAGCACGAGGGTTTCATCGCCCAGTGGCCACAATTGGCTCTGGATGGAATGGCGCAGGATCGGCCAACTGCCGCCCGGAAAATCGGTACGTCCCACTGACCCCTGAAACAGCACGTCCCCCACGACCACCAGGCCTTCTTCGCGATCATAAAACACCAGATGACCCGGTGTGTGCCCTGGGGTGAACAGGGTTTTAAGCTGGCGTTGGCCTAGTGGAATCAGATCCCCGGCTGTCAGCCAGCGATCCGGAACCAACGGGGATACATCGGCCAGACCAAAATAGCGGGCCTGTTCGGGCAATGTCCTGAGCCATTCCTGATCCTCCCGGGAGGGCCCCCAGAGGGGCAGGTGCCAAGCATCTGCCGACGCCCGGGCGGCACCCACATGGTCGATGTGGCCATGGGTGAGCAGAACCAGGGCTGGAATGAGACCGAGACGCCGGATCTCGCCCTGGATCCTGTCCAGATCGCCGCCGGGATCAATGATAACCGTCTGGCGAGTCGCCTTGCACCAGAGCAGGGTGCAATTTTGCAGGAGCGGCGTGACCGGGATAATGTGATAGGGCATCGGGATTTTTTCCTCACCAAGCGGGTGGACTTGACTTGACCGTCGAGTCGTTTTTCAACGGGCGAAATACCAGGCCTCCTCGGTGGATTTCATGGATTCACACCACTGCCCAATACATAATGGGCTGGTATTTTAATCCATCCCGGGGCATAAAATCTGATGACTCGAAGGCCAAATCCCATGAAAACCTTGTTGGTCACCGGTGGTGCCGGATTTATCGGCGGCAATTTCATTCATTTTCTCGATAGTTTGCCAGAGGTCTCGGCGGTGATCCTCGACAAACTCACCTATGCGGGCAGCCTGGCAACACTCGGCCCCCTCGCCCACGGCCCCCGTCATCATTTTGTCGAAGGCGACATCGGTGATCGCGCCTTGGTGGCCGGGCTGCTGCGCCTGCATCGCCCCGCCGCCGTGGTGAACTTCGCGGCAGAAAGCCATGTTGATCGTTCCATCGATGGCCCGGCAGCCTTTATTGAAACCAACGTGGTGGGCACCTTTGAGCTGCTTCAGGCGGTGTTGCAACACTGGCGCGATTTGCCTGCCGATGAACAGATGCCATTTCGTTTTCTCCAGGTTTCCACCGATGAGGTCTACGGTTCCCTCGGCCCAGTTGGGTGTTTTACCGAGGAGTCCCCCTATGCCCCCAATTCCCCCTATTCGGCCTCCAAGGCGGCCTCGGATCATCTGGTTCGGGCTTGGCATCATACCTACGGACTGCCCACACTCACCACCAACTGCTCGAATAACTACGGCCCTTACCAGTTTCCCGAGAAGCTGATCCCTCTGTGCCTGCACAAGGCCCTGGCTGGTGAACCCCTGCCGATCTACGGCGACGGCGGCAATATCCGCGACTGGCTCTACGTCGAAGACCACTGCCGGGCCCTCTGGCAGGTGCTGGAAAACGGCCAGATTGGCGAGATCTATAACATCGGGGGCCATGCCGAGCGCAGCAATCTTCAGGTCGTGGAGACCCTGTGCCAGCTGTTGGACGAGCGCCTGCCGGATTCGCCCCATCGCCCCCATGCCAAGCTCAAGACCTTTGTCACCGACCGGCCCGGCCATGACCGCCGCTATGCCATCGATGCCAGCAAACTCCAGCAAACACTGGGCTGGCAGCCCCGGGAATCTTTCGAGACAGGGCTGGCGCGCACCCTCGATTGGTACCTGGACAATCCGGGCTGGGTGCAGGCGGTCACCCGTGGCCGTTACCAGGGGCAGCGGCTGGGTCATACCCAGAGGGCGACGGCATGATGCGCAAAGGTCTGATCCTTGCCGGTGGCGAAGGTACCCGGCTCTATCCCCTGACCCGTGCGATCAGCAAGCAATTACTGCCGGTCTACGACAAACCCATGATCTACTACCCCCTGGGGATCCTGATGCTGGCCGGCCTTCGTGAGGTGTTGATCATCACCACCCCCCGCGATCAAGCGGCCTTTGAGGCGCTCCTCGGAGACGGCAGCGAATGGGGCATGCGGATCCGTTTCGCGGTACAACCCCAGCCTGGCGGCCTGGCCCAGGCACTGGTCATTGGCCGGGACTATCTCGCCGGCGCCCCCTCCTGCCTGATTTTGGGCGACAATCTTTTCTTTGGTCATGGTCTCCCCCGGCAATTGACGGCGGCTCATACCCAAAGCCAGGGTGCCACGGTATTTGGCTACTGGGTCAGGGATCCGGAACGCTACGGGGTCGCCGCCTTTGATACCGAGGGCCGGATGGCGTCAATTCTTGAAAAGCCCGTGGCACCACCCTCGAACTGGGCGATCACCGGCCTGTATTTTTACGATGGCCAGGCCCCCGAACTGGCCGCGAGCCTAAAACCCTCGCCGCGCGGGGAGCTGGAAATCACCGACCTCAACAATCTGTATTTACAGCGTGGCCTGCTCCATCTCGAACGGCTTGGCCGGGGCACGGCCTGGCTGGATACCGGCACCCATGAGTCCCTGATGCAGGCCGGACAATTTATCCAAACCATCGAGGAACGCCAAGGCCTGAAGATTTGCTGTCCCGAAGAAATCGCCTTCAAACAGGGCTGGATTGATGTCACGCAGTTGCGGGCACTGGGACAGCGCTTGGCCAATAACGGCTACGGGCGATACCTGCTTGAACTCGCCCAATGGAGCGAAGTCCCATGAAGTGGCAATCCCTCGCCATTCCCGAGGTCATCCTTATTCAACCCCAAGTGTTCGGTGACCACCGGGGGTTTTTCATGGAAACCTGGCAGCGTGACCGTTACGCCGCCTCTGGTTTGCCCGAGGACTTTGTGCAGGACAATCTCTCCGCCTCACGCCGGGGCGTTCTGCGGGGGCTGCACATTCAACACCCCCAGGGTCAGGGTAAACTGGTGCAAGTCATCCAGGGCGAGGTCTTTGATGTCGCGGTGGATTTACGCCAGGGCTCCCCCCACTTCGGCCAGTGGGCGGGTGTGACACTTCAGGGCGAGAGCAAACAGCAGCTCTATGTGCCGCCGGGCTTTGGTCATGGCTATTATGTGTTGAGCGAGATGGCGATGTTTTTATATAAGTGTACCGAGGTCTATCATCGCGAGAGCGAATTCAGTGTGTGCTGGAACGACCCGGACATTGGCATCGACTGGCCGCTTGATGGCGAACCCCTGCTCTCCGATAAAGACCGCCAAGGCTCCAGACTACGCGATATTCCCGCCGTCCGTCTCCCCCTTTATGCCGCCATCCGCGAGGACTAACCCCATGCCCCCACCCCCCCGTATCTTACTCATTGGTGCCCATGGTCAGGCGGGTTGGGAATTGCAACGAACCCTGGCGGTGTTGGGGGATGTGATACCGGCCTCGGATGAGGGCGAGTATCCGTTTCGCGTGGATCTGACCCGTCCTGATTCGATTCGTCAGGTTTTTGACCGTTCGGCCCCGTCGCTGGTGATCAATGCCGCCGCCTATACCGCCGTGGACAAGGCCGAAACGGATCATGACACCGCCCGGCGCG
>SESE01001118.1_pt1 | contig 11026 bp, 9 predicted proteins | sample 3171371 | NCBI WGS metagenome assembly SESE01 (sample SAMN06051881, study PRJNA518727) | freshwater metagenome | biome: subpolar coniferous forest; feature: holomictic lake; material: water; isolation source: holomictic Lake 442, 13 m depth | place: Canada: near Kenora, Ontario | collected...
CGAGTTCAACAAGAGCGTATGAGCGATCTTTTCTTTCCAAATTCACGCGAGTACTCGCGCTACTTTGGTCTCAATAGTGATCGCATGGCAAAGATGTCACCTCAGGGGATAGTGATGCATCCGGGCCCAATGAATCGTGGTCTGGAGATCGCCGCTGATGTTGCCGATAGTGCGCGTTCAGTAATCGTGGAGCAAGTGAAAAATGGCGTTAATGTCAGAATGGCAATTCTTTATGTCTTACTGGCTGGTGGACCATTGGAAGTAGGTGTTCAATCATGAGCCAACAACGCTACATTTTAAAAGGTGGATCGATACTCGGATCACAGACAAGTGATCTACTAATAGTTGATGGAAAGATTTCTAAAATCGGTAATGGAATTACAGATGATAAGGCCATTGTTTTTGACATCACAGGTTCGGTAGTTCTCCCAGGTTTAGTTGATTTGCATACGCATCTGCGTGAACCCGGTCGTGAGGATTCAGAAACCGTTCTCACTGCCAGTAAAGCTGGAGCTAAAGGTGGTTTCGTCGCTCTTTCGGCGATGGCTAACACTTCACCAGTGGCTGATACCGCCGGAGTTGTCGAGCAAGTTTTCCGCTTAGGACGTGAAGCTGGTTACTTGGATGTCTTTCCTATTGGGGCCGTAACTCAAGGATTAGAAGGCCAACAACTTTCAGAAATCGGTGCGATGGCCGATTCAGTTGCTCGGGTGCGCGTTTTTAGTGACGACGGTAATTGCGTCTCGGATCCATTAGTTATGCGACGTGCACTTGAATACATTAAAAAGTTTGACGGAGTTATAGCTCAGCATGCACAAGAGCCTCGGTTAACTGTTGGTTCTCAAATGAATGAAGGCCAGATCAGCGCTACGCTGGGATTAAAAGGTTGGCCGGCAATAGCCGAAGAAGCAATCATCGCGCGCGATGTTCTACTGGCTGATCACGTGAAATCGCGATTGCATATTTGTCACGTTACTACTGCTGGTGGCGTCGAAATTATTCGTTGGGCTAAAGCCCGCGGCATTCAAGTCAGCGCTGAAGTCACGCCACATCACTTGCTACTCACTGATGATCTAGCTACATCCTATGATCCGATTTTTAAAGTTAATCCACCGCTTCGTACGCAATCTGATGTTATGGCACTTCGTGAAGCTCTGGCTGATGGCACCATCGATATTGTTGCAACCGATCATGCGCCACACACGAGTGAGTCAAAAGATTGCGAGTGGCAAGAAGCCAGTTTTGGAATGATTGGTTTAGAAACGGCGCTTTCAATAGTCAACAAAACCATGGTTGAAAGCAAGCTAATGGATTGGTCGCAAGTTGCCGATCGAATGTCCATTGCGCCTGCGCGAATAGGCCGATATGAAATGCATGGACAAGCACTCGTTGCCGGTGCCCCTGCGCACCTCGCGGTTATAAATGCAAATAAAAATTGGATTGTTGATCGCGATCTCGTTCAATCTAAGAGTCGTAATACTCCGTACCACGGTTATGAACTGCCAGGCTTAGTTACGCATACTTTTTTCAATGGACTTCCACAACTTATCGACGGTAAAGTCGCAGAAAAAGCGGCGCGATAAATGAGCGCTGCTTTTTTAGTTCTAGATGATGGACGGATTTTTGAAGGCTCTTCTTGGGGTGCAATAGGTTCAACTTTTGGCGAGGCTGTTTTTCAAACTGGTATGACTGGTTACCAAGAAACACTCACCGATCCTTCGTATCATCGACAGGTGGTGATTATGACTGCGCCTCACATCGGCAACACTGGAGTAAACAATGAAGATAATGAATCAGCAAAAATTTGGGTCGCTGGCTTTGTTGTAAGAAACCCCTCCACATTGACTTCGAACTGGCGAGCACACAACGATTTAGAAGCTGAATTAATTGCGCAAAATGTTGTGGGTATTCAGGGTGTAGATACTCGCGCCATCACTCGACATTTACGCGATCGAGGCGCGATGAGAGTTGGAATCTTTTCGGGTTTAGATTTGACTAGAGAAGCAATGGTCATCGAAGTTCGTAAGACGCAAGCGATGGCTGGGGCGTATCTAGTTAAAGATGTATCGACTCCAGTTACGTACATAGTTCCGGCTATAGGGGAAAAAAAATTTACGGTGGCTGCATTGGACTTGGGCATAAAGGCGGCTACTCCACGCATGTTGGCCGAGCGGGGAGTCGAGGTACACGTAATGCCATTTGATTCAACTTTGGACGATATCGCACGCATTAAACCCGACGGAGTATTTATTTCCAATGGTCCAGGAGATCCAGCAACAATGACTGGGGTTATTGAATTGGTACGCGAAGTTCTCAGTGCGCAGATTCCCATTTTTGGCATCTGTTTCGGGCATCAAATTTTGGGACGGGCTTTAGGTTTTGAGACTTATAAACTGCAGTTTGGACATCGTGGCATTAATCAACCTGTCATTGATAAGAACACTGGCAAGGTAGAAATTACTGCGCATAATCATGGTTTTGCGCTTAAAGCTCCCACCGATTCGCAATTCACCACTGTGTATGGGCCCGGCGAAGTTACACATATGAGTTTAAATGATGGGGTAGTAGAAGGGTTGCAACTGCTGGACCGAGCTGCTTTTTCAGTGCAGTATCACCCAGAAGCTGCAGCTGGTCCGCATGATGCGGCATATCTTTTCGATAGGTTCATAGCATTAATGGCAGCGACGGTGAATGCATAATGCCTTTAGATCCCACGATTAAGAGTGTTTTAGTTATTGGAAGCGGTCCAATTGTTATTGGGCAAGCATGTGAATTTGATTATTCAGGAACGCAAGCTTGTCGAGTTCTTCGCGCAGAAGGCATTCGCGTAATTCTTGTGAACTCTAATCCTGCGACAATCATGACTGATCCTGAATTTGCTGACGCAACATATATCGAACCGATTACCCCCGAGATTATCGAAAAAATTATTGCTTTAGAAAAACCTGACGCAGTTCTTGCTACTTTAGGTGGTCAAACGGCGCTGAACGCTGCTATTGGTTTGTTTGAACGTGGCACCCTGGCTAAATATGGCGTACGACTCATTGGCGCAGATGTAGATGCGATTCAACGAGGAGAAAATCGCGAACTTTTCAGAGGCATTGTAGAAAAAGTTGGTGGCGAATCTGCACAATCAATTATTTGTCACACGATGGAAGAGATCTTCGCCGCAGTTGTCTCGCTCAATTACCCAGTAGTTGTGCGCCCTTCATTCACTATGGGTGGCTTAGGTTCTGGCATAGCTTTCAATGAGGATGAATTGCGACAAATAGCTGGCGCTGGCTTGCGACATAGCCCTACGTCTGAAGTTCTGTTGGAAGAGTCGATTCTGGGCTGGAAAGAATATGAACTCGAAGTTATGCGGGATCACAAAGACAACGTAGTTATTGTCTGCACCATCGAAAATTTAGATCCTATGGGTGTACACACAGGTGATTCAATAACGGTAGCTCCTGCGATGACTCTGACGGATGTCGAATATCAAAAACTTCGTGATTTATCCATGGATATTATTCGTGAAGTTGGTGTTGATACCGGTGGTTGCAATATTCAGTTCGCGGTGAACCCAACTAATGGCAGAATTATTGTGATTGAAATGAATCCGCGCGTATCTCGTTCGAGTGCTTTAGCATCAAAAGCAACTGGTTTTCCTATCGCGAAAATAGCAACGAAGTTGGCAATCGGTTACACCCTGGATGAAATTCAAAATGACATTACGAAAGTCACCCCAGCTTCTTTCGAGCCAACTTTGGACTATGTTGTTGTGAAAGTTCCACGTTTTGCTTTCGAAAAATTTGCCGATGCTGATCCTCGCCTCACGACAACAATGAAGAGCGTCGGAGAAGCTATGGCCATTGGTCGTTCATTCTCTGAAGCATTAATGAAGGCTTTACGCTCACTTGAGCGTAAAGAAGCCATCTTTTCGTGGCCGCAAATCGCTGAACAAGAGAAGCAGAATCTATTGGTCTCGATGAAAATACCTACTGAGTATCGATTGCAGCAAGTTCAGAAAGCGATGTGGGCTGGAGCCTCGATTGAGCAAGTATTCGAAGCTACAAAAATAGATCCATGGTATTTGCGTCAAATAGAAATTATCAACACGCAGGCACAAGTAATTGCCCAACCCGGAGAGCTAAGTGCAGAACTTATTCGAGAAGCTAAATCAAATGGTTTTTCCGATGCGCAGATTGCACAATTACGCGGCTTAACCGAAGATGAAGTCAGACGTATACGCCATCAATTTGGAATTCGCCCGGTCTATAAAACGGTAGATACATGTGCTGCCGAATTTGAAGCTTTCACGCCTTATCACTATTCAAGTTATGAAGAAGAGACCGAAGTGCGTTCCCGTACTACGCCTGCCGTCATTATTTTGGGAAGCGGCCCAAACCGCATTGGACAGGGCATTGAATTTGACTATTCATGTGTGCATGCCTCATTTGTTTTACGCGAAGCTGGCTACGAGACAATTATGGTCAATTGCAACCCTGAAACGGTTTCAACTGACTATGACACAAGTAATCGTTTGTACTTCGAACCGCTCACTTTAGAAGATGTCATCGAAGTTGTTCATGCTGAAACTTTAGCCGGACCCGTTCTTGGTGTAATCACGCAATTGGGTGGGCAGACTCCACTTGGCCTAGCTGCAGGTCTCAAAGCTGCTGGAATCAACATTCTTGGTACAAGTCCAGAAGCTATTAACTTAGCCGAGGAACGTGGCGCTTTCGGAGATATTTTGGCACAGCAAGAATTAGTTGCACCTGAATTCGGGATGGCAGCTTCACAGCTGGAGGCAATAAATATCGCCGCACGCATTGGTTATCCTGTTTTAGTTCGTCCCTCATTCGTTCTTGGCGGTCGCGGTATGGAAATTGTTTATGATGATGCGGCCTTAGCTGGATTCATCACCCGTGCCACTGACATCACGCCAGATCGTCCGGTTCTAGTTGATAGATTTTTAGACAGCGCCATTGAAATCGATGTCGATGCTCTTTTTGATGGCGATGAACTTTTCTTAGGTGGCGTTATGGAACACATAGAAGAAGCTGGAATTCACAGTGGCGACAGTGCTTGTGTCCTGCCTTCTATGACAGTTTCTGCAACGCAATTGCAAGAGATCAGAGTTGCTACTGAAAAAATTGCACGCGGTGTGGATGTGCGTGGACTGATCAACATTCAATTCGCCATTGCTGATTCTAAACTTTATGTCCTGGAAGCTAATCCTCGAGCTTCGCGTACCGTTCCATTTGTAAGTAAAGCAACGGGAGTTTCATTAGCTAAAGCTGCGGCAAGAATTGCAGTTGGCTCCATGATTGCCGAGCTTCGCAAGGAAGGACTACTTCCTACCAACGGCGATGGAATAGCTAAAGGTATTTCGGTGAAAGAAGCCGTATTGCCATGGAATCGATTCCGACGCAGTGATGGTCGTGGAGTGGATGCAGTACTTGGGCCAGAGATGCGTTCTACCGGAGAAGTTATGGGAATAGCCCCAACGTTTGGCGAGAGTTATGCCAAGAGCCAAATTGCCGCGTTCGGGCCACTGCCGAAATCCGGAACTGTATTTATCTCACTGGCTGATAAAGATAAGGAATCTGGGATAGAGGCGGCCGTTGGTTTGATGAATTGCGGTTTCAAGATTTTAGCTACCGAGGGCACTGCAGCTTATTTATCGCAACATGGTGTTACTTGCATAACTGTACGTAAAAACTCCGAAGGCACAGGACCATTAGGGGAGCGCACTATTGTCGAGATTATCAACTCGGGCGATATTGATTTAGTGATTAACACTCCGGTAGGTCGTGGTACGCGCCAGGATGGTTGGTTGATTCGTACTGCGGCAGTGCAACGCTCGATTCCAATTATCACGACCACAGCTGGTTTTAGCGCTGCAGTTGAAGGTATTCGCTTTCTGCAGACGAGTGAACTCTCGATAAAATCGCTACAAAAGTGGTTGGCTTAGCCATGGCTTTGATCAACAAAAATGCTTCACAAATTTTAGCGACAGTCGTTAGTAATAAGCGCGTTGGGCAATACCACCAATTAATTATCAATATTGGAGATTTAGCAACAGTGTGTAAACCAGGAAATTTCGTCGCAATAAATGTTGGTGGCGAGAATTCGCGCATGATTTTGCGTAGAGCTTTTGCGATATCGCGAGTGTCATCAAGCTCAACTTTTGGTGGAACTATGGAGTTGATTGTCGCGCCTCATGGTCAAGGCAGCAAATGGTTGTGTGCACAGACTGAAGGACGCGTCATTGACGTCATTGTTCCTTTGGGAACCGCGTTTGGAATTCCGACCGAACCAGTTCAAGTTCTACTAGTTGGTGGCGGATATGGTTCTGCACCTTTATTTGGTTTAGCTGAAGTTCTCAACGCCCGAGGATGTCGTGTTGATATGTTGTTAGGTGCAAGCACGGCTTCGAAAATTTATGCACCCATGGAAGGCAAGCGCTCAGTGAACTCGTTGCGGATTTATACCGAGGACGGATCTATGGGACAAAGTGGCCGGGTCACTGATCCAATACGTGATTTGATCAATGATATGAATATCGCAGTTATTTATTCATGCGGGCCTATGGCTATGTTGTCGGCAATCGATGCAATCACACGGGGTACAGACGTTGTTCATCAATGTGCAGTCGAGGAATCCATGGCGTGTGGCATTGGTATCTGCATGACATGCGTACTTCCAGTCTCTGATACCGAAGGCAATATAACGATGCAGCGTTCCTGTATCGATGGGCCAGTTATGGACGGGGCGCATGTTCAATGGGACAAAGTTGGTAAAACGTTATGACGGCTTTGGATTTTTCAACAACGCTAGGAAACGCATGGTTTCACGCTCCGACTTTCACTGCAAGTGGTTGTGCCAGTTCCGGACGGGAACTATCTCAATTTTTTGATTTGAGCGATATCGGGGGAGTCGTCACTAAATCGGTGATGATGAAAGCTAGAACTGGTCGTCCTACTCCGCGTATGGCTGAAACGCCCAGTGGAATGCTCAACTCCATTGGTTTGCAAGGTCCGGGAATCGACGCATTCATTGCTAAAGACATTCCATTTCTTATAGAGCAACGATCGAGAATCATTGTTTCAATCGCTGGGGAAACTGTTGAAGAGTATTCAACTCTTGCCCGCAAACTGCGTTCAATTTCTGGAATTAGTGCGATTGAAGTAAACATCTCTTGCCCCAATGTTGAAAATCGTGGCCTAGTTTTCGCCTGCGATCCTGAGGCCTCTAAACGAGTTATCGATGGTGTTCGTCGCACCATTGGTGGGGAATTACCGATCATTGCCAAGCTTTCACCTGATGTAACTGACCTGCCATCAATTGCGCGCGGTGTTGTAGATGCTGGTGCCGATGCTCTCGCTCTGATTAATACAGTATTAGGAATGGTTATAAATTTAGACACGATGCGTCCACATTTAGGGGGCAAAACTGGAGGTTTATCCGGTCCGGCGATTCGTCCGATCGCCGTGCGCGCCATATACCAAGTTCATGCTGCCATGCCACAAGTTCCGATTTTAGGAATGGGTGGAGTTTCTAGTGGTAAAGACGCACTTGAAATGATCGCTGCCGGTGCTAGTGGAATTTCAATTGGAACTGCAAGTTTTGGTAATCCAACAGCAATTATGTCGATTCAAAATGAACTAAAAGAACTTTTAGTAAGCAAAGGTTTTACTTCAATGCGCCAAGCCATTGGTTTTGCACACCGGCCGGAAGAGGTGTAGTTCATAATGAAAGCGCCAATAGTTCTGGCAGTAGATACTCCAGATTTAGCGATCGCAAAGCAGTGGGTTAAAGCAACTGATGGCGTGGTCTCAGTTGTTAAATTGGGATTGGAATTTTTCCTGACTTTCGGTAGTGCAGGCGTTCTAGAAATTGCACGTGAATGTGAAACTGATATTTTCTTAGATTTAAAACTGCACGATATTCCACACACAGTAAGTGGGGCGGCTAAGGCGGTTTCCAATCTAGCCCCGCGCTTTCTTACAGTTCATGCATCAGGTGGACAAGGGATGGTCAGAGCTGCCGTTGAAGCCTTGCCTAAAACCTCAGTAACAGGAGTCACCATTTTGACCTCCTTATCTGAAACGGATGTGAGCGACATCGGTTTCAAATCCCAAGCGTTAGATTCTGCAGTTGGTTTAGCTCGAGTAGCAGTTTCTGGTGGTGCTCGAGCAATTGTCTGTTCCCCACTCGAAATTGTTGCTATTCGCGCCGCAGTTGGTGGAGATATAACAATTATTACCCCTGGAGTCCGTCCATTAGATACCGCCGGTAGCGATGATCAAATGCGCACTATGACTCCGCGTGCGGCAATCGAAGCCGGTGCGGATTTTGTAGTCATAGGTCGACCAATTACGCAAAGCTTTAGTAACGGCGCAGCGGCGATGCGTGAGCGTGCTATTGAAATTGCCGAACAGATTCTGCAATAAGCCAATCACCAGTTAGATTTAACCTATGGGCGCACCTCCACAACTGACTCCCGAGCAGCGCAGCGCAGCACTTTTAAAAGCAGCTCAATCGCGCAAACGTCGCGCTGAAATCAAGATTAAGATTAAAAACGGCGAATATTCGATAGATGCAGTTTTGGAATTAGCTCAAAGTGATGAAGCGGTCGCAAAAATGAGAGTGCGGGAGTTGTTAGAGGCCTTGTCGGGAGTTGGAAAAATCCGCGCTGGCGCGCTTATGGAGAAGTTAAATATCTCAGCCACCCGTAGAATTGCCGGCCTAGGACGTCATCAAATTAAGGAATTACGTAGCGAATTCATGAAAAGTTCACATGCAGTGCGTCCGGGTAAATTGATTGTTTTATCTGGTCCAGGTGGCGTCGGAAAAAGCACGGTGGCTGCGCTTTTAAGAAAATCAGGGGATTTCTGGGTAAGTGTTTCTGCAACTACCCGTTCACCTCGAAACAATGAACTCAATGGAATTGACTATTTTTTCATCAGCAATGATGAATTTGATCGCAGAGTGAAGGAGGATGAATTTCTAGAGTGGGCAGAGTTTGCTGGTAATAAATATGGAACTCCTAGTGTAGAAGTTCTCGATGCATTAGCTCGAGGTGAAAACGTTCTCCTAGAAATAGAGATCGACGGGGCCAAGCAAGTTAAATCGCATTTACCTCAAGCGATTTTGGTTTTTCTTGAGCCTCCATCGTGGGAGGAATTAGTGGCACGTTTGGAGGGCCGAGGAACTGATGACCCCGAACGCCGGGCACACAGGCTGGAATTAGCCCAAGAGGAGCTGGCAGCAACCTCATTTTTCGATCATGTCATCGTCAATGACGCCGTCGAGCGAGTTGTAACTCAACTGATATCATTCACCTCTTGAGTCCGCAAACGGATTCACAGAGCATACGATCTGAGCGGGGAATAAAATGGATGGAATTACTAATCCACCGATTGATGAGCTTCTAGACAAGAGCGGTTCTAAATACAGTCTTGTTCTGTACGCAGCTAAGCGCGCTCGTCAGATTAATGCTTACTACTCTCAACTTGGAGAAGGCCTACTTGAATATGTCGGTCCACTTGTAGAAACACACGTCCACGAGAAGCCACTATCTATCGCATTGCGCGAAATCAATGAAGGCTTACTCACGATTGAAAATCTCGAACCTACCGCTTAATTTTTCCAACACCTATGTCTTCCACTAACCGCGAGGTAATTCTCGGTATCGGGGGAGGAATAGCCGCCTACAAATCTGCCGATCTTTTACGTCGCATGCAAGATGCGGGTTACCGCATCACGGTTGTACCTACCCCTGCATCTCTGAATTTCGTAGGAGCTGCAACTTGGGAAGCCTTATCTGGGCGCCCTGTCACTACGCAAGTGTGGGAGCGAGTGGATGAAGTACGTCATGTGAATTTGGGAAAGATTGCTGACTTCTTTTTAATTGCACCGTGCACTGCCGACTTGATTGCTCGATTGGCAGCTGGTCGCGCCGATGATTTACTTACTAATCTTGTTTTAGCTAGCGATGCACCGAAGATGTTAGTGCCAGCGATGCACCCGTCCATGTGGTCGGATCCAGCTACCGTAGCTAATGTTGCAACTTTGCGATCACGAGGTTTCACCGTAATGGATCCTGAAGTAGGTCGCTTAACTGGCGGTGATGTTGGTCAAGGACGTTTTCCGGAAACTCAAGCAATTCTTGAAACATTTAATGAGCTAACTGGTTATGTTCAGGATTTAGCTGGAAAGAAAGTGTTGGTTTCTGCTGGTGGCACTCGTGAAGCTATTGATCCAGTTCGTTACATTGGAAACAGATCTTCCGGCAAACAGGGAATCGCAGTTGCGAAAGCTGCATGTCGTCGAGGCGCACGCGTGCACTTAATTGCAGCCAATGTAAACACAGATGACTTGCCTGGAATTGAAATAGAACACGTAGAGGATGCGGCACAAATGTCTCGGGCGTTGCAAGCATCATTTGTTGGTTGTGACATTTTAGTAATGGCCGCAGCTGTGGCTGATGCCAGACCCTCATCGACTGCTGATGAAAAGATTAAGAAAGATCAGTACACCCACATAGATTTAACTGCTAATCCTGATTTACTCAAACTACTCTCGACTGAAAAAAAGAATCAGGTAATGGTGGGATTTGCGGCCGAAACTGGCGATTTAGTTGCATCAGCAAAAACAAAAATGTCAGCTAAAGGTCTGGACTTGATTTATGTCAACGACGTCTCTGATGGCGCTATTTTTGGTCAAGAAGAGACCGAAGGTACGATTGTGCTTGTAGACGGTCAGGAAATCGCCATCGCCAGAACCAGCAAAGACACGCTTGCCGATCTTCTTCTAGATTACGCCCTCAAGCAGTTAGGTTAGGACAATGTCACAACGCCTCTTCACCTCAGAATCTGTTACTGAAGGACATCCAGACAAGATCGCTGATGCAATCTCTGATGCGGTCCTAGATTCACTTATCTCCCAAGATAAGAAATCCCGCGTAGCAGTAGAAACTCTCATCACTACTGGGCAGGTACATGTTGCTGGTGAAGTAACCACCAATGGTTATGCC
>SESE01001119.1_pt1 | contig 11017 bp, 11 predicted proteins | sample 3171371 | NCBI WGS metagenome assembly SESE01 (sample SAMN06051881, study PRJNA518727) | freshwater metagenome | biome: subpolar coniferous forest; feature: holomictic lake; material: water; isolation source: holomictic Lake 442, 13 m depth | place: Canada: near Kenora, Ontario | collected...
GATGCGGATGCGCTGAACGTGCTGGCGGCGCGCCCGCAGCGTGGACCGCACTGGTGTCTGACGCCGCATCCGGGCGAGGCGGCGCGACTGCTAGGCGTGGATACCGAGTCGATCCAGGCGGATCGACTCGGGGCGACTGCGAAGTTGGTCGCGCGCTATGGCGGCGTGGTCGTGCTCAAGGGCGCGGGCACCCTGGTCGGCCATGCCGATGGGGTGCCGTGGGTGTGCGAGCGTGGCAATCCCGGCATGGCGGCCGCAGGCATGGGTGACGCACTGACCGGCGTGATCGCTGCCATCCTCGCGCAGCAAGCGGATCCGGCGGCGATGCTGGCGGTTGCGGCCGCGGTCGGCGTGCAGGTCCACGCGACCGCCGGGGATCTCGCCGCCCGTGGCGGCGAGCGTGGCATGCTTGCCTCTGACCTGATTTCCTATTTGCCGGCATGCGTGAACCCGGCGCACTGATCCTGGACCTGGCCGACGACGCGGCGACCCGCCGAGCGGGCGGGGCGCTGGGTCGTGCGCTTGCCGAGGTGGGCGGTGCCGGCGCATTCGTGACGCTGGCCGGCGATCTGGGCGCCGGCAAGACGACGCTGGCTCGCGGCGTGCTGCAGGCGCTCGGCGTCACCGGTGCGGTGCGCAGCCCCACCTACACCCTGGTCGAGAGCTATCCGGTGGGCACTGCACGGCTGCACCACCTGGACTGGTACCGGCTGGGTGGTCTCGACGATCTGGAGGGGATGGGTTTTCGTGACCTGCAGGGCGCTGGCCAGTGGCTGCTGGTGGAGTGGCCGGAGCGGATTCCGGCGGCGGCGGCGCTCGCGGATCTTGCCGTCCGGCTGGATTACGCCGGCAGCGGTCGCCGCCTCGCCGCCTCTGCCGCGACCCCTCGGGGCGCCGCGATCCTGGCTTACTGGATGGCAGACCCAGCATTAGGATAGTTACGTAGGTCTATAATATAGTTTGAAAAACCCCCTTTCTGGGGGTACAGTCGCAGCATGCGTTCCTTCGTCGCACGAATCTGTTCGAGTCGGCGTCGGACCCGGACTGCGGGCCTGCTGCTGCTGTTGCTGTGCGGCCTGGACGCAGGCCCTGTCCTGGCCGCGCAGGTTCACGCGCTGCGGCTGTCGACCGTCGCCGCCGGCACGCGCCTCGAAGTCGCGCTGAGCGAGGCGGTTACCGACTCCCTGTTCACGCTCGACAACCCGTCCCGGGTCGTCCTCGATCTCAAGCCCGCCAGTCTCGACCGTCAATTCCGCCTACCGGCCGCGCAGGGGCTCGTGCATCAGATCCGCGTCGGTCCGCGTGACGGCGGTGGTCTGCGCATCGTGCTCGAGGTGGATCGGCAGGTGGTCGCCCGGCGGCTGCCGCCGTCCGGGGGCGAACGCCGGCTGCTGCTCGAACTGACCGCCGCAGAGCCTGTGCGCATGGCGCCTGCGCCGCTCGCCAGCAGCGCCGCGGTGCCAGCCGCTATCGCGGCGGCGGCCCCGGTCACCGCCCCGGCTCCGCCCTCCCGGCAGTTGCCGGCGGCACGTGATCTTGTGATTGCGGTCGACGCCGGTCACGGCGGCGAGGATCCCGGCGCCACCGGGCGTGACGGTACGCACGAAAAAAGCGTGACCCTGGCGGTGGCGCGGGTGCTGGCGGCGCGCATCAACGCCGAGCGCGGCATGCGTGCGGTGCTGACCCGTGACGGCGATTATTTCGTGCCGCTGCGCGAGCGCATCCATCGGGCGCGTGTGGCGCAGGCGGACCTGTTCGTATCGGTGCATGCCGACGCGGTCCGCGATCCGAGCGTGGCCGGCTCGTCGGTCTACGTGCTGTCGGCGCGCGGTGCCACCAGCGAGGCGGCCAAGTGGCTCGCGGATCGGGAAAACGCGGCCGATCTGGTCGGTGGTGTGTCGCTCGACAACAAGGACAACGTGCTCGCCTCGGTGCTGCTGGACCTGTCGCAGTCCGCGGCGATGAGTTCGAGCATGGTCGCCGCCGAAAAGGTGCTGATCGAGCTCAACCAGGTGGGTGAGGTGCGCAAGGCGCGCGTCCAGCAGGCCGGCTTTGTCGTGCTCAAGTCGCCCGACATCCCGTCGCTGCTGATCGAGACCGCCTACATCACCAATCCTGATGAGGAGCGCCGCCTGCGCGACGAGAAGTACCAGTCGCGCCTGGCCGACGCGATCCTGGCGGGCGTGCTGAGCTATTTCCACGAGAACCCGCCGCCAGGCACGCGCCTCGCGGCGCTAGTCGCGCAGCAGCGGTAGCCGCCACCGGCCGGGCCGCAGCGGCGGGCGGCTGTTAGACTCGCGCGCGCCTCCTTATCGTCACCGGCGCGCCCCCCTATGCCGATCCGACTGCTGCCCTCCCACCTCGTCAACCAGATCGCTGCGGGCGAGGTCATCGAGCGCCCGGCGTCGCTGGCCAAGGAGCTGGTCGAGAATGCGCTTGACGCGGGGGCGCGGCGCATCGAGGTCGCGGCGGAGCAGGGCGGCATCGCGCTGGTGGCGGTGCGCGACGACGGTGGCGGCATTCCCCCGGACGAGCTGTCGCTCGCGCTGGAGCGCCATGCGACCAGCAAGATTGCGAGCCTTGAGGATCTGGAGCACGTCGCGAGCCTGGGCTTTCGTGGCGAGGCGTTGCCCAGCATCGCGTCAGTGGCACGGTTGCGCCTCGCCTCGCGCGACGGCGCGGCTTCGCACGCGACGCAGATTGACGTCGACGGCGGTCAGATCGGCCCGCCGCAGCCCGCGCCGCACCCGCCGGGCACCTCGGTGGAGGTCCGTGACCTGTTCTTCAACGTGCCGGCGCGACGCAAGTTCCTGCGCAGCCCGGCGACCGAGTTTCAGCACCTAGAGCGCACGCTGGTGCGGCTCGCGCTGAGCCGTCCGGGCGTGTCGTTCCTGCTGAGCCACAACGGCCGCAAGTCGTTCGCGGTGGAGGCGGCGAGCGCGCGCGAGGGCGAGGAGCGCAGGCTCGCAGGGTTGCTGGGCAACGAGTTCGTGGCGTCCTCGCTGTATGTAGAGCACGCGGCGCTTGGGTTGTCGCTGCGCGGTTGGGTGGGGCTGCCGACCTACACGCGGGCACAGCCGGACGAGCAGTACCTGATCGTCAATGGCCGGGCGGTGCGCGATCGCTTTCTCGGCAACGCGGTGCGCCAAGGCTATCGCGACGTGCTGTTTCACGGCCGCCATCCGGCCTATGTGCTGTATCTCGACCTCGATCCGGCGCGCGTCGATGCCAACGCGCATCCGCAGAAGCTGGAGGTGCGGTTCCGGGATTCGCGCACGGTGCACGACTTCGTCCGCCGTACCATCGAGACGGTGCTCGCCGGCACGCGGCCGGCCGCCGATGCGCAGGGCCCGATCGCCGCCCAGGCACTCGCCGGTGGGTCGTCGGCGCCGCTGTCGTCGCGGCCGGCACAGATGGGCCTCGCTGTGGCCGAGCACATCGGCGGCAGCCTCGACTGGACGCGGCTGGCGCGTGAGTCTGGCGCCGCGCCGTTGGCGGCGTTCGCGCCTGCTGCGGCCGAACCGCCCGTGGCCGGTGCCGTGCCGCCGCTGGGCTACGCGGTCGGGCAGCTGCACGGCATCTATATCGTCAGCGAGACCGCCGAAGGGCTGGCGCTGGTCGACATGCACGCGGCCCATGAGCGAGTGCTGTACGAACAGTTGAAGACCGCCCTGGCAAGCGGCGGGCCGCCCCGTCAGGTGCTGCTCGTGCCACAGGTGCTGGAGCTTGCCGAGAGCGAGGCGGAGGTTGCCGCCGAGCAGGCGCCGCTGCTGGCGGAGCTTGGCATCGTCGTTGATCGGATCGGGCCGCGGCAGCTGGCGCTGCGCGAGGTGCCGGTCGCGTTCGGCAGCCGCGATCTTGCGGGACTGGTGCGCGATGCGCTGCGGGAGCTCGCCGATGAGGGCGCAACGCTTGCGGTCGCCGATCACCGTGAGCGAGCGCTCGCGACGATGGCCTGCCATGCGGCAGTGCGCGCGCACCGTCGCCTGACGCTGGCGGAAATGAACGCGCTGCTGCGCGAGATGGAGCGCACCGACCGCGCCGACCAGTGCAATCACGGACGCCCGACCTGGGTGCGGCTGACGCTCGCTGATCTTGACCGCCTGTTCCTGCGCGGCCGCTGATGGCCCAGCCCGCAATCCTGCTGATGGGGCCGACCGGGGCTGGCAAGACCGATGCGGCTCTCGCGCTGGTCGAGCGGCTGCCGCTGGAGATCGTCAGCGTCGACTCGGCGATGGTCTATCGCGGCCTCGACATCGGCACGGCCAAGCCAGACGCCGCGCTGCGGGCGCGCATTCCGCACCATCTGATCGACATCTGCGAGCCGACGGCGCGTTATTCGGCGGGTGAGTTCCTGCGCGACGCGGAAGCTGCCATGGCCCAGATCCGCAGCCGCGGCCGCGTGCCGCTGCTGGTCGGCGGCACGATGCTCTACTTCCGCGCGCTGCAGGCGGGACTGGCGACGTTGCCGTCGGCCAGCCCCGAACTGCGCGCCGGCTTCGATGCGCGGGCGCGCCTCGAGGGCTGGCCGGCGCTGCATGCTGAGCTTGCCCAGCTCGACCCGCTTGCCGCCGCGCGCATTCAGCCGCGGGATGGGCAGCGTATCCAGCGGGCGCTGGAGGTCTACGCGCTGACCGGGACGCCGCTGAGCACGCTGCAGCAGCAGGACCTGCGCGGTGCGGTCGGCGCGGAGTACCTGAAGCTCGTGCTCGGCCCGCCCGAGCGGGGGCTGCTGGAGCCTGCGCTGGAGCGGCGCCTGGAGGCGATGCTGGCGGCGGGCCTACTGGCGGAGGTGGAGGGCCTTTTCCGGCGCGGCGACCTGGATGCGGAACTTCCGGCGATGCGCTCGGTCGGTTATAGGCAGTTATGGGAGTACGTTGCCGGTCGGTGTGATCTGGCCACTGCGCGCGCGGCGGCGCTGCAGGCCACCCGCCAGCTCGCCAAGCGCCAGTACACCTGGTTGCGCGGCGAGCCTGGGGCTCGCTGGCTGGGCGCTGCAGAGGGCCAAGCCGATGCGCTGCTCGCCGTTATCCAGCCTTGGCTGGAGGCGAATACCGGGTTGTCATGAGCGCTGTGCTAGTATTTTTACTTTATGTCCCCATGTAACTGAGCTGGTGCTCAGTTGCATGTTGTCGCCGGCCACGGAGGGCTTCGGTGACGACGGTGCTTTTCTAATAAAAAACAAGGAGATAAGACGATGGCCAAAGGCCAGTCCCTGCAGGATCCCTTCCTGAATGCGCTGCGCAAAGAGCGGGTGCCAGTTTCCATTTATCTGGTGAACGGCATCAAGCTGCAAGGCCACATTGATTCGTTTGACCAGTTCGTCGTGCTGCTTCGCAACAGCGTCAGCCAGATGGTCTACAAGCATGCGATCTCGACGGTCGTGCCGGCGCGCAACGTGCGCCTGTCGACCAGCGATAGCGGCGAGATCACCGAGGAACCGGTCGTCGAATGATCGCAAGCGGTCGGCGGCTAAAGTCCCGCCGTGTTTGACCGGCCCAGAAGTGGCGAACGGGCATTGCTGGTCCGCATTGGCAGTGGCGGCCAGCCGGCCGCGGCCGAGCTGGAGGAGTTGTCGGCGCTGGCCTCGTCAGCGGGCGCGGTGCCCGTTGGCGTGGTCACCGGCTCGCGCCAGCATCCCGACCCGCGCTTTTACGTTGGCAGCGGCAAGGCCGAGGAGCTCAAGGCGCGTGCTGAGGAGCTGTCAGCCGACGTGATCTTGGTCGATCACGCGCTCTCGCCCAGCCAGGAGCGCAATCTGGAGAAACTGATCGGGCGGCGCGTCCTGGACCGCAATGGCCTGATCCTCGATATCTTCGCGCAGCGTGCCCGCAGCCACGAGGGCAAGCTGCAGGTCGAGCTTGCGCAGCTCAAACACCTGCAGACCCGGCTGGTGCGCGGCTGGACCCACCTTGAGCGCCAGGCCGGCGGCATCGGCATGCGCGGCCCGGGCGAGACCCAGCTCGAGTCCGACCGGCGCCTGATCGCGAACCGCGTCCGCACGCTCAATCGCCGCCTGGAGAAGCTCGCCCTGCAGCGCGATACCGGCCGCCATACCCGCAAGGAAATCCCGATCCCGGGTGCGGCGATCGTCGGCTACACCAACGCCGGCAAGTCGACGCTGTTCAACGTGCTGACGGGCGCGTCGAGCTATGCCGCCGACCAGCTGTTTGCGACGCTGGATCCGACCGTGCGGCGGCTCAAGCTCGCCCATTGCCCCGAAATCGTGCTCGCCGACACCGTCGGCTTCGTGCGCGACCTGCCGCACGAGCTGGTCGCGGCGTTCCGCTCGACCTTGCTTGAGGCGCGCGAGGCGCAACTGCACCTGCATGTCATCGATGCCGCCGATCCCGAGCGCGGCGAGCGCATTGCCACGGTCAACGAGGTGTTGGCCAGCATTGGCGCCGGCGACGTGCCGCAGCTGGAGGTCTACAACAAGGTCGACCTGCTCGGCGAGGCCCCCCGGCTGGAGCGCAACGCCGACGGCGTGGTCAGTCGCGTCTGGCTGTCGGCGGCCACCGGGCAGGGACTGGAGCTGCTGCAGGCGGCGCTCGTTGAGCGCTTTGGCAGCCGCCTGCTCCGCGTTGAGCTGCACTTGAGTCCGCGCCACGGCCGGGCCCGGGCGGAGCTGTACCGCCTCGCTGCGATACTCGCCGAGACCCCCGCCGACGATGGTGGTTGGCAGCTGTCGATTGAGCTTGCCGAGCGGGATTTGGATGACCTGTGCCGGCGTGAGGGCCTCGATCGCCCCTCCGCCGGGGATAGCGCGCCTTGTATCGCTGGGGGCGCCTTCCTACAATCAGCGCCCGTCGCGGCCTCCTCGCTCTGAGCCCCGCACTCTGCTCTCCCTACGGAACGACTTCATGTCCTGGAACGAATCGGGCGGCAATAAGAACCCGGGTCCGCGCAACCCCTGGGACCGCAAACCTGACGGTGGGCCGCCCGACCTCGACGAGATCGTGCGCAACCTGCGCCGCCGACTCGGCGCGCTGTTTGGCGGTCGCCCCGCCGGCGTGGGTGGTGGCGGCGGCGGCGACGGCAGCAGCAGCGCAGGCGGCGGCAGTCATGCCGGTGCCTCGGCGGGCGTCATCGCCGCGCTGGTCATCGCGGTCTGGTTTGGCAGCGGCTTCTACCTCGTCGGTCCCGCCGAGAAGGCGGTCGTCACGCGCTTTGGTCGCTTCGACCGGATCACCGGCGAGGGCCCGAACGTGCGCCTGCCGTGGCCGATCGAATCCAAGCAGCTGGTCAACACGCAGGAAGTGCTCAGTTTCACCGACCGCACGCGGATGCTGACGGTCGACCAGGCGCTGGTGGTCATCAATATCGCCGTGCAGTACCGCCGCTCCGATCCGCAGGCGTTCACCTTCAACATCGTCGACCCGCAGCTGACGCTCGGCGAGGTGTCGGAGAGCGCGATTCGCGAGATCGTCGGCCAGAACAAGCTCGACTTCGTGCTCGAGCAGGGCCGCCAGCAGATTGCGGTGCACACGCGGCAGTTGATCCAGAAGACGCTCGACAGCTACAAAACCGGTCTTGAGGTCATCGGCGTGAACCTGCAGGACGTCAGTGTCCCCGAGCAGGTCGCGCCCTCGCAGAAGGACGCCATCAAGGCGCGCGAGGACAAGGATCGCTTGCGCGTCGATGCGGAGACCTACTCCAGCGACATCCTGCCGCGCGCGCGCGGCACGGCCGAGCGCCAGCTGCTGGACGCCGAGGCGTACCGTCAACGCATCGTCGCCGACGCGGAAGGCGAGGGCTCGCGCTTCGCCCAGCTTGCGGTTGCGTATGAGAAGGCACCTGCCGTCACGCGCCAGCGGCTCTATCTGGAGACGATGGAGACCGTGCTTGGCAACACCGGCAAGGTCTTCGTCGACACCAAGGGCAATGGCAACATGCTGTACCTGCCGCTGGACAAGCTGCTCGACCGCCGGGGCGGCGATGCGAGCAAGCAGCCGACGACGTTGCCGGAGGTCACGGTGACGCCGAACCAGGCGCAGAAGGAATCGGTGGATGCGGCGGCTGACGCCCGTACCCGTGCCCGGGGGAACCGCTGATGGCTTCGCGCAAGATCGTCTGGGCCATTGTTGCGTTCGTCGCGCTGCTGACGGCAGCGCAGAGCGTGTTCATGGTTCGTGAGACCGAATACGCCATCAACCTGCAGCTGGGCGAGCTGGTGCGCTACGACTACGCTCCGGGGCTGCATTTCCGGCTGCCGCTGGTGCAGACGGTGGAGAAGTTCGAGAAGCGCCTGATGACGCGCAACTACCCCGCCGAGCAGTTCCTGACCAGTGAGGGCAAGATCCTCAACGTCGACTTCTACGTGAAGTGGCGTATCGCCGACGTTGCGCAGTACTACCGGGCCACCGGTGGCAACGAGGGCGTTGCGGCGGATCGCCTCGCCGAGATCGTCAAGGATGGCCTGAAAGGCACGATCGCGCGCAACACCATCCAGCAGGTGGTGGCGGCCGAGCGCACCGAGCTGATTGGCGATGTGCAGACGTTCGCCGGCAACAGCGTCAAGCAGCTGGGCGTCGCGCTGGTGGACGTACGCGTCAAGCGCATTGACCTGCCCGATGACGTCAGCGACTCGGTGTTCAAGCGCATGGAATCGGACTTCGCCCGTCAGGCGGCGCAGCTGCGCGCCGAGGGTGAGGAGCAGGCGATCAAGATCCGTGCCGAATCTGATCGTCAGCGCACCGAGATTCTGTCGCAGGCCGCCCGCGACGCGGAGAAGGTCCGCGGCGAGGGCGATGCGCGCGCGGCCGGCATCTATGCGGCGGCGGCGGGCCACAATGGCGAGTTCTACGCGTTCTACCGCAGTCTGCAGGCCTATCGTAAGACGCTCGGCAAGGACGGCGACATGATGGTCGTGTCGCCTGATAGCCAGTTCTTCAAGTACCTGCGCGACCCGTCCGCGAAGTGATAGCCGGGCGCAACTGGCACGGCGGGGCGGCGCGATGAACATCGAGTGGCAGGACCTCGGTGGGGCGCTCGCGCTCTACCTCGTGCTTGAGGGGATCCTGCCTTTTCTGAGTCCGACGCTCGCGCAGCGGGCCTTTCGCCGCATGGCGGAGTCGGGCGAGACGCAGTTGCGGATCGTGGGGCTCGGCAGCATGCTGGCGGGCCTCGTGCTGCTGTACGGCATCCGCGGCTAACGGCATTACATTTCGCATACCGGGATGGAAGATGGGTAAGAACGTCATCGTGATCGGCACTCAATGGGGTGACGAGGGCAAGGGCAAGATTGTTGACCTGCTGACCGAGCGGGTCGCGGCGGTCGCCCGCTTTCAGGGCGGCCACAACGCCGGACACACGCTGGTCATCGACGGCGTCAAGACCGTCCTGTCGCTGATTCCCTCGGGCATCCTGCGCGACAATTCGCAGTGCCTGATCGGCAACGGCGTGGTGCTTTCGCTGCCGGCGCTCCTCAAGGAGGCCGACATGCTGGTGGAGCGCGGCGTGCCGGTTTACCAGCGACTCAAGATCAGCCCGGCCTGTCCGCTGATCCTGCCCTCGCACGTCGCCCTTGACCGTGCCCGCGAGCGCGCGCGCGGTGTCGATGCGATTGGTACGACCGGTCGCGGCATCGGCCCGGCCTATGAGGACAAGGTGTCGCGGCGCGCACTGCGTGTGGCGGATCTGTTTCAGCGCGAGCGGCTGGCGGCGAAGCTGGGCGAGGTGCTGGACCTGCACAACTTCATGCTGCGCAACTACTACAACACCGACACGATCGACTTTCAGCAGGTGCTGGACGAGACGCTGGCGCAGGGCGAGCGCGTCAAGCCCCTGGTTGACGACATCAGCCTGCTGCTGCGCAACCTGCAGGCGGCGGGTAAGAGCGTGCTATTTGAGGGCGCGCAGGGTGCGCTACTGGACGTGGACCTCGGCACGTATCCGTTCGTCACCTCCTCGAACACGACTGCCGGCAATGCCGGCACCGGCACCGGTATTGGTCCGCTGGCATTCGACTACGTGCTCGGAATCACCAAGGCCTATACGACGCGGGTCGGCTCAGGCCCGTTCCCCACCGAACTGTTCGACGAGTACGGCGAGCACCTGTCGCGGGTCGGTCACGAGTTCGGCGCTGTCACGGGCCGGGCCCGGCGTACGGGCTGGTTCGATGCGGTCTCGCTACGCCGCTCGGTGCTGCACAACAGCGTCAGCGGGCTGTGCGTGACCAAGCTGGACGTGCTCGATGGACTCGATGTGATCCGGATGTGCGTCGGTTACCGTATCGCGGGCGGCGAAGTCAGCCTCGAGCCGCCGCTGCTGGCCGACCACTACGGCGACTGCGAGCCGGTCTACGAGGACATGCCGGGCTGGAAGGACTCGACGGTAGGGGTGACCGATTACCACCGCCTGCCGCTCGCCGCACGCAGCTACCTGGAGCGGATGCAGGCGCTCGTTGGGGTGCCGCTGGATATCGTCAGCACGGGCGCTGATCGCGAGCACACGATCATCCTTCGGCATCCGTTCGACTGATCGACGGGATGCGCGGTCCGGCAGACCCGGCGGGGGCGCCGGGCTGACCGATCAGCCGCCGTTGCTGCAGTCGGCCTTGCCGCAGGAATTGCCGCGCCGCATCTGGTCGCGAACCATCTCTGCCTGACGGATGGCCTCTTCGAGGCTGTCGACGGAGACGCAAGTCTCCTTTTCCAGTCTGGAGCCGATCGGTGCGTCGTTCTTGCAGAAGATCGTCGTCCCGCTGCGCTGGCGCGCGCGATAGCCGTACTGCAGCGACTTCGAGTACAGGTCTGCGGAGATGCCTCCCGGCGGCGGCGGCCTGGTGCCAGGTGCGGCGGACGCGGCCTTGGCGGCCGCTACAGGCGCTGGGGCGGGGGTCGCGGTCGGAGTCTGGGGGGTTACCGCGCAACCGGCGAGCGTGGCGGCGAGAAGCAGGGTTGCGGTGCGCATGGGGCCTATCCTGAGGGAATGCGGGAGAATCCGTCTGCACGAAGCAGTCAGAATACCGCACAATAGACCGGATCGGCCGGGGCTTGCGCCGCCGGCCCCCCCG
>SESE01001121.1_pt1 | contig 11011 bp, 6 predicted proteins | sample 3171371 | NCBI WGS metagenome assembly SESE01 (sample SAMN06051881, study PRJNA518727) | freshwater metagenome | biome: subpolar coniferous forest; feature: holomictic lake; material: water; isolation source: holomictic Lake 442, 13 m depth | place: Canada: near Kenora, Ontario | collected...
CGTCGTCCGTAATCGTCAACCGACTGTCTCTTTCCCGCCCGGTCGACGACTACGGCGACGACTACGGTCGACGGCCAGGCCGAAGAGACGAAGAAGAAAGATTAAGAGGAAAGACTAAGTAAGGCTGGCGCACCATACTTTGTCTTTCTTCTTCATCTTTCTACCTCGTCTTTCGCACTCTTCCATTCTTCCAGCCTTCCATTCTTCCACTCTTTCTCACTCCACCTGCACGCGGTAGCCAGCCGAAAAGAATCCGGCGCGGAGCGCGAGTCTCACGAACCGCTTGACTCCGTGCCGGTTCGACGATCTGACTCTGCAGCCACTCGCTTAATTCCGCGGTTTGGTTGTCAAAATGTTCAGCCAGTGCGCTATCCAAACGGCACGCGTTGGCAAAGATCTGCGCGGCTTACGGCGTCACTACAAACGGCCTTGAGCCGGCAAAAAGCCGTTTGTAGTGTGCCCGTAAGGGCATTCTCGTCCGCCAAGCATCGGATTCCAGTATAAGACGCAAACAATTGCCAAACAGAATGGCAATCTGGTCGTTTTTTGAGTTCTCGCAACCCGCTATCCGCGGGTTGCACAACTAGGAACCTGTCGGCAGAAGGCACCGGAACGATCCATGGCCTAATCCCGACAGGTTCCTAGCCTGGAAACGCCGCGTTGATCATGCGTACGCCGAGCAGGCCAAGGTAACTTGAGCAGATCGCGGCGGGTGCGGACAGCGCGAGCATGAGCGGCAGCGATGGGTGTAGCAGCGCCGCAGCCAGCAGGGCGCAGGATAGCACGAACAGCAGCGCTCCCCACACCAGCTTGGTCTGGAGCAGCGGGGTGGTAAGGCGACGGAAGCGGATCTTGCCGTCGAGCATGCCGGCAAGGAACGTCAGCAGCACCACAAACGGCAGTGCGACGCTCAGCACACCGATGGCCCCCGTGACCGGATTCGGTTGTGCAGGCAAAAAGGCCCAGGCAATCAAGCAGAGCGCCGGGAGTGTCAGCGAGAAGGCCTGTGTAAAGTGAACCAGAATCGGATGCAGGTCAAGCTGGAGCACCCGGTTTCGGGGTGGTGAGATGCGCTCCGTGTAGGGCACAAACATTTTGGATGGAACACCGCAGGCGGGACACTTGTCCTTCAAGGTCCGTTGCTCCATCACATAACCGCATGCCTTGCAGATAATCCGTTCTTGCATGATGATTTCTCCTCTAGCAGCCTGTCGGACTTAGCCTTCTGGGGGTACAAACCTTCTGCCGACAGGCTGCTAGTTCTAGGAAACCCGCCGCCATGAGCAAAATCTACGCGCAAGTGGCAGCCAAAGACCCGGCAAAACAGCCAAATTTCTTGTTTTGGTGCCATTCGCCAACCGTTTGCGGCGGGTTTCCCTTACTAGGAGACTGTCGGCAGGAGGCTCCAGACTGATCCGAGGCCTAAGTCCGACAATCTCCTAGGCTCGCAGCGCCTGCAGGGTTTCGCCGAAGGCGGGGAACGATTCGTGCATGATCTCGGCGCCTTCGACAATCACAGGCGCGCGGGCGACCAGGCCGGCCACGGCGCAGGACATGGCGATGCGATGGTCGCCGTGAGGGGTGACAGTTCCACCTGCCACAGGTCCGCCGGTGATGCGGAACCCGTCCGGGAGCGGTTCGATAGCCACGCCGATAGCTTGCAGTTCATGGGCCAGGGCCGAGATGCGGTCGCTCTCCTTGTGGCGCAACTCCTCGGCTTCGCGCACTTCGGTGACGCCGTCCGCGCAGGCGGCAGCCACGGCAAAGACCGGGAATTCGTCGATCATGCGCACGACCAGATCACCTGCCACGCGTGTGGCGCGCAGCTGGCTGTGGCGCACGAGGAGGTCGCCCACAGGTTCGCCTGACCATTCGCGCAGGTTGGTGGCGCGGATGTCCGCGCCCATGGCGCGCAGGGCATCGAGCAGGCCGGTGCGGGTTGGATTCAGGCCGACGTCGCGCAGCAGGATCTCCGAACCGGGCGTGATGGTGGCAGCCACGATCAGGAAAGCGGCGGCGGAGATGTCGCCGGCGAGTTGCATGTGCAGGGGTTGCAGCGGTTCAGTGGGCGGGTGGAGGGTTACGGTGTGGGGCGCGGGTGTTTCCACGCGCACGCCCATGGCGCGCAGCATGCGTTCCGTGTGGTCACGGGAGGGGCCGGGTTCGCGGAGGGTCACGGGTTTGTCTGCGCCGAGGGCGGCCAGGAGCAGGCAGGACTTGACCTGTGCGCTCGCCACGGGGAGGGTGTAGTCCATGGTGTGGATCGGCTGGTCCGGGAGGCGTCCGTGCAGGTGCAGGGGCGCACAGTCGTTGGCGGCAGGTGTGATTTCAACGCCCATGCGGCGCAACGGCTCGACGATGCGGTTCATGGGGCGGCGGCGCAGGCCGGCGGAGCCGTCGAGCGTGGCGTCGATGCCCGTGGCAGCCACGGCACCTGCGAGCAGGCGGATCGTGGTGGCGGAGTTGCGGCAGTCGAGCGGAACGACTGGCGCACGCAGTCCATTGAGGCCGGTGCCGCAGACGGTCAGCCGCTGCTCCTTCACCTGCCACGCCACGCCCAGGCCGGTCAGCACGTCCAGCATGGCGCGCGTGACGCCGGAGACCAGGAAGCGATCCACGACGCTTTCGCCCTCGGCCAGCGCGGCAAAAAGCGCGGCGCGGTGCGAGAGCGATTTGTCGCCGGGCACAATGACTTCACCGCGGAGCGGGTTTTCGGATTGGACGATCAGTTTCATGGTTTGAGGTGGGCACTTCTTGCATGTGGATGTCGTTTGTCATGCGAAGAGTTTCAATCCCGCAAAATAGGAGCGATAGTAACCACGGTCACGTGTCAGCAACCGGTCCGCCTGGTACAGCGCATGCGAACCAATGAGGAAGTCCGCTACGAGACGAGTACGCCTTCCGCCTGCCTTTCGATAAGCCTGCCAGGCGCTGCCGGCATGCGCAGCCGATTTTTCGGTCAATGGTGAGAACCGCACTCCCAAGGTGGTTATGGCAGACGCGAAAGACCGCTCGTCCGGGAAGACGGCTCGCGTTTCGGCCCAGACGATGTCACACGCGATCAACGTGCCGGTTCGCAGGCACTCGCGCAACGCCTCTGCGGAGGAGTGTCCGAACGCCGGGTCGTTGCCAAAGACATCGATCAACACACTGGTATCCACCGCGGTGATCATGCCTCGCCTCGCATGTCACGGATGATGGCATCTGTTTTCCGGCTCAGTCGCACGCAGCCGAGGACCCGACTAACGGCATCTCCGGGAACGACTTTCGTGACCAGCAGGTGTCCTTGGTCTTCCTCGAACGCCAAGACGGTACGAGGGGTGATTCCCAGTTGTTCGCGCAGTTTTTTCGGGATGGTTACCTGTCCACGCTCGGCTACAATGGCAGTCATGACAACTCCTGAAAACACGAAGTATGTATGCCGTGTTTGTATTACATACTACGGCAGCCGGCGGATTTCGTCAATGGTGCTGTCCGGGCGCCCAGCAATTCGCATAATAACGCCTTACGGCGTCACTACAAACGGCCTACAACCTGCAATAACCGTTCGTAGTGTGCCCGTAAGGGGCAATCTCGATGATTACCTGCTGTCTCACACTTTCGGAAGTGTGAGACTTGAGAAAACACGCTCACGGACTTGCGGCCGGCTGGGTTTCTTTCTTTGCCAGGCGCTGCAGGAGTTCCAGTGTTTGTATGCGAATTAGGAACGGGTCGATGGCGTTGCCCAGAGCGATCGGGTAGCGCGGATCCGTGACCTCGGGCGGCAGGCGGTCCTGCATCAGCAAGGAAACCACCCGCACGGCGGTCTGGAGACTGAGTTGTCCGTCCGGCGGTTTTTCAGCGGTCGAAACCGGCAGGAAGATCACCGCCGGTTGCCGGTCCTTCCGCATAATGCCGCGCAGTTTCGGCGGATTCGGCTCCGCAAAACCTTTCAGGAAGCCTTGGTCTACGGGAAGATCCGCACCGGATCCGCCGTCCACGAATGGCAAGAGGACGCCTTCCATGGCTGGCGCTTGCTGGGTTGCAACCACCAGAACGCCCTGTGTGGCGGTCTGCAGGTAATTCTGGGCAAGGGCCTTGCCTTGCGGCGTCCGCAACGTATCGTCGACGGCATACAGTAGCGGAAGATTCTGTGCGCTCGCCGGCGAATCGGCATGCACCCACAGGCAGTCGAGCGCCAGGTTCTTCTGTTTGCCCAGCGCATCGGCGGCATCCAGTACCATGCGACGGGCAGAGGCGTTGGTGCTGACGTCGGCGACATATCCGGCAACCGGCGGCCGAATGCCGTCGAGCAAAAACAGCATGGCTTGGCAGGTGGCGATGATTTCGCCATTCGCCCATTCATAATTTTGCCAATTCCATCGTCGCTGCGCTTCGAGGAAATCGTACGGTTTCCGCTGCTCCACAGGCTGGTTGGCCTGCTGTCTCTCGAAGTAGGCCTTGAGCTCCGGCTCCCGCCTGGCGAGCAGGCAAGGCGGATACACGAGGACGTTTCCGCCGCCCCACGTCCCACTCTTGTTCTGCAGCTCCAGCAGCCGCCAGGCAAAACGCTGCCAGAGATCGCGGCGGTCCTGCACGGCGCTGCCATCGACGCGATGAATTCCACGTAGAGCGTAAATATAGCTGTAGGGTTCCAGAATGCCGCCCATCCGGGTTCCTATTGGAGGCGTCATGCCATTCAGAAAGTCTTCCGCCGCTTTCCGCTGCACCTGCTGTCCATTCTGAAGGTTTCCGAAATACGGCTCCAAAAACTTGCTGAGGCCTGCTGACATTCCGGCGTTTGCCAGCCCTGCATAGCCCTGCGCGGCGGTGTAAAGGGTTTGAGTGGACACCCATTGCCGGAGATTATTCGTGTCGAATCCGCCGAGCCCCGGCAGTTGATCGAACGCCCTGACCGGTTGCTGGACAATCCCTTCATCCCAGGTGCCGTCGGGTTTCTGCCGGGCGGCGATGGCGGCGGCTGCCCGTGCCAGGATCGTTTCGGTCTTCTCCGGCGGCAGGAGATGCCGCCGCTTTGGCTTGGGGCCGCCAGCGGGACGCCGCAGGAAAGATGGCTTATTGATCTCCGGCCGCAGGGTTGCCTCGGGCAGGAATCCGTTCTCCATGATCAGACGGATGGCGAACAAGGCCACGGCTGTGCATTCCATGTCGGCAAATGTTTCCTTGTAAATGCAGAACGGCAGGCCCTGATAATCCACGGGGGGGGCACCTGTCTGCGGCAGACCGGGATTTCTGAGATCATTCCAGAACGTATCGAACCGCAGCCCTTGTTGGGTGAACGGGAGGTATTCGTCGGCAAAATCGGCTAGCACGGCCTGGCTGAAGGCCAGATCCTGCGCCAGATTGGCGTTCGTCGTACTGCCGTATCCTGCAAGCTCCTTCTTCTTCGCCACGTCGGCTGACAGCGTTTGCTCATAGGTTATCATGGCAGCCAGCAGGTTGCCATTGACGCACACCGGCCCCCACATGCCGCACGCCGGCCCCTCATCGGCGATCTGGCCATCCAAGAGCTTGCTGATCAACTGGCGCCGGATGTCGTTGTACCCTTCGTCGTGTACCTGCGCGAAGGCGGCGGCCAGCCAGGCGACGTCCAAAGTGGTATCGGGAATGCCGTAGTTGCTGACGAACATGCTGAGCCGCTGGATCAGCGAGGCCAGGGCCGGGTCGCTCTCTGCCACGCCGCACTTCCGCAACGTCGCCAGTGCCATCGCGTTTTGCATCAGGAACCCGGTGGTCCAGTAGTCCGGATCTTCGACCGTGGCGTAAATCGGATTTATACCGTCCACGCGTATTTGTACGACGGTTCCGGTGGGATCACCCACCAGCCGCATGACCGTCTTCGATCCGACGATGATCGGGACCTTATTCGAGCTGACGATGGTCCGTATTTGGCGCTTGCGAATCACTTTCTTTAGTTGTCGGCGATCGGTGGAGGATGCGCCTGCTTCTGTTTCGAAGGCTTCATAATTCTCGTACGTGTCCGCGTAGACCGGGTGCAGGTAGACCGGTTCCTCAAAGGGCCTGTTCGAAAAATGCAATTCGTTGGTCTTTGCGGCCCCGTAACGCACGAATCGCTGCGAAGTTCTGCGCCAGGGTTCCACTACGAGGTTCTGGTAGTTCTTGGTTGAGCGGGCCAGCAAATTGGATGTAGCGCAGGCCAGCGAGGCTCGCACGGCACGGTTCAGGAGGGCGTCATCGATGCGGGAAACCTCGGGAACGCCCGGCGCGGCGGGCGGTTTTTGCTGCGCCATGGCCGGGGTTGCAAACGCGAACATCGCCAGCACCGTGACGCCCGGAAAGAATCGCGCAAAAGCCCTTGGCGTGTGCGTCCAGAATCCGAAGTGTTTCATGCGAGCCACCTTACTATTCAGCCTTGTCAACCTTCACGACATCACGCAATGGATATGGAGCGTAGTTTTTTCCGCTCCCGAACGCAACCGAAAACACCCGCGTTTCCCTTTTGCAAAGGCGATTTGAGCTACGGATTGTCGCGGAAATTCGCGGATTTCTGGCTTGCTTCTTGTGGCAAACGTAGCCGTCCCCTCGTCATCCGTAGTCGTCGCCGCAGGGGTAGGGACGGCTTTACGCCGTCCATGATCAAACCCTTTGCTGGTATGCGCGGTGTATGAGGAAGAGGAACCGACGCAATAGTTCTTCACGGTTAGAGCCTTTAGCCAACCGTTTACGGCTGGTTTCCGGGAACAAGCAGCCTGGTCGGCAGACGGTTTGTGACGTTAGAGAGCTACGTCCGACAGGCTGCTAGAACGCGTTGCCGTAGGTGCCGTCGTCGCTGTCCGGCGAAAGGCGGAATTGCCAGTGTTCGCGGTTTTGGTCAATGCGGATCACGATGCGGTTGAGTCCCGTGACCAGCGGCAGATTTACCCGTTGTCGGGATGTGACGGCTGGGCGGCTTTCCGCATTCCGGTAGGCCGTCTTTCCGTTTACCCAAACTTGGATGCCGTCGTCGTGTTCGATCAGGAACGGGGAGCTGTCATTTGTCGCTGCGATCACGTAGGTGTAGGCAAAGGCACAGCAGTTGATTTGCTGCCCGAAAACGGCGTTCAGGTCAACTCTTCCCGCAGATCCCAGATGCCGTGGCTGGAAGCGGATCCAGGACGGTTCGAACAGTCGGCTTCCTGTGGTGGCCGGGGCGGTGGGGAGCGGTTTGGCCAACAGCGTTTCGGTCAGCCGCTCCTGCATGCGGGCGATGTCATCGGTGTCTTTGGCGCGGAACGGGCCGATCAGCATCCAGTCCATGGGGTGGGTTACGTAGAGCGTGCGTTCGGCCAGCACATGGGTGTCGGACATGACCTGGATGCGCAAGGGCCGGGTGACCATGGGAAACTCTCCGGCCATGAACTCCAGCGTGCTGTAAAATAACGGCTGGCCGGCAGGCAGGGATTTCTGCCAGATCAGGAGTTGGTCGCCAGTCGCGGCATTGGTGGATAAGGAAATCGCGGCTGTCTCCCGCACCTGCACGCACAAGCCGGCTGGCGCTTCGATCCGCAGGGTGATGCTGGTTTCGATCAAGCGCGTATTGCAGATCCAGAGGTCGGCGCGGGTGGTCTCATGGGGGGTGACCAGGATTTCGTCACGTGCCCAGCGATTGGTTTTGGGCTGGCTCGGATGAGAGGGATGCACATCCAGCCATTCGGCGCGGGAATTGTTGACCGGCGTGGTGAGCAGGATCGCGAACGAAGGTACGGAGGGATCGTCTGCCGCGCAGGGTGGGCTTGCAGGCAGGGGGGCGCCATCCGGCGGGGGGCGCTTGCCTGGCGGCAGCAGCGCAAACTGATCCACGCAAATGCCGTCTTCGCGGTTCCACAGGCGCAAGGTGGCGGGAAGCGGACTTGGCTTCAGGTCGGCCGCCATGACCCAGCACCATTTTTTCATGATGGACCCGGTCACCACGGTCTGGCCGACGCCGTCCGGAATAACGGCGCACACAAAGGAATTACCGCAGACGTTTTCCCAGCGCACGCGCGCCCAGAGCCGTGTAAAACCGGCGGGACGCTGGCTCAGCCACAGGTTGAGCAAGGCTGGTCCGCGATGCAGGACATCATCTTCGGTGGTTCCATCGGGAATGGACACGGCCAGTCCGCCGGAACACGCCGGATCGCGGATCAGGATGGCGGGCGCATCCAGGCGCCAGGCCCACTCAGCCTCGTATACCGGCGTTTCCGCGGCCCCTGCCCATGCGGCCGAGGTCGCCCAGATCAGAGCTGAGAGGCAACCAAGCTTTGGGCTAATCCAACGGCATGCACGTGCGCGGCAGGTGGTCATGGCGACTCCATGGCTTTCTTTTCGCCTTCCGGCTCTGGCGTGGCGGTAAGCTGTTGCCGCAACCGGTTCCAATCGAAGGCCCACGTATAATGCGAATAGAGACCGCTGCCCACGAGGACACCGTCCTGCACGTTAATTATATACGGCGGGATCATCATCCGTCCCAGCATGCGTCCGGTCGGCAGAGCAAGGACCAAGGCAGGACCGCCCTCACGGAGGTGGTCGTCCGCGTTGCCCATTATTTTGTATGGCACCAGAAATACCATGTCTTCGGCGATGTAGATCGAGGCGTTCCAAACTTCGTTGCTCGGCAGCGAGACGCTCAGGATCGGTTGCCCGGAGGGAAACGCAAGGATGCGGACGTAGGCTTGTCCGGCTTCCGGACCTGTCAAAATAAGCCGGTCATCCTGAAAACTGGTTGTCCAGGTGTTGGTTGTTTGCGTCCAGATATTCTTCCCCGTGTGCAGATCCGAGATGGCGATCCTACTTTGCAGGTCCTTCGGTGCTTGGTCAATTTGTGTGACCATTGCCAGATGGCGGACACTCCGCCCCAGTATATGCGTTTGCTCCGACAGGCGGCGGGTCCATTGTTCGCGTCCGGTCGGCACATCAATCCCCTGTAGCATGATTTGACTGGCATGCGTGACCATGCGCTGCCGGGAAAGCGACGTCAGGTAGGTTCCTTGTGCGCGTGTGAGGCGCCAGTGGGGCATTTCATACTTCGGCTCGGAATCATCCATGGCTTGATTCCAGAGCAGCACGCCATTGTCTGCCCGCAAGCCGATCCGCCGGTTGTCCGGCCCGCCTTCGAGGATGATGGCTTCCGGATTGTACGCGCCGGTGAACGGATCTTCAGCCTCGGGGAAGGATGACGCTTCTGCGGCCGCATCCGGCGGGCGTGGCAGCGCCTCGATATCCTTTTGCCACCGCAGACGTCCAGTGCGCAGATCCAGGCAAGTCACGACATGCGGTTCATCGTTCAGAAAAACGGCGTGGTTGCGCTGGCGGGCCAGAACGGGAAAACTGGTTTCGGACTGGTCTGGAATGACGCGGAGTTCACGTCCGCTGCGCCAGTCGCAGATCACAAACTCATCGCGAAATGTCCGGATAAGGGCAACATCATGGTTGGGCCGGGCGGTGGCATATGCGGACTGCGCGCGGCACCACAGCAAGCCGGCGTTCTGACGCAGCTCTGTCAGCATTTCGAGTCTGGCATCCGGCAGAGCCAGATCCATGTTGGCCAGGTAGAGCGCATGCAGCCGGGCGGGGTCTGCGTGGGCCTGGGCGCGCAGGACCGCGGGCAGCAGCGAACCCAGGCCGCGTTTCAGCTCCCGGACTTTTGGCATGGCGGCGCCGGGTGTTTGTTCTTCGCACACGATGGCCTCGCAGGCCACGCGCAGCTCCAGGAGATCATCCACCGTCACAGGGTCAGCCACATTCAAGAGCAGGCCTTGACCGGCGGAGTTGTCGAGCAGGATCCGGTCCTGCCAGAGGCACAGGTCTTGGCTCCGGGCATCACGCGCACGCCATCCACGGCCTTTGGCGGACGCCATTTGGAAAACGATCAGGCCTTTGTTATCCAGACAGACGTGGCCGGCGTCTGTGCGCAGGTACGTGTTTTTTTTGCTGGAAACCACGGCGTCGACTTCCGCCATGCCCGGGATCAGGAGCACGGAACGGATGGCGCCTGTGGCGGCGTCCAATCGCCGGATCCGGTTGCCTGACACAGCCAGGACCGTGTCGTCCTGCAGGGCCAGAACAGGCGCGGTACCCACCGGATCGGCGGGCTGGGTCCAGAGCCGTTTTCCGGAGCGCGCATGGAAAGCGGAAACGCCCTCCGTTGCCGAGGAGACGAGTAACCGGTCGCCGGCAGCCAGCAGGTGGTTGACCGGCGCGTTGGTTGTCCAGAGCAGGCTGCCGGATTCCTCATCCAAGGCCGCCAGCGTCTCACGGTTGCCGGCTGCGATGACATTCGCGCAACTGGCCAGTTCGGTCCAGGTCGTGCGTAACTCGAAATTCTCCCAGGCTACTGCGCCATTGGTCACATTCAGGCCGATGATGGCGCGGGATATGCCGCCGCCGACAAAAGCCAGGGTTCGCTGGCCTACAGTCCAGGTGGTGTAGTCGTCTTCGTGGTCATAGACCCAGTCAACCTTGAGCGTATTTGTGAAGAGGCAAACCAGCAGCCCGGATGGTCTGCCGCCGCTGGTGCTGTAACGGTCGAATGCCGCGACCAGGCGGTTGTTGCAAAGAACGGCGGCATACGGGCGCAGATTTGACCCGAAATCCTGCAAATTTCGCTGTAGACTGCTCGGAAAAGGGACCAGACGTGTGAAACCGTTGGAGGGGGCGTCCGGGTCAAAGCAACCGGCCCAACTGGCACCCACGCAAAAAAACGCAGCGCGGCCGGACGGATTCGGCAGCACCAGGCAGTTCTCGTTGGTGGGGCCAGGCCGCAAACGGCCGGGACCCTGATCGGGAGAGACCTGCCGGAGCAAAGCCAGGGCGCCGGGAAAATCTGCCGCGGTGATGCGCGCCTGGGCCTGGTCGCGCAGACTGACGAGCGCCGCGTCGTCAGCGGCCGCGGCCGGGCTTGTCGTGAGAACCGCCGACAGGGCCAACATTCCTGTCAAAAAAAACCGCAGAATATCGAACAAGGAACGCTGATTGTTGAAGTTTGCCTGCCGCGATCCTTGGGCTGTTCTTTTCTGCGGTCTTCCGTTCGACA
>SESE01001122.1_pt1 | contig 11007 bp, 8 predicted proteins | sample 3171371 | NCBI WGS metagenome assembly SESE01 (sample SAMN06051881, study PRJNA518727) | freshwater metagenome | biome: subpolar coniferous forest; feature: holomictic lake; material: water; isolation source: holomictic Lake 442, 13 m depth | place: Canada: near Kenora, Ontario | collected...
ACGCCCAGCGGCGCCCACCTTGAACCGGCGCTGGCGGCCATTCGCGCCGGCAAGCACGTCATCATCGAAAAACCATTGGAGATCACCCCGGCGCGCGCCGATGAGATCATCCGGGCCGCCGAGGCCGCCGGCGTGCGCCTCGTCCCCATCTTCCAGGCCCGCTTCGGCGCCGGCGCCCAGACCGTGAAGGCCGCGCTCGACGCCGGCCGCTTTGGCCGGCTGGTCCTGGCCAGCGCCTACATCAAGTGGCACCGCACCGCGGCCTACTATTCCGGCTGGAAGGGCACGCTGCACCTCGATGGCGGCGGCGCCCTGATCAACCAGTCGATTCACGGACTCGATCTGCTCCAGTGGTTCGCCGGTCTGCCCGCGGAGGTTTTCGCCTGGACCACGCGCCGCGTCCACACCGGCATCGAGGCGGAGGACACCGCCTGCGCTTCGCTGCGCTTTCCCGGCGGGGCCCTCGGCGCCATCGAAGCCACCACCGCGCTCTGGCCCGGCTGGGCCCGGCGCATCGAGATCTGCGGCGAGCATGGCTCGGTCTGCCTGGAGGACGATCGCATCGCGCGCTGGGACTTCGCCACGGCGGCACCAGGAGATGTCGCCATCCGCACCGCGCGGCCGGACGACGCCCTCGGCTCGGGCGCCGGCTCGCCCACGGCCATTTCCTTTGAGGGCCACCGGCGCCAGATCCAGGACTTGATCGACGCGCTGCGCGACCGCCGCCCCCTCGCCATCGACGGCCGCGAGGGCCGCAAGGCGGTCGCGCTCGTTCACGCCCTGTACATGTCCGCCCAGAGCGGACATCCGGTGAAATTATGATGCCGTGCCCTAGGCCGGTCTGTAGCGGCAGGCTGTCTCTGCCTGCCGGATGGGACACGGGAATCGACAGGCACGGAGGCCTGTCGCTACACGGCTGAATGCGGGTCCGTGAATATCTAACCCACCCATGTCCACCCCGTCCCCCGCCCCCTGGTGGCGCCTGCTCACCCGCGAACACTGGTTCGTTTATGGTATCGCCTTGCTCGCCTGGCTGTTTGACTGCCTGGACCAGCAGATTTTCACCCTAGCGCGCGACGCCGCGATGGAGGCGCTGATTCCGGACAGAAGACTCGCCACCGAATACGGTCCGTACACCACTTCGGTTTTCCTCGTGGGCTGGGCCATCGGGGGCCTCATCTTCGGCGCGCTCGGCGACAAGTATGGCCGGGCCAAAATGCTCACGTGGACCATCCTGCTCTATTCGGTGAGCACCGGCCTGAGTTCGTTCTCGACCGGCTTTGTTGATTTCAGCGTCTATCGTTTCATCACCGGCCTGGGCATCGGCGGCGTGTTCGGCCTGGCGGTGGCCCTGGTGGCCGACACCGTGCCGGACCGCAGCCGCGCGCCCGCGCTCGGCCTGCTCCAGTCGCTCTCCACCTGGGGCAACCTGGGCGCCGGCCTGCTCGGCCTCGGCCTCAGCGCCCTGGCCGTGCGCCACCTGCTGCCCTTCGGCCTGGCCCAGTGGCAGGCCATGTTTTTGGTCGGGGCCCTGCCCGCCTTCCTCTGCGTGTTCGTCATGCGCCGGCTGAAAGAGCCCCAAAAATGGGTCGACGCCAAGGCCGCCGGCGAGAAGCGCGGGGTCCGGTTCGGCTCCTATGCCAGTCTCCTCCGGCATCCCACCTGGTCGAAACACGCCTGGCTCGGGCTCATCGCGTGCAGCGCCGGCATCATCGGTCTCTGGGGCATTGGCAACTTCCATCCCAAGATCGTCGGTGACATCGTGGAGAAATCCTTTGCCGCGCTGAACCTCAGCCCGGTCGAGATCGCCAACAAGAAATCCCATTGGCGCGCGATCGGCCTGCTGCTGCAGAACGTCGGCGGATTCCTCGGCATGCTCACGCTGGCGAAACTCGCCCAGACCTGGGGTCGCCGGCCGGCTTTTGCCCTCGCGCTGTTCCTGTCATTTATCACGACCCTGCTCGTGTTCCGTTTCATGCGCCAGCTCGGCGATCTCTATTGGATGCTGCCCCTGATGGGCTTCGGCCAGCTGTCGGTCTTCGGCGTCTATGCGGTGTACCTGCCCGAGCTTTTCCCGACGAGCCTGCGCAGCACCGGCACCAGCTTCTGCTACAACGTCGGCCGCTTTCTCGCCGCCACCGCGCCTTTCACCATGAGCCGGATCACCCGGGGTCTCGGCGGGGACATCGAGGGCTTCCGCACCGCCGGCATGTGGGTCAGCCTTGTGCTGCTTCTCGGCATCGCCGTGCTGCCCTTTTTGCCCGAGACCAAGGACCAGCCGCTACCGGAGGAATGATGGTGTATTTTATTGCGGAACTCAGAAACCCAGAGAAAGCCCGGATTCGGGTCGGTTTCCCGCTTTCCTGAGTTCCACATTAAATTTGAATCCAGCCCCACCCTAATTCATGAGCGCCAACTTCACCGTTACCCACCTCGACGATATTGCGCCCGTCCCCTGCCCCTGTGGCCTGACCCGCCGGGCCTTCGCGACCCCGGACAACCCCGTCGCCACGCTTCATCTCGTCGACATCCAGACCGACGCCCGCACCCACTACCACAAGAAGCTCACGGAAATCTACCTGGTGCTGGAAGGGGAAGGCCACATGGAGCTCGATGGCGAGCTGCATCCGGTGAAACCCCTAAGCAGCATTCTGATCAAGCCCGGTTGCCGGCACCGTGCCCTTGGGCCATTGCGCATCGTCAATATTCCCATCCCGGCCTTTGATCCCGACGATGAGTGGTTTGACTGACCACCCGTGGGCCACCTGACCTCAGCACCTAAACACCCCCCCATGCCTCGCCTAAGCCGCCTGCTTCTCCTGTTGGTAATTCCCGCCCTGAGCCTGTCGGCGTCCGACTTCAAGCGGCCGCGGATAACGGGCATCTCCCACGCCGCCTTCTACGTCACGGACCTGGCGAAGGCCCGCGCCTTCTATGAGGGCTTCCTCGGTTATGCTTCGCCATATTCACTCCCGCGCAAAGACAGCAGCGAACTGGTCTGGATCAAGATCAACGATCGCCAGACCATCGAACTCTTCCCGGGGGCGGAAGTGACACCCCAGACCGACCGGCTCTATCACATCGCCTTGGAGACGGATGACGCCGAAAGCATGCGCCTCTACCTCGCCGCCCGCGGCGTCAAGGTGCCGGACAAGACCGGCGTCGGGAAAATCGGCAACAAGAACTACTTTATCAAGGACCCCAACGGCAACACGGTCGAGATCGTGGAGTATCGGCCCGACGGCTGGACGCTGCGTGAAAAGGGAAATTTTATGCCCGCCACCCGCATCGCCCCGCGTATCCGCCATGTGGGAGTGATGGTCGGCCAGCTCGAGGCGTCGCTGAAATTCTATGGCGACATTCTTGGCTTCAAGGAAACGTGGCGCGGCAGCGCCGGGGGCAAGCTGCTGAGCTGGGTCAACCTGCAGGTGCCCGACGGGGATGAATACATCGAGTTCATGCTCTACGACCAGCCGCCCACCCGGGAGAACCTGCTAACCAAGCACCACGTCTGCCTCGAGGTGGCGGATGTGGCCGCAGCGGGCGCGATCCTGCAAGGCCGCACCCTGCCCGGGGGTGTCAAGCGGCCCGACGCCATGAAAACCGGGGTCAACGGCAAGCGGCAGATCAATTGCTACGATCCGGACGGCACGCGGATTGAAATCATGGAGCCCGGCACCTTCGACGGCCGGTCCGTGCCGCCGTCCCCCGCCCCGCCCCCGCCGCCCTTGCCGCCCTATCAACCCGCCTCGTAGACCGGGAAAGTTCGCGCCCGGCTCCCGGCCGCGCGCCCCACCGCCCGCAACTTCTTTGTCAACTAATAGTATACTAAGGCCCGGAGCGCGAATTTATTCCCGGGCGGCCCCCGAGCCTTAGTATACTATTAGTTTACAATAGCCGCCGGCCTTGGGGTGGAGACCGGACTAGGCCGCGGTGATGACCTGCGCGCCGTCGGCGCTCTGCAGGTGCAGGATATCGGGCCGGCCGCCGTGCGCCGGCGCATAGGGACCGAGCAGGGCCTGCGCCGCCGCTTCCGCAAAGGTGGCGTTGGTCAGCGCCAGCACGGCCCCGCCAAAACCGCCGCCGGTCAGCCGCGCCCCATAGACCGCCGGGTGCTTTTCCAGCAGATCCACGAGCTGGTCCAGCGCCGGCGTGCTGTTTTCAAACTGAGATTGCGAGCTGCGATGGGACGCCGTGAGCAACCGGCCCACGGCCGACAGGTCACCGCGCTCCAGGGCGGCCACGGTGGCGTGGACCCGCGCGTGCTCCGTGATGATGTGCCGGGCGCGTCGCGCCAGCACCGGGGACAATTTGTACTCCAACAACGCCAGTTGCGCGGGGGTGAGGTCGGTGAGCCGGGGCACGCCCAAAAGGACGGCGGCCTCGAGGCATTCCCGGTGGCGGGTGGCGTACAGGCCGTCGATCAGCGCGTGTTTTTCGCGGGTATTGAAGATCCAGAAGTGCACCCCCGGCGGCAGCGGCACCGTGGAAAAGTGCGGCCCGCGGCAGTCGATCTGCACGAGCCGGCCCGCCCGGCCAAACGCACTGCTCCCCTGGTCGAGAATGCCGCAGGGCACGCCGACGTAATTGTTTTCGGCATGGCGGCCGAGCGCCGCGAGCTGGCCGGGCGGCAGATCGGTTTTCCCGGCGAGGTGCAGCAAGGCCAGGGCCGTCGACAATTCGAGGGCGGCGCTACTGCTCAACCCGGCGCCGGGCGGCAAATCGGAAGCGACCAGCAGATCGAAGCCCGCGGGTTGCGGGAGGCCGAGGTCGCGCAGGCTGCGCCAGACCCCGAGCGGGTAATTGGCCCAGCTCGCCGCGCCAGTGAGCCGGGTGCCGGGATCCGCTGGGAAATCGAGCACCGGGGAACCGCCGACGCTGCCAAGCCGGATCCGGCCTGCGGGACCAGCCGCGGGGGCCGCCGCGACCCAGATATAACGATCAATGGCCGCGCCGAGCACCGCGCCGCCGTTGTAGTCAGTGTGGTTGCCAATGAATTCGATCCGGCCCGGCGCCCGGGCGATCACCACGGGGGCACGGCCATAGATCTGTTGGAACTGCGCCTTTAGGCTGGAAAGGGCCGGAGTGGACATGACTGGGTATAAGCGTTGCCGCAAAAGTCCGGCACATCAAGCCGCACTCGCGTCCGGCGGTGGGTCCGTTTGATGTAGGTCGGGCTTTATGCCCGACAGGCAACCCCCGGATGTCGGAGATAAGTATCCCGGAGCAAACTCTGGGGCATGGGAAAAATCGTACGTCTGTAGCCGGGGTCGCTGACCCGGAGCGGTCTCACCGAGACCGGCTACAACGAGGCCAGAGTCGTTCGAGGGGCTGCGAGTCGCGGCCCGCAGGGACGCGGGCCCTCCAAACGGAACCTATAGTCCTGACTGTCCCGTCCCCGCCCGCGCATGGCGATTGACCCGCGGAGCCAAATTATTTTGGGTGATACCACCATGGGCACGCCTTCCCCGCAGCTGGATGACTTGCGCATCAAGCGCAGCGCCGCCCCGGCTTCGACCGGCCGGTCCGGACTAATTGGCGGCGTGATCGTCGCCCTAGTTCTAGCCGTCGGCCTCGCCTGGTGGCTGCGCCGGCCCCAGCCGATCGCCGTCCGCACCGCCGTAGCCCGCGAAGCTTCCGGCAGCGGCGCCGAGCGCACCGTGCTCAACGCCTCCGGTTACGTCACCGCCCGCCGGGAAGCCACCGTCTCCTCCAAGGTCACCGGCAAGGTGACCGAGGTACTGATCGAGGAAGGCGTCAAGGTGGAGGCCGGGCAGATTCTGGCGCGACTCGACGACACCAATGCGCAGGCGAGCCTCCAGCTGGCCCGCGCCCAGCACGAGGCGACCCGGACCGCGCTCGAGGAAACGCGGATCCGCCTGAAGGAAGCCGAGCAGTCCTGGCAACGCCAGGGCAACCTGATCAAGGGCCAGGTCGCCACCCAGGCGGATTATGACCGCGCGGAAATGGAAGCGATGGCGTTGCGCGCGCGCCTGGCCCAGCAGCAGACCGATGTGGTCGTGGCCGAGCGCACCGTTGCCATCTGGCAGCAGCAGGCGGACGACACCATCATCCGGGCACCCTTTGCCGGGATCGTCACCTCGAAGAACGCGCAGCCGGGCGAGATGATCTCCCCCATGTCCTCCGGCGGCTTCACCCGCACCGGCATCTGCACGATCGTCGACATGGAGTCGCTCGAGATCGAGATCGACGTCAACGAAAGCTACATCAACCGCGTCACCGCCGGCCAGCCGGTCGACGCCACCCTCGACGCCTATGCGGACTGGAAAATTCCGGGCGCCGTGATCGCGATCATCCCCACCGCCGACCGGCAGAAATCCACCGTCCGGGTGCGCGTGGGTTTCAACCGGCTCGACCCGCGCATCTTGCCGCAGATGGCGGTGAAGGTGGCGTTCCAGGAAATCGCCGGCGCCGCCCCGGCGGCGGCCAGCCGCGCGGTCGTCGTCCCGAAAAGCGCCGTGCGCAACCAGGACGGCCGCGATGTCGTGTATGTCATCCAAGGCGGCCGCGCCGAGCGCCGGGCCGTCACCGTGGCCTCGGTCCTGGACCAGGATGCGCGCCTGAGCGCCGGCCTCACCGCCGGCGAACGCGTGGCGCTTGATCCCGCCCCCGGCTTAAACGACGGCACGCCCGTCCAGGAAAGGAACCCATGAGCACCCCTCCGGAAAACAACCGTCCCCTCGTCCGCGTTGATCGGGTGAAAAAAATCTTCCACCGCGGCTCCGAGGACATCCACATCCTCGCGGACCTCAGCCTGGAGGTGCCGGCCGGCGAATTCCTCGCCCTGATGGGGCCCTCTGGCTCCGGCAAAAGCACCCTGCTCAACCTCATCGGCGGGCTTGACCGGCCGACCCAGGGTACAGTCGAGGTGGCCGGGGACCGGATCGACCAGCTGTCCGACCGCCAGCTTGCGGCCTGGCGCGCCCGGCACATCGGGTTTGTCTTCCAGCTCTACAACCTGATGCCGGTCCTGACGGCCGAGCGCAACGTCGAGCTGCCGCTCCTGCTCATGCCCCTGACCAAGGCGGAGCGCCAGAAGCATGTGGCCACCGCCCTGGCCATGGTTGGTCTGTCCCACCGCGCCGGGCATTACCCGCGCACGATGTCGGGCGGCGAACAGCAGCGCGTCGGCATCGCCCGCGGCATTGTCACGGACCCGACCCTCCTGCTCTGCGACGAGCCGACGGGCGACCTCGACCGCAAAGCGGGCGACGAGATCCTGAACCTGCTCCAGGCGCTGAACCGCGAGCACGGCAAGACCATCATCATGGTCACACACGATCCGCATGCCTCGGCGCGCGCGGCCCGGACCCTCCATCTCGACAAGGGGCAGCTGACGAACGGCGCGGCCAAATGAAATTCTTCCACCTCATCTGGGGGAATTTGCTGCGCCGGAAGCTGCGGACGTCGCTGACGCTGCTCTCCATCCTCGTCGCGTTCGTGCTGTTCGGCTTCCTCTGCGCGATCAAGCAGGCGCTGGTGGGCGGCGTCGAGCTGGCCGGGGCGGACCGGCTGATCGTGCGGCACAAGGTTTCCATCATCCAGCTGCTGCCGGAAACCTATCAGGCGCGGATGGAGCGCCTCCCGGGGGTGGCCGCGGCGGCGCACCAGACCTGGTTCGGCGGGATCTATCAGGACCCGAAGAATTTCTTCATGCAGTGCCCGGTGGTCCCGGCGGATTTCATGGCGATGTTTCCCGAGTTTCTACTGGCGCCGGAGCAGATGCAGGCCTGGGCCGCGACCCGCACCGGCGCCATCGTGGGCCGGAACACCGCGGACCGCTTCCATTGGAAAGTTGGCGACAAGGTGCCGATCATGTCGCCCATCTGGATGCGCAAGACCTGGGATTTTGACATTGTCGGCATCTTCGAGGGCGCGAAGAAAGGCACGGACACCACGGCGCTGTTCTTTCGCTATGATTATTTCGACGAGGTGCGCAAGGCCCAGAACTGGGGCACGGGGCAAGTCGGCTGGTACACCATCCGCGTCAAGGATCCGGCGCAGGCGGCGGAGGTCGCCCGGCGCGTGGATGAGGAGTTCGCCAATTCACCGGCCGAGACCAAGACCGAGCCGGAGGGGGCCTTTGCGCAGGGCTTTGCCAACCAGGTCGGCAACATTGCGTTCATCGTCGCGGGGATCCTCGGCGCGGTGTTTTTCACCATCTTGCTCGTGACGGGCAGCACCATGTCCCAGGCCGTGCGCGAGCGCATCGGCGAGCTGGGCGTGCTGAAGGCGATCGGCTTCACCAACCGCCAGATCCTGGGGCTCGTGCTCGCGGAATCCTGCCTCCTGACCCTGCTCGGCGGCGGACTCGGCCTCGCGCTGGCCTGGGTGATGACCTCCCGGGGCGACCCGACGGGCGGGATGCTGCCCATGTTCTTTTTCCCCGTGCGCGACGTGTTCATCGGGCTCGGCCTCAGCGTGACGCTCGGGGTGATCACGGGCATTTTGCCCGCGCAGCAGGCCATGAGCCTGAAGGTGGCCGATGCCCTGCGGAGAATGTGACATGAAACCGACGACGCGAATCAGGATTTCTTGTAGCGGCAGGCGTCCCTGCCTGCCGGGTCGCGACATTCCACAGGCACGGAGGCCTGTGGCTACTCTCATCGGCGTCGGCACGCCCCGGTTCGATTATCGAGAAACGTTCGCATGACCACCCTGCTCAACTGGATCTCGCAGATCGGCTCGATCGCCAAGTTCGGCCTCATGAGCATCCCGCAACGCCGCGGCAGCGTGGCGGCCACGGTCATCGGCATCGCCGGGGTCGTCCTCGTGTTTGTCGGCGTGCTCTCGATCGCCGCCGGTTTCCGCCGGGCCATGGCCAACTCCGGCTCGGCCGATGCCGCCATCGTGCTGCGCAGCGGCTCCGACAGCGAGATGGTCAGCGGCTTCGGCCGCAACGAGACCCGGCTCATCGCCGATGCGCCCGGCATCGCCCGCAATGCGGCGGGCCCGCTGGCCTCGGCCGAGCTGTTTGTCATCATCAATTTGCCCAAGCGCTCGACCGGCACCGATGCCAACGTGCCGTTGCGCGGAGTCGAAGGCGCCGCGACCTCCGTGCGGGACAACCTGAAGATCACCGCCGGGCGGATGTTTGCCTGGGGCAAGAACGAGGTCATCGTGGGCGCCGGCGCGGCGCAGGAATTCGCCGGCCTGGAGGTCGGCGGCACCGTCAAGGTGGGCCGCGACTCCTGGCCCGTGGTCGGCGTGTTTTCCTCCAACGGCGGGGTGGCGGAATCGGAAGTCTGGACCGACGCCAAGGTCCTGCAGGCCGCCTACAACCGCGGGGACTCGTTCCAGTCGGTCTACGCCCGGTTGAACTCGGCCGGGGCTTTTCAGCAATTCAAGGACGCCCTGACCACCAACCCCCAGCTGAGCGTGAAGGTGCTCCGCCAGTCGGAGCATTTTGCCGAGCAATCGGAGGGCATGACCCGCCTGATCACCACGCTGGGTTTCCTGATCGCCACCCTCATGGCGATCGGGGCGGTCTTCGGCGCGCTCAATACCATGTACAGCGCCGTCGCTGCGCGGACGCGGGAAATCGCCACCCTGCGCGCCCTCGGCTTCGGCAGCAGCGCCGTGGTCATCGCGCTCATGCTTGAATCGCTGGTGCTGGCCCTGATCGGTGGCGCGGTGGGCGCCGGGCTCGCCTATGTCGCCTTCAACAATTACCACGCCGCCACCATGAACTGGCAGAGCTTCAGCCAGGTGACCTTTGCCTTTGCCGTGACCCCGCAGCTGCTCGTGCAGGGCATCCTCTGGGCCACCCTCATCGGCCTGCTCGGCGGACTGTTGCCGGCCATCCGCGCCGCCCGCCTGCCTATCGCGGCGGCCCTGCGGGAGCTGTGAGGTATGGCGCCGCACTCCGTGAGGCGGTCGCGAGGCCTGGGTGTAGCGACGAGCGCCAGCGAGTCGGGCCTCGTCGGCTCGCTGGCGCTCGCCGCTACGATCAAACCAGCATCGATTCGGTGACCTGATGCGTTTTTTGGGTACCACGCCTTGCCGCGATAGGACCCGATGCCTGAGCGCGCGCCCGGCACTCAATCGATGGTGATGCAAATTCTGGGAAATAATTGGTGTTACTTGGCGTTCGCCCGTGTTTCCGGTTGCCGCCACCCCGGGCGAGTTTTCAGTTGAGGCATTCTTATGTCCTCCCTGACCACCCCCTTGTCCCTTGCGTTCGTCTCTCATTCGCCGGATGCCGAGCCGGGCGAAATCACCGCCGCCCAGGAACTGGGCAAGCTCACCGGCGCCCGCGTTGGCCCCGGCAAGGAAACCGGGGTCTCCGTCGCCTTGGCCGCCCGCGGCCTGCCGGCCGGCGTGCCGGCCCAAGCCAAGGACGCCGCCGCCTGGATGTGGCTGCGCATCGCCGACAACGGCACCGGTGAAATCTGCGCGACGCACGGTTCGTTTCTATTCGCCGCAGTGCGCCTGCTGGCCACCGCCACCAGCGACCTCACCCGGGAGAAACTCGCGGCCGGCGTCTGGCTGCCCGCCACCTTCGGCTGGCACCGGCCCCACTGGGATGCCTGCTACACCCAGTACTGGCGCAGCGCGCGCAAGTTTGAGCCCGAGCGCTACGTCGCCGCACTCGCCGAGGCCGGTTTCACCCACTGCGAGGTCAACGGCCTCCAGTCGCACATGCCCTTCGAGGACATGGTCGCGTGGGAATACTATCCGCAGTTCTACACCTACGCCCCGGGCTTCAACCATTTCGTCGACACCCCGCTGACCCGGGGCGTCTGGCCGGCCCACTACCTCGACGCCAATCTGAACCATCTGAAACATCTCGCCGACCTCGGCCGGCGCTACGGCCTGAAGCCGGGCGTGTGCATGTTCGAGCCGCGCACGATGCCGGACCGTTTCTTCGCCAAATATCCGACGCTCCGCGGCGCACGCGTCGACCATCCCTTCCGCTCCCGCCTGCCGCGCTACACCATGGCACAGGATCACCCGATCGTGCAGCGCCACTACCGCGAGGCCCTC
>SESE01001127.1_pt1 | contig 10990 bp, 7 predicted proteins | sample 3171371 | NCBI WGS metagenome assembly SESE01 (sample SAMN06051881, study PRJNA518727) | freshwater metagenome | biome: subpolar coniferous forest; feature: holomictic lake; material: water; isolation source: holomictic Lake 442, 13 m depth | place: Canada: near Kenora, Ontario | collected...
GCTGGCCCAGTCGGAGTTCAGCGTGCAGCCACAGGCGCCGCAGGCCTGAGCCACAGGGGCGGCCACCAGCAGCAGGGGGAGGAGGGCAAGGCGGGTCCAGCGGGTCATGACGGGCTCCAAAAATGGCTCAGTCCCATAATGCCTGTTGGAACATGCTTAGGCCTGCGACAAGTTGTCGCAGGTTGAGCGCCCCCCTACTTGATGGGCCGCTTCCGGTCCGCCTTCCGCTGGAGGCTGCGGCGGTGCATGCCCAGGCGGCGGGCGGCCTCGCTGAGGTTGCCTTCGCAGTCGTTGAGCACCCGCTGGAGGTGCTCCCACTCCACCCGGGCCAGGCTGGGCGTCTCGGTATCCAGCAACTCGGTGGTGGCGCCATCCCGGTCGAAGGCCGCCAGGATCTCGTCCACGTCCACGGGCTTGGTGAGGTAGTGCACCGCCCCCAGGCGCACCGCCTCCAGGGCCGTGGCGATGCTGCCGTAGCCCGTGAGCATCAGGATCTTCGTGGTGGGGTCGATGGCCTTGAGGCGGCGCAGCAGGTCCAGCCCGCTCTCGCCGGGCATGCGCAGGTCCAGCACCGCCAGCTCGGGACTCTCAGCCTCGGCCAAGGCCACGGCCGCCTCGGCGTCAGCGGCGGTGCGCACCTCGTAGCCCCGGGCCCTCATGGCCTTGGCCAGGCGCTCGCGGTAGACGCCGTCGTCGTCCACCAGCAGCAGGGTGGGGCGGCTCTCAACCATGGCTGAGCAGCGGCCAGGAGAGGTGCACGGTGGTGCCGCGCCCTGGGGTTGACTCCACCCGCAGGGCGCCGCCCAGCTGCTCGGCGAAGGTGCGGGCCAGGAAGAGGCCCAGGCCCATGCCTGATCCTGTTGGCTTGGTGCTGAAGAAGGGCTCACCAACTCGGGCCAGGACTTCCGGGGCCATGCCGCTGCCGTGGTCGGCCACCTCGAGGCACCAGCCGCCGTCTTCGCTCTGGGCACTGACCGCCACGCCCGCCGAACCGGGCGTGGCCTCCAGGGCGTTGGCCAGCACGGCCCGAACGGCCCGGGCCAAGCCTTTGCGGGGCACGGGGCCGCAGGTCTGGTGGGGCCACTGGAAGGACACCCGCTGGCGATCCTCGGCACTCAGGTCCCCGGCGAGGTCCGCCTCCAGGTCGGCCCAGGCCAGGTCCGTGAGGTCTTCGCCCAAGCTCGTAGCGCTGGGGTCGGCCATCTGGTCCAGGATCCGGCGGCAGCGGTCCACCTCGGAGCGAATTAGGGCCGCATCCTGGGGGATGTCGCTGTCCACCAGGCCCAGGGCGTCCGCTGCCCGCTGCAGCTCCTTGGCCGCCACGGCAATGGTGCCCAGGGGCGTGGCCAGCTCATGGGCGACACCTGCCGCCAGGGTGGTGAGCGCCGCCAGCCGGGCCTGCCGGGCGGTGAGATCCCGTAGGGCCGCCAGCTCCTCGTCCCGCTGCCGCAGGGCCTGATTCACGCGCCCCACAAACGCGGCGATGAGTCCGGCAGTGATGGCAAACGCCACCCACATGCCCACGAGGTGCAGCGAGATCCCGCCCCCGCCGCCGTGGTCCATGTGGGCCAGGGAGTGCACGTGCACATTCCAGAAGAACAGCAGACCGAAGCCCGTGATGGAGAGGGCGCCCAGGGCCCAGGCCCACAGGCCCCGCAGCACCACCGCCGCCAGGGTGACGTGCACGAGGTAGATGGCTGTGAAGGGGTTGGCGGCCCCGCCGCTGAAGTAGAGCAGGCCCGTGAGCAGCAGGATGTCCAGGCCCAGCACCAGCCCCGGTAGCGAGGGGCCCGCCGGCTCCGGCTTCCGGAGGCGCCAGGCGAGGGCCAGGTTGCTGAGACCCCCAAGGGTCACCAGCACCAGCAAGGGGGCCACCGACAACTCCTCCCCCAGGAGGCGCTTGGAGACCAGGATGGCGGCGGTCTGGGAGGCCACCGTGATCCAGCGCAGGCGCAGGAGCCAGGTCAGGGAGATGCCGGATTCGGGTTGGGTCATGGTGGGCCCATTATCCCTCACATCTCCAGGGGACAGAGTCATCGGCCAAACCGGACGGAGGCTTTGGCCCAGAGGGTGCGACCCGGCTCATTCACCCGCACCGCCTGCGCCAGATAGCCCGGGATCATGCTCGTGCTCCGGCTGATGTGCTCGGCATAGGTGCGACTGAAGAGGTTGTCCACGCCGGTGGTGAGCATCCAGCCCTTGGCCGGCTTCCACCCGGCGTTCAGGGAGACCACCGCAAAGCCGCCCGTGGCGCCGAGGTCCTGGCCCACGATGTTGCCCTGGTTCACCGCGAAGCGATCCTGCCGCTGCACGCCGCGCACCAGCAGACCCATCGACCAGTCCGCCGCTTCATAGCCCAGCCCCACGCGGGCTTCGAGGGGCGGAATCTGCGCCAGGGCTTTGCCGTCGGTGTCGTTCTCGCCGCGGGTGTAGGCCAGGCTGGCGTCCAGCTTCACGGAACCGGCGAGCTTGGTGCCGATGCCCACTTCGCCGCCCCAGGTGGTGGCATCCACGTTGCGCGAGACGGTGGCCAGGCGGGTGCCCATGCCGGAGGGCTTGCTCACGTTGGACTGGATGAGGATGAAGTCCGTCACCTTGCCATAGAAGAACGAAGCCGAGGCCTGGATGGCACCGGTCTGCTTCATCCAGCCGATGTCGAGCTGGGTGGTTCGTTCGGGCTTGGTGTCAAAGGCGCTCGCCGTGGTGAGACTTTCCTTGCTGATGGCCTCCCAGTAGTCCGGGAACCGCTCGGTATGGCCCACACCCGCATAGACCGTTGACCCGGCAAAGACCTCCCGCTCGTAGCGGAGGAAGCCACTGCTGAGCGTCTCGTTGCGCTCGTGGTTCAGGGTGGGGTTCGGCACGGTCGCCATCATCGTGATGGCCACCGTCGCCCGGGGGTCCGCGGCGTGCCAGCGGTCGGCCCGCAGGCCCAAGACCAGGTGGTCCTTGCCGGACAGGGGATGGTCCACCTCACCGAAGACGGCCGAGTTCTTGAAACTCCCATCATCCATGCGGGTGAAGCTCAGCACGGGCAGGGTCCACTGGTTGCCAGTCTTGCGGATGGTGTGGTCGTTGGCCTGGGTATCCACGCCGAGGGTCACCTTCGTCGCCTCGGCCAGCCGTAGCCCCACCGCCAGGCGGCCGCCCCGGGTGAGGCGGTCCGGATTGTTCACCATGGGGCCGGGGGACATCATGCTGGGGACAAAGGTCCGCAGGCTGTAGTTGTCCATGACGTGGTCCACATAGTTGTGGTACGCCTGCACCTCCACCTTCTCGATGCGATCCGTCAGGCGCCGCCACTCTCCACGGAAGCCCAGGTTCTCCCGTAGGAACTTGGAGCCGTCCATGGTCCGATCCGCATAGGCGGCCTGGCCATTGCTGCGGGTGCCCGAGAGCTCCAGGCGGGTGTCATCGCTGGGGGTCCACCCGAAGGCGGCATTGCCGCTGTAGCGGGTGTAGCGGGAATGAACGTCCCGACCCTTGCCATCTGCGTAGTCATCGGAGTGGGAGCGGGTTGCGATGCCGCGGACGTAGAAGAACTCGGTGCCGAGCCGGGTGTCCACCACCTCGTCGTTGCGGCCGAAGTTCCCGGCCATGAGGCTGGCGGTGCCTTCCAATCCGGGCTTCTGGAAGCGCTCGTTGGTGCGCTCGAAGCGCACCAGGCCCGCCGAGTTGCCGGGGCCGTAGAGTACGGTCTGGGGCCCCTTCACCACGGTGATGCGGTCGTAGGATTCCGGAAACACATAGGCCGTGGGGGGGTCCATGCGCATGCCGCAACCACCCAGGAGCTGCTCGCCATCCAGCAGGATGTTCAGGCGCGAGCCAGCCATGCCGCGCAGCACGGGATCGCCATCGGTGCCGCCCTTGCGGATCACTGAGAAGCCGGGAATGGTCTTCAAGTATTCGGCACCGTCATGGGCCGGCAAGGGCTGGCGCGGCGCCTTGGGGTCCAGGATGGTCACCAGGGGCTCGGTGGGCAGGGGTGCCGTCACCTCGACCACGGCGGAGGGTTCCGCCTTGGCGGCCTTCGGCGGGATCGGCTTCTTCTGGGGCTCGGCCTCCGCTGCCAGGAGAGGCACGGCCGCCACGAGGGAGAGGCGAATGCAGAGGGCGGACAGGCGCATGGGAGCTCCTTGGGGAGGGCCCACGGGTGCCATCCAGCGAGGACAGCCCGGTCCAGGGCCCTCACCCAAACTTAAGGGAACGGTGGGCCTGTCTGAATGCGTCAAGATGTCGCAGGAGCGCCGTTCACCGGCGCTGTGTTGCCTTAGCGTCAGGGACTCCGTGGCCCCGAGTCAATCCCGACAGGGGGTCCAGGTCACCCTTCCTGGTGGAGCAACCAAGCCTGGAGCAGGCCCTGGATACCCGCAGTCACGCTCCGTCCCCGGGCGTGCTCCCCCATGAGGGCCATCAGGCGGCTGGCGAGGTGGTGGTGCTCCTTGCGATGCCGCAGACGACCCCGGTCGCCCGCCAGGTCGAGGGCCTCCTCCTCAGCTTTGAAGTGCTGGACGAGAGCGGGCGTGAAGGTCGCCAGAAAATGGCTCTGCCGCTGGAGGTCCAGGCCACTCTCCAGCTCCACCAGCCAGTTCACGGCCACGGACCGCAGCCCCACAACAGCCGCAGCAACCTCGATCAAGGCTGGGATGGCGGGGGTGCGGATGTCGGCTGGCTGCATGGCCTCTCCGGGGCGTTGGGTCTGGGGCACTCACAGAGCATAAGCCGGAGAAACGCCCAGGGAATGCGTCATGTTGTCGCACCCTGTCTAGACATCTTACTGTTCCCACAGGGGCTCTGCAACCACCGCTCAATCGGGCAGCATAGACTCTCGGAGCAGCCGGAAAGCGGATCAGGGGGCTGGCTGGAAGTCCCGATGGCCGGTCTGCCAGAGGAGGAAGCCAAACTGGTTGGCGAAGTTCCGGAAGGCGACCTGCTTCTCCTCCGTGAAGTGGCCGTTGTCGTAGTTCACCTTCAGCAGGGCGGGCCGCCCTGAGGTGCTGGCCGCCTGCATTGCCGCCACGAACTTGCCGGGCTGCCAGGGCGAGACCCGGGGGTCGTTCCAGCCGCCCACACCCAGCACCGCGGGATACTTCACCCCGGCCTGGACATGCTGAACACCATCCATCTCGAAGAGGGCCGCACACTCGGCGGCATCCTGCACGGTGCCAAACTCTGGCGTGTTGATGGGTCCGTTGGGGGAGAACTCTCCCCGCATGGTGTTGGCGCAGCCCACATTGCAGACGGCGGCGGCGAAGAGGTCCGGGCGCTCCGTGATGGCTCGGGAGATGAGGATGCCTCCGGCGCTGGTGCCCGTGCCACCGAGGTGCGCAGGGGCCGTGTAGCCCCGCTTCACCAGGTACTCCCCGCAGGCGATGAAGTCCTTCCAAGTGTTCGGCTTCGTAGCTTTGTAGCCCGCCCTATACCAGGCTTCGCCCTTCTCGCTGCCGCCCCGGGGGTGGGCGTAGGCGATGACCACGCCCCGCAGAGCCAGGGAGTGCATGGTCGTGAAGGAGGGAGTGTAGCTAATCCCATAGGCCCCATAGCCCTCCAGGATGCAGCTGGCAGAGCCGTCCAGCTTCAGGTCCTTCCGATGGATGATGGAGAGCGGCACCAGGGTCCCATCGTGGCTGGGAACCTCGACTTCCTCGGCCATCAGCTGATCGAAGCCCGGATAGGTCACAGCCGTGTTGAAGGCACTCTTGGCCAGGGTGTCCTTGCCGGCGTCGTAGTCATAGCGGGTGCTGGGGAAGGTCCAGGAGGTCAGGGTGACGAGGCAGCGGTCCGTCCGCCAGTCCGGACAGGAGATGTCCACCGTACCCTTGGCGGGAAGCTTCAATGCAGAGGTCGCTCCCGTGGCCAGGTGGTAGCGCAGGATGCGGCCGGCGATGCCATCCGAGTACACCACAAAGAGGTAATTCCGGCTCTTGGCCAGGTACTGGATGGAGTCAGCCGCTTCGGGGATGACCGTCTCCGCGTGCTTCCAGTCGGGCTTGCGGATGCTGGTTCGGACCACCTTGTACTTGGCAGCCCCGGCGTGGGTGATGGCGTAGACATGGTCCTTGTGGAACGCCAGGCCGCGCACCAGGCTGTCCGAGGGATCGCACAGCTTCTGCCAGCGGAGCTTCTGCGTCTTCAGGTCCGCAGTTGGTGCGTAGTAGGCGGTCATCTCGTTCTGCACTGTGCTCACATTGCCGATGATGTAGTGCGGGTAGGACTCGTCGATGCTGGCCAGGGGCAAGTCCTTGGGCGTGATTCCCAGCTCCGGGTTGGTGGTGCTGCTGAACAGCTCCCGGTCCTTGGCCACCGGCGTGCCCAGGCGGTGGAGCATGGTCATTCGGTTCAGCTGGATGTCCATGCTGGCGAGGTCCGTGGTCCGGCCCGCATCGTAGAAGAACGAGGTGGAGTCAACGGTCCAGCCCATGGGACCCACGCGGCTGGGGAAGATGCTCTCCGGCAGCAGTTTGCCGGTGGCCGCCTCCAGAACGCGCACCTCCGCATATTCCGCACCTCCCGAGGAGAGGCCCAGGGCCACAAGGCGGCCATCTGGCGAGGGCACCACGCTTTCCAGTGTGGTGATCACACCCGCCTTGTAGGTGCCCGGGTCGAAGAGTAGTTTTTCAGCGCCCATCCAGCCTTGCCGCATGAACAGGCGGCCCACATTCTCACCCCCCAGGGTCTTCTTGTAGAACACCCGGCCCTTCACCACGGTGATGCCCCCATAGGCCGCCAACCTCAGCTTGTCCAGGGCGAGCCACTCCTGCGCCAGGGCCTCAACCCCTGGGAGCTTCCCCAGCGCTCCGTCCGTCACCTGGGCCTGGGCCTTGAACCAAGCCTCCACCTCGGGGCTCTTGAGATCCTCCAGCCAGCGATAGGGATCCTTGTAGGTCTTGCCGAAGTAGGTGTCGGCTACCTCTACTGTGCGGGTGGGGGGCACCTTCAGCTGGGCTGCGAGAGGCAGCGCAGCGCAGAGAACAAGGGCGGCGGCGAGGCGCACATTCATGGGCGAGGCTCCTGGGCGAGGGGGGTGGCTGGTGCAGTTTGGGAGACCGCACACAGGGTAGTCCCTATCAGAAAACCGGCAATGTATTGTTTTTTGACTTCTATGAAAAGACCGTGATCTCAGGGCCGTTGCCAAACCCAGAGAATGGCGCCCGCCAGCAGCAGCCAGCCGATGGGGGAGCGGGCGGCGATGCGCAGGTCCTGCCAGGAGGGGGTGGCGGCGAACACCAGGTTGGCCAGCAGGAACACCAGGCCGGCCTCGGGCCAGCCCAGGCGAGGGTGGCTACCCAGGCGCCAGAGGAACAGCACCCAGGCCAGGGGCAGCAGCAACAGGGGCGCCATTCCGATGAAGAAGGCGTTGTACCAGCGCAGGTTCGCAAAGCCCACGGAGCCCAGCACGAAGCCCCGGCCCTCCCGCCGCGGCCAGACGCTGAAGCGCACAGGCTGGCCCCCCATCAGGATGCCCACCAGCCAGTGGCAGACCTCGTGGCAGAGGGTGCCGGGGAAGGCCAGCAGGGAGACCAGCCAGAAGGAGCGGCGGGCCTTGTTCAGCAGCCACAGCACGGCGGCGGTGGCCACCAGGTAGGCGAGCGCCACCTGGTTCAGCTCCCCACTCCACCTCCAGGTCATGGCGACCTCCCGCCTCCATTGAACCATCCGAGCTCAGGCAGCGGGCACCGGCACCAGCTCCACAGAGAGCCCCAGGCGCTGGCTGCCCGAGGGCTCGATCTGGATAGGGATGGGCTTGGCCAGGCGGAGGTTCCGCCGGGCCAGCCAGTCCGCAGGCACCTGCAGCTGATACGCACCCGGGGGCACATCGGCAAAGTCGAAGTAGCCATCGAAGGACGACACCTGGCGCTGAATGACCCGGCCCTTGGCGTCCACCAGCTCCAGGGTGACGCCGGCCAGCACCTTGGCGCCCTGGGGGCCCCGGGAGCGCAGCGTGCCGGCCACCTCGCCGTAGGCCACCACGGGAAAGACAGCCTGCAGGGGCAGGCCGGGCCGGGGGATGAAGCGCAGGCCCTTGCGGATCGGCTGCAGGGAGGGGTCCTCCAGGTCGTTGATGTTCAGGCCCAGGTCCACGGGCCGATTGACGGGCAGGTGCATGATGAGGGCGTGGCCGGTGGCGTCGGTCTTGGTGTCCTGGGGCACGCCATCCACCAGGAAGCTGACGCCCTCCACGGGCTTCTCATCGCCGTCCATGATGCCGTTGCCGTTCGTGTCGATGAAGACCAGGACCGCCGCGCTGCCCGAGGCCGCCACGGGCCGGGAATCCTTGTGCCACTTCTTGGTGGAGGGATCCTGGCCGAAGCTGGTCCGCACCTGCAGACCCACCGTCCAGCCGCCCTGGCGGGCCCAGCCGACGCTCGCTCCGAGGTCCACGCCGCGCAGGGTGCTGCGCAGCCCGGCATTCACGCGGAGCTGATGGTTGGCCAGGGACTGGCTGAGGGCCAGCTGCATCTGGTGGTTGCCGGTCCACAGGGAGTCCAGGGAGACGGCCAGGGTGTCCAGGGTTGCCTTGGGGCTGAGGGTGTAGCCCGCCTGGCCCTGCACCATCCAGCCCGGCAGCATCTTGCGCCCGATGAGCTCGCCACCGAGGCTCCGGAGGCCGGCATATTCCTGCAGGATGAGGCCGTTGGTGAGGTAGAGCCCCTGGTAGTTGTGGCCTTCCTTGAGGGCGATCTGGCGCTCGGTCTGGCCGGTGGAGAAGGTGTCCTGCTTGTAGTCCAGGCGGATGTTGCTGAGGCCTTCGCCCCAGGTCTGCAGGCCACCCGAGAGGCTGCCCTGGGTGCGACTCTGCAGGAAGCCGCGGTCCGTCTGGAGCACTTCGCTGCTGAAGCTGCGGCCTTCGAGGTGGCGCAGGTTCCAGGCCATGCGGTCCCACTTGCCCTTGAGGCTGGCCTCGTAGAGGTCGCCGCCCTGGGTGTCGTGGGACCAGTCCGCCTGGTAGCCCACGCCCGAGACCTGGCCCCGCGCCCCGGTCTGGGTGTAGGTCTTAGAAGCCCCATTGATGGGGAGCTCGGCGAGGGAGAAGAAGGGCACAAAAGAGCGGTCCACGCCCCAGTCAAAGGTGGCCTGGGCCCGGGAGGCCCCCTTGCTCTCCGGGTGGTCATAGGACAGGCGGTAGCGCAGGAACTGGCCGCTGCCCAGGCCGGGCTCGGAGAGCACCGAGAGGGTCTCCTCCCGCCGCTGGCCCAGGGGGCCGTGAAAGACCAGCAGGAAGTCGTTGGCGCCCGGATCCAGCGGCATATCCGCGAAGGTATACCGTCCATCCGTCCGGCTGGTCTGGTAGCCCTTCAGGATGCCGTTGTGGAACAGCTGCACATCCCAGTCCAGGGGCAGCTCGCCCTGGAGGGTCTTGCGGTCGAAGTACTGATCCTGGTTCAGGGCGAAGTTGCTCAGCAGTACACCGTTGCCGGTGGTGCTCTTGGTGACGTACTCCACGCCTTGCACATCCAGGCGGCCGGCGACCACTTCCCGGGCGCCCAGGGGGCCCAGCAGCTTCCCATCGGGATCCCGCCGCGCCAGGCTGCCCCGCAGCAGGGTGCCCTGGCCGGTGAAGTCCGTGCTCATGTAAGCGGAAGCCTGGGACCACAGCAGGTCCGCCGACATGAAGGTCGTGGCGGAGCCCGTTGCGTGGGTGGAGCCATTCTTTTCGCTGGCCGCCCAGCTCAGGCTCTGATCCACGAAGGGGGCCGCAATGGGCGCATAGGGATGGGCCTGGGGGTCGTAGGCGATGCGCACCGGGCCACGGCCCGAGGACAGTGACGCATCCTTCTCCCGCTTCCAGCGCGCCTGCACGGGCAGCTGCCGCAGGGGCCGGACTTCCAGAGTGGCGGAGTCGGCGTTCAGCTTGGTGAGCAGAGGCAGCCAGGCCGTCAGGGCCCGCAGCTCCACATAGCACTCTTCACCCTCGAAGAAGACGGTGTCGGCGTCGAAGGTCAAGGTCCGCCCTTCTGTCTTCACCGTGTGCTGCTTCAGGTCCAGGCGGAAGGTGTTCTTTTCTTCGATGACGAAGCCCTCGGCGGTACCCGCCACGGGGTCGACGGTGATGGCCAGGTAGAGCTGCCGGGAGAGCTCCGCCAGGGGCACCCAGGTCTTGTCTCCCCGCTGCTGCACCAGGAGGGGATCGCCCATGGCCTGGATGCCGACCTGCACGGTGAGGATGCTGATCTTGCGGGGCTCAGCGCTGGGACTCTGCCCCAGGAGCGCTGCCGCGAGGCAGACTCCGAGCAGGGACTTGCGCAGCCGCGACATGGGAGGAGTGGGACCAGGCTACTGAACGACGATCTGGGATTCCGCCAGCACGTTGCCCTTTTCCGGGTGCACGAAGGCCAGGCGGAGGGTCGTTCCAGCGGGAACCTTGAGCGGGCCCAGGGGGATCTCCATGAAGCGCTCCGGCAGGGGCGGATACACCGCAATGCCGCGCCACTCAGCCATCTTCACATCCTTGGCGCCGGTGGCCACCTGGGTGATCTGCACGTTGCCGAACACGGACTCCTTGCCACCCTGGCGCTGCAGGGCGAACTTGAGCAGGGACCGGCCATCGGCGCCCTGTGCCACCTGCAGGTTGGAGAAGGCTGGCGTCGAGGGGGTGTCGCCCTGGCGAACGATGACGGGGATGGAGACGCCGTAGACCGGGGTGAGCTTGATGGCCACACCATTGGGTTCCTTGGGGTCGACCTCCACCGGGGTGGGGTCCTCCTTGGGCACGGCCCGGATCAGCAGGTGGGCCCGGTACTCACCGTCCTGCAGGTCTGCGGGGCGGCGCACCAGGATGCGCACCGTCTGCTGCACGCCGGGCTCCAGGGTGATCTGCTGGGGCGCATAGCGAACCATGTCCTCGGCCACGGAGGGCCCATCGGACTGGACCTCCTTCAGCTCGCCCTTCTCGTTCATCTCCATGCGGATGTAGGTGAGGCGGTAGGTGGCCGGGGCGCTCCCGGTGTTGAGCAGGGTCAGTTGAGCGGAGCGCAGCTTGGCATCGAAG
>SESE01001133.1_pt1 | contig 10961 bp, 9 predicted proteins | sample 3171371 | NCBI WGS metagenome assembly SESE01 (sample SAMN06051881, study PRJNA518727) | freshwater metagenome | biome: subpolar coniferous forest; feature: holomictic lake; material: water; isolation source: holomictic Lake 442, 13 m depth | place: Canada: near Kenora, Ontario | collected...
GCTGCTCTTCGATCTGCGCGGCAAGAGCCGGGAGGAGGTGTTGCAGTCCCTGCAGTCCGCCCTGGACGCCGCCTCTGTGGCTGCCCCCAAGAAGCGGGGCAGGCCCCCCAAAAGGAAGCAGACCGTGGCCGATCTGCTCAAGCGCGAGCAGCTGCAGCCCGAGCCCTGGCGGCGCCTGCCGGAAGAGGCCTATGATGCCCTGCCCATGCCCCTGCCCGAGATCGGGATCCCCCGGGTCATCCCGCCGGATCCCTCCGTGTTCACCCAGCTCGGTCCCCTGCCCCACGCCCGCATCGAGACCAGCCTCTGTCTGGCCGCCCTGATGCACCGCACCGCTCAGTGGGTGCAGCAGCAGATTGAGGATGGCCCGCGGAACCTGGAGGATGGCGAGTTGGAGGACGAGCCCGAGCAACCCGCCTCCCCCTTTGATGCACCCCTGCAGCCGACCCCCAGACCCCACCGCAACTGGCGCCACAAAAAACGGCGCTGGGGCAAGAAACCCTGACCGCTGACCTTCCAGGAGCCTCCATGCGCACCATCTCCACCTCCAACGCCCCCGCCGCCATCGGTCCCTACAGCCAGGCCCAGATCTCTGGTAACCACCTCTTCACTGCCGGGCAGATTCCCTTGGTGCCTGAAACCATGGAGATGGTCACCGGTCCCATCGAGGCCCAGACCGAGCAGGTGCTGAAGAACCTCACTGCTGTCCTCACCGCCGCCAACACCAACTGGGACCGGGTGGTGAAAACCACGGTGTTCCTCACGGATCTGGCTGACTTCGCCGCTTTCAATGCCGTCTATGAAAAGACTCTCGGCAGCGCCAAGCCCGCCCGCAGCACTGTGCAGGTGGCGGCGCTGCCACGGGGCGCGAAAGTCGAAATCGAGCTCATCGCAGAAGTCTGAGCGCTGGTCGCGGAGGACCCGAAATACCCCGGAAGACGCCGAAGGAACTGCAGGCGCCTTGGCCTCCACCTTTTCTGTGCGATTTCTGCGTCTTCTGTGACCAGCCTGATCAGGTCAAGCCAGACCCAGCCTCGCCTTGAGCATCGGCGCGGCGCCGCGGCTCACCTCGAGTTCGGCGCCGCCCACCAGGCGCACGCGAAGGCGGCCTGAATCTCCGGCGCGGACACCAACGATGGCTTCGGGGCGAATCAGCAAGTGGCGGTGGCCACGGACAACCTGATTCCCCAGGGCGGTCTCGGCTTCCGCCAGGGTCTTCCAGGTGGTGCGCAGCCGCTCCCCGGCGAATACCCACACCGCTTCCTCCTCGAACAAAAAGTGCGAGGCCTTCGCGAGATCCAGCAGCACGAGGCCCTCCCCAGCCCGAACGGGAACGCGGAAGGGTCCCCCGGGCTTAGCTGTCAGTTCCCGACCAGCGAGGGCGCGGAGGCGCTGGAGGGTCGCCGCCAGCCGCCCTGCAGTCACCGGCTTGAGCAAGTAGTCCGTGGCAGCCTGCTCAAAGGCCCGCACGGCGTGTTCAGCGTAGGCCGTCACGAAGACCACCGGGTAGGGTCGCAGCAGCTCGGCGGCGACATCCAGTCCCGTGAGCCCCGGCATCTGGATATCGAGGAACAGCGCGTCCACGGCTTCGCCCCGCGCCAGCCATGCAAGCACAGCGGGGCCATCCTCCAGCTCGGCCACGACTTCGCAGCCCGCTTCCCGCAGCAGGCGGGTCAGGCGCCGCAGGTTAAAGGGCTCATCCTCGGCCACCAGCACGCGAAGGGGGTGGCCGCTCATGCCTTCACCTCCAAAGTCAGCTCGGCCACAGTCCAGTCCCCTTCGCGATGGAGCCGTAGTGCCTTGGCCGGAGCCCCCATGAGGCTGAGCCGTTCCTGCAGGTTCCGTAGGCCGATGCCCGGCCCTGCAGGCGCCCCGTTCGTCACTTCTGGGGCAGGCCCGGTGTTCGCGACGCGGACCTGCAGAAAGCCACCGACCCGACTCACCGTCACGTCTAAGGCGCCGCCCCCCAGGGCCACCGCCACACCGTGCTTCAGGGCATTCTCCACCAGAGGCTGGATCATGAGCGGTGGGATCGCCAGCCCATCCAACTCCTCGGGCCAGTGCCAGGTTTCCCGCAGGCGGCGCCCCAGGCGGAGGCGCTCCAGGGTCAGCTGCAGTTCCACCAGGCGGCGCTCATCGCCCAGGGGGGCCCACAGGCGCGAGCCATGGTCCATGAGGGCCCGCAGAAGCTCCGCCAGGCTCACCAGGGCGGCCTCCGCAGCCACCGGGTCCTCCCGCACCAGCTCCGACAGGCCGCTGATGGCGTTGAAGAGGACATGGGGATGCATTTGGCCCTGAAGGGCGCGAGCCTGGGCTTCCGTAGCAGCGCGGCGGGCCGCCGCCTCCTGGAATTCGGCCCGCTCCCGATCGGCCAACACCCACCCCAGCAGGAGGCCGAAGGAGAGGTTCGCGACGCCGATGACCCATAGCCGCGGGTGGATGGGGGTCCACCGGGGCTCTTCGCGGCGGGGACCCAGCATGCCCCCGCGATGTGGCGGCCCACTTTCAGGCGGGGCCATGCGCCGACCGGGGGCCTGAAACCCCGCGCCCACGGCCCCCAACAGCAGCAGCACCATGAGGGTGAGCGCCGCCATCCAAGGCAGGGCCTGCATGGCTCCGCGCAGGGGACTGGCCAAGGGCGCCTCGTCGCCTGTCCACTGCCAGGGTACCGGCGCGAGCACAAGAACGATGGTCACCCACAGGGAGGGGATGAAGAGCTCGATGAGACCGGGTTCCGGGAACCCCGCCACGATCCGGGTACCGTTCCAGGCCAATCCGAACAGCAGCGCGGCGCCCCAGGTTCGGGGGCGCCGCGTCCGCTGCCAGATGGCCTGAAGAACCGTTGATGCGCGCATGGTCTCTCAGGATAGCGGGTGGGTCATCAGGAGGGCTTCACCATGGGGCAGTCGGGCCCCATGCCATGGCCTGGGCCGAAGCCAGGGCCCGCTCCAGGTCCCTTCCTAGGGCCGCGACGGGCGCCCATGCCCATGGGGCCCTTCTCGAACCAGGCCTTCTGCTCAGCCGTGAGCAGGGGCAGGATCTCCTGCCGTAGGGCCCGGTGTTCGAGCATCATCTCGAACTGGGCGGCGGCGACCTTCTCATGCAGAACCTTGAGGGTGGCGGCATCGGTGGCGGCGTTGGCCATGGCTTCCCGCATGGCCTTGTGGGCCGCTGCTGCCACGTCGCCTTTGGCCTTGAGGGAGGCCTGGTGGCGGTCATGGATGCCCTTCACCTGGACCTGCTGGGCCTCGGTTAATTGCATGCCCATGAAGCCGCGCCCTGCGCCGGGCTCACCGCCACGACCAGGGCCGAAGCCGGGGCCACGGCCCTGGGCCGAAAGGGAAGCGCCGATGGCCAGCAGCGCAAAGGCGAAGGCGGTGAAGCGAAGAGAATGGATGCGCATGAGCAACTCCGGGTGTTGGGGGCGGGTGATCCGTCCACATCAGGAGACACCATCCCGAAGGCCAGGGTGGAGTCCCTACCGTGGATAGCAGCTGGCGGCAGCCGAATGACAGATCAGGGAGGTCGAGCGGGGAGGCTACTCGCCTTCCTCCGTCTCACCGATATCTTCGTCGATGGCTGCCCAGCGTCGTCGCGCCTGGAAGTTGGGTTCCTCCAGTCGGGCCAGGAAGGCCGTCATGCGCGGGCCCCAGGAAGAGGCGGCCAGGGCGCCTTCCGGAACATGAGGCAGGAGCTCCGCCGGGGCTTCCTCAAGACAGAGCTGCGTCAGGACCAGGCTCTGTCGGTAGCTTTCACCCACCGGGGTGAGATTGGCCGCCAAGGTGTCCAGGACCTCGGCCAGGGGGGCACCTTCGGGTAGTTCCTCGACCTCAGCCTCGACCAACCTAACGGTTTTCAGGCGGGCCGCCAACAGCTTCAGGTGCAGCCGCTCCAAGTCTCGCCGAATGGCCCCGCGGTCCAGCGCGTGGGCCGCATCCTCCAGGTGGGGATGCAGTTTCCGGAACAGCAGGGAGAGGGCTGTCTCCGCAGGTGTCATGGGGGTGGCGTCACTCATGAGTCCAGACTACTGCATCCCGTTGGACGAACCGACCCGTCTGCCTCAGCATGGGAAGCGGGAGCTGCCATGACCTCATCGGACCTGCTGGACCTGATCACCCTCCAGAACCTGGTGGAGCTAGATGATGGTGGACATGCCCTCCTATCGGAAATGATCGGCATCTACCGGGAGGACACACCCCGGCGTATCCGGGACATCCTGGCCGCCGCCGAGCGAGGCCGCGCCGAGGAACTCGCCCATGCCGCCCACGCCCTCAAGGGGGGCGCCGGGGCTCTGGGAGCCCGCGACCTGCGGGAGCTTGCCGCGGAGCTGGAAAACCTGGGACGCAGCGGTTCTGCGGCAACGGGTGCAGATCTCGCCCTGCGCCTGGAGACCTCCTTTCACGCCACCCTTGCGGCGCTGGAAGCCTACATCGACGCGCTCAAAGCCACCTAGGGAGCACCATAGGGCTTCACCCCAGTCGTGCCCTTGGCCGGGGGCTGATCGCTGATCTGCAGGCGACCGTTGGCGTCCGTCCACTGGTAGATGCGGGTAGAGGCGCGCTGCTCCGGCGTGGGCTCTGGCACCTCTTTCTGCTCTTCGACCTTGAACCCGCCTCGGCCCTTTTGCAGCAGGGCCATGCTGCCGGCGAGCTTCGGATCGGGCTGGACGGCCTTCCGGCGGTAAAGATCCAGCACCCTGGGCACATAGGCCTGGGTTTCCCGGAAGGGCGGGATGCCCTTGTGGCGATTCACAGCGCCCTCGCCGGCGTTGTAGGCGGCCACCACCTTCGTGAGGTCGCCCCCATAGTAATCGTGGAGCCACTTAAGGTATTTCACACCGCCGTTGATGTTCTGGCGGGGGTCGAAGGGATCGAGGACGCCAAAGCGCTCGGCGGTGGAGGGCATCAGCTGCATGAGGCCCAGGGCCCCAGCCCGGGAACGGGCGCGGTAGTTGAAGGCGCTTTCGGCCTGAATGACGGCTCGAGCCAAGTGGGTGTCCACACCCTCAGCGGCTGCAATTTCGTCCACCAGGGCAATGAGTTCTGGACTCTTGAGGGCCCGGGCCATTTCGGCGGGGGTCACGGCAAGACCCACCTTGCCCACGCCCACGCTTTTCAGGACCAGTCCCTGGCCCTGCACATAGCTGGGCGGCAGGTTGTTGATCACCAGGCGACCTTGCTTGTCGTAGTAGGTATAGAGGTAGGTACGGCCACCCTTGCCCGGCGTCCGGACAGCCTTCGGCGTCCCGGCAGCCAGCGGCAGGAGGGCAAGCAGAAGGAGCAGGACGCAACGAGACATCAAGCGTCCATGATACGGGCAGCTGCCCAGCCTGGCATAAGCGCCACGCTTACATGTTCCTACGGTATTGCCCGCCAACTTCGTAGAGGGCCTGGCTGATCTGGCCGAGGCTGCAGACTTTGACGGCTTCGAGCAGTTCGATGAACAGGTTCTCACCGGAGCGGGCGACCTCCCTGAGCTTGGTCAGAGCGGCGGGAGCTCGGTCCGCGTTGCGGGCATGGAAGGCTTCGAGGTTGTCGATTTGCTGACGCTTTTCCGCTTCGGTACTGCGGATCAGCTCGGGCGTCCCCAGTTCCGGGGGCTGGGGATTCAGGAAGGTGTTAACGCCGACGATGGGAAGCTCGCCGCTGTGCTTGAGGTGTTCATAGTGCATGGACTCTTCCTGGATTTTGCCCCGCTGGTACATGGTCTCCATGGCCCCCAGCACGCCTCCCCGATCGGCGAGGCGGCGGAACTCCGCCAGCACGGCTTCCTCCACCAACTCTGTCAGCTGCTCGCTGAGGAAGGCACCCTGCTGGGGGTTCTCGTTTTTCGCCTGGCCCAGTTCGCGGTTGATGATGAGCTGGATGGCGATGGCCCGGCGCACGCTCTCTTCCGTGGGTGTGGTGATGGCCTCGTCGTAGGCGTTCGTGTGCAGGCTGTTGCAGTTATCGTAGATGGCGTAGAGCGCTTGCAGTGTGGTGCGGATGTCGTTGAAGTCGATCTCCTGAGCATGCAGGGAGCGGCCGCTGGTCTGGATGTGGTATTTCAGCTTCTGGCTGCGCTCGTTGGCTCCGTATTTCTCCTTCATGGCCACGGCCCAGATGCGACGGGCCACGCGGCCGATGACGCTGTATTCCGCATCGAGACCGTTGCTGAAGAAGAAGCTCAGGTTCGGGGCGAAGTCATCGATGTGCATGCCCCGGGACAGGTAGTACTCCACGAAGGTGAAGCCATTCGCGAGAGTGAAGGCCAGTTGGCTGATGGGATTCGCGCCGGCCTCGGCGATGTGATAGCCGCTGATGCTCACCGAGTAGAAATTGCGAATCTTCTCCTCAATAAAGGTCGCCTGAATGTCGCCCATGACCTTGAGACTGAACTCCGTGCTGAAGATGCAGGTGTTCTGAGCCTGGTCCTCCTTGAGGATGTCCGCCTGCACGGTGCCGCGGACGGTCTGGAGGGCCTCGGTCTTGAGCTTGGCGTAGACATCGGGCGGCAGGACCTCATCAGCGGTGGCGCCCAGCAGAGCCAGTCCGAGACCGGCATTGCCTTCGGGCAGCACCTCTCCGTAGCTCGGGCGGACCATGCCCTTGGCGGCGTACTTCGCATTGATCTTGGCCTGGGCGGCCGCCATCTGCCCGTGTTCCTGCAGCCAGACCTCAGCCCGCTGATCGATGGCCGCATTGAGGAAGAAGGCCAGCACCGTGGGGGCGGGGCCGTTGACGGTCATGCTGACGCTGGAGGTCGGACAGAGCAGGTCGAAGCCTGAGTAGAGCTTTTTAGCATCGTCCACGGTGCAGACGGAGACGCCGCTGTTGCCGATCTTCCCGTAGATGTCGGGGCGGACGTGGGGGTCCTCGCCATACAGCGTCACACTGTCGAAGGCGGTACTGAGGCGCACGGCGGGCTGGCCCTTGCTCACAAAGTGGAAGCGCTTGTTGGTGCGCTCGGGGGTGCCCTCCCCGGCAAACATGCGGGTGGGATCCTCGCCGACGCGCTTGTACTCGAAGACTCCTGCCACATAGGGGAAGAAGCCCGGCAGGTTCTCCAACAGTTGCCAGCGGAGCAGGTCGCCCCAGCCGGAGTAGGAAGGCAGCGCCACCTTGGGGACCATGGAGCCACTCAGGGACTGGGTGTAGTTCGCCGTGCGAATCTCGCGATCACGCACCACATAGACGTTCTCGGGCTCGGTGTAGCTTCGCTTCACGGCGGCCCAGTCGTGAATGAGCCGGCGACTTTCATTGTGCAGCTCGCCCAGGTGCTCCTGATAGCGCTGGCGAAGCAAGAGGAGGGCGGCACCCTGATCCCCTTCACCGGGCTCCACCAGGTGGATGGAGTCGTAGAACGCACCCGCTGCTGGCACCTTGTCGCCCAGGGCGCGCAGGCTGGCCCAGAGGGCGTGGGATAGCTCGGCCGTGTCCGCCTGCCGCCGTGCCCAGGCCTTGTAGCCCTGGACGGTGTCGGCGATTTCCGCCAGGTAGCGCACCCGCTCCGGGGGAATGATGGCTGCACGGCGGGGGTTACCCGGGGTGGCTTCGAGCTTGGTCACCCAAGCCAGCCCCGTCTTAGTTGCAATTGCCTTGATTAGGTTGACGAACAGCCAGTTAGTGGCGGGGTCATTGAACTGGCTGGCGCAGGTGGCGAAGACCGGCATGTCTTCCGCTGGCTCGGCAAAGCGCTTGTGGGCCCGCTGATACTGCTTGCGCACATCCCGCAGGGCATCCTCGGCGCCGCGCTTGTCGGCCTTGTTCAGCACCACCAGATCGGCGAAGTCCAGCATGTCGATCTTCTCAAGCTGGCTGGCGGCGCCGTATTCCGGCGTCATCACATACATGGCAAGATCCACGAGATCCGCGATCTCGCTATCACTCTGGCCAATCCCAGCCGTCTCCACGATCACCAGGTCGTAGCCGGCTTCCTTGGCGGCCAGGATGCTGGCGGAAAGGGCCTCGCTGGTAGCCCTGTGGGCGGCGCTGCGAGTGGCAAGACTGCGCATGAAGACGCGGTCCCGCAGCTCCGGGTGGTAGAGGGTGTTCATGCGGATGCGATCACCCAGGAGGGCACCGCCGGTCTTGCGCTTGGTGGGGTCCACGCTGAGCACGGCCACGCGCTTGTCCGGGAAATCCACCAGGAACCGCCGCAACAACTCGTCTATGAGAGAGGACTTGCCGGCTCCGCCGGTGCCGGTGATGCCCAGGACTGCCGTGGGCTGTGGGCCGGGGGCCGTGGGGAGCGCGCTCGCGTCACCTAGTTCGATCCTGGTGATGCGACGGGCGAGGGCGTGGAAGTCGGGCGTGGTCCGGGGGTCCAAATCGCACCGCCGCACCATGTCGTCGATCATGCCCTGGAGGCCCATGCGCCGACCGTCCTCGGGAGTGTAGATCCGGCCCACTCCGTAGGCTTCCAGCTCAAGGATCTCCTCGGGTGAGATGACGCCACCCCCGCCGCCGAAGACCTGGATGTGACCCGCCCCGCGCTCGCGGAGCAGATCTACCATGTACTTGAAGTATTCGACATGGCCGCCTTGATAGCTGGAAAGGGCAATGCCCTGGGCATCCTCCTGAATGGCGGTGTCGACGATGTCCTGAACGGCGCGGTTATGGCCCAGGTGGATCACCTCGCAGCCCGTGGCCTGCAGGATGCGCCGCATGATATTGATGCTGGCATCATGGCCGTCGAAGAGGCTGGCAGCGGTGACAAAGCGCACCTTATTGCGGGGCTGGTAGCCCTCCGATACAAGGGGTGCGGTCTCGGGTGCTTGCAGTGTGGCCATGGGTCCCCCGGTCGGGCGAACCTCCAGTCTACCCTTCATTTCCGTTCATCCACAGAGCTGCTTCACCGCCGTCAGTCACAGAAGCCCCGGAAGGCGGGGACCACCCGGGGCTCAGCTGTTCTCCAGCAGGCCGATGGGGAACCGGTCCTCCATGAGCTTCTGTCTTTCCCGGAGGTGCTCCATGAGGGCCTTCCATCTTGGCAGCCCACGCAGGGGCTCCAGCATGGGGCTGCGTTCGTACCATTCCGTGCAGCCAAACCCGCGGGCGAAGGCGCGACTGGCCATCTCCATGGCGCTGGCACGATCCCCCATGAGGGCGTAGGCTTCGGCCAGGCGAAGGGTGAATTCGCCATCGGGCTCGCGCATGCCGATGCGCTCCTGGTCATACGCCCGCAGCTTCTTCCAGGCGTCATCCTTCCGTCCCTGCAGGATGAGTTCGAAAATCTCGCTGAGCCGAATGATGTTGGGATAGCCGTTGGTCAGAGCAGCGGCAGCCTGGAATTCGAGGTGGGCCCGGGCATGATCGCCCTGCACCAGGGCCAGATAGCCACGGTAGAAGGGCAACACTCCTGAGGTGCTCCGGAGGTGGCCGGATTGTTCCTTGAGGCTGGCCTCAAAGCGCTGGATTTCGCCCGTGTAGAGGCAGGTGATGTCCACCGCCTGGGACTGCACCCGTGCAAAGGCCACGCCATCGCGAAGATCCATGGCGCGCCGGGACAGGGGGAGCAGACCCGCCCCCCTGGCGGCGTAGGCGATGCCGGTGAGCAGGGTGGGGTTGTAGGGCTGCCGGCGCCTCGCCTGAACCAGGAGATCCAGGGCTTCCCGCTGGTTGCCGGCATCAGCCATGAGCAGGGACAGAAGGAATGTCCCCCGCGGATGCCCTGGTACCAGCATTAGGCCCCGCCGCAGCTGGGCTTCGGTCTCGGACTGTTCCTGGCGGAAGGAAGCTGGACTGTTGAGCATCCTCCGGTAGCGGAGGTTGGCGAGCAGGAACCAAGTGCTGGCAGCGGTAGGTTCCCGCTGGGTAGCCCTTTCGGCCAGTGCCAAAGCCTCTTCCAGGCGCTGGTTTTGGAGGCGCCAGCCACTGGCCCGGATCGAATCCCAGAACACCGTGGAATTCTTTGGGATGAACCCGTCCTCGGGACCTTGTACCACTCGCGGGAAGCTGTGCAGAAAGGTCTCGAAGGCCTGGCTGGGGGGAAGCGCCACGGCTTCACGGAAGGTCCAGGGAGTGGCTCCCCTTTCGATCTGGCCCCCCCAGACGAAGCGATAGGACAGGACCAGATCCTCCCCTCGGTGCTGCGGTTCCAACTGCACCAGCAGGGCCCGTGACTGCCCCCGAAGCGAGTCCAGGTTGTCCGGCAGGGCGGTGACGGTGGTGACGGCAAAACCGCCCCGGTGTTCCAGCACATCCTGGACCATGGCGCCGATGGCTCGGCCTTCCGCCGCATCCAGACCCTCCGCCAGCAGGGGTGGTGTGATGAGCAGGACTCGGATGGCTCCCGCCGCGTTCCGTCGGGCCATGAGCCACGCCAGGCCGCTACCCGCACTCAGCAGCACAAGGAAGAGGAGCCCCAACAGAAGGGGACGGCGCCAGGATCGAAACATCTCTTCTGCCATGGACCTTAAGCATAGAGTGTGTTTTTCGATTCGGGAGCACCGCTCTCTAGCGCGGCACAGTCGGCATGACCCCATAATCTAGGCGGAGCCCCTATGATCCGCGCCCCCCTGATCCTCCTTGCCGCGCTGTCCCTGGTCGCACAATCGGCCCCGAAGCCCGTGCCCCCCACCGAGGAGGCCACCATCCAGCGCTTCCGGACCTACGCCAAGCCCCGCCAGGTGGCGCCCAAGGCGGCCTTGAGCGCCGAGGAACAGAACACCATCCGGAGGTTCAAGGAGGCCAAGGCCAGCGTGGTGTATGTGTCGGCCATCGCCAAGGCACAGGACCCCCGAACCCAAGACACCACCAAGATCCCCGCCGGGGCCGGCACTGGCTTCGTCTGGGATGAGTGGGGCCACATCGTCACCAACCACCACCTCATCACCCTGGAGGACAACGGCAAGCGCCGCGGCGATGTGGATGAAGTGGAGATCACCCTGGCCGATGGCAAGACCTACAAGGGACGGGTGATCGGCTACAGCTTTGCCTACGATATTGCCGTCATCCAGGCCTTCGCGCCCCTCTCCGCCA
>SESE01001134.1_pt1 | contig 10953 bp, 5 predicted proteins | sample 3171371 | NCBI WGS metagenome assembly SESE01 (sample SAMN06051881, study PRJNA518727) | freshwater metagenome | biome: subpolar coniferous forest; feature: holomictic lake; material: water; isolation source: holomictic Lake 442, 13 m depth | place: Canada: near Kenora, Ontario | collected...
AGTCTCCGTCTCGGGGCGTTGGTATAGGTCACAGAAGTGATCGCAACGTGCCGCACAGTTATGCTAGTCTAACGGAGGCCGCAGACACAAGACGAGTTGGAGAGGTCGGATGACATTTAGGAAAAAGCTACTCGAGGGCAACCGAAGATGGGCCGCTGGCAAACTTGCCGACGATCCAGAGTGCTTTAACCGTCTGGCGCGCTCGCAGAAGCCTGAATTTTTATGGATAGGCTGCGCCGACGCTCGGGTACCTGCAACAGATGTGACTGGACTGGAACCTGGTGAATTATTCGTCCATCGCAACATCGCCAATCTTGTCTACCATACAGACATTAACTGCCAGTCAGTGCTCGAATACGCAGTAGATGCACTAAAGGTCAAATATATAATTATCTGTGGTCACTACAATTGTGGCGGCATCCGTCATGCCATCACCAATACCTCGCTTGGCATCATCGATAATTGGCTGAAAGAGGTAAAGGATGTCTACCAGACCCATCGCGACGAACTGATGATCATCCCCGACCATGACAGCCGCCTCAACCGGCTTGCTGAATTGAACGTTCGTCACCAATCTCTCAACGCTTGCCGTACTAATATTGTGCAAAAAGCCTGGGCTCGCGGCCAGGAGTTGTCGGTACATGCCTGGATTTACGATGTAAAGAATGGCCATATCCACGATCTCAAATATTCATTCCGCGACCCTCACAGCGTCGAGGCCGTCTACCGATACCATGTTGATCCCGACTCGGAGGCGAGCTAAACAGCGACTGCCGCCGCGCTCCTTGTTGCGCGAAGCCCATTAGTATAATCCGGCGCCGTTGTTCGGCTGAATGACAGGTTAACGTTATGTGCGGCATAGCCGGCTTTATTGATCGCGCCTGCGGGGATAAGGCCCGCCTTACCCTTGCCGCAGCCGATATGGCGGCCAGTCTCGGTCATCGCGGCCCCGATGCCCAGGGGGTATGGGTCGATGAGAGGGTCGGGCTAGCCTTGGGCCACCGTCGGCTGTCGATCATTGACCTCAGCCCGGCCGGCGCTCAACCGATGGCCTCCGCCAACGGCCGGTTCATTATTTGCTACAACGGTGAAATATATAACGCGCCGGAGCTAGCACAACGGCTGGACTGCGAAGGCGGATTCAGGCGGGGCCATTCCGACACCGAGATCATGGTCGAGTGGTGCGCTCGCTGGGGCGCCCGTGCCCTGTTGGCGGCCTGCGAAGGCATGTTCGCCTTTGCCCTTTGGGACCGGCACGAGCGAAGCTTGGTGTTGGCCCGCGACCGACTTGGAATCAAGCCGCTTTACTGGGGACATTGGCCCGAGCGCGGGCTGCTGCTGTTTGGCTCGGAGCTAAAAGCGCTACGCCGCCATAATGGTTGGGTTCCAGAGATTGACCGTCCGGCGCTTGCCTCATACATGCGCTTCGGCTACGTACCGACTCCTCGCAGCATCTACCGCAACGTTGCCAAACTTGAACCCGGCTGCCTTCTTACTCTGGCCTGGGACGCTGAACCGATAATCGAACCCTATTGGACCTTGCGAGCTGTGGCCATGGCCGGGCGGGCCGAGCCTTTCGCCGGCAGTCCCGACGAAGCGGTGGACGAATTAGAGCGGTTGTTGCGCCGAGCCGTGCGGAGCGAAATGGCCGCCGACGTTCCGCTTGGTTGCTTCCTCTCGGGCGGCATCGATTCCTCTGTGGTGGCGGCGCTGATGCAAGCCGAAAGTAGTGGCCCTGTCAGGACCTTCAGCATCGGGTTTGGCGCTGGCGATTACGACGAAGCCGCCGCCGCCAAACGGGTCGCGGCCCATCTCGGCACCGAGCATACCGAATTCCACGTCAACCCCGCCGACGGGCTTGAGGTGATCCCCAATCTGCCCGAATGGTACGATGAGCCGTTTGCCGACTCCTCGCAGATTCCAACCTATATCGTCGCCAAGATGGCCCGCCAGCATGTCACGGTGGCCCTGTCGGGCGACGGTGGTGATGAGTTGTTTGCCGGCTATACCCGCTATGTCTGGGCCGACCGCTTATGGCGCAAACTCCGCCGATTGCCGCAGCCACTGCGCCGGGCCATGGCGGCAACGCTTGAAGCCTTGTCAGGCCCGCTGCCAGAAATACTAGCCGCCGCCGCTGTGGCGCTGATGCCAGTCGGCATCCGCCCAAGCCATCCCGCCGACAAGCTGCGCAAACTGGCCGGCATTTTGCCCTCAACCAGCGCTGACGCCCTGTTCCGCCGCCTCATCAGCCATTGGAGCGATCCTGAACAGTTGGTTTTCGGCACCGTCGAACCGCACGGGTTGCACTGGGACGAAAGCATAACCGCCGCCTTCCCCGACTTCACCGCCCGCATGCAATTTTTAGACAGCCTGACCTACCTGCCCGATGACATACTAACAAAGATTGACCGCGCCTCCATGGCGGTTGGGCTCGAGGCCCGGGTGCCGTTGCTTAACCATCAGGTCGTCGAGTTCGCTTGGCGCCTGCCGCTTGATCTCAAGATTCGTGACGGTCAGTCAAAATGGGCCTTGCGCCAAGTGCTTTACCGCCACGTTCCCCGAGCCTTGGTCGACCGCCCCAAACAAGGCTTCTCTATCCCGTTGGCTTCATGGTTGCGCGGCCCATTGCGCCCCTGGGCCGAAGAGCTGCTGGCCGTCAACTCACTTGCTGAGGACGGTTTGCTCAATCCAGTTCCGATTCGCCACGCCTGGACCGAACATCTAACCGGCCGCCGCGACCACGCAAACGCGCTATGGACGGTGCTGATGCTCCAGGCATGGCTGAAAAACCGTTGATAACAGGGGGCTTTGCAACCCTGGATGATTTGGGTGTGGCTTTTCCGGATTATTGTTGGTCCCGGTTTGGGCTGGGTTTTGTTTCTGGGCCGAAATATTTCAGGTGTCCGGCGTCGGCCAGCAAATCGAGTCTGCGCCGGTCCAGCGACGACTGGGCGGTCTGGCCCGGCATTGCGCTGGCAATCGTGCCTTGGTCATAGAGCAGAATAGTCTCGGCCTCGCGGCTGTCCACCGAAGCGCCAAGGCGGGAAAGTTCGGCCGACAACAGACTGCGGGTCGCCTGAATAATCTGATCCTCACCGACCAGCCCGGCTCCTAGTTGACGCTCCAAACTGTCATAAGCGGCCCGCATCGACTTGGCCTCGGCCGTCGAATGATTGAGCTGGGCTCGCGCCGATTGCACCGCTGCTAGATCGCTAGTAATTTGGCGCTTGACCCGAGCATCGGTATCGCGGATGACGATAATACGGTCCTCAAGCGAAAGCTGGGCGATTTCAACTGCGGCGTCGGCCGCCCGGTTCCCCAAGGGATAGGTATAGGTCAGTGAGTAGTTCTGAGTGATGGTGTCGGGCTTTGCCAGGCGAGCCTGGCTCAAGATCGGGTCGGCATAGCCGTAAACCGAGCCATTCTCGCCCAGCTTAGTGTTGATTCCGACCTTGATGTCGGGCCGGGCCTGGTTTTGTGCAAAATCGCGCCCCAACTCGGCGCTGGCGCGGTCGAGCTTGACGATGAAAAAGTCGGGCCGATTGGCCCTGGCCGCATCGAGCGCGGCATCCAGCGTAACCACGAGTGGCTTTTTCAGTTCATCTGCATAACTATATGGTAGATAAATGGTCGAACCGGTCTTGGCATCGGGGTCGCCAATCAGTTGACCCAGCGCTACCGAGGCGGTCAGGTAGGTTTGCAAAGCCGCTTCAACCTGGATATCAGCCCTGGTTACTTCTGAGTCAATCTGGGCTTCTTGATAGCGGGTGACCATGCCGGGGAACTGCTTGAGGATGCGATCCTGCCGCTCCTTCAAAGACACCACCAGTCTTTGACTGTCCACCGTGGCGCTTAGCCCTTCCAGCGCCCGAACTGTCTCAAAATAGGCCAGATTGATGTCGCGAAGAGTCTGGTTGACCACATCCTTTAGGGTCCAGTCCGCGCGCTCACGGTTGATTTCGGCGTTGCGGACATTAACTTTAGCGGGATTGTACATCCCGTTGCCCTTGGTATAGGGCAGCGGCATAGTCAACGCAGCGGTTAGGTTGCTGGTGAACTGGCCATCTTCCCAATAATGATTGGCCTCGTAGAAGATTTTCTGGCGAATGGTATTGTCGGTAAGCGTAAGCGATCCGCCCCATGGCAGCTCCTGGGTAAGACCGATCGAAACGTTCTCCTGCACCAGGGGATGGCCCTTATTTAGGGAATCGCGCCCGGGATTGGCAATGATAGGCTCGTCAACGGTCTTCGGTCCCGGCGGAACGGAGAGGGTGGAGTACATTTCTAACGCCCGAATTTGCGCCTTGGGGCTCTCGGCGCACGGGGCGAACTTACACAGATTGGTACGACGCATGGAGGGGACGTGGGTGATGGGGTCAAAGGCCGGAGTAAACTCGTTGCCACCGGTACCGGCGAAGGTCTTAGGCTTGACCGTGCCGATCTTCTGGCGCCGATAACTATCCTTGCGGTTGTAGCCGAGCGAAAGATCCAACACCGGATCGAACACCGCCCGAGCCTCCCGCACCAGCGTCTGAACCCGGTCGGGCTCGCGCCGTCCAATTGTCAGCGACAAATTGGTTTCCAAGCCGCGCATCACCGCCTCGCGGCGGTTGAGCGGCAGCATCGAGCGGCCGACGACATCGCCGCGTGAGGCTTTGCGCTGGTCGAACAAGCTCTTAAGCAGGGCCGACGCCCGCTTTTGATCCTCGGGCATAATCGAGGGCGAGATCTGTGATGTAATCACTGCCGCGACCACAGCGGCATGGCGATCAAGTGCCGAAGGGGCCAGCGCCGTTGGGGCCAATACAGTCGGGACCAATACAGTCGGGACCAATACAGTCGGCACCAATACTGTCGGGACCAGTGTTTCCGGCTCATTAGTCGGCACAGCTGCGGCCAGCGCCATCGGGGCCAGCGCCGCCGGCACGGCTAAGGTCAGCGCCAGGGTCGCTAAAAACGCAGTAGAGCGCTTCATAGTAGAGCGCGTTGGGGCATTACTCACAGCGGACCTCCGAAGTGTTTGAGGGCACCAGATGAGAGCAGCAGGGCCAGCCGCTCGCGATCGATGCCGGTCTGGGCCGTCAGTTCGCCGTACCGTTCGGCCAGCGCGCCCACCGAGGCCAACAGCCGCGACTCGGCGGTCCGCAGGGCGACCTTGGCCTGGATTAGCTGAATTTCGGTGCTGAGCAGGGTCGAAAGCCGGGCTATACCCTCATAGGCTGCAACTAGACCGAGGTCTTGCTGGACCACCGCCGAGTCGTAGACCTCCCTAGCGGTCTTGACTGCCAGCTCACCGATGCGAATCTGCTCGCGGGACGAGGCGAGCGCGCCGCGTGCGGCCAGAAACTCCTCACGAGTGGTCAGTTCGACCTGATGCAGGGCGATGGTTTGCTGGTTGAGGCCGTGCTCGGCCTGATCCAGCGCCGCCCAGGCCGCATTGTTGCCGATCGGCCGCTGATAAAGCAGGCCGAGCGTGGCGGTCAGCTGATCGCGGCTGGTAAAGGCGCGCGAGATCGATCCGGTCAGGTCGCGATAGCCGAAGGGACCGCTCTCGGCCATCGCGGTCGATGCCGTGGCGGAAAAATCGGGCCTCGTCTGAGCATCGCGCTGGGTGCGGACCAGGGCGGAAATGCGCACTGCCACCGCCTGGCGCTGGTAAAGCGGATTATTGAGCACACGCTCGGGCTCGTGGATGTCGCCGGCCGGCCGCTTCATCAGCATCTCGTAGCCCACCGGCAGCAACAAAGCATCGTCCTTGCCGTCGAGCAACTTGCGCATCGTCTCCGAAGCAATAACATAACTACCGAACAGCTGCTGCTGGCTGGTGCGGATGCGCGAAACCTGGGCATCGACCTGAGCCCGATCGCTCTCGGTGACGAAGCCTTGGTCAAAAAGCCGCTTGATGCTTGCGCGCTGGCGCTCGGCCAGGACAAGCGAGCGGTCGGCCGCCTCCATAGCAAAAACCGCGCCTACTAGCTGCCAGTAAAGCTGATCCACCTGAAGTAACGTGGCGTTGATCGTGCTGCGCACGTCAAGCTCGGCCGCATCAATGCCGTGTTGAGCTAGGTCGGAACGAAGATCGGCGTTGGAGGTGGGGCCAAAGTTCTTGGTAAATGGCAGCGGTATCGTGGCACCAATCGTAATCGTAGAGTAATAAGGCCGGTAATAGTTGTGATATAGCGGACCTAATCCATTGAGGGTGTCGGTGGTATAGTCCTTTTCCTGCCGGCGAGTAGACAAGCTGAGGTTGAGACTCGGCCCCCAGGGCAGCTGTTGGAGAATGGAAACCGTGCCGCTATACACTTCATTGTTGCGCGGCGCCGCCGGCGATGGCGAGTTGCCCATGATCTCGTCTTCAGCCGGGGGATAGAAACCCGCCGGCCGGTCGCGGGTGTACTGGAGGGCCGTGACCGCCGTGCGGTTAGGAAAAGTCAAGACATAGCAAGCCTTGCCCTGATCCGCCCCTTTGGTCAGATCCGCCGCCTGCGGATCACAGGCAAACAGGCTCTTGGGATCGATGCTGCCCACCGCCACCCGGTCGGTCGCGCGCTTGAACTTACTGTCGGGATGCTCAATGCGCCGGAACTGATTGGTCAGAGCGGCGTTGGCCGAAGCGACAAAGACCGGATCGAACAAGGCCGCAGCCTCGATCAAGGCGCGGTCGGCGCTGGCCCTGGCAATGCCGCTGCGTTTGATATCAAGGTTCTTGCGCAGAACCTCCAGCGCCGCCTCCCGCAAAGCCAGCTCAGTGGTCACTGTGGGGGCGTAGAGCGGTGCCTCGCCGGTCCGGAGCAGCGCCTCGCGAGTCGAGCCGACCACCGCATTACGCTTGCGCTCACTGGTCAAGCTTTGGGCGTCGAGAACGAAGATTTCCGAGGGAACCTCGAGCCCGACCTGTTTATCTGAAGCCAGGGCGGCCGGAGCTAGAACAGCCGGAGCTAAAGCGGCTGGGGCCGGGGCAACTGGGACTAGTTGCCCAGCCAGGCCGGTGCCACCGCCAAGTAATAGCGCCGAACCGGCAAGTAATAGTACCGCCGACAAATTGATGCCCAAGAATTTATCGTCCTTGCGGTTGGTCATCGTCCATTCCTCGGCATTTACTTTTTGGGGTAAGTGTTTCGGAATCGAAACAGGGACGCCTGCACGGAGCCGGCCGTGCGCCGAAAAGCGGTCAGCGGACATAATCCTGCTCCAAGGTGCCTTGCGCCGCCAGCAAGTGGACATGCGCCTTGCGGAAGTTGACTTGGGCGGTAATCAGACCCAAGCGGGAATTTACAAGGTCCTGGTACTTATTGAGCACTTCGAACTCCGCCACCAAACCGAGATCTCGTTGGTCGCGCGCCAAGTCATAGGCACACTGGGCGAGACGAAGATCATTGCCGCTCTGGCGCACCAAGGCTTGGGTTGAGCGGGCGCTACCAATTGCCCGATCCAAAGCGCCGACCACACGCTGGCGCACCTGCCGGGTGCGGTCGAACGCTTGGCGCTCCTCTATTCGGGCCCGGTCATGGGCCGATTCGGTGCCGTTCATGCCGATCGGCAGATGGTAACGCAGGCCAATGAATAGATTGCTGTTGTCGGGTCTGATCAAATGGGCCAGCGACTGGTTGATACCGGGATAACCGAACACCGAGTCGGTCTGACCGACGGAAAGGCTGGCCGACAGGCTCAGGTCGGGCAGGTCCTGGTTTTCGCGGAAGTCCAGCGCCAGTTTGGTCGCGCCATAGTCCTCCTCCTGAGCCTTGATATCGGGATGAAAATCAAGAGTCCGGTCATAGAGGCGTTCGACTTCTGGGACGTCGCCCTGGTCGATGGATGCCGGCGCACCAAGCATCGCCTCGACATCACTTGGCAGCATCAGCGCCCGTTGATCGCCAGCAATCAGCGTACCCAACCGGCCAGAGGCGATGAGCAACTGGTTCCAAGAAGTTTCTTCACGGGCATCAAGTGAGGCTTGCTGAGCCGTAAGCTGAGCCAAGTCATAATTGGTGGCGAGGCCAGCATCAAAGAGCCGCTTCTGGCTGCTCATGCGCTCACCCAGCACGGCACGCAGATTAATTAGCGTCCGCAGCGACTGAACCGCCTGGGCCGCGTCCCAATAACTCGCCAAAGCCTGTTCCAGCGAGGCGTTGTGGACCGATTTGTCCGACCAAGCGGCCCTACGCTCGCTGGTTTGGGCAATCTGATAGCTATAGTAGCCGGGATTGCCCTCAAAGCCGAAATTCTTGGTGAAGGGCAGCGGCATCGACAACGACAGGCTGGCGGCGCTGGTCCAAAACAGCTTGGTATTCCAACCATAAGGGTCGAAGGTCAGGCCGGTGGGATAGGCGGCGTCGGTCATTGCCGGCGCCGTGCCAGCCATCGCCCCCGGCTTATGCCAAGTCGATGAAACGCTGATGCTGGCGCTGCCGCCAAAGATGAAATTGAGCCCGGCGCCGAGGCTGCCGGTCGCCTTGTGGTCGGAAATGGACACATAAGAGGCGTCCTCCCGCTGCAATGAAATGAGCGGCGGCAGCTGGCAGCCCGGCACCGCTGGCGGCGTTATGCCGTCGGCTGTGACAATGGGCAGACAGTCAAAACTGCCCTGGGTGTCTGCGGTGTCCTCCCCGGAGATCTGGGCCTTGCGTCGCCGATCTTCCTCGTCAAGCTTCGAGCCGGGGTTTTGGTCGCGATAGCGGGTAATATAGTCGCGGCGCGGATTGCCATACCGGTTAGTATAGGTCAGCGACGAAAACAAAGTCGGATCGAACACCGAGTCGCTCTGGCTAACCACCGCCTTGGCGATGGCCAAGCCCTCCGCCGACGACTGGATGGATAGATTCTGGTGCAGCACCTGATCCGCCAAGACGCCTTGCGAAATCTCGCGCACCGGCAGTTCGCGCAGCCGCGCTCGGGCTCCGTCGGTTCCGGCCGTCATTCGCTCCAGCAGTTCTTGCAGATTCCCCGAGCTTAGCCCAGAGCTTGGCCCCGAACCTAGCCGTTGCCCGGCAACAGGGAGCGGCGCCGAGCAGGAGCCGGCCGACTCGGCAGCTCCAGGCTTAACCCCAGCGGGAACCGCGCTCTTAACCCCAGCGGGAACCGCGCCTTTAACTCCAGCGGGAACCGCGCTCTTAACCCCAGCGGGAACCGCGCTCTTGATCACACCCGGCTTGGTGCCTTCGGCGATGGCGCTGGCCGACAAGCCGAAAGCCAGCAGGGCGCAGACCGCCGCCGATGTGGCTATTCGCTGTCTTCGCCCCTCCGCCCGGTCCACGACCGACGAGGGTGATATCCGAAACTTGTCATGGTACATCATCGCGAGCTTCGCCACCCCTCGTGCCTCCAGCCGCCATTCATAAGCCGTACCCCTGATTGACAGCAATTCGGCCGCAGAACAAGCTAACATGACCCTGTTTTCGGCAGTCAACGCCGGATTGGGCGGATAAACCCGCAGCTGTGGCATCAACGCAACGCATTAGCTGATGGTTGATTGGCCGAGATGGTTGATTGGCCGTAAATCATGCGGCATAGTCCGGCAGTCACTAGGGACGCGCGGCCTGTCCGGCTGCGATGAAGTTTCGTACCCGATGTAACCATTAAACATGATCGGCAGCACGGCCATGAGCGATTTGAACGAGGACCACACCGTCGCCTTTGAAGACCCAGCAGGCATGCGCCAGCGCGCCGCCGCCGCCGGTCTGGTCGATGTGCCCAAGGCGCGTCTGATCTGCACCGACCGTTCCCAGGTTGAGAGCGCGCTCCCTGGCGAAGGCGTCATCAATTTGGAGCCGGGGGCCGAACACACGGTCGGGCGGGGCGATACTTGCACCTATCCGATCGTCTCGCGCAAGCTGTCGCGCCAGCACGCCCGCGTCTTTGCCGGAGTCGGGGCTTGGGGGGTCGAGGACCTCAACAGCACTAACGGCATCCGCGTCAATGAGGAAAAGGTCCAAACCGCCTGGCTCAAGCATGGCGACGTCGTGCGCTTTGGTCCCATCCCCTTCCGCTTTGAGGTCGAGCGGCCCGACATAGCCGCAGCCCGCCCCGTCAAACCGGCCGCCAGCAGCGATGGCGACGGTGAGCACACAATGATATTCACCGGCGCCCAGGGGGCTAAAGCGGCGGCGGTGATGATCAAGGCGGTGCGGGAGGCGGAAAAGGGCGAGGAACCGCCAGCGGCGATCGTGCCGACTACTCCAACCAAGGCGACCAGGGCCGCTCCCGTCGCAGCCAAGGCGGCCAATGGCAACCGCACCATTATTATCGCCGCCGCTGCGGTGGCGGTCGCGTTGGTGATCGGCGGGATCGTCTACTACCCCACCTTCAGCAAGGGTCGGGAGATATCGGCCATACTTAATCGCGACAACCGTATAGCCGACCGGGTGATTACCCGATCCCGCGAATTAGTCGGTTCCGGCACAGCCGGTTCCGCCACAGCCGATGCCGCCTATCAAGAAGACGCCAATGTTCTAAATCAGGTCGTCTCCGAGTCGAAGGCCGCCTTGGCCAGTTATCCCGACAGCCGTGAACTAGCCAATCTTTACGCCCGCGCCAGCTTTTTAATATTTGAGCGCGGCTTCGCCAAGCTGTTCAACCGCACCGAGTCGCCCGAGGAATCACTGCGTACCGCCAATATCATGGCGCTCGAGCTGCGCTCCAGCCTCGACAGAATTGCAAGCAATCCTGTGCTGGCGCCGTTGGCCAAGGGTGGCGATTCCGGTCCCCTGAAGGAGTCTGCCGACCTTGCCGACCTTGCCTCAATCATGGTCAAATACCGCGAGTTCTCACGCAAGTTCTCCCAGTTTGGTAAGCCGGACCAGCCGACGCCGACACTGGAGCAGCTCAACGAACTGGACAAACGCAAGAAGGAGTTCATCCAGTACACCAAGCTTTACCATCAAATACTTACCCGCGATTTCCGGTTGTTCAACGCCCAAGTCACCGAGGTTGAAAATCGCGACTTCACCCTGGTCG
>SESE01001136.1_pt1 | contig 10940 bp, 12 predicted proteins | sample 3171371 | NCBI WGS metagenome assembly SESE01 (sample SAMN06051881, study PRJNA518727) | freshwater metagenome | biome: subpolar coniferous forest; feature: holomictic lake; material: water; isolation source: holomictic Lake 442, 13 m depth | place: Canada: near Kenora, Ontario | collected...
AACGTCTCATAGATGGCCGATGCAAGCTCCTTGTCCTGTTTTTCATACTGATGCCACCTAGCGAGTTCATCGATTAAGTGCGCTGCGCAACCGGCGTGGTTAAGCCTGACCAGCGCCCTTGCAAAGGCACGGTAAACCGTGGTGGCAGCTTCAAGATTGCCTCCATCCTTCATGCTCCGCGCAATGGTCTGGATATCGCTTAGCGCAGTGTCCTTTTGGCCTTGGGCCAGAAGGTTCACCGCATCGTTCACCGCATCGTTCTCCGGCTTTGGAGTCGCCAGTTCGCCTAGATCGGTTGTAAGGTCATTTATTATTATGGTCTTTAGATCATCTGCCATCTTACTGTCCTCATCTTTGCTCTTTACGCTTTTGGGCTTCTGACAGTGTTGATCAAATTAGAAAAAATTTCTATACGTATAATTTCTTACTAAGGCTCAGTATTCACCCCTGAACCTTCCCCTCCACACTCAACAAGATCACTTCAATCTCCTCGGTGATTTCCTCTTGGCGCAATGTCCGGGATTTTCTCGCCAAGTCTTCGTTTTTTTCCTCCAAACGCTGGATCGCGCCTTCAAGGTGCTGAATGCGGCGTTGGTTTTCCGCCATCAGCGAGGTGTAGAAAATTTCATGCAAAGCGGCGAACAGATAGTGGTGGACCAATTCGGCGAAGAATTGCCCCGGTGCAAGGTTCAACAAGGGCGAGTGGTGGAGTTTGGGGTCGGGGGCAGCGTTTTCGGTGAACGGCGGCAGCAGTGACTTCCGGGCTATGCCTTCGATGCCGCTGCGGTGGTGCAACACAGTGAGGCCATCGCATTCTTGAGTTTCTTGCAAACGTCCGATGGCAGGAATCAGTTGATTGAGCGTTTTCGGCACGTCTTCGGCCACGGTGGGCCCGTCGAATTGGCCGGCCAGGGCAGGATGCTTTTCCAGCCTAGTGCAGAGTTTGCCGCCTACGCTGAGGATTGGCGAGTCCGGGGAATGATCCGATCCTAGGGCGTTCAGCAATTCCTCGTTGAAATCCCCACAGAACCCCCGTTCCGAACCTATCACCAATAACGCCTGCTTGCCGGAAGGGAGGGCGAGGTGGGGGTTGAATTGCAGAAAATCCGCAGCCGCAGTCTCGATCATTAGCACCGAGTCGTTTTGAATATCAAGAAAACGGGCGAGTTTGCGCGTTTCCATCAGCGCTAGGTTTTTCATGGAGCGCATGATTTCGCCGATTTCGCCGAGCTTGCGCAGACGCTGTTCCAGCTCGTGTCGCCGGCTCATGGCTTGCCGATGCTTAAGCTGTTCATGGTTCGCCCTTCGACATGCCCGGGAGGCTCGCTACGAACGGTTTAATTTAGTGGAATCCAGCCATTCCAACACCAACTGGCTCCATACCTCCCGGTTGTCTTCCAAAGCCAAGCCGGATTCGCTGACTCGAAGATATAGCCGTTCCAGCACTGTGCCGACCTTTCCCGGTTCCAGCGTGTCAAGCAGCCCATCATTGAAGGCGACCAGCCAGCCCATTTGGCATTCGACGGGCAGGGGTGCCAGCCGGTCCTGTTTGAGGATTTCCCGTAACAGCCGACCCCGGCGCAGGGGCTTTTCCATGGCGGCATCCAGTTTGGTGCCGAAGCGGGTGAACACTTCCAATTCCAAAAATTGCAGATAATCCAGCTTCATCCTGCCCGCTTCGGCCTTGATGGCGGGGTGTTGGGCGCGTCCGCCGATGCGGGAGACGGAGCGGGCGATGTCGATGGCCGGGCGGAAGCCAGCGGCGAACAGGTCGGCATCCAGATAAATCTGCCCGTCGGTTATCGAAATCAAGTTGGTGGGAATGTAGCTGGCGATGTCGCCTTGCTGGGTTTCGACGATGGGCAGGGCGGTCATGCTGCCTCCGCCATGGGCGGCGTTGAGGCAGGTGGAACGCTCCAACAAGCCGGCATGGATCGAAAAGATGTCGCCGGGATAGGCTTCGCGCCCTGGCGGGCGGCGTAGCAGCAGGGACAGCTCCCGGTAGGTGCGGGCATGGGTGGACAAGTCGTCGTAGACCACCAAGGTGTCGTGCCCGCGCTCCATCCAATATTCGGCGATGGCGCAACCGGCATAGGGGGCAAGGTGTTTCAGCCCCGGCAGGGCGCTGGCTTCGGCCACCACGACGCAGGTGTATTCCAATGCGCCGTGTTTCCGCAAGAGTTGGATGGTGTTGACCACGGTGGATCGCTTCTGGCCGATCAGCGCGTAGACGCAGAACACATTATGTCCGCGTTGGTTGATGACGGCATCTATCCCTAAGGCACTACGCCCCAAGCCTTCGTCGCCAATGATGAGTTGGCGCTGGCCCTTGCCGATGGGAACCAGGGCATCGACGATCTTGATGCCGGTGTACAAGGGACGCTGGACGAAGTCGCGGGCGATGATGGCCGGCGAATCGCCTTCCAGGCGCTGGTGGCCGTTATGGGCCAGTGGCGGTAAGCCGTCCAGCGGCAGACCCAACGGATCGACGACACGACCGAGCAATCCTTCGCCCACCGGGATGCTCAACGCCTGTCCGGCCCTGCGCACCCGAGTGCCGGAGGTTAGGCGGTCAGTGTCGCGCAACAAGATCGCGCCCAACAGCCCTTGGTTAAGGTCGAAAACCATGGCTTGGCTACCGTCATCCAACACCAGCACCTCGTCCATGGCGGCTGAGGGCAGTCCGGAAATCCACGCGATGCCGTCGCCGACGGACACGACGACGCCTTGCTCGGAAACTCGCAGTCCCCAACGGTAGTTTTCGACCCAGGACGCTTGCCGTTCCAGCAGATCGTGCAGAATGGGTGGCTCAATTGGGTTCATGGGCGGCAGCGGCAAAGCTCTTCAACTCTTCTTGCAGGTTGGCGTGAAACACCCAAGGACCCAAGGTGATGCACAGCCCCGCCAAAAGCTGTGCATCCTCGACGAAACGACAGGTCACTGGCATTCCCAGCAAGCGCCCTAGTTTTTCCGCAAGCCGTTGTTGATGCTTTGCGTCCAACGGGTAGGCGGTGGCGACCTCGGCTTGCTCAGGGGTTTCCTCGCAGGCCATGCGAATGGACTTCAGCCTTTCTTCGGACAAAGAATCCAGTTGCCCAAGGGCCAGGTCAAACAAACGGATTTCCAAATCAGGGCAGGACAATTCAGACAACAGGCGGGCTACGAAACGCGCACCGAGTTCAAGGCTGGCTTCCTGGTATTTGCGCAGGGCATCCGCCCGCAGCTTCTCATCCAGCACCCTTGCCTTTTCCCGTTCGCGCTCCAATTCATCCTCCAAGGCCGCCAACTGGCGCTCACGCTCCTCGGCGATTTCCTGGCGCAGGGTCAAACGCGCCGCCTCCCGTTCTTCGTTCCATTGGTTCAGCCGAGTTTCATACTGGCTTTGCATGGCCTCCGCCCCGGTGCGGATGGTTTGGGCGTTGGCCAAGGTTTGTTCGATGCCGGCCCGGCGCTTGGCAATGGTGTCCAGCACCGGCCGGTAGAGGAAACGCTTGAGTATCCACAGCAGGACTAGGAAGTTAAGAATTTCGAGCAGGAAAGTCGACCAGTTAAGCTCCACGATTAAGTCTCCTCGCTATCGGTTGCTTGTAGGTTATATCAAAATGGATTGAATTGTCTAAATCAAACCCCTAAAATCACGATAACTTTCCAATAGCCCCAAACCCTCGGCCGCAGGACGGCAGGTCAGGAAGCCTTTGAAGGCATTCAGTCCCTTGGCCAAGCCGGCATTTTCCCGAAACGCATCCAGTCCTTTATCCGCTAAGAGTTGCACATAGGGCAGCGTGGCGGAGGTTAGCGCGAGGGTCGAGGTTCTGGGATAGGCACCCGGCATGTTGGTCACACAATAATGCACGACCCCATGCTTCAGATAAACCGGATCGGAATGGGAGGTTGGCCTTGACGTTTCAACGCAGCCGCCTTGGTCGATGCTCACATCCACAATCACCGAACCTGCTTGCATGGTCTTCACCATGTCCTCCGTCACGACGTAAGTGGCTTTCGCGCCGCGCAACAGCACCGCGCCGATGACCAAGTCGGCCTCTTTGATGTGTCCGGCAATGGCTTCTTTGCTGGATTGGAAATAAACCAAGTCGGCGGCGATTTCCTTCTTCATCAGTTCCCCCTTGGCCGGGTCCAGGCCCGCCACATAGACTGCGGCCCCCAGTCCACGCGCCGAGCGGGCGGCATGGCTGCCGACGATGCCGTCGCCGATGATGACTGCCTTGCCATGCCGTTCGCCCAGCACTTCCCCCAATTGGACACCTCTGCCACCATTGCAACGGGCTAGGTAATAAGCCCCCATCAGAGCCGCCATGTTGCCGGCGATGGCGCTCATGGGTGCCAGCAAAGGCAGGCGGCCTGCCTCGTCCTCCAAGGTTTCATAAGCGATTGCGGTGGTTTTGCGTTCCAACAGCGTATCTGTCAAGCCATGGGGAACACCGGCCAAATGCAAGAAGGTGAACAGCATTTGCTGTTGCAGTAGCGGGTACTCGGAATGCTCCGGCTCCTTGACTTTGACCACCAAATCGCTCGCCCAAGCCTCCGCCACTCCAACGATGCGAGCGCCCGCCTCCCAGTAGTCTTGGTCGGCAAACCCCGAACCCAAACCTGCGCCCTGCTGCACCCTGACTTCGTGTCCGGCGTCAACTAGGCGGTGCGCACCGGAGGGTGTCAACGCGACGCGGCCTTCCAGATTTTTGATTTCTTTCGGTATGCCGATCTTCATCTGCTAGGATTCCGTATGTTAAATAATGTTACTAGATGCGGCAAGCGCCAATTGTTTCACTATGTTATACAACCATGGGTGCGTTAGCCAGAAAGTCTTGTTCCTTAATGCTTGGGTTGATTCTCCATCTACGAATACAATCTGGACTGCTTGACCGCGTAAGGCTTATAGTCCAATCTTTACGGCTTGATGACAACACCAAATTTTTTTCTATTAAGCCGGGGGTGGGCGTGAACAAAATGATAACAAAGCTTTTCGGGTCTCCGAGCCTTGCGGCAGACGGCAGTCTGGCTATGCAAACCCGCTGGATTACCGGGCAACAGACCGACATCGCCATGACACTGAGTTGGATTCCTTTTTCCCTGATTGCACTGGCCGTGATTGACAACCCGGCGTGGCTAAAATTGCTGATGTTTTCGGTATTTTTATTTTCTTTCACCCACCAACCCCTCAGCTTATTCCTGGTCTACGGGGACAGGCAACGGTTCGAACTGCGCCGCAATCTGTTCATCTGGAGTCCCCCAATATTTTGCCTGGTGATTTTCCTTGCGATTAATTTCAGCCCCTTGGTGCTGGCCATCCTGGCCGGTGCATGGAATGTCGAGCATACCTTGATGCAACGCTACGGCATCACCCGCATTTACGGACGGATGGTCGGGCAAAAGCAAGGCGACAGCGAGTTGCCCCTGTTGTTTGCATGGCTGACGCTTGCGGTTCTTTGGTCGGCTTATGACCCCAACACGATGGAACGTGTCGCAGCGCTAGGCATTCGCGGTGCCAATCTTTCGGCTTTTGCAATGATGACCGGGATGCGCCCCACCGCTGGGTTTTTATTAGTGCCGGCGCTGTTGACGGTGGTTTGGTTAACCGGGAAATGGCTTAAAGAGGAATATAACCGACCGCTTAATCAGGCCAAGCATTACTATCTGGCTTCGACTTTGGGTTTGTTCATCGTGATGCTGATCAACCCCATCGTCGGTTTTATCGGTTATGTCGGCTCCCATGCCTTTGAGTATTTCATGATCGTCAACCAATGCTTGGAAAAAAGCTATATCGAACCGAAAAAGACGGACAGCCCGCTCGGTTGGGTTGCCAATTCCCCATTGGGCAGATACGGGCTACTAGCCTGTTATCTAAGCTTGATTGTGCTGACGGTTTTCGTGTTGGAAAATTACGCTTCGTTTACCGTCTATTCGATGGTCTTCTTCACCCTGGGCGCATTGCATTTCTTCTATGACGGGTTCATTTGGAAGTTGCGCAATCCGGCTGTGGCGCAGAGTGTGGGGGTAAAAACTTGATCTGAAGTGCTTGAATCAGGCGCTTTACAAGTTGGCAGATTCACTTCCCTGTGACTGGATTCCGGCATCCATGCCGGAATGACGGCATTTTTATCGTACATCCCATTCACAACCGTGCCAGATACCCGGTGACTTCCTCGCGGTCATGGTAGAGTTGCTTGAATGACAGACGGAAAGGCACCCCGGCATTGTCCAGGGCTTCTTCGATGATGGCACGGCAACGTTTGATTTCCTCATGGCGCTTTTTCATCGGCAGCTTGAGGTTGAACATCGCATGGCGGCAATGGCCACCCGCCATCCAGCGTGCGACCAATGCGGCAATGCGTGAAGGTTGATCCACCATGTCGCACACCAGCCAATCCACCGGCCTGGGCGGGAGATACCGAAAGCCATCGACACGCAAATGCTCGACGATGCCGGAATCCATCAATTCCTTGTCCATCGGCCCATTGTCCACCGCGATGACGCGGATGCTGCGCTTGACCAGTTGCCAAGTCCAGCCGCCGGGGGCTGCACCCAAGTCAACCGCTTTCATGCCGGGTTGCAAGGTCTTGGGTTCATCGCCCAAAAAGAATAGAAAAGCCTCTTCCAGCTTCAACGTCGAGCGACTGGGCGCGGAGCGTGGAAACTTCAGCCGCACAATGCCCATGGGCCAGGGTGATGCATTGCCGGGCCGGGACAGGCCGGCATACACCGTGGTGGAGTTGAGGAAGAACAGATGCAAACGGGGTGCGCCGGGTTTTGCGCTAACCATGCCGGCCTCGGCCATGGCGCGGGCCAACGGCCCTTGGAACTTGCGCAAAAACACGGATAACTCCTTGGCATCGTTAGTGTCCGCCGTCTCCAGCCATGTATCGAAAAATTGCCTGGACAGGGCGGAGGCAGCCTCCAGCACGGGGCTTATGCGGTCTTCCACGGAAAGCTTGCTTAACAGGGGCAGCACGGCCACCATCTGCCTGGCGAAACACAAATCGGCAAAGCGCAGTTGCTTCATCAACAGGGGCATGTCGCCCGTTTGGTAAGGCGTGAACAACACATACCCGGCGCTTGGATTGGCCTTGGAATAACCCGACACCTCAAGCTTTTGGGTCTGGTCTTGGATTTCGGTGGCACATTCCTTTTCGAAGCCGGGGCGGCAGTAAAGTAACAAGGACTGGATTACGGGTGGTTCCTGACTCATCTAGTGCCTGCGGTATTAGTTCGGATTGCGGTTTTTCATGGATGCTCTTCAAAACGGAAGCCTTGGCCTATGTCCAAGCCCAGCACTTCGTCGGCGCGTTTCATATTGACGGCAATCTCAATCAGGCCCATGGAATTACCATACCAGAATGGCTCGCCCGGGCCCAAGTCGCTGAATGTTCGCGCCTGGGGTATCTTCCATCCGTTGACTAGCAGAGTGCTGCCTGCCAACGTTTCTGAATAACGCCAACCGGTAATCGCGTTGCCATAGTGGTCGAAATAGACGATTGAGGCGATGTCTGTTGGCCAGCCGCCTATTTCCGGACCCACCCACATCCCGTCAGTCCAAGTGAAGTCACCCCGGGCGATACTTGCTGCAACGGGGGCAAACAGGTCGCGACCGTGAAAGCTGGAAGACAATCGTTGGGGTTGCCAAGTGATGATCCGCCAGAAAATATTTTCCGCTTGGGCGGCCACCGCGTTAAGCAGGGCGTTATCAGGTCCGACGAACCAGCGTCCGTCGGCTTCAAGCACCACGGGCAGACGCTCCCCGCCCACCCCTGGGTCGACCACACAGAGGAACACGCTGCCCACGGGGAACTCTTTGGCCAAGGCCGATAACAGGTAGGCGGCAAGACGGGGTTCGCCAGCCGGGGCATCGCTGACTAGGTTGACGACCTCCGCGCCCGGCGCGTTTATCCGTAGAACGGACTCCATCTGGCCCAAATAGGGGCCGGCAGGGCCAAAGTCGGTGAAAAGAAAAATCATGGGATGACGAGCAAGGTCATGATTTTATTTATTGCCATCCTGCGCATGGATGTCCGCCGAATAGAATTCACCGTCCTGACGGGATGCCGTCCAGGAGTCCTTGCCAAAACCTGCATTGCCCTAGCCATCTTCATCGGCAGGCGTTTCAGAACTTTTGGCTATTTCATGACCCTGCCCCTCCAGCAACCCGGGGCTTGCCGCCTCGACCTCGTCGTGTTTGAAAAAGCGCGAAAAGAACAGCCCCAATTCAAACAGCAGCCAAATGGGCACCGCCAGCAAGGTTTGCGAAACCGGGTCGGGAGGGGTCAGCACTGCGCCAATGACAAAGGCCAGCACGATGATGTAAGGACGCTTGTCATTCATGGATTCGCGGGTGATAACCCCAGTCCAGATCAACAATATGGTGAAGATGGGAACCTCGAAGGAGATGCCGAATGCAAAGAAGATGGTCAGCACGAAATCCAAGTATTTGCTGATGTCGGTCATCACCGTCACGCCTGTCGGGGCCGTCGTGGTGATGAAAGCGAACAGCAGGGGAAACACCACGAAGTAGGCAAAGGCGATGCCAGCATAAAAAAGAAGGCTGCTTGACACCAACAAGGGCAGCACCAGCTTGCGCTCATGGCGATACAGCCCAGGCGCCACAAAGGCCCAAGCTTGGTAGAGAATGTAGGGGACGGCCAGAAAGACGGACACCACCAGGGTCAGCTTGAAGGGTGTCAGGAACGGCGAGGCCACCTCGATGGCGATCATCTGGCTGCCCGCCGGCATGTGCTTCAGCAAAGGGCCGGCCAAGTAGGCGTAGATTTCGTTGGCGTAAAATGCCAAGCCGAAAAACAACACAAAGATAACCAAGAGGGTCCGCAGCAGTCGGTCCCTCAACTCGACGAGATGCGAGACAAACGGCTGCTCTTGGGATTGGGATGGCTCGCTACTCATGGGTTCCCTCTTCCGATTTGGAGTCGGGCTTGATCTGCACATCAAGGACGGGCTTGCCGGTGCTATGGTCTGCCAACAACAACTTTTCCATCTCCCGTTTTTGCTTGTCCATGGTCTCCTTCAAATCCTGCAATTGCAATTCGCGGTCGATCTCCTGCTTGACCGAGTTAGCCATGGATCGGGCCTTCCTGATCCATAAAGCGGCTTCCTTTGCCACGCGAGGCAGGCGTTCCGGCCCGAACACAAGAAGGGCAACCAAGCCCACCAGCAGCATTTCAGAAAAGCCGACATCGAACATGATGGTCGCGCGCTATCAGACGTTGTCTTTTTTGTCGGGAACCACCTCGGCTTCGCCGTCAATGGTGCGGGGCTTGTCCGCCGGTTTTACCTCTTCAGGCTCATTCATCGCACTGCGGAAGCTCTTGATGGCCCCGCCCAAGTCGCCACCGATGGTTTTAATTTTCTTCGTGCCGAAAACCACAATGACAATCCCAAGAATTAGCACTAGCTCCCATATACCTATACCCATTTGCATACTCCTCTAAGCGTAAAGTGATTAGTTTTTCGTATTGTTGCCCGAAAGCGTCGGTTAGATCGACTAAGATACCCGGAAAAAGGCAGTAGGCATAGACCGGACACGCTCATGGTATCACCCCAACCTAAAATTTCATGTCGTCAATGTTGGAAATGCGCGGTTCTTTGCGGCCGCCCGTTTCCACCATGATGAAGGGTTCCCTTGCCATCGCCTTGCGCAAGCTTTCCCGTATTTCCACGGCGGAATAATCAGCCTTGATTGAAAAGCGTAGCAAGGGCAGCCCCACGTTCTCGCAAATCGCCATCAATGGGTCTTCATCATCTAGGCGATCCGGTGCGGCTTGGTCATGCAATTGCACGGCACAGGCTACGGCCAGGTTCTTTTTTTCGCAAACCACAAAATCGAAATGGCGGCCTTCAATGCGACTGAAGGCGCTCTTGACGCGAGGGCCAGACGAACCCTTGGGAACGATAATGTCGCACACCCGGATCTTACCGAATATTTCGTATTCTGCGGCAAGCGCATCCTGCAATGTCCGGAAAAACACCCGTTCATCCGCAGAAAACAGCATACTGTGTTTTTGGTAAGGAAAGCGGGAGGGTTTCTTACCGCGCCAAAAAAGCCACTTAAGCAGGAATGCCATCAGCACAAGCCCGGCAATTGAGGCAATCATCAGCCATTTCATCTCAATTCATTCCAATGTCAAGGTGAACTCACCAAAGCCTCTTTGATGGCTTCAGGGTCATAGCCACGAATGACGGTAGACCCATTGACCACAATGATGGGAACCCCGCCGCCCCCTAATTGCTGGTAGCCAATGCGCCCCTGTTCAGAATTTTCAATATCCAACTCCTTGTAGGCGATATGGTTTTTTGCAAAAAATTTACGTGTCTTGGCGCAATATCCACACCATTGGGTGGCATAAAGCACGACATTTTCCTTGCCTGATGCGGCAAAAGCGGGTGCCGGGTGAAAAAGATTGTCGATAAACTCCCAATTCTGAAATAGGCCAATGACTAGGCAACCCACCAGTAAGAACATTGTTTTGGACATGGTTTCCTCTGTTGTTTACTATCTGATGTTGCGCAGCCATCATCTGTAGGGCGGCCTTCAGGCCGCTTCGACTTGCGCAGGTAACCTCAGTTGGCAGCCTGAAGGCCGCCCTACGACAGCCCACACGGTGCTGCGTAGTATCAGTCACCATGCCTTAACCGCCAGCGCGCTTGGCCTTAAAACCACGCTTGCCGAGTTCCGTGACCAGCAAGTCCCGATGGTCGCCTTGAATTTCGATAATGCCATCCTTCACGGTTCCCCCGCCGCCGCACCGGGACTTCAGTTCCTTCGCCAACGCCTTTAGCGCTTCGCCAGCCAAGGGGACGCCGGTGATGACGGTGACCCCCGCGCCTTTACGGCCCTTGGTTTCACGCCCCACTCTGACGATCCCGTCCCCCTTGGCTGCTGCCCCCGGTTTTTTACCGCATCCGCATCCCGCCAC
>SESE01001137.1_pt1 | contig 10933 bp, 8 predicted proteins | sample 3171371 | NCBI WGS metagenome assembly SESE01 (sample SAMN06051881, study PRJNA518727) | freshwater metagenome | biome: subpolar coniferous forest; feature: holomictic lake; material: water; isolation source: holomictic Lake 442, 13 m depth | place: Canada: near Kenora, Ontario | collected...
TCCATGCTCTACCACGATGCCGAAAACTACGTCCTGCCGCTGTCCCATGACGAGGTGGTCCATGGCAAGCACAGCCTCTACGGACGCATGCCGGGGGAACCCTGGGAGCGCTTGGCGAACCTGCGGCTGCTGTACGCCTGGCTCTTCGCCCACGGCGGCAAGAAGCTGCTCTTCATGGGAGGTGAGTTTGCCCAGGGTCTGGAGTGGAACCACGACACGGCCCTGGACTGGGGGCTCCTCGAACTGCCTGGCAACAAGGGCATCCACGACCTGCTGCGAGATCTGAACGGCCTCTACCGGAAGCACCCGGCCCTGCATGAGGGGGATTGCCAGCCGGGCGGCTTCGCCTGGATCGACTGCGGCGACCGCTTCAACAGTGTGCTCACCCTCCTGCGGCGGGCCTCAGATCCCAACGACTCCGTGGTCATCGCCTTCAACTTCACGGCGCTGCCCCGGCAGGACTACCGGATCGGCGTCCCCGCACCCGGCACCTACGCCGAATTACTGAATTCAGATTCCGCCCACTACGGTGGCCGCAACCTCGGCAACCTCGGGCGTATCCCCTCCGAAGCCGTTCCCGCTCACGGCTTTCCCCAGTCGCTCAACATCACTCTGCCTCCGCTCGCAGCCCTGTTCCTGCAGCTCGCTCCACCCTCACCCGCATAGCACTTTTAGGATCAGTCATGGAAAAGCTCATCTTCAAACTGCACCAGCTCACCCAGAATCTGTGGTGGACCTGGAAGCCAGAAGTGCGAACCATTTTCCGGGATCTGGACCTGGAGGTCTACCACAAGGCCCACCAGAACCCCATGTCCGTGCTGAAGCTGATCTCCTCCGATCAATTGGAACAGCGGGCGGCAGATGTGGACGTGCCGGCCCGGGTGGATCGTGCCTTGCGTCAGCTCCAGGAATACTGCACCCCCGTCACCACCTGGGGCCTCACCCATGCGGGGGCCATGCGCTCCCGGCCCATCGCCTACTTCTGCATGGAATTCGGCATCCACGAATCCCTACCCATTTATTCCGGCGGTCTAGGCATCCTGGCGGGCGATCACCTGAAAGCCGCCTCAGACCTTGGCGTGCCCTTGGTGGGTGTCGGCCTGCTCTACCACGAAGGCTACACCAGCCAGGTCCTGGATCCGGATCTCTGGCAACAGGATGTGGTCGAGCCCTTCGATATCGCCGACCTGCCGCTGGTGCAGACCCTGGATCGCCATGGTGAGCCCCTGCATATCGCCGTGGAAATGCCGGGCCGATTGGTGCACGCAACAGTGCTGGAGGTCAGAGTGGGCCGCATCCGGCTCATCCTGCTCGACACGCGGGTCAAGGAGAACACCACCAAGGATGTGGCGATCGCCGCCCGCCTCTATGGTGGCGACCAGCGCATGCGCATCGAGCAGGAGTTGCTGCTGGGCGTGGGCGGTGCGAGGGCCCTGCGGGGCCTCGGCATCACAGCCAGCGTCTTCCACCTCAACGAAGGGCATTCTGCCTTCGCCCTCCTGGAACGAGCGCGGCAGCGCGTCCAGTCGGACGGCATGGACCCCCACAAGGCCCTGCACGAAGTCGCCGCGGCTTCAGTGTTCACCACCCATACCCCCGTGGACGCGGGCCACGACCGCTTCCCCGCAGAACTGGCCGCGGAGCACCTGGTGGCCTTGGCGGAAGGCCTGCAGCTGCCCCTCGACGAAGTGATGGGACTGGGCCGGGTGAACCCCCACGACCATGGCTCTCCCTTCCTGCCCACCGTGCTGGCCCTGAAGCTGTCCCGCCGCGCCAACGGCGTTTCCGCCTTGCACGGCGTGGTGTCCCGTAAGATGTGGAACCACCTCTACCCCGGCACCCGGGAAGAGGCTGTGCCCATCGGCCATGTCACCAACGGCGTCCACCTGCCCACCTGGCTGGCGACGGAAATGAATCACCTCTACGAGGCGCACCTGGGCGTGGGCTACCAGGCCGCCCTCACCCGCCCAGACACCTGGACGGGAATCATGTCCGTGTCGTCGTCCGAAATTTGGGAAACCAAGCAGGTGCTGAAGGCCCGCACCATCCGCTTCATCCGGAAGCGGAACGCAGAAATGCGCAAACGCCTGGGCCTATCCGAGATCGAACCGGCACCCCTGGATCCCGAGGCGCTGACCATCGGCTTCGCCCGCCGCTTCGTGCCCTACAAGCGCCCCGACCTGCTCTTCACCGATCTGGACCGCCTGGACCGCCTGGTGAACAACCCCAAGCGACCGGTGAACCTCGTCTTCTCCGGCCGAGCCCACCCTGCAGACCGGACTGGCAAGGCCCTCATCCAGAAGGTCAACCGCCTCCTGGATGACCCCCGCTTTCGCCACCGCATTCTCTTTATTGAAAACTACAACATTCGCGTAGGCCGGATGCTCTATCAGGGTATCGATGCCTGGCTCAACAACCCCCAACGCCCTCTGGAGGCTTGCGGTACCAGTGGCATGAAGGTGGTGCTCAACGGCGGCCTGCACATTTCGGTGCGGGATGGCTGGTGGGCCGAGTCCTATGACGGCGAGAACGGCTTCGCCATCGGCACCGGTGAGATCCATGCGGACCAGTCGGTCCAGGACGGCCGGGATGCTGAGGACCTCTTCCGCCTGCTCGAAGAGGAAGTGGTGCCTCTGTACTACGACAATCGCAACGCTGCTGGCGTACCCCTGGGCTGGGTGGATCGCATGAAGCATTCCATCCGCACCCTCGCCTGGCGCTTCAACGCGGACCGCATGGTGCAGGACTACGTCCAGCACCTCTACCTGCCCGCCGCCACCGGCAGCAGCTGCCAGATGCCCCCGCCTTGACCGCGAAGCCCAGCCGGGTGGCAAGGAACGCTGCATAGGCAACGTTCCGAGCCGGGCTCCCGGCAGGCTGAGCATCATGCCCGCGTCGGCCCCGGGCTACATCTTGGCCTGCGCTGTCGGGCCCAGGCGACGAGGTCACGCCGAGGTCGGCTCCAGGCATACCCCTAGATGCGGGGTAGAAATTCATCTTGCGGAGCCGACCAACCGATGGGTAGTAGAAGGAGCCTCGGCAATGGCCGAACACCTTTCTGCCCCATCGATTCCTGTTTCTCTGGACCTGGAGCGCCACGCTTTTCTGGCCCTGCTCAGAATGGCCAACACGCTGTCGGAGCCGGTGGATATTGCAGGCCAACTGGTCATCCTGGCCCAGCAGTTGTCGGGTTGCGAAGCGGTGGCCATCCGCCTCAAATCTGGTCCAGGGTTTCCCTACGCTGCCAGCATGGGCTTTCCGGAACGGTTCATCGCGCTGGAAAACGAGCTCTGCGCTACCGATGAGGATGGTCATCTGCTGCGGGACGAGCACCGCATGCCCATCCTGGGCTGCGTCTGCGGGCGGGTTTTGTCGGGGCAACTGGACCATAGCCTGCCCTTCATCACCGATCGGGGCAGTTTCGTTACAACTTCGGTCACCAACCTGCTGCGTTCCCTGAGCGGTTCCACAGCCCAACCCCTAGGCCAGACTCGGAACCGCTGCCATACCGCCGGCTATGAAACGGTTGCCCTCTTTCCCATTCAGAGGGATCAGGTCACCTACGGCCTGATCCAATGCAATGATTCCCGACCAGACCGCCTGTCCCCGGAAGGCATCGACCTGATGGAGAACCTGGCCAGCGCCGCGGCTCACCTTTTCCAACTGGCCATGACCTAAGGGCTAGGTCAACCCCAGTCGCTTGAAGGTCCGCCTCTTCCCGTCTTCCACTTCGGGCTGATCAAAGGGGTCGAGGTCGAGGGCGAAGCCAAGGATGCCGATGATGGCCTGCCAAGCCATCATGAAGGCCCCCAGTTCGAACTCGGTGAGGGCAGGCATGGGCCAGCGCAGCACCGGCACTCCCGCAGCCTCCAGCGCACCCATGGTGCCTTCGGCCTGGGCGCGCAGGATGTCACTGCCCTGCAGGATAGCCAACCCCGGATAGGGGGAGCCCGGCGGAGGATCCAGCTGCTCCGCCGAGACAGCGCCCTCCACGGTCATCACGATCACGCCTAGGTTGCGCGGTCCCGCCATCCAGCGCTGCAGCTGGCTGTGCTGGTCCACGGGCCCCACAGCGCGGATGGGCGTGTAGCCCTTGCGGGTACCATCCTTCGCTAGCTTGCCAAGAGATTCCGCCACCAGCTGCACCCACCAGGCAGAGAGATTGTCCAGGCGCATGGCGTAGGGCATGAGCACCCATTCGGTCACTCCCCGCTGGTGGGCATCCAGCAACAGGTCGGCGGTGGTGGCCACCCGATCATGCCAGGGTCCCTGGCCGGCCTCGATCTGAGCCACGACCTCGCGCCCTCCAGCCAGGAAGGCAGAGGCATCCCGTCCCATCCAGGCAAGGGGCAGGGTTCCGATAGGTGTGAATGCCGAGAAGCGGCCGCCGACCTCCACGGGGATCGGCAGAATCTGGCAGCCGTTGGCGCGACCCCAGGTGGCGAGGGGATTGGCGTCGTCCTGGGTGACCAGGAGCGGCGGAGCGAGTTCGGTAAAGCCAGGCAGGGTCCGTAGCCGCGAGATCCAGGTCCACAGTTCCAGGGTCTTCCCGCTTTTGGAGGCAAAAACCAGTTGATCCCCCGCCTGCAGGTGGAAATCCGCAATGGGCTCAGGCGAAGCCAGGGGGGTCCAGGTTCGGAAGGCGGTGTCATTCCCGAAAGCCCGCACCAGGGTTTCCGAAGGCAACAGGGAGCCGCCGATGCCGCACCAGAGCAGCCGTTGGGAGGGGTTAAGCGCAGGCAGGGGCGGTTCGGCGAGAGTCCGCCAGCCGCCCATGGGGTGGTTTTTGATGGACTGCCAATACGGGCGGATATCCATATCAGTCCCCTTTCGCAGGGATGGTCGCATAGAGATCGAGGTAGGCCTGAGCCGGGCCTTCCCAGCTAAACTCTGCCAGCATGCCCCGTCGCTGCACCTTGCGCCAAGCGGCGGGCTTCTTGAACAAATCCATAGCACCATCGATCGCCTGACCCAGGGCCCAGCCATTGGCGGCATCAAACACGAAGCCCGTGGCAGTACCCTTCGCCAGGGTTGCGGCCGTGGCGCCGATCACGGTATCCGCCAGTCCTCCGGTGCGCCGCACCAGCGGCAGCGCCCCATAGGCCATGGCGTAGAGCTGCGTGAGACCACAGGGTTCCTGGCGGGAGGGGACCAGCACCACATCCGCGGCGGCGAAGGCCCGGCGAGCTAAGGCCTCGTCATAGCCGATGAAGACGGCTACACGGCCGGGGTGGCGCAGGGCCGCCTGGCGGAAGGCCGCCTCCGCCTGGGGTTCACCAGATCCAATAAGGCCCAGCTGCCCGCCCTGGGCCACGATGTGATCCACATTGTCCAGGACCAGATCCAGGCCCTTCAGGGGATCCAGCCGGCTGACGGCGGTAAAGAGGAGCGCATCCGGATCTTCCTGGAGACCCATTCGCCGTTGGAAATCCGGGCGATTCGGCAGGCGGCGGGCGGGGTGTTTCAGATCAAAGCGGCTCTGGAGGTGCCGATCCTTCGCCGGGTTCCAGATATCCCGGTCCACGCCATTGAGGATGCCGTGCAGGGAGCCGCTACGATGCGCCAGCAGTCCCTCCAGTCCATGCCCTCCGGCGTGCTGAATCTCCAGGGCATAGGTGGGGCTCACGGTGCTGATGCGATCCGCCAGCTGCAGGCCAGCCTTCAGAAAGCCCACATCGCCATGGAACTCAACCCCCTCGGGCGTGAAGGCGCGGCGGGGTAGCTTCAGCTCAGCCAGTACCGTTGGCGCAAAGCGGCCCTGGAAGGCGATGTTGTGAATGGTCATCACTGTGCCGGGCCGAGGTCCATCGCCGTAGGCCACATAGGCTGGCATGAGGCCCGTGGGCCAGTCATGGCCGTGCACAATGTCAGGTCGCCAGCCCGCGCCATCGCCCGTTCGGCCCAGGTGGGCAGCGGCCCAGGCCAGGCCTGCGAAGCGGTGCGCGAGGTCACTCGGATGCTCATAGGGACTGCCGGGTCGATCGAAGTAGGCGGGCTGATCGAGCAGATAGAGGGGAAGTCCAGGCGCCTGGGCCCGAACGATCCGAGCCGGGCCACCGCCCATGAGGTCAGCGAAGGCGACCAGTTCTTCCTGGACCTCCACCTGCTCCCGAATGGCGGGATAGGCCGGAACCAGCATGCGGACATCGGCACCAAGAGCCCGCATGGCCAAAGGCAAGGCGGCCATGACATCGCCCAGGCCACCGGTTTTGACATAGGGAAAGAGCTCGGATGCGGCGAAAAGAACTCTCAATCTCTAGGGCTCCAGCTGCTTCAACATGCGCTGCGAGATGAGACTGATGCCGCCTTCCGTGCGGTAGAAGCGACGGGCATCTTCTTCGGGATCTTCGCCCACGACGAGACCTTCGGGAATGCGACAGCTCCGCGCCACAATGCAGCGCCGCAGCCGGGCATGGCGGCCGATATCGCAGTCCGGAAGCACCATGGCGCCATCCAGGCGGGCATGGGAATGGACCTTCACGCGGCTAGACAGTAGCGAGTGATGGACATGGGCACCCGAAATGACGCAGGCGCCAGACACCAGGCTCGAAAGGGCCACGCCGTTGCGCATCTCCCCGGCGTGAACGAACTTGGCGGGGGGCAACTGCTCCTGGTGGGTGGTGATGGGCCAGGCCTCGTCATAGAGGTTCAGCGCCGGGAGCACATTGGTGAGGTCCATGTTGGCCTCCCAGTAGGAGTCCACGGTGCCCACATCCTTCCAGTAGGGCTCGGGATGGCCCGCATTGGGAATGCAGCTGCGATCGAAGCGATGAGCGAAGACCCGCGCTTCATCCACAATTTTGGGAATGATGTCCTTGCCGAAATCATGTCCTGAGTTAGGATCCTCCGCGTCCTTGATGAGTGCCTTGTAGAGGAATTCCGCGTTGAACAGGTAGATGCCCATCGAGGCAAAGGCCCGGTCGGGCTTGCCGGGGATGGAGGGAGGATCCTCGGGCTTCTCGACGAACGAGATGATGCGATCCTCAGCATCGACATGGGCGATCCCGAAGCCTCGCGCGGCATCGCGCGGCACCTCGAGGCAAGCAATGGTCATGTCGGCGTGATTGTCGAGATGGTCCTGCAGGAAGATCTTGTAGTCCATGCGGTAGATGTGGTCTCCCGCGAGGATTAGAACGTTCTTGGGATTGGCCGATTGGATGTTGTCCAGGTTTTGGTAGACAGCATCCGCTGTGCCGCTGTACCAGGCGTTCTTATCCATGCTCTGGTGGGCCGGAAGCACGTGGACATACTCGTTGAGCTTGCCGGCCAGGAAGGTCCAGCCAAACTGCAGGTGCTCCAGCAGGCGGTGCGAGTTGTACTGGGTGAGCACCATGATGCGGCGGAAGCCTGAGTTCACGCAGTTCGAGAGGGTGAAGTCGATGATGCGGTACTTGCCCCCGAAATCGAGCCCCGGCTTCGAAAAGTGATCCGTAAGATCCATCAGTCGCTTGCCGCGCCCGCCGGCCATGACGAGGGCGATGGTGTGTCTTGGAGAAACGCGCGATTCCGAGATCGTCAACATGGAATTCCTCGGCTTAGGTCTATGTGCATGATAGCCGTGGCTGAAGGATTCGGAAGGTCTTAACCGGCAACCCATCCTGTGACTGTTAAACCTGGGCTTGACCCACCAAGAAGGGGCTTCACCCCTCTGACCAGCTTCCCACTCGCCCCTCGAGACACAGTGCCCCGGCCAATCCCGCCAGGAACTGGCTCCGCGGCACAGTCTGAAAGCCATAGCCAGCCAGGCCCGGGTGGGGTAGCTGCCCATCCAGCAGGGTGAAGCCCCAGCCCAGGAGCCGGGCATCCAGGGTCGCCAGAGCCGCCCGACTGGCATCGGCTTCGAGGCTGAACATGCTCTCACCGAAAAACGCCCCGCCGAGCGAAACGCCATAAAGACCGCCCCGCAACTGGCCCTCTCGCCAGGCTTCCACGCTGTGGGCGTACCCAGCCCGATGGAGTTCGATATAGGCCCTGCGCATCTCCGGGGTGATCCAGGTACCGTCCTGGCCGGGCCGCGGTACCTGCGAGCAGTGAGCGATGACCTCCGCAAAGGCCGCATCGAATCGGATCTCGAAAGGGTGTGTCCGCAACCGCCGGCGGGTCCGGTCCGACAGGTGCAACTGGCCCGGCTGCAACAGGGCCCGCTCCGATGGCGACCACCAGAGGATGGGATCAGCTTCGCCATACCAGGGGAAGATGCCGCTGCGGTAGGCCAGCAGCAGCCTTGCCAAGCTGAGGTCCCCGCCTATCGCCAACAGGCCATCCTCGGCCTGTTCCGGATCCGGAAAGTGCAGGCGACCCGTCAGGCGAACGACAGGCACAAGCGGCCGTCCTTCAGATCGACCTTGACCTTCCCGCCCTTGGCCAGGGGACCGAAGAGCAGGGCTTCCGCCAGGGGGCGCCGCAGTTCCCGCTCGATGAGGCGAGCCATGGGCCGGGCGCCGAAGGCCGGATCGTAGCCCTTCTCTGCCAGCCAGGCCCGGGCCTTCGGCGTGCAGGAGAGGGTCACAGCCTTCTCAGCAAGCTGGGCTTCCAGTTCCCGCAGATGTTTGTCGGCCACCCGCTCCATGTCCTTCCGGGCCAGGGGGGCGAACTGGAGGACGGCATCCAGCCGGTTGCGGAATTCCGGGTTGAAGGCCTTTTCCAGGGTGCCGGTGGCCGAGCGCTTGGCCCCGGCCTCGGCAAAGCCCACCTGTCGGGCCGACAGCTCCCGAGCTCCCACATTGGTAGTCATCACGATCACCGTATGGCGGAAATCCGCACTGCGACCATGGCTGTCTGTGAGCGTGGCGTGATCCATCACCTGCAGCAGAACGCCGAAGAGATCCGGATGAGCCTTCTCCAGTTCATCCAGCAGAAGCACCGCATGAGGTTGCTTGCGGACGGCGTCCGTGAGCAGACCACCCTCCTCGTAGCCCACATAGCCAGGGGGAGCGCCGATGAGACGGGCCACGGCGTGCTTCTCCTGGTATTCACTCATGTCGAAGCGCAGGAAGGCGATGCCCAGGGCCTTGGCCAGCTGCTTGGAGAGCTCGGTTTTGCCCACGCCGGTGGGTCCTGCAAACAGGAAGCAACCCATGGGCTTCAGGGGGTCCCGCAGTCCCGAACGGGCGAGCTTGATGGCCCCGGCGATGGTTTCGCAGGCCGGGTCCTGGCCGAAGATCTGACCCTTGAGGGCAACTTCGAGGTTGGCCAGGGCCGCCCGGTCATCAGCGCTCACAGAGGCCACAGGGACGCGCGCCATGCGGGCGATCACTGCTTCGATCTCGGCGGGCCCCACCCGCTTCACGCGGCTCTTTTTTGGCAACAGCTTCTGGGCGGCGCCGGCCTCATCGACCACATCCAGGGCGCTGTCGGGCAGACGGCGATCAGGCAGGTGTTTCGCCGCGAGACGCACAGCTGCCTCCAGGGCCTCCGCTGTGTACGACACCCCGTGATGCGCCTCGTAGGCACCCTTCAGCCCCTGCAGAACTGCCAGAGCGTCCGCGGAGGAAGGCTCGCTCACCTCCACCACCTGGAAGCGTCGGGAGAGGGCCCGGTCCCGGTCCAGGGAGCCCTTGAGATCCTGGAAGGTGGTGGCGCCTATGCAGCGGAGGTCGCCCGAAGCCAGGGCAGGCTTAAGGAGATTGGCCGCGTCCATGGCCCCGCCCCCGGTGGCGCCAGCGCCGACCAGAGTATGCAGTTCATCCACAAAGAGGATGGCCCCGGCCTGCTCGGAAAGGGCCTTCAGCACCGCCTTCAAGCGTTCCTCGAAGTCGCCGCGGTAGCGACTCCCAGCCAGTAGCGCCCCCAGGTCCAAGGAATAGATCCGCGCGGTTTTGAGGGGGTCAGGCACCGTGCCTTCATGGATGCGCCGAGCCAGGCCTTCGACGATGGCGGTCTTGCCCACGCCGGGTTCCCCCACCAGCAGGGGATTGTTCTTGCGGCGCCGGCAGAGCACCTGGGCCATGCGCGTGATCTCGGCCTCGCGACCCACCAGGGGATCCAACCGTCCCGCGGCAGCCCGGGCCACCAGATCGGTGGCGTAGGCCTCCAGGGGGTTCACGGCCACTGGACCCTCCGCCTCCTCCGGCTCGCCTTCAGCAGGATTTCCGGCCGGCCCCTTGGGCGCGGTGGGCCCGTGGCTCAGCACCTTCAGGAGCGCCAATCGCTCCACGCCATGCCGCTCCAGCAGGTGCCGGGCATGGCTGGCCTCCTCTTCCAGAAAGGCGGGGAGCAGCTCGCCCCCGGTGATTTCTTTGCGGCCAGAACTGATGGCATGGAGCAAGGTGCGCTCCACCACCCTGACGAAGCCCAGAGTGCTGTGGGGCTGGAAGGCCTCGCCTTCAGGCACCGCCTCGAAGCGCGCGCCCAAGACCGTTTCCAGCTCAGCGCGCAGAGCATCCAGCTGCACCCCACAGCCCATGAGGGCCTTGGCGGCGTGGGCATCATCAAGCAAAGCGAGCAACAGGTGCTCCAGGGCCACGTCCTCATGGCGGCGGGCCTTGGCCAGATCAAAGGCCCGCTGAAAGCCCTGGTTCAGTTGGGTGCTGATCTGAGGTGATTCAGGCATCGGCGGCCTCCACCGTGAGCAGCAGGGGGAAGCTGTCCCGTTCCGCCAGCTGACGGGCCCGCTCGGCGCGGGTTTCCGCCACGTCCCGGGTGTAGATGCCCGCCACACCCACTCCAGCCTTGTGCACCGCCAGCATGATGACCTGCGCCTCAGCTTCGGGTTTGCGAAAGACCGTCATGAGCAGCCAGACCACGAACTCCTGGGTGGTGTAGTCATCGTTGTGCAGCAGCACCTTCCACATCCCCGGCTCGCGCACCTTCGCGCGCTTACGGGTGAGGACCTGGCCCCCCTCCTTTACCTGCCTGGCCATGGATAACGCCTCCGGGGCATTAGGATAGCGGCTGTGGCCATCGATTCAGTGCGGGCATGCAGACCCTGAAG
>SESE01001142.1_pt1 | contig 10912 bp, 11 predicted proteins | sample 3171371 | NCBI WGS metagenome assembly SESE01 (sample SAMN06051881, study PRJNA518727) | freshwater metagenome | biome: subpolar coniferous forest; feature: holomictic lake; material: water; isolation source: holomictic Lake 442, 13 m depth | place: Canada: near Kenora, Ontario | collected...
ACAGTGTTCGATACCGCCCGCCCAAACCCACCATGGGCTGCGGACTCGGTTGCCCACTCGCCCTGCCCGTAAAGGGCGTAGTCCACGCCACAAACATCCATCAACTCGGAAAAATCACACAGATCGTCCTCGCGCAACCACCGAGCCACTTTCAACAAAAATTCCGGGGCGATAATCACCGTGAGTTCCCCGCGAAAACGTGCGCAACGCGGTTGATATTCAGCCAACCGCCGCTGTAAGTGTTTGGCCAGCCCCGTCAGACGGTCGGCAGGTTCCGTAGTCGAGTCAGAAATCCCTGAAAAGGGCTTTGCGGAAGATTCCGCGCAAGCTCTGAAATTCTGGGTCGCATTTTTGTAACTCATTGGAATTTAAATTTTTTTTCGCAAAAAACGGACTTACCGTGGCGGTCAATGACTCTGACTCTAACTCTGGTAGGATGGTTGTAAAATACGATTAGCGGGCAATGGTATTGGTGCGGCGTATCTTGTTTTGCAGCTGGAGGATGCCGTAGATCAAGGCCTCTGGTGTAGGCGGACAGCCCGGCACATAGATGTCGACGGGAACGATGCGGTTGCAGCCACGCACCACTGAATAGGAATAATGATAATACCCGCCACCATTGGCGCAAGATCCCATGGAAATGACCCAGCGCGGCTCGGCCATTTGATCATAGACTTTGCGCAACGCGGGTGCCATTTTATTGACTAGGGTGCCGGCCACGATCATGACATCCGATTGCCGAGGGCTCGGACGAAATACGATTCCAAAGCGATCTAGGTCGTAGCGTGCCGCCCCGGCGTGCATCATCTCGACAGCACAGCAAGCCAGGCCAAAGGTCATAGGCCACATCGAGCCGGTACGCGCCCAATTAATCAGCGAATCCGCCGAAGTGGTGACAAAACCGCGATCAAGGATGCCTTCTACTCCCACTCCAGAGCCCCCTTCTTCCATTCATAAACAAAGCCCACTACCAGAATTCCCAAAAACAACATCATTGCCCAAAATCCGGTCGAACCGACATCTTTCAATACCACTGCCCACGGGAACAAAAACGCAATCTCAAGATCAAACACGATAAAAAGGATGGCCACCAGATAATAGCGGACATCAAATTTCATACGTGCATCTTCAAACGCCTCGAAGCCGCATTCATATGGAGAATTTTTTTCGGAATTGGGGCGGTGAGGGCCCAATATACGGCCCAGCATCAGGAGAACGATACCGACGCCGAGTCCTACCAATATAAATAACAAAACCGGCAGGTAGGCCGCTAACACTAATTTACCCCCAGGCGATCAAGTCGGCATTGCGAGAATGGATCGTATCGTGCCGGGAGTCTAAGGCATATAAAAACTAGGTGTCAAGGTGCCGTAAATTCCGTCGCGCCAATTCTTCTCCGTCTTCATCCATCGTCCCGTTGTCGTCTGCCCTCCGGGCCGCCCGGATGGTGGCTATCCTGGCCTGGCGGAGATGCGCCTTAATGACGGGCGGCGGCAATCCCGCCAGAGAGGGCACAGGTGCCTGACGGGCCGCCCTCAGCGCGTTCAGAAAATGCTCGCGTTGCGGATAAGGACGGTTCTCAAGGCCCAGGCGTCCCCGGTAATCGGCCTCGCAAGCCAGGAGGAACGGCTCGGCCCGTTGAGGACGGCGGAATAGATCCAGGGTCTCAAACAGATCAAGCAAGGTGCCTGGGCGCAGTTCATCGATTCGATGAGCCTTGCCATGATGACGGGCGACCTGGCCCGCCAGTTCGGCAAATTCGCGCGGTACCCGCAATCGTTGACAAACCGCCATGACCAGTAGGGCACCGCTATCCTCATGACCATGATGCGACGGCCAGTACTTGGGTGGGGTGAGGCCCTTGCCCAGATCGTGCAGCAGAGCGGCAAAGCGTACCGATGGCTCGGCGCGCAAGGCTGCAGCTTGATCCACTACCTGCATGACATGCTCACCCGTATCGATTTCCGGGTGCCATTGGACGGGTTGCGGCACCCCCCACAGACGATCCAGTTCGGGCAGCAAACGCGCCAAGGCCCCAGAAGCCCGCAAGATCCGGAAGAAAGGAGAAGGCCGATCCTCGCCGAGCGCCCGCACCATCTCCTGCCACACCCGTTCCGCCACCAGGGCATCCACCTCACCCTCCGCCACCATGCGCCGCATCAGGGCCAGGGTTTCTGGGGCCACTCGAAATCCGAGCGGGGCATAGCGGGCGGCCAGACGGGCCACGCGTAGGATTCGCACCGGATCCTCGGCAAAGGCGGGGGAGACATGCCGCAACAGGCGCTGGTTTAAGTCAATCAGACCCCCGTAAGGATCGATCACCCGGCCATCGGCGTCTTCGGCCATGGCATTGATGGTGAGATCGCGTCGTCCCAGATCTGCTACCAGGGTAACCGCCGGATTGGCATCGATCTCAAAACCGTGGTAGCCCCGGGCGGTCTTGCGTTCGGTGCGGGCCAGCGCGTATTCCTCACGGGTTCCGGGGTGGAGAAAGACCGGAAAATCCTTGCCCACCGGCTTGAAACCGAGCGCCAATAGCTGTTCCCGGGTGGCCCCTACCACCACAAAATCCCGCTCCTTGACCGGCCGCCCCAGCAACCGGTCTCGAACCGCACCACCCACGAGATAGATTTCCATCCTGGTATGGTAAGGGTTGTGTCGGCTGGCGTCAGTCACGCCCGCAAAAAATCGGGCGCCGCAGCGCCCGAAGAGGTTTTAATTTTAATTTTAAAAACCGTCGCGAGAGGAAACCGGGCATCAGACCCGGTAGGCAGACTCGCCATGAGAGGTGATATCCAGCCCCTGGCGCTCCTCGTCCTCAGGTACCCGCAACCCGAAGATTAGTTTGACAATCCCGAATGCCACAAGCGCCACAGCACCCGACCAGATCAGGGTGGTCAATACCGCAGTGCCCTGGATCATCACTTGCCCGGCAATCGAATAGTCGGGGGAGACCTTGTTGGTCACATAGTCGTAAATGCCCACGCCACCCAGGTTCGGCGCAGCAAAAACACCCGTCAGGAGGGCACCCAGTATTCCGCCCACCCCATGCACCCCGAACACATCCAGGGCGTCATCCGCGCCCAGTAGTTTCTTGAGCCCGGTCACGCCCCACAGGCACAGAACCCCCGCAGCCATGCCGATCACCAAGGCACCACTGGGTCCCACAAAGCCACAGGCCGGGGTAATGGCCACCAGTCCCGCCACCGCGCCAGAGGCCGCGCCCAACATGGAAGGCGTGCCCTTGATCATCCACTCGACCAACATCCAGGCCAGCGCCGCCACCGCAGTAGCCAGCCAAGTGTTGACAAAGGCCAGCGCCGCCGTGCCATTCGCTTCAAGCGCAGAACCCGCGTTGAAACCAAACCAGCCGACCCATAGCAGGGAGGCACCGACCATCGTCAGAGGTAGATTGTGTGGTGCCATGGAATCCCGTCCAAGACCCAGCCGCTTGCCGATGAAATAGGCTCCGACCAACCCCGCGATGGCGGCATTGATATGCACCACGGTACCGCCCGCGAAATCCAGGGCACCCTTCTGGAACAGCCAGCCCGCAGTGGCATTCGCAATATCGGCGGCGTTCGCGTTGGTGTAGGCATCCGGGCCCGCCCAGTACCACACCATGTGGGCCATGGGTAGATAGGCAAAAGTAAACCAGATCACGGTGAAGACGAGGACTGCGGAGAACTTGATGCGTTCGGCGAAGGCACCCACGATCAGACCGCAGGTAATGGCGGCAAAGGCACCCTGGAAGGCCACATAGATATACTCCGGTACCACGATCCCCTTGCTGAAGGTTGCCGCGCCAGAGTCAGGCGTAATGCCCGCCAGGAACAGTTTGCTGAGTCCGCCGATCCAGGCATTGCCTTCGGTAAAGGCCAGGGAATAGCCATAGACAACCCACAGAACACTCACCAGCGAGAAGATCGTAAAGACCTGCATCAGCACCGACAGCATGTTTTTAGCGCGAACCAAGCCACCATAAAACAGCGCAAGCCCAGGAATCGACATGAGCATCACAAAGGCCGTGGCGACAATCAGCCAACTGGCGTCGCCCTTATTGGAAACTGGAGCCGCCGCCGCTGCGACGGGGGTGACAGGCACCGCAACAGCCACGGGCACCACTACCACTGGCACCGGCGCTGCCACGGGCACCACTGCCACGGGTGCCGGCGCTGCTACTGCTACTGGTGCCGGTGCTGGCACCTTGGGTGTTACTGCTGTTGCCTTTGGCGCTGCTGCCTTGGGTGCATCGGCCCAGAGTGAGGCAGACACCCCGAGGGTCAAGAGCAACAACAAAAAGGGGATGAGTCGTTTCATGAAATTCTCCTAGATGGCTTCGGGGCCGGATTCGCCGGTACGGATACGGATGACGGTTTCCACGTCACTGACAAAGATCTTGCCATCGCCGATCTTGCCGGTTCGGGCGGCCTGCTGAATGGCGGCCAGGGTTTGCTCCAGCTGGTCGGCGGCGACCACGGCCTCAATCTTGATCTTGGGTAAAAAATCGACGACATACTCGGCCCCCCGGTAAAGCTCCGTATGTCCTTTTTGACGCCCAAACCCCCGAACCTCGGTGACGGTAATGCCCCGCACACCGACCTCGGATAGGGCCTCGCGGACATCATCAAGCTTGAACGGCTTGATGATCGCGGTAATTTGTTTCATGAGTATCTCCTTAAAATACGAGTTGGGTCTGCCCAGCCGGCAGACCAGCATCTTTCCCTTGGCAGCACTCGTGCCATAGCTATATTTGTGTTTTATATCAACAGGGTAGAAGTGTCTTACGCGACCTTGACAGGGTTCGGTTCGCCCCGGTCGGGGGCGTCAACCCTTTTTGATGCACCAACAAAAGGCAACTGGGAGTGCGTCCACAGGGACATCCCAGCAGGGTAGAATCCAGGCCATCCTCACCATCCATGCCCTTCACCCAACGAATCGGGACGTGACCATGATAAAATCCACCGGCCCTCTCGCCGGACTCATTGATGCCGCCGCCGAGGTGGTGCTGGGACATAGGCGGGTCATCCAGCTCGCGCTGGCCTGTGTGCTGGCGAGAGGCCACCTGCTTATCGAGGACTTACCCGGCATGGGCAAGACCACCCTGGCCCACACCCTGGCCAGGTTATTCGGTCTCCATTATGCCCGCATCCAGTTCACGAGCGATCTGCTCCCGGCGGATCTCCTGGGGGTTTCGATCTTCGACCAAGTGGCGCAGCGGTTTCGCTTTCACACCGGCCCCGTGTTTGCCCAGCTGGTACTTGCCGACGAGATCAACCGCGCCACCCCCAAGACGCAAAGCGCCTTGCTGGAAGCCATGGAAGAACACTGCGTGACGGTGGATGGCGAGACTCGGCCCTTGCCGGAGCCCTTTTTCGTCATTGCCACCCAAAATCCCTCCGACCAAATCGGCACCTTTCCGCTCCCCGAATCGCAACTGGATCGATTTTTGATGCGCTTGACGATGGGTTACCCGGATCGCGCCGCCGAACGGCAGCTCCTCCAGGGCACGGATCGGCTGGCCCTGGCCAAGACCCTGGCACCGGTGCTGAGTCCGGCACGGCTCATCGAGTACCAAGCGCAGGTTGCAATGATTCACGTCAGCGAACCCTTGCTGGCTTACTGCCAGGATCTTCTGGCCCATTCCCGCCACAGCGGTACTTTTCTCCATGGGCTCTCCCCCCGGGCCGGGATGGCGCTGCTGCGCAGTGCCCGGGCGCTGGCCTTCCTCGGCGGCCGGGATTATGTCGTGCCCGAGGATGTCCAGGGAGTGTTGCCGGCCTGTTTTGGCCACCGTTTGACCGCCAACCCAGCCACGGAGGTGGCCTCCAGGAGCTATGATCCAGCCCGGCGGTTGCTGGAAGCGGTACCGGTGCCTTGACAGCAATCCCATCGGTTCCTGGCGTGGTGGTGTTGACCACGCGCCGCATCTACATCGTACCCACCCGGTTCGGTTTGTTATTTGCCGGTGTCGCCGCCCTGATGCTGCTGGGAGCCCTGAACTACAACAACAACTCGGCATTTTTCTTCACTGCCCTGTTCATCGGCGTGGGGCTTGTGACGATGGTGGAAACCTGGCGCAATCTGTTGGGATTGCAGGTGCGATTCCAGGGCGCACAACCGGCCTTCGCCGGGGAACCGGTGAGGGTCTGTTTTCAGCTTGACAATCCCAGCCTGCTCGCACGCCGGGCGCTCAGGGCCCGGTTCCGGACCCGACGGGACAGTCTTTCCGAGGCCATGAATCTGGCACCCCGGCAGGATCACACCCTCTGTCTGGATTTGCCCAGTCAGCGTCGCGGCTGGTTAGCTGTCGATCCCCTCGAGATTTATTCCGAATACCCGCTAGGGCTATTTCATGCCTGGTCGGTGGTGTCTTTTAATGAGGCTGCCCGTTGTCTGGTCTACCCACGGCCTGTTGGGCAGGCCGTCCCCCGCCACGAGGCCGCGCCAATCCAGACAGAGGGCTATTCGCCACAGGCCGGTAGCGACGATTTCGCGGGACTGCGTCCCTATCGGCCAGGAGATTCTCCCCGGCACCTGGACTGGAAGGCCTTGGCTCGGGATCGGGGCTGGCTGATCAAGCAATTTGCCGGTGGCAGCCCGGAATGTCTGTGGGTGGATTGGGAGGCGGTACCGGATCGGGACACAGAATCCCGGCTGAGTCGTCTGGCTGTTCTCTGTCTCCGATTAAGCCAGAGGGAGATGGCCTTTGGACTCCGGATTCCGGGTCTAAAAATCCCTCCCGGTCAGGGTCTGGCTCACCGCGAACGCTGTCTGACGGCGCTGGCTCGTTTTGGCGAGGATGAGACCGGATAATATCTCGTCGTGACAAAGCATTTTTGTTATTGTGACAAGATATTACGAAAGTTTCTTAACAAACCTCTATAATTTTAATCAAGGCCCATGGCCACTCGGCGTTTGGCGCTTGGCATGAGTCGTCACACCTTCTACAATCGATAAATGTGATCCACTTCACGACAAGCTGCCGGACAAGCTTCTAAGCTAATATCCAGTGAAGGATTTTTATCCATCCATCCAGTCATCTATCAGGAGATCGTCATGCGTCGCTCAACTTCCTTTGTGACCTGCTTCACCGCCGCCAGCTTGAGTCTTTTACTCACCAGCCTACCGGCCAATGCGGAAAACGGTCGCCACAATGCCTTCGCGATGGGTGCCGTCGCAGGGGCTGTCCTCGCCCCCTTGCTCGCGGTTCCCCGGGCCGTTTACAGTGAACCTGCGGTCGTCTACCGGGAACCGGTGGTGGTTCATCGCGCCCCCCGGGTCGTCTACGAGGAAGTCTATGAGGCACCCACCTACTACCGGGAACGCCGGTACTACGATCAAGACCCTCTGCCACATGGCCGCTATTATTCGGAACACCGTCATCATCGGGATTACTTTGATGACTGATGGCCATAGGGTCATAGTGATTTCCGGGAGTGGCTCTCCCGGAAATCACTACGGGGTCAGGCGTTGGCGGCCTGCCAGATCAGCACGGCGTTCCCGGCTGCGTAGCTGAGGAGGTAGGCCGCGCCGGCCAGCCAGCTAAAACGGCGCAGCGCAGTGTCTTTCCAGCGGGGTCGGGTCACCAGTATCCACACTGAAATCAGACCTAGCACAACGAAGTGAAAAAACGATAGGGCATGTAGCCGATCCACCAGGGTCAGCGCCTCGCTACGGCCAAGCACCGCATCGACGGCACGAAGGTTGATGATGGTGGCGAACAGGGCACCGACCACTAGGCTGTTGACCGTGTTCATCATCGACGGAATGTTGGGCAGCATCAAAAATCCGATGGCCGACACCAGGAACGCTGCGTACATGGCGAAATGCAGCTTGAAAAATAGCAGCAGCGAACTGCGCTCGATGTCAAAATCCACCCGCAAGCGGCTGTATTGGCTGGTCGGTTCGGCCGTGGGATCGCCAAAATTGCTCTCGTAGTCCTTGACTCCAGCAGTCACGCTTAATCCCTTCAGGGTATACCCGTCAATCGCGATGTCCCTGCTGAAATTGCTCTCCTTAGTATCGGCGGCGTAAACCAGATGGCTGGTGTCAACGAGGCCCTCCTCGATAAAAATCGATAGCCTATGCCGGTCGAAGGGAAAGTTTTTCATATCCCAATGGGTGCGAAAGGTTCCCTGAACCTTCTGTTGCGCCCACACGATCTGGCCCTTGGGTTCGGAGTCATAGAGGCTGACGGAAGTCTGTCTGGCATTGATATATTCCATGGTTTTCAATGGTTTTATATTGGCATTGACATGGTCCGACCAGATCCAGAAATCCGCCCCAAAACTACTTTTGGCGGGATCAAGATCGTGCAGTGACAAAAGATAAACCCCCAGAGTCGCCTGATCGGGTGGCGCGGGGGGGGGTGCCGGGGTTTGGAGATTGGCCTGAGGGGTAGCCGTGACCGGCGTCGCCGCCAGCGGTTCGGGAACAGCCCCGCCAGCCCACGCCCACCCCGGCGGTGTGATGCAGCCTGCGGCAAATACCATAAAAAAAAACCACACCTGATAGCGTTCTCGCATCATCAAAATCCTCCTCACAACCCTATCGTTTGTCTTCTCCCAACAGGCCAGGATTACTCCCGGCGGATCCGCCACACCACCGACCCCAGGCTGGCCAGGATGGCCAGCACCGGTAACCATAGACCCTCGCTTACACCGCGATAAAATCCCGCGCCCGAGATCATGATCAGGATGAACCAGACAGCAGCCTGAAGCGACGGAATGTCCACCCACCAGCGACGATCGCATTGCCACAGCGCCCACGCCGCCAGCATCAGCCCCAGGGAGGCTCCAGCCATGACATCCAGGGGCCAGTGGACACCCATGGCGACCCGGCTCAGTCCCACCAAACCCGCAGCACTCAATGCCAGCCAACGCCACACCCCTGACAACGCCATGGCCATCACCCCGACGGCCGCAAAGGCGCTGAGGGTATGGCCCGAGGGGAAACTACTCTGCCGCAGCGCGTGACCGATGAGATGGAACATCTCCATGGGCAGAATCGCTGGCGGCCGTGGGGTATGAAAGAGCCACTTGAGCAGGAGCGAGAGTCCGCCACCCAGAATCGCCGCCAGGGCCAAGGCCACCAACAGGCGAGGGTGTCGCCATCTCAGCCACAAACCGAGCGGCAACACCACCTCGGCTTCGCCGAAGGCGGTAATCTGCGGCCAAAGCGGGGCAGGCCAGTGACCTAACCAACGATTGAGCGGAATGAATCCCGCGTGATAACCGCCGACCATAAAAACCACTAGCGCCGCCAGCGCCAAGCCTAGCGCCAGCAACGCCGGCAGATGCCAGGCGAGCGGGGGGTTACATCTGTTCCTAAAAACTTGTGCAAAATTCCGCGTTGAAATTTTCAAGCATTTCGCTCTCTAATTGTTGCTCATATTGCACAATTATAAACAAATATACGCTATAATCAAGCATCAGTTGCCAGCTCCGCCAGCACAGGGTAGACCGGCACCAGATGGCCGTCCATTTCATCCTAGGCGATAATCCTCCACCAGCCGGGGCTGGGGCTGGGGGGGCGTTGGCGATCAATGAGTACCATGCAAAACAAGACCTCTCTATTCATCCTGTTATCCGCTGCCGGCCTGGCCGGTTTTTTCTGGTTGAAGGACTTCATCAAGCTGAAGGGTTTCATCAAGGAACGTCTCGGCCCATGGCCGGTCAGCAAAAAAAACAAAGAAAACCAGCCGTTGCCAGTAATCACCCTGGCTATCGCCCAAATGCGGGATTTTTCGGAGGCTCTGTCGGTTACGGGCCTGGTGGCGGCGGGGCAGAGTACCTCTGTCGGCAATGGCGTGGCAGGTACCGTCGAGGCGATACATTTTGAATCCGGCCAACCGGTCAAACAGGGCGATCCTCTGGTCAGCCTGGATGCTCGTATCGAAAAGGCCTTGCTCCAGGAGTTGAAGGCTCAGGCAGCACTGGCCGAAGAGGCCTTTAAGCGTTGCGATGCCAAGACCGATGGAGATCGCAGCCGTCTGGAAACCGATGCCGCCCGAGCCCGGGTCGAGACGCAACAGGCCCGAGTTGAAAAAACATTGATCCGGGCACCTTTTGATGGCGTATTGGGGCTCCGTCAAGTGACTCTGGGACAATACCTACCGGTGGGTAGCCCGTTGGTTACCTTGTCGAATCTGGATCGCATCCAGATCGACCTGACATTACCCAAACAGCATATCGGCCAAGTTGCCGCAGGACAGGCGGTGACGGCCCGTCTCGAAGATCATCCTTGGCAGGCTTTCCCCGGACTACTTCAGGCGGTAGTGCCGGAGATTCATCGGGAGACCCGTCACTTCGCAGTCCGGGCAATTTTTGCCAATCCCGATCACGCCCTAATACCGGGCCTGACCGCCCGGATCGAGTGGTCACTCTCGACACCTGAACGGCGGGTGATGATTCCTAAAAGCGCCGTCCTCGATGGAACGGGAACGGTGTTCGTGGTTGAGGCTATCTCAAGCAACACAGCGCTTTCCGGCGCACCCCGGTCGATTGTCAAACGCCGCGAGATCCGACTTGGATCCCGGCAGAGCGATGGCGATCTTGTCGTGGTGCTGGAGGGACTGCAAGTCGGCGAACGGGTGGCGACATCGAACCTTCAATCCTTGCAGGATGGCGCTGAAGTGGAAGTGATTGTGGATTTCTGAATATATCGCATATGTCTATTATGTAAAGTAAAGAGGAGCCTTCCTCACCCGGAGGGTTCCGCTCCGGCTCCTTGGCGAAAAACTAAAACTTAAATCCCACACCGCATGCCCAAGGCGCTGGCCGCGTTGCTCAAAGCGCGTCAAGGGGCGATCCGGACAGCGATCCGTGAATCCCTCAGTGCCTCCCAGATTGACAAAACCCGGAGCCACGGCAAACACCTCGCGCATTTGTTGGGCATAGTCCTGCCAGTC
>SESE01001143.1_pt1 | contig 10908 bp, 7 predicted proteins | sample 3171371 | NCBI WGS metagenome assembly SESE01 (sample SAMN06051881, study PRJNA518727) | freshwater metagenome | biome: subpolar coniferous forest; feature: holomictic lake; material: water; isolation source: holomictic Lake 442, 13 m depth | place: Canada: near Kenora, Ontario | collected...
CTTTCGCCCTCCACTCATGGGTAGGTGAGTGGTTTGCGCAAGACCGTGGCCTATGTGGCAGGTAAAAATCCAAAGGGTGCGGCGTGGCTCGTGACGAAAGGGATATAGCAATGAGAAAGTTCTTTGGTTCAGTATGGATGGGTGTGTTCGGCCTGTGTCTGGTGTCTTCCGGCGCTTGGGCCGGTGAGGCGGTTGGCGAGGCGGCGGGTGTGGCGCCGGTGGTCAACGGCCTGCAGCAGGTGGCGCAGTACAACTTCTCTATTCACATCCTGGCGATGCTGCTGGTGGGTTTCGGGTTTCTCATGGTGTTCGTCCGGAAGTACGGGTATGGCGCGACCACGGGTACCTATCTGGTGGTGGCGGTTGGCATTCCGCTCTACGTGCTGCTGCGTGACGCCGGCCTCCTCTGCCGGGAACCGCTGGCGGCCAGCACGATCCAGGCCCTGCTGTATGCGGAGTTTGCCGTGGCTGCGGCCCTGATTGCCATGGGCGCGGTGCTGGGTCGCCTGCGGGTTTTCCAGTACGCGCTGCTGGCGCTGCTGCTGATCCCCGCGTATCTGCTGAACGAATGGATGGTGCTGGATGGCGGGCTGGGCGTGACGCACGGGTTTGTGGATACCGCCGGATCGATCATCATTCACGCCTTCGGCGCCTATTTTGGTATTGGTTGCAGTCTGGCCCTGACCACGGCGCAGCAGCGTCGCGCGCCGATCGAGGCGGATGTCACGTCCGATCGCTTTGCCATGCTCGGCTCCATGGTTCTGTGGCTGTTCTGGCCCAGTTTTTGCAGCGCCATTGTGCCGCTGGAGGAGCTGCCGCGCACCGTGATGAACACCGTGCTGTCGCTCTCCGGTGCTACGCTCAGCACCTACCTGTTGAGCACGCTGCTGCGCAAGGGGAAGACTTCCGTGGCGGACATGGCGAATGCGGCGTTGGCTGGCGGCGTGGCCATTGGCGCAACCTGCAACGTGCTGGCGCCGGGCATGGCTTTTGGTGTCGGCCTGCTGGCCGGTGCGGTTTGTGTCCTGGGGTATGTGTTTGTGCAGCCGGCGCTGGAGGCGCGCGGTAAACTCGTCGACACCTGCGGGGTGCATAACTTGCACGGCATGCCCGGCCTGCTGGGCGGCCTGTTGGTGCTGGCAGTTGTGCCGGGCGCGGCCAAGGCACAGCTCATTGGCATTGCCTTCACCGTGGCCCTGGCCCTGAGCAGCGGCCTGCTGGCCGGCTTCCTGATCCGCCTCACCGGCACGACACGCCAGGCATACGAAGACCGGGAGGCGTTTCACGTCGCCGAGTAGGTGGGGGCGTTGAGAAATATTGAATGGCGCAAACAACAGATGAGCAAGTTCTCTAATTCTGTTTGGTTGGGCATCGCCGGCTTGTGCCTGATGTCGTCCGCGGCCTGGACCGGCGAAGCCGGCGAAATGGGTTCCGAGGTCAACGACATGCAGCAGGTGGTGCCTTTCAATTTTGCCCAAAAGCCTGTGCGCGGCGGCTCATTTGAGAACAAAGGTTGGCCGGATGGCATGGAGACTCAGATCGTGCGGTTCGTTCGCATGGAGTACGACGGGGGTGGCTGGGATGATGGCATGGATGATGTGTCGCGCGCGGACCTCAACTTTCTGGACAGCTTCCATAAGCTTACGGGGTTCACTGTAGCCACCAATTCGGCGAGCCATTTGATCCGAGTGCTGAGCAAGTATCCGAAAGGGTATGCGCCGCCGTTTGTTTACATGACAGGAACGAGCGACATCTATGTTCCGGCCAGAGATGTGAAGATCATGCGCGAATATCTGCTCGACGGCGGCATGTTGTTTGCCAGCGCCGCCAGTCCGCAGTGGGGGCAAAGCTTCAGAGGTTTTATCGGGCAGGTCTTCCCGGGACAGGCGATGATCGTAATTGCGGACGACGACCCGCTGTTCCGGGAGCCGTATGTCTTTAAAAATGGCGCGCCGCCGCTCTGGCATCATAGCGGCAAACGTGTGCTGGGGATCAAGCATCACGGCCGCTGGGTGGTATACTTCCATCCAGGAGATATACACGATGCCTGGAAGACCGGTCATTCCGGCATGGAGCCTGCGCTGGCGGAAGAAGCCACGCAAATCGGCGTCAACGTCATATACTATGCCTACAAGCACTATTTGGAAAAGACCAGGGAATATCGGCAGTAGTGGCCGAAAATGTACTAAGGACACAGAGGTCCCATGGCGGGCACGCGCCCGCAACCCAATCGGGTTTGAACAGGAGGCAACAGAGAGAACGGAGGGTTGCTTCACTCTGTTTTCTCCGTTGCCTCCTGTTCAAACAACTTGTGTAACTACTCAGGACATGTCTCGCGACGGCAGAACCCGGTGGACGACTACGGCGACGACTACAGATAACGAGGGGAATTCCGAATTCGTCCACCGTAGTCGTCGCCGTAGTCGTCCACCGACCCGTACCACCTTAGCAGTTACCAACTTGTAATTAATACACGGTTTTGACGGGTAGTAGTACAGAGAATCGCAGCGAGCACAGAGTGAACTGTTTGGCAGCAAAAGGGAATTGCTCCATGGTCTTTTCCTGAAGCTTCACGTTGCCGGCTTCCACCACGAAGATTCGAAGAACACGAAGATTCACGTAATCGGACGCTGGGAATGGCCGAAACTGTCGGATTTGTTGAACTTCGTGCTCTTCGGGTCCTTCGTGGTGAGAATTCCCGCCCGCTTCAGGAAAAGACCATGGGAATTACTCTGTGTTCTCTGTTTTTCTCTGTGCCCTCAGTGTTCTTGATTGGTACATTCATTGGGTTCCGTGCTCCGTGTCTGCCACCGGATGGAGTGGACAAACATGAAACCAATTTTCCGAAAAACTTCGCCGCAACTTCGTCGTGCGCTGCGGACGGCTCTTCTGGCAGGGGTGGTTTTTCTGTGTCTGGCTGGATACGCAACCCGCGCGGATTGTCGCGGGCGCGGAACAAACACCACGCTGGAAACTTCCATGGATGACGCGCTGGTCAAGCTGTCCGCGGAGTCTGAAAACGATTCTGGCTATCAGAGGCGCAAGGTGGTGCCTGTGGTCACGAACGCTATCTCCGGCCGTCCCAAAGCCCTGCCAGCTGCTGCAGGCACGGCGGCGATTGCTCGTGACAGCCGCGAGGAAGCGCAATACTGGGGAGCTGTCTGCAATCTGGAGATGGGGGGAAAGGCATCCGCCTTCGAAATGTTTAACGTGCTGAGCCTTTCTTCCGAGGGACCATGGGGCGAGGCGGCGCGCGCGCGGCTTGCCAGCAAGGTTTTTGAAGAGTTTTACCGTACGAACAAGGCTCTCGTGGTGGCCGCAACGGTTACCAACGCCCCAGCTCCCAGTAATATGCTTGAGGCTTTTGGCACGACGAACAAGACGCTGGTTGCTGCCGCAACGAAAATCCCCACAGGGGGGATGTTTAGGCGTCCGGCGGAAAACCGGGATTGGCCGGCCGGCATGAAAGATCAGTGTGTGCGGTTCATCCGTATGGAATACGATGGGCCTGGATGGGACGATGGCATGGATGCCACGTCGCGCGCGGACCGCAACTTTCTGGATACCTTCCACGAGCTCACGGGGTTTATGGTCGCCACGAAATCGGAGAGCCATAAGATTAGCTTACTGCGTAAGTATCCGGAAGGTTATGCGCCGCCGTTTGTTTACATGACTGGAACGAGCAACATCAACGTTTCGGCCTTGGATCTGAAGGTCATGCGCGAATATCTGGCCGACGGCGGCTTGTTGTTCGCCAGCGCCGGCAGTCCGCGGTGGGGGCCAAGCTTCACGAATTTTATCGGGCAGGTCTTCCCGGGACAGGAGATGCAGGAGATTGCGGACGACGACCCGCTGTTTCAGTATCCATATTCCTTTCCGCATGGCGCGCCGCCACTCTGGCAGCATAGCGGTACGCGTGTGCTGGGGATCAAGCACAACGACCGCTGGGAGGTCTATTTTCATCCCGGCGGCGTTCATAATGCGTGGAAGACCGGGCGGTCCGGCATGGATCCGGTGCTGAATGAAGATGCCACGCGAATCGGCATCAACGTCATCTACTACGCCTTCACGCACTACCTGCAGCAGAGCAACCGGGTGCCTGCAATGCAGAGCAACCCGATTCCATGCGCTCCGGCACCCGCCCCTTCGTCGCAGCAGAGCAACCGGGTGCCTGCAATGCAGAGCAACCGGGCGCCTGCAATTTTGAGTGAACGGGAGTTGGCGCCCAGGCCTTGGCGCGGGACAAATACCACGCTTGAAGCTTCCATGGATGCTGCGCTGGGCAGGCTTGCCGCGGAGTCGGAGAACGAATCAGGTTATCAGCGGCGAAAGGTGGTGCCGGCAGTCACGAATATTACTTCCGGCCGCCCCAGAACCCTGCCGGTGGCTGCTGGTATGGCCGCGGGCTCGCGCGACAACAGCGAGGAGGTGCAATACTGGGGTGCTGTCTGCAATCTGGAGATGGGGGACAAGACTGCCGCCTTCTGCATGTTTCATGAGCTGAGTCGTTCTTCCGAGGGGGCGTGGGGCGAGGCGGCGCGCGCGCGGCTTGCGGGCAGGGCGTTCGATGGGTTCGTCAGCACTAACCAGAGTCCCGTGGATCCGGTCAGGCCAGCCAGTTCGAACGTGGTGTATCGTTACAATAATAAGCGCCCTTTGCGTAATGAGGGTGGTTGGCCGGCCGAAATGGAGAATGCGTGTGTCCGTTCTATTCGCATGGAATACGACGGGCCTGGGTGGGATGATGGTATGGATGACACGTCGCGCGCGGACCGCAACTTCCTGGATGTCTTCCATGAGCTCACGGGGTTTAAGGTCGCCACGAAATCGGAGAGCCATAAGATTAGCTTGCTGCGCAAGTATCCGAAAGGTTATGCGCCGCCGTTTGTTTACATGACTGGAACGAACACCATCAACGTTTCGTCCAACGACGTGAAGGTCATGCGCGAATATCTGCTCGGCGGCGGCTTGTTGTTTGCCAGCGCCGGCAGCCCGCAGTGGGGACCAAGCTTCAAGAGTTTTATTGGGCAGGTCTTCCCGGGACAGTCGTTGCTGGTGATTGCGGATGATGATCCGCTGTTCCAGGTGCCGTTTACCTTCCCAAATGGCGCGCCGCCGCTCTGGCATCATAGCGGCACGCGTGTGCTGGGGATCAAGCACAACGGCCGCTGGGTGGTCTATTTCCATCCCGGCGGCATTCATAATGCCTGGAAGACCGGTCATTCCGGTATGGATCCGGTGCTGGCGGAAGACGCCACGCGCATCGGCATCAACGTTATATACTACGCCTTTACGAACTATCTGGAAGAAACTAGGGGATATCGGCAGTAGTGGCCGAAAATGTACAAGGTAAGGACACAGAGGGCACGGAGTAAGACAGAGAGCATAGAGTGAACAGTTTGGCAGCAAAAAGGGAATTACGCCATGGTCTTTTCCTGAAGCGCCACAATTTATCCAACCGCCAAGACGCCAAGGTCGCCAAGACCAACAAATTCGATGTTTCCGCCTGCGGAGAGACAACGTCTGGGAAACTTGGCGTACTTGGCGTCTTGGCGGTTAAAAACGCGGCTTACGTGGTGCTTCAGGAAAAGACCATGGCACATAACCTACCATTACCCTGAAAAGGGTTGACCGGGGGCATTTTGCAGGCGTATCGTGTTCATGGGCTGAATGTTCCAGCAAACTGCAAGCGTCTGCACAGACGTGGGCGAGGAAATAGGATGAAGACAACGATTGTGCTCTGCGTTCTGATGAGCGCCTTGCCTGCGATCTGCCGCAGTGCCGAAGGGTTCTACCTGACCAATTCCGTCACGCACACGAACTATGGGCCGTTCGTGTTCGCTCACGGTGGAAAAGTGACCATCGGGAACCAGACGCTGGAGATCCGTATGCTCCTGACGGATGACGAACGTATTGGGTATCGAATGCGGAATATCGTCATACCGGAGATCGATTTTCGAGGTGCCACAATCAGCAACGTGGTGGAATACTTTCAAGGGACTGCGGCTGAATATGAGGACTGGCGCGAAGACGACGGCACCAACACACTTTTGTTCGTTTTTGAGGGACGGCCAGATCTAAAGGTGCCAGGAACTACAGATGGGAATGCAGTGTTTTCTGCACGATTTGTCTCCCTGTACGCGGCGCTCTGGGAGGTGTGTCGTATAGCCGATCTGGACTTCAAGATCCGGAACAACACGGTGATCCTCTTTGAGCGCAAACCGAATCGTGGTCAACAAGGCGCGGCTCCAGTCGCTGCAGGTGCGTCGGTTGTTGATCGCTGACGCTGTGCCTAGACCGCATATGGAGAGTGTCGGATATGCCAGCCGGTGATGCACAACGTGTCTGGTTCCCGGAAATGACGGAAGAGCTGATGCACTTCTGGACAGGACAAGCCCAGTGGTGTGACGTCATCGCGTTCTGTGACCGGATGTTCGCGCTTCGTAAGGCGGCGCTAATTTCTGACGCCCAGATGAAGGAGCTTGACCGGGACTGGTCTCGCTATCGCAAAGCACACGCGCTGGATGCTTACGGGCACAAGACGGAGGCAAGCAGTTTAAGGATCGTCTTTCAACCGAGCGCCGGGGGGACAATCGGCAGCTTGTTGTAGGGCGCCAGCGTAGCTCCAGGCGCGTTTGTTGATTTGGGCGGGGGCGATCATTGTGTTGGAATGATCCCGGCCTACGGGTGTTGGGTGGCCCGGGCGCTCCGCGCGCGGGCAGATGCCGAAACAGCGTCTGGCCGGCAACCGCCCGCGCGCGGAGCGCACGGGCCACCTTTGGTGGACGCGAATGATCTGTTTCGGGTTGATCACAGCGGGTGCGCAGCCCCCGCTGTACTGTGCCGAAGGCACAATAGCGGAATCCGGGCGGCATCGCGTCCGGCTTCCGTTAATCCTCTTCCTCGACCTTCCGGTGCTTCGCGGCCTCGGCGATGATCTTCTGGGCCACGGCGGCCGGGACGACCTCGTAGCGATTGAAGAACATGTCGAATGAGCCCTGGCCGCCGGTCATGGAGCGCAGCTCTGCGGCATACTTGAACATTTCTGCCAGCGGCGCCTCGGCCGTGATGGTCTGCATGCCGCCTTCGACTTCCAGGCCCATGACGCGGCCGCGCCGGTGGGTGAGGTCGCCGTTGATCGTGCCCATGAAGTGCTCCGGGATCGTGACCTTGACGGTCATGATCGGCTCCAGCAGCACGGGGTGGGCCTTGGACATGGCGTCGCGGAAGGCGCGCAGGGCCGCGATTTTGAAGGCGATTTCCGAGGAGTCCACATCGTGGAACGAGCCGTCGTACATGTGGACTTTGACGTTTTGCACCGGGTAGCCGGCCACGCTGCCGGCCAGCATCCCTTCGACCACGCCCTTCTGCACGGCAGGCTTGAAGTTGTGCGGGATGGTGCCGCCGACGATTTCGTCGAGGAACCATTCCTCCTCGCCCGCCCGCTTGGGGTCCACGCGCAGATAGACTTCGCCATACTGGCCGCGTCCGCCGGTCTGCTTTTTGTGCTTGTAGTGGCCATCGCCGAGGGCGGTGACGGTCTCGCGGTACGGAACCTTGGGCGTGCTGAGGTCCACGTTCACATTGCTCTGGGCTTTCATCAGCTTCGTGGCCACGTCGATGTGCACATCGCCCAGCCCCTTGAGCACGACCTCCTTGGTCTCGGCGTTCTTCTCGACGAGCAGCGTGGGGTCCTGGTCGCACAGGCGGTGGATGGCGGTGCCCATCTTGTCCTCGTCGGCCTGCGTCTTGGCCGTGAGCGCCATGTACATGACCGGGTTGGGGAAGACCAGCGGCGTGATCTGCGCGGTCTGGCCCGGCGCGGCCAGCGTGTGGCTGGTGCGCGTGACCTTCAGCTTCGGAATGGCGACAATTTCGCCCGGCCCGGCCGACTCGGCGGAAACCTGTTTTTTGCCGATCGTGTGGATGAGGGCGCCGGCCGACTCTTTGCTGTTGGCTGTGACGTTGTGCAACTCGCCCTTGGTCAGCGTGCCGGTGATCACGCGCACGAAGCTGAGCTGCCCGACAAAGGTGTCGATGACCGTACGGCAGACCTGCCCGATGAAGGGTGCGGCGTGATCGGGCTTGATGACGTGGCCGGCGGTATCCTTGAACACGCGCGAGCCGGGGCAGGGGAGCAGGCGGTGGAACCCCTCCAGTAATTCTTTCAGGCCGGCGGCCTCTTTCAGCGGCATGACGGCAAAGACCGGGTAGCACTTGCCCGCGGCCACAGCCTGCACCAGCCCCTTGCCGATCTCGTCGGCGGAGAGCTTCTCGCCGGCCAGGTATTTTTCGATCATCGTGTCGTCGGTCTCGGCCGCGGCTTCGACCAGCTGCCCTTTCAGCTCCTGCAGCTCTTCGCTCAGGTCATTTGCGGCGAGCAGATCCACCATCTTGCCGTTAACAGGAACTACGACCGGCACGCAGCCGTTGCCAAACGCGTGGCGGATGGCTTCCAGGGTCTTGTCGAAGCTGGTGTTCTCCTTGTCGAGCCCGGTGATGACAAAGGCGCGCGACACCAGTCCGTCGGCTTCGCAGGCCTGCCAGGCGCGGCGTGTGCCGACCTGCACACCGCCGGAGGCGTCCACCACAATCAGGGCCGCATCGCTGCCGCGCACGGCGCCCAGCACCTGGCCGTAAAAATCCATGTAGCCCGGTGTATCGGTAAACACAAAGCGGGTTGTGTTGCCGGAGTCGGATTTGTAATCGGCAACAAACGGACAGGCAAACAGTGAAATCTTGCGCGCCTTTTCCTCGTCGGTGTAGTCCGAAACGCTGGAGCCGTTGTCTACTGACCCCTGACGGTCATTCAAGCCCAGCTTATAGATCAGGGCGTCAGTCAGGGTGGTCTTGCCGCATCCGCTATGGCCGAGAATGGCGAAGTTGCGGATCTGGGAGACGGGAATTTCTTTCATAAGTACGCATCCTCAGTAGTAACGCATCCTTAATCAGGCTACATTTCACCGCGGGCGCCCCTGCCTTGGAGGACTCTGCACCCCGCTGGCACGACCGTCTTAAATATGGCAAACTGTGCACCACAACGCAAGGGCCATGTGATTTGGTTTAATTGTAGTGAACGGCAACGCAGCGGATGCGGAAGAATGGAAGAATGGAAGGTTGGATGGATGAGCGAGACATCGTCGTGTGCGGGGTTCAGGATGCCACGCTTCCGGCGGATGCAGCCGGTGTGCTGGGCTTGGTGGCGGAGCGGTGGGACCTGACGGTGCAGGCGCCGGCGGCCTGGTTTCCTGTGCTGACGGTTCACGGCGGCGTGCGGGGGGGCGTGTTGGCGGAACCATCTGCCGGGCGGGACCACGCTCCTGTGTCGCACCACGCGCCAGGTGGCCCGGCCGCTCCGCGGGCGGGCGTGCCCGCGCGGCGGAACGCGCGCGCCACCTTGGATTGCGGGTCGATCGTAGCAGGGAAAGGTGCGCTGATGATTCGCTTTCCTGCCATGCCGTTGGCCGGTTGTTGCGGGTGCGAGCGATTGCTGGCGGCGCTCTTGCTGCTGCTGGCTTCCCCGCTGCTGCTGCTGGCCGCCATGCTCATCCGCCTTGGGGATGGCGGGCCGGGTTTTTTTGTGCAGGAGCGATTCGGCCGGGATGGCCGGCCGTTCCGTCTGATCAAGCTGCGCACCATGCGCCGGGAGGCGGAGGCGCAGCAGACGGCACTTGCCGCCCGGTCGCCGGCCGGCCGGTCATTTAAGCTGGAGGATGACCCTCGCGCGACCCGGTTTGGCCGCTGGCTGCGGCAGCATGGGCTTGACGAATTGCCGCAACTGTTCAACGTGGTACGGGGTGAGATGCGCCTGGTGGGGCCGCGTCCGCTGCCCGCCTACGAGGACCGGCACTACACGCAGCCGTGGCAGCGCGCGCGGCTCGAGGGGTTGCCCGGGCTGACAGGGCTGTGGCAGGTGTCCGGCCGCAATGCCCGGACGTTTGACGAGATGTGCCAGCTCGACATCTGGTACCTCCGCAACCGCAGCTTCATGCTGGACCTGCGCATTCTGGCGCGCACCGCGGCGGTGGTCTGGCGCGGGTAGGCGGGGAGAAGGGGAAGACGGACAGACGGAAAAAGGGAAAGACGGAAGAACGGAAGGATGGAAGACAGGACGCTGGGTTAGAAACCTGTCGGACGTAGCCTTGTGTGGGCACGCACCGTTTGCCGCACCGCAGAAGCTCGAACAAGGAACGCTGAAGGTTGAAATCTACCTGTGGCGATCCTTTGCCTATTTACGCCTGCTGTCTTTCGTTCGACATTCGGAGTTCCTTGTTCGATATTCTGCGATATTCTGCGGTTCCCTTTTTCGCGGCATTGACCCACAGTAGGTTAAGGGGATATGATACACATTCCTGCGATTGTCAGCAAAAACGACCACGGTTTTTCATGAGCGAAAAAATACAACAGAACGAACATCGTCCGCCACCCCCCCCGCCACCCCGTCAACCGCCGCGCGGCGCGGGCGAAAGGGAGGCCACGGCCGCCCCTCCCCGCAATATCTTTGTGGCCTGGCTGGTGGTGCTGGGGATGATCACGGCCATGCTGTTCATGCTGAACTCCGGCGGCCTGCAGGGCAACGTTCAGGAGATTACGGCGGCCGAGTTCGACGCGTGTGTTACCAACCGTTCGATTACAAAGTGCGAGATCCTTTGTGACGCAGCCAAAGGGATTGCCAGCATTAGCGGCGAGCGCCTCGACGGCAAAAAGAAGGTGCGTTTTCGACTGAACCGGCGCTACAGCGACGCACTCGACAAGCAACTGCTGGATAACGGCGTGCCCGTCAAGTTCCCCTCGACTTTCTGGTCGGAAGTGCTGTTTCAGGCGCTGCCGATTGTGCTGTTCATCGGCCTGCTCTACTTTATCTTCATGCGCACGGCGAAGAGCGCCGGCATGGGCGCAATGAACTTC
>SESE01001148.1_pt1 | contig 10893 bp, 10 predicted proteins | sample 3171371 | NCBI WGS metagenome assembly SESE01 (sample SAMN06051881, study PRJNA518727) | freshwater metagenome | biome: subpolar coniferous forest; feature: holomictic lake; material: water; isolation source: holomictic Lake 442, 13 m depth | place: Canada: near Kenora, Ontario | collected...
GCGGACGCGCTCAAGAAAAAGATTTCAGTATCACACCGCTATCGCTCTAAGACGAAATGAATTGTATTCGTCTGGCGGCGGCAATCCCGAAGGAATCCAGAGCCGAAGCTCTACACCATACAAGTGACATCATTTCTTTAAAGCATGTCCAAGTTCGTACTTGAAATACTCCTACGTTTGTGTTTTGTGTGCTCTCTCGGATATGCACGTTGTGGTTTCAAGTATTCACTGAAGCAGGGTTGCTCAGGTGAAAGTTGGGCAAATCCGTTGGTGCTTAAAATTGTGATGGGTGAAAGCTGGTTCAAACTGGATTGCTGCCCACCCAGTTGTGCCGCGTTGCCTTTGCCATACAAAGTCCAATAACTAATTATTTGGTCGAAATATTTGCATTCCGGTTTGGAATTTAGAAATTCAATCAAATTATGTATCAGGGACACAAAGGTGTCAAAATGCGTAAGTAGCGAAAAAGCCAGTTGTTGCATGGCGAGCAGTCCAAAATGTTTTTGGAATCTTTAATTAGTGCAACAGATGCTCGTTTGGGTGCGTATGAAGTCTTGAAGAGATATCGGCTCCGTTAAAAGAGCTGATATGGGTTGAGGGAATTGAAAGTGTTGCTGGTTACAGCAACATCATCGTCTGCAAAATTGAAGATTTGAGGAAAGGGAAAAGTTATGCATTCACAAAGAGGGAATGGAAAAGGAATAGTTGCTGTGGCATTGGCTGCAAGTGCATTCATTGCAACTGCGGCAAATGCGGACATGGTTTCATTTACAACCGTGGTCACAAACAACACAACTCAAGAAAAAGTCTATGACTTTAATAAAATCATTGCTTTAAGCGTCGGGGGAAATCTGGGGGGTTCTGGCTCAATCGCCATTACAGTTACGGATCTTCGAGGCGGCGGCGCGTACATCAAGAGTATTGATGCAAATCCAATCTACTCGGGTTTCATCAATAACAACCTTGTAGCCCACCTTACCCCTCAGAACCAATACGGTAATTCTGTGAGTGTTTTGGCCGGTGAATTTAGTGATGGCTCCTACTCACAAACATTTTCGCAGCAAAGTTATGGTGTTCAAGGCCACATTGGTGACACCATTCAAACTCGGCTGAAATTTATTCTTTCAGCCGGCGATCAAGCCACTATTTCAAGCACGTTTGTGGTGCAGGCTTCAGCCATTCCATCGCCTGGTGCATTGGCTTTGGTGTTCTTGGCTGGCGGCTTCGGTCTGTGCGGACGACGTAGATCAACAAACTAAAACTTTTACAAAATATTTCAACTCTCGCTTGTGCGAGGGTGATTTCAAATCAATGTTTGGGTCACAAATTCAAATTACTCAACACAATGTTGGGACTTACAAATCAAGGAGAGGGAAAAAAGATGTTTAAACTTGCAATTATTTCAGCGGCAGCGGCGACCTTGAGTGCAACCACACTTGCGGCTCCACTACTCACACTTAAATTCAATGTCGACGGAAAAAAGTCCACCATCAGCCAAGTTGGCGATGAAACTGGATTCGGCGACTTTAGTTACATGGGCTCGGTTGGAGATGGTTACCCCGTCACTTCATGGGTTGTTGGTTGGGATCTTGCTTCAAATTCCAGTTCAAGATCATTTGTTACAAATGGTTTCACAATTGCGAATCTGGGCAACACCACTCGACGTTTCAATATCACATTGGATGTGCTTGATGCCGCTCCAGCGGGAAACCTTTGGACATTCTCAGGAAATCTTGGCGGAGCCTTGACGAGCAATACTTCATCGCCCGCCATACTTTCTTCATACGGCAGCAACCCATTGTGGCAAGGTCTTCGTGGTGGAACATCTCCCGGAGCAAACTCTGAATTGTTGCGCGACTTCACAATGGCTAGCCCAAGCGCAACAACCTGGTCTATTCCAAACACTTCAATTACGCCATACAACGTAGCTGGTCCATTGGGCCCAAGCATGGGATATCAGTTCCAGTTTGATCTGACCGGTGGTTCATCGGTTGCATTCACTGGAAATTGGGTTGCAACTGTAGTGCCAGCACCAGGAGTCTTTGCGCTCTGCGGTTTGGCGGGTATTGGTCTGCAACGAAAGCGTCGCTCTACGTAAGACGCTGCTAAACATTGCGGGCGCGCCGTGAGATATATCCGGCAACCCCGCTCAGGTCACTCCCCCGTTTGCGTTACGAGTCCTTTTAACAGGACTCGTTTCGTTTTTATAGTGATTTGTTTGCGGCGTGAATCCAAGGTGATCATGCGTTGCACACCCACGTTGCATCACTGGCCAGATTGTGGCGCTCAATGAAAAAACTATTGGTTGTGACAATTAAGAATGGTGTAAACGGCCGAATCAGCCGGCTGGATTGCGCAACTCGCGCGCTTGCGGCAAATCTTCTAGGCGCGAAATACCAAAGACGCGCAAGAACTCGCTGGTGGTTCCGTACAACATGGGTCGCCCAAGTTCTTCGGCGCGGCCAGTGATTCGAACAAGGCGTCGTTCCATTAAACCGCGCAACACGTCGCCGCAAGCAACGCCGCGCACCGCTTCAAGTTCAGAGCGCAACGTGGGTTGTCGATAGGCAATAATGGCCAACGTGTCTAGCGCCGCGGGTGTGAGTCGTCCTTGCGACTTGGCGCCGTGCACGCGTGTTAAAAGCGGGCCAAACTTGCTCAGTGTGAGCAGTTGCCAGCCGCCCGCCAAGCGCTCAATGCGGAAACTTCTGCCTGACTGCGCGTACTCGCTGTTCAAGTGGTCAATCGCCTGCTTGACCATGGTCACCGGCATTTTGTCTTTGGCGTTGACCGAACCCAGTCCAAGCATGTCCACCAATTTGCTTTCGCTTAGTGGGCGGCTCATGGAAAGCAACACGGCCTCAATTCGCGACTCAATCGATTGATCGGCGCATGGAGTTTCGTCGGGCGCTTTCATAAACGCGGGAAGTTCGGCGGGGAGTTCTGATTGTTCTGCGGCTTCTTGCGGTTCCATGCATCACCTTTGTGCCGCGAATGTCATTGTCCGTGCGGCGGCTGAATTTGTTGACACAACAGACATCAAGCGCGTTGACCGGCTCGTTTGCCTGCGGCGTTTACTTTGGCTTGAGCCACGCGTTGCGCGCGCTCAATAGATTCACGAGCGGCGGCCGAAGTGGCCCCTGGCGCGATTGCTTTTTGATTTGCGTCGACAAGCATGGCGGCCGCTTGCTTGGCGTCAATGCTTGAAATGTCCACCGTGCTGTCAGCGAGCAGAGTTAAATTGTCGCCTTGCATTTGGGCGAAACCGCCGTCAGTTAATAATTGCACGGTTGATCCCGTGGCGCTTGTCACGGTGAGCACGCCAGTTCCAAGCTTTGTTAGAAATGGACTTGCGCCTGGCATGACGCCCACTTGTCCATCCCAGGCTTCAAATGAAACATAGGTGGCCTTTTCTTCAAGGCTGATTGCGTTTGGTGTGACAACGGTGCAGTGGATTGGTGTGGCCATTTTTATAAACTCTCAGATTTTTATAAAGTCTCAGGGCGGTGATGTTAGCAAGGTTTCTAGCGATTTTTGGGATGATTGGCGGATTATTTAGGCACGCCGTGCACCGCCAACGCATGATTGCGATAGCGCGGATCATGGGAAACTTCGCGCACAATGTCGCCAGCAAGCCACTTGGGAAAATCACACGGCGCGTGCTCGCTTGCAAGTTCAACCTCCACCATGACTAGGGGCAAATCAAGAAACTGATCCACTTCCCACGTCAGTGCGCCTTCGCTGACGCGGTGGCGCACTTTGCGAATGCGCTTGCCTTGCGTCTGCGGCCAGAGCGATTCAAATGTGGCTTGATCAAGCGCGTGTTCGGTTTCTTGCCGCACCACGCCTTGACCTTGCTTGATGGTGTGAAAATATTGTATTGATCCGTCGACCAATTCAACTGAACGAATACGCCCCTCGCGAAAGTTTTGATCACGAACAGAATGCTGCGGTAAATAGCCTTGCTGAATTTTCCAAATTACAGCGCCAGCAGGCAAGACGGGCATTGCGCGCGCAATCCAAACTCGTTCGATTTCTTGCATTGTGTTCATGGCGTGAATTAGTTTGTTGCTGGTCATTGCCTGCGGAAATTATTTCAAGAGGCGAGTCGTTTTGAAATGCATGCGCTTGGTTACATGGATGATGGAATGGATTAACGTGCGCTGCTTGTATTGTGTTTGGTGCGTGTATCACGCCGTACATTTTTTGTGAATGGAATTAACGGGTGGCCAATGGCGCGCAAGCTTGGCTCCACGCGGCAACAAGGGAAGACATGGCAAGTTTTAAATTCACATTGGCGCGCACCGCCTCCTCAAATGTGTCCAAGGTGCGCATGGCGCGTTGAATGTCGTCAAGCGCCTGGCGATCATTGGCGGCGGCGGCGTTTGTAAGTCGCTGTCGCAAATGCAAACCAGCCAGGCGAACCAACATGCTCACGCCTTGACGATTGGCGGCGTCTTTGCTTGCGCCCTCATTGTCCTTGATTACTTTCTCAGCGTATTCCTCGGCGCATTTGACCATTTCTTCGGCCAGCGAAGGCGGAAAATGGCCTTGGTCCAACTGTTTGAATTGCGCATGCAACGACTGCCACCATTGATACAAACCAAACGTGGAGCCAAGCAGCGCAAGACCTGGACTGCCTTGTGCAAATTGCAACAGCCACGCGCGCTCCGCGCCATCAACTTGCCAATCATATTCATCGGACCACTGTTGCATGGCGTGTGGCGCAAGCGGACCAAACGCCACGCGATGACAGCGACTGCGAATGGTTGGAAGCAATCGATCCTCGCGCGAGGTCACCAAGAAAAGATAGGTGCCAAGCGGTGGTTCCTCCAAGGTTTTCAGCAGCACATTTTGGGCCTCGCTTTCAAGCAACTCGGCCTCGTCGATCACAAATACTTTGGCGCGACCGCGTGCTGGCGTGCGATGCACCGCGGAGTCCAACATGCGACCCTCGCCGTCCACGCCGCCAATCAACGTCTCGCGCAGCAAGTCAACTGGAATGTTCAATTGCTTCTTGTCGCGCAGTTCGCGGCTTTGACTTACGGCCGCCAACTCCTTGCGAATGACAACACAATCTGGATGCGACCCTGCGCCAAGAAGCGTGGCGTCCTCTGTGCCAGTGGGCGGCGCGAACGCCGCAATGTTGGCGGTCGTTGTGGCGGGGTCAAGCACCAGGCCAGCGAACAATCGCGCGGCCAATGATTTGCCGACGCCCATAGGTCCATGCAAAATCCACGCGTGGTGCACGCGCTCTGTTGCAAACGCGCGCGTCAAAGCGGAAATAGCTTTGGGCTGACCAAGCAACGGGCTGTGCAACGAAAGAGTCACCGTGGAATCTCTATTAAAATGCAAGGTTTTACAGTTGGTTTTGCGTTGGGCAAGCCTCGCGGCGGCGGCACAAGCAGTGGCTCTCCATTGAGCAGCATGGACGGAAATTGACGCATGATTTTTTCAACATCTGGATGGAACAAGGTGCTGCGAACGTCATACGCGGTCGAATCAAAAACACCAATGGTGACAATGCTTGAACGATCATCCGCGTCATGCTTCACATACGCCTCGAATCCTTGTCGACGAAGGTCGGCGCAATATGTCTCCGCTTTTTTCTGAATGTCAACGAAGGACATCTCCCCACTTTTAAAGTCGCTCCACGTGGCCACCTTGACGGTGAACAAAGGAACCACGTTTGGAAATCGCGCGCGCACCTTTGACAAATCATTCGGCCCTTGACTCGCCTGATCAGATGTGGTTTGCAGTCGAACCAAATACGCCCGAGCGAACGGCCTCACACCGTTCTCTTCTATGGCCTTCACCATGGTAATGGCGGGCTTGGCGTTGGAGTCATCAAGCCCAACAAAACTTCCGTAGACAATCGCGCTTCCCTTCTCAAGCGCGCACACCCGCGCCGCTACAAGATTTGGATATCGCGTGACAATGGCTTCGCGCATGGCGTTGGCCGCGGCGGCGTGTCCTTGATCGGTGAATGTCATTAACAACACTGACCATTGTGGTTTTTGCTCGCCACGTGCGGAGCCTTGATTCGCGGTGGCCGATGCGTCTTTAGCGCTTGCGGGGGTTGCGGCGGCCTTGGTGTTTTTATTTTTCGTGGATGCGGCTTTCTTGGCGGACCCCGACACGTTGCCATCGACCTCGTCGCCTGCATTCATTAATTCATTATTTGGATCGGGCTTGGCGCCGCTACCTTTGTCCGACCCGGAATTTCCAGTTGGCGATTGGGCTGCCCCACTTGTTTGAGCCTTGGCGTTGGCGCAGAACCCAGCAAGCACGACGCAAGCAAAAACAACTGCCAATTTGACGCTTGCGATGGCCTTGGCGCTGCGCCTCAAGGGCTGAATTTGCGGGAAGTTAAAGATTTTATTTTGCATGAAAATTTGCTCAAGGTTGGAAGCGCAAGTGGTCGATTCTATACTCACGGAAGCGGAATGCCGCGACCCATTTAAGACGCAGGACGCGTTTGTTACACCTGTTTGAATCGACCCAAAGGATTGAGTCGAAGATGACAAGGAGTTTTGTATGCCCGATATTTCGCCGATCAACAATCTTCAAGGTAGTTCCGTCCCCGCTTCAATTCAGCGGACGCAAGTTGACGCCCCGGCCACCACGGCCAGCGCGCCAAAACACACTGAAATTCAGGACCGTGTGGAAATTTCCGACCACGCGCGCCACTTGGAAAAACTTCGCCAATCGCCTGATATTCGCCAATCTAAAATTGACGCTGCGCGCAGCGAAATTGCGCAAGGGACCTACGAAACGCCTGACCGACTTCGCGCGGCGTTGCTGCGCTTGCTTGATGACATTGAACCGGGTTAAGAACTGGGTTAAGAACTGGTCAAAGAACCGGACGATTTCTTGCAGCACATTCCAAGCATGTATAAGGTCATTCACGTGGCCTTTTTTATTGCACGGAACTTGAAGCAACCTAATCTTCTGCCCCAGAATAACTTTGGCACTCGCGCCACACGGCGCCACGCCACGAGGTTCTGTCTTTCTCTACACTATCCATCCGCAAATTTCGTTCATGCTTTGGCAGCTGTTCTGAATACTTTTACGCTGAAAGAATTTCCATGATGAAAAATCCAACCATTATTTATACGCACACCGATGAGGCGCCAGCCTTGGCGACGTATTCTTTTTTGCCAATCATTCGCGCATTCACTGGTCCCGCAGGTATTGCGGTTGAGACGCGCGACATTTCACTTGCGGGCCGCATTATTTCCAGTTTTCCAGAAAACATTACGCCTGAACAACGTGTTGATGACGCGCTAAGCGAACTTGGTCGCATGTGTCTTACGCCAGAAGCGAACATTATTAAACTTCCAAATGTCAGCGCGTCGGTGCCGCAATTAAAGGCTGCCATTATTGAATTACAGAAGCAGGGATACGCGCTGCCTGATTATGTTGACGAGCCCGCCAACGATGCGCAGCGTGAAACAAAGTCGCGTTATGACAAGATCAAAGGAAGCGCCGTCAATCCTGTTATTCGCGAAGGAAATTCTGATCGCCGTGCGCCCAAAGCCGTGAAGGCGTACGCCAAGGAAAAGCCGCACAAGATGGGCGCGTGGACAAGCGACAGCAAGACACGTGTTGCCAGCATGAGTGGCGGCGATTTCTTTGGCAACGAAAAGTCCATCACGGTTGCTAGCGCCACAACGGCTCGCATTGAACATGTTGGCGCGGATGGCGCGCTGACCATTCTGAAAGATGGACTGAAACTTCTCGCGGGCGAAATTCTGGACGGAACATTCATGAGCAAGAAGGCGCTGATTGCATTTTTAAGCGCGCAGGTGGACGCGGCGCGCGCAGAAAACGTGCTGTTTTCCCTGCATTTGAAGGCGACCATGATGAAAGTGTCGGATCCGATTATTTTTGGACACGCGGTGCATGTCTTCTTCAAGCCCGTCTTTGAGAAACACGCGGCCACGCTTGCCAAACTTGGCGTCGACGTGAAAAATGGATTTGGAGATCTGATTGGAAAGATTGCGGCACTTCCCACGGCGCAACGCGAGGCGATTGAGGCGGACATCAAAGCGGCATACGAACGCGGTCCCGCGATTGCCATGGTTGACAGTGACAAGGGCATTACCAATCTGCATGTGCCAAGCGATATTATTGTTGACGCTTCAATGCCGGCCATGCTTCGCGAAAGCGGCAAAATGTGGAATGCTGCGGGCAAGACTCAAGACACCACCGCGTGCATTCCAGATCGCGCCTACGCGGGCATCTATCAATCGGTTGTTGACTTCTGCAAGAAACACGGCGCGTTCGATCCAAAGACCATGGGCAGCATTCCAAATGTTGGACTGATGGCTCAGCAAGCGCAAGAATATGGATCGCATGACAAGACATTTGAGATGAAGAGCGCGGGAACTGTGCGTGTGGTTGATGCGGCGGGATCCGTGCTGATGCAACACGCGGTCGAAGCGGGTGACATTTGGCGCGCATGCCAAGCGAAAGACGCGCCGATTCAGGATTGGGTCAAGCTTGCCGTTTCGCGCGCGCGACTTTCCACCACCCCCGCTATTTTTTGGCTTGATGAAAATCGTGCGCACGATGTCCAAGTGCTTTTGAAGGTGAAGAAGTATCTCGCGGAGCACGAATCCAAGGGCGAAATGAAGGGACTTGAGTTTCACATTATGGCCCCCGGCGCGGCGTGCCTGTTCTCGCTTGAGCGCATGAAGGCGGGCAAGGACACAATTTCAGTGACTGGAAATGTTCTGCGCGATTACCTCACCGATCTCTTTCCGATTTTGGAACTTGGAACAAGTGCCAAGATGCTTTCGATTGTTCCGCTGATGAACGGCGGCGGTTTGTTTGAAACTGGCGCGGGCGGTTCGGCGCCAAAGCATGTCCAACAGTTCAACGCCGAAAATTCGCTGCGCTGGGATTCGCTTGGGGAATTCCTTGCGCTTGCGGCTTCGCTTGAACATCTGGCGGATCGCACTGGCAACACGCGCGCCAAGGTTCTAGCCAATGCGCTGGACGCGGCGACTTCGCAGTATCTGCAGCACAACCGTGGACCGGCGCGCAAAGTTGGCGAGTTGGATAATCGCGGAAGTCATTTTTATATTGGCATGTATTGGGCGCAAGCCATGGCCGCGCAAACGGTGGACAAGCAACTTGCGCAACACTTTGCGCCAATGGCGAAGGAGTTGACCGCACATGAGGCGGAGATTGTTGCCCAGTTGAATGGCGTGCAAGGCAAGCCAATTGATGTCGGTGGTTATTACCACCCAAATCCAAAGCTTGCCGCGGCGGCCATGCGGCCAAGCGCCACTCTAAATGCGATTATTGAAAACGCAATGGCGCCGGCGTGAACTGAGAAACTGACTACTTATTGTTCATGCGCCCTTTTTTTATGGCGCGCTGCCCTCTACCATCAGGCATCTAGAAGGAGCCTTGATGAACCGATTTTTTCTTTCGTTTGGAATGATGTCCTTTACTTGTGTTGCCGCAATTTTTGCGCAGGACCCGCCGCCGGTGGCCATGTACCCCGCGCAAGTGCGCCGCGACTTAATCGAACACGCAACGGTGGTGGTGAAGCCCGGAGAGCGCATTGAAGATGGCGCCGTGTTGGTGGAGGATGGTTGGATTCGCGCGGTTGGAAAAAGTGGCGCGGTGATTGCGCCGGCTGGAACAAATGTGATTGATGCCAAAGGTTTGACGATGTATCCCGGATTGATCGACGCGGGATTGATGATTGATAGCGCCGCTGCGGCGCGCGCCGCCGCTGAGGATGCGACCCATTATTGGAATGACAAAGTCACGCCGCAAGTGCGCGTGGCCAACATGGCGACGCTGGCAAGCGCCGTGCGAAAAGAAATGCGCGACATGGGCTTCACGGTGGCGGCGGTGAATCCCAACACTGGAATTTTTCGCGGCGAAAGCGTGGTCGTGTTGCTGGCCAACGATGATCGCAAGGTGGAGCAACTGGTTGCCAACGCGGGACAAAATATTTCGTTCGCTCATGTTGGCGATGACGGACCAGACAACAGCCGCTACCCCAGCGCGCTCATGGGAACCATGGCGGTGATTCGCCAAGGACTTCTTGACGCGCAGTGGTTGATGCAATCCAACGCGGTGTGGAAGGCTCATCCTCAAGGCAATGATGCACCGAAGGCGTCTGCGGCTTTGGCGGCGTTAGAGCCGGCGATTCAGGGAAAGTCCGTTGTGATTTTTGATTGCAACAATGAGCAAGATGTTTTGCGCGCGGCTGGTTTGGCCAAGGAATTTGGCTTGAAAGCGCGCGTTATAGGTTCGGGCACAGAGTTCCGCCGCTTGAATGAAGTGGTGGCCACGCATTTGCCAATTGTGGCCACCTTTGATTTTCCAAAGACGCCAGACGTGAGCGATCCACGCAAAGATGAATCAGTTTCGTTGCGCGATTTAGAGACATGGGCGTTGGCGCCACGCAATGTGAAGCAATTGCTTGACGCTGGCGTGGATGTGAGCGTGGGCACGGCCAAGTTGAAAAATCGCGGCGACTTTCCAGCGCGTGCGCGCCGCGCCATGCAAAGCGGTTTGTCCGAGGATGAATTGCTTTCGTGTTTGACCACGCGGCCCGCCAAGCAACTTGGCTTGAGCAACGTGGTTGGAACAATTGAAGTTGGTCGCATGGCCAACATGGTCTTGCTTGATGGACCGCTCTTTGGCGAGAAGACGCATGTCATGGCGACCATGGTTGCGGGAGACAAAGTGAATGTGTACGAGCCGGTGATTTTTGGTTTCAAGGGTCCGTGCACATTGAAGAGCGACGCCATTGAGTTGGCAGGAACATTTGATCCAGAGACCAAGGCGATCAATTTTGAAACGTTGGCACCAGCCGTTGCGGCGGCCGATGTAAAAGTTGCGGATGCGAAAGTTGCGGATGTG
>SESE01001149.1_pt1 | contig 10887 bp, 11 predicted proteins | sample 3171371 | NCBI WGS metagenome assembly SESE01 (sample SAMN06051881, study PRJNA518727) | freshwater metagenome | biome: subpolar coniferous forest; feature: holomictic lake; material: water; isolation source: holomictic Lake 442, 13 m depth | place: Canada: near Kenora, Ontario | collected...
AAAATTATTCAAGGTTGGTTTTTCAGTTTCCGTACCTTCTTTATATTCGATGTAGGTTTGCTCTCTCCAGGCTCTCACAATACCTCTTGTAATAAGCAAGTAATCAGAGTTTTCATCAAAACTGCCCAAACGGGCAACTATGGTGGCAAGTTCATCGGTAACCGCAGCTATTTCAAGAGTATGGTAGGCAACATAGCCTGAGCCTTTTCGCTTTATCATATCAGCAAGGTCAAGTGTTGCCCATTCGGCATCGGTCAGATGCGCTTTAGACCATAACTCTTCAGTTTCATCATAAGCCGGTTTCCATTTTGCCTGATCAACGGCATTCTGAACAGACCTGATAATACGATCAACCCGACCAATAATACGATTCCTCTCAACAACCCTCTCGAGATCCTGACGAATGGTTTCATAACGAGGGATAACCATCAGCGCCGCGAACGAGTTTTGCAGAGCATTCGGTTTTCCTTCCGACTTTGCCGCATCTTCAGGATGTTCCGGGGATGGCTCTATATAGAGAAGCTTTCTGTCAACAGGAACATCGCTGCTTCTTCGCGCAAGAGTCTCAATAGCATAAGTAAATGGTTTGTTGTCCAAATATCCGCCATCACCAAAAGAGCGCTTTTCATAGGATATGGAGCCAGCAACAGCAAGTGAATAATCATGAAAAAAATGCTGCCACTCAGAAGATTCCGCATGAGAGCAACCCATTGCATTGAGGGTATCATCAACATCGGACAAGCGCATGGGTTCGAATGCAAAAGGAAAAGAAGAGGTACAACGCGCAGCAAATGCAAGAAAAGGATTGTTCTTTCGTACAAAATCATTTCTGTTCCCCATTCCTCCAGTCACATTATCTGTTGAGCGGACAAAATGGAACACATTCTTGTGCCTGCGTTCATAAACGACACGATCAGAAAGTTGTATGGGCAAGATAATACCCTGAAGGTCGGTAGCGGTAACAAAGAGATCCAGTTCATCGACGCAGGAGCCTGGCTGATCCATCTCTTTTGGTGAGCTCGCCGTACCGCTCTTGTCCATATCCTCGAATGCTTCAAAAAGCTTTCGAAACATACGCTGGCTATTGAGCAGCGATTGTGGTGGCTTTTGCTCGGTTAAAGGTTTTTCTTTTGATTTGCGATCATTAATCAATTGAGAAAGATCACCTTCCGTCACCCACATTTTTTCGAGATTCGTGATACTTTGACTGTTGGCCAATGCTTTGGCAAGAAAAATCCCGTTAATTCCACCGGCTGAAGTACCCGAGATGATATCGATGATAAATTTTATTGTAATCGGAGCATTGCTCTTCAGGCAGTCGTCAAGTTCGTTGCAGGGCTTCCCTGCCAGGAGGTAGCTTAATTTGCGATACACCCTTTCACTTGGAGAAAGCTGTGTGTACTTGAAGAAAGGTTCATCTCCCTCCACTGTTGTAACAGTAGATCGAACCAGATGCAGCAACTCCTGCGCCACACCATTGATATAAATAGCCAGGGACACCCCCCCATACATCACCACCGCAAACCGGATTTCAGATAAACCCTCTGAAAATGAAGATGAAACAGAGCTTTGCATTTATGTGGTTCCTCCCCTGATGAACGCGCTATTGTTAAAGAACTCCTGAAAAGCTTGAGCTTCCATACAGGCATTTAACTTTTCCTAAAAACAGTCAATAATTGAACACCTTGTTGTACTATGCGCTCGCCATGCACCTTCATGCTACAAAAATACCATAAAATTTATTTATTCTGAAAGCATTACACAACAAAAATACTTTCGCAGCAAAGAAGTATTTTGAACTTTTTCCGTAATCGCCAGAGAATTTAAACTTGTTATATTGTTCCTGTGGCATCCGAATGATTTCATGAATTCTTCGGCCCTTTTAAAAAAGGGCCCATTATCACTAATAGTCTGTTTTTCGACGACGGGAATTTTTTCCGGTTTTTTTTAAACTTATAAACATTATACAGCAATGACACCGCTCCGAAAATTTACAAAACCTTTGGCATTTTTACTTATCCTTGCCATGACAAGCCTGACGTGGGGTTGCCAGACCACAACTAATGCCGGGCGAGATGCTCAGATCGGAGCTGCCGCTGGTGGCGTGCTTGGCGGTATTATCGGCAGCCGCTCGGGCAGTTGGGCTAAAGGAGCAATTATCGGCGCCGTTATTGGTGGGGCGACTGGAGCGATTATCGGTGATTACATGGACAAGCAAGCCGCTGAAATTGATCGCAATGTTGAAGGAGCAAAAGTTGAACGTGTTGGCGAAAGCATCAGAGTGGTTTTTGACTCCGGTATTCTTTTCTCCTCAGGCTCATCAACCATCACTGCCGCCAGCCGGAATAATATTGAACAGCTCGCCAGAATTCTAAACCGCTACAACGACACCAACCTTGTCATCGAAGGTCATACCGACGATATCGGCAGTGAGGCCACAAACCAGTTGCTCTCTGAAAGACGTGCTGAATCGGTAGCAACCCTCCTGAAGGCTTATGGTGTTACCAGCAACAGAGTTTCCCCTGTGGGATACGGCAAAACGCGACCTGTTTCAACGAACGAAACAGAAGCTGGCCGCAAACTTAACCGCCGCGTTGAAGTACTGATCTATGCAAACGAAGCCCTCAAACGTCAGGCAGAATCCGGCAAACTGAAACTGTAACTTTTACCGGAACATTTCTCTTTCTCCAAAGCCTGAACAGAAAATGTTCAGGCTTTTAAATTATTGCCCGAAGAAAAAAAAATTGTTTACCTTTTCATCCAGGAATGCCAGCTCGTCATGGCTTCTTGTGCCGAAAGAGCACTCCAATGGAAAACAAAATGTTCGTACCATGATGTATTTTAAAACTGCCGAAGAGGTTCTTTTTCAATGGGTTTCAAGAGTCTGCAGTGGAAATGCAGACGACATTACAGCACTGTACAATGAATCAGCAGTTCTTATTCCTACGTTTTCACCCCATACAGTCACAACTCTTGAGGGCATAAAAAACTATTTCGGGCAGCTCGCATCAAGGGACGGACTTGGAGTGCGCCTCCACAACAAGGCGCTCCGAAAGCATTCTCAATGCGAGACTCTCCATACCCTGAGTGGCATCTATTCCTTTGAATTTGAGGTCGACCAGGTACTACTCTCCTTCCCTTCACGCTTTACTTTTGTGATGGACATTTCACTTTCAACACCTATTCTGCACCACCACTCCTCTCAGGTACCAAGAAATCTCTCATAACCTCTTCTGTTCCTGCTCCCGGCATAATTACAAAACCATTCATGCACTGTGCCGGGAATGCACAAAACTCTTCTTGAAACACTCGCCCAACAGAAAATGCTGTAAAAGAAAAATAATGCCGCCAGTATTGAATAGAGTGGTATATATTGGCAAGAAAAGGAACTTCTCATACGAAAGAATTGTTTAAATAACGATGGCTGATTGTTTCTATCTCGTCAGGGGTGGTATTTAATCGTCAACAAACGGAGCTGGCTATGTCACAAATACAGGCAAAAGAGTTTATTGAAAAGCTTAAAACAGACCCGGAGTGCAGGGATCGGTTGATGGCGTTTATCAAAAAAGAAGGGTTTACATGTACGCTGAATGAGGTCAGGCTTGTGGAGTGGGACGCAATGATGAAGCACTTTAACATAGAGGGAAATAATCCTTATACTTCCAGGGTTTCAGGCTATGAGCACTGGGAGGGATGATTGTATTAAAGAATAATAAAATACATTGGGATGTTGACGCTGGGTATTTTTTAACCCTTTAAAAAAATCAAACCGCCATGTCAAACAAAACGTCCGCGAAGAAGATGGTGAGAGAGGCTGAGCCCGGTCTGCCAGAGGAGGAGCGCGATGAATTGGTAAGGCTTGCTGCTTATTACCTGTGGAAAAAGAAAGGAGAACGACACGGAGGAAATCGAGACGATTGGTTTGAAGCAGAAGAGTCCTTTGACGACCCCATTGTGGATTCCTTTGACGACTGAGTCAAACCATTTTGCGCATCAAAAAAAGCGTTCGTTCAGGAAGTGGCCTTTTTGAACGGTTACGCTTTAGTTTAGATCGTAAATTTTTTATTTGATCTTTAGCTCTTTCACTTCAGCTTCAAGGCGATCAAGCTTATCCTTCATCGCTCCAAGATTGCGCAGCATCGCTTCGTGTTTCAATTGGTCGCGCATAAGCTGTGCGGGAGTTCCCCGCAGGGCAATACCAGGCTGAAGAAAGGATTTTGAGATTCCTGTTTTGGCAGCAACCTGTATGTTGTCGGCAAGCTCAAGATGACCAGCAAATCCAGCTTGCCCCCCGATCAGGCAGTGACGGCCAACTGTGACGCTCCCCGAAATACCAGTCTGTGCCGCAATGACAGTGTCGTCACCAATCTTGCAGTTATGGGCAATCTGTACCAGGTTATCAATCTTAACTCCCCTGCCAATAACTGTGCTCCCCAATGTGGCACGGTCAATAGTCGCATTTGATCCGATTTCCACATCATCGCCGATTTCCACAATACCCATCTGGGGAATTTTCACATAAGAACCATCTTTCTGCGGAGCAAACCCAAAACCATCCGCTCCGATAACACTTCCCGAATGGATGACTACCCTTTTACCGATAATAGTACCATCGTAGCAAGTAACCCCAGGAAAAAGAACAGTATCTTCGCCAAGAGAGACGTCGTGCATAAGAACGGTGTGAGCGCCAATAACCGCGTTACTCCCAATCGAACAACGATCACCAATTACAGCATACTCTCCAATTGCGACACCCTCTCCAATTAAAACCGCTTCGCCAATCACGGCCGTTGATGCTATGCCTTTTGCCGCTATGGAGCGTGGCGTAGCAAATTTCTCAAGGAGAAACACAAACGCGGTATAGGGATCATCAACTTTAAGAAAAGAGGTATTCTGGATAAACTCATCAACACTCACCGAGCGATTAACAATAACCAGCGAAGCCGCTGTGGAGGCAAGAAACCGTGTATACTTCTCGTTGGCTATAAAGCCGACCTGCCCTGTTTCTGCGGTTTCGATCTTTGCGGGACCAGAAATAATCCGGCTGGCACTCCCTACAAGTTCAACCGCATCAAAAAATTGCCCAAGATAGTCCCTGATCTCCTGAATAGTCATATTTTTCAAGCAAATAAACCCGCTTTAGAAAGAGGAAAAAATTAATTAATTTTTCTGCCTTTTTAGTTATATTCGATCTCTTTTGAAATGTGGTCATCTCAAGAAAAACGATTAGAACATACACCTCGGCGTTGAATGTACTGACATTAATATAATCCCTTTCAATTGAAAATGCAGGACACAAAGGTAAAACCTATTAAAATTTTCGCAGGACGCAGTAATCCGGCCCTCGCTGAAAAGATTGCCGAATACCTCGATATGGCACTTTGTAATGCCAAGGTCGACAACTTTTCCGATGGGGAAATTTCGGTCAACTATTTCGAATCAGTCCGTGGATCAGACCTCTTCATTATCCAGTCCACTAATCCACCAGGCGATAACCTGATGGAACTGCTGATCATGATTGATGCTGCCAGAAGATCTTCAGCAGCCAGAATCACTGCTGTTATGCCCTATTACGGCTATGCCCGACAGGACAGAAAAGACCGGCCCCGTGTTGCCATCACCGCCAAGCTTGTTGCAAACCTGCTTACCCAAGCCGGAGCCAACCGTATTTTGACCATGGATTTGCATGCTCCACAGATTCAGGGTTTTTTCGATATTCCTTTCGATCACCTCTATTCCAGTGTAGTGCTGATAAACGATATCCGTCACAGAGAATTTCGCGACAATCTTGTTGTAGCATCTCCTGATGTTGGCGGAGTCAAGCTTGCCAGAAAATTTGCAGAAGAACTCGGCACCGATCTGGTGATTGTCGACAAACGCCGACCAGCGGCCAATGTTGCAGAAGTCATGAATATTATCGGCGACGTCAAAGGAAAAAACGTTCTTCTTGTTGATGACATGATAGACACTGCCGGAACCATTGTCAACGCGGCAAAAGCCATCCGTGAAGCAGGCGGGCTCAAGATTTATGCAGCAGCAACGCACCCCATTCTTTCGGGCCCGGCCATTGAGAGAATCAACGCTTCAATACTTGAAAAATTGATCGTAACCGATTCTGTTATAACGAGTCACGCCTACTCATCGAAAATTGAGACCGTATCTGTCAGCAACCTCATCGGCGAAGCTATAAAACGTATTTATGAAGATGATTCTGTCAGTTGCCTGTTCGACAGCAAAAATATCATCGAAAAACTTACGAACCTTCATTAAACACAAGCGATAAAAGAGATAAAGGAAGAGCATGGAAACTATTGTATTAGGGGTAGAGCCTCGTATTATCAAAAAGGGAGACGCTGAAAAACTGCGGAAGAACGGTATCGTTCCTGCCGTTGTCTATCATAAAGGCGAAGAAACCGTCGCCGTCGGTGTCAATGAATTGGCTCTAAAAAAAATTGTACACTCGGCTGAATCACATATTATCGATCTTCAGTTTCCTGACGGCAAAATTAAACGCTCTTTTATCAAGGACGTTCAATTTCACCCCGTGACCGACAGAATCATTCACACAGACTTCCAGCTCTTCTCTGCAGATGAGATCATTGAACTCGAAGTTCCTGTTGCTGTTTCCGGCGACAGTGCCGGAGTTGAAAAAGGTGGTAAACTTCAGATTATCCTTCATGCGCTCACAATAAAGGGCAAACCAGAAAATATGCCTGACCATATAGTGATTGATGTAACCGCGCTTGAAATCGGCCACTCACTTCATGTCAAAGAGATCCCGATGGACGCCTATTCTTCCCTCACCATCATGGACGATCCAGACGCTCCGGTTATCACCGTACTTGCCTCGAAAAAAGAAGCAGAAGTCACTGCCGAAGAGGCTCCATCAACACCAGGCTGAGACCTTTTCTGCCGCTGTTGACAAATCCGGTTCTTTACTATGCAAAGCTGCTTTTCTACCGGGAAAAGCAGCTTTTTTTTTATTCTATGAATCACATTCACCGATAGCCCTACAAGCTTGAACACAAACAGCAGCACACTATTATCTCTGCTGAACAACACTCCCACAGCAGGGCCAATCAAAGTCCAGAAAAAAGGAATGCGCCTTTTTCTGACGATCGCTATCGTTTTTTTTCTGCTCATCCTGCTTGTAAAGGCAGAACTTGTACTGATAAGTTTCCGTTCCCTTTTTACAGCAACCGCGCTCTTTCTCTCAGCTCCGGAAGCTTTCATGGAAATATTCACTCTGGAGATTGTTGAATTCTGGGCTGGAGCGATCTACCTGGTTGCACTACCGGTCATTCTTGCGCTTATCGCCCGAAAATCTTTCAGGGAAAACAGAGCGCCAACTCACAAAGAACTGAGTCTCAGCAAAATAAGCCTGAGGGCGTTCATGCACCATACCATAGCCATCTACGCTTCAGTCGTCATTTTTGTTCTCTACTCGGCAGCATTCCTTGCTCCGTTCATTGCTCCCTTCAGCCCTTATGACCAGCAGGACTTTCTTGTCACTGCCTGTCAACCACCTCTCGCACGACTTGACGCGCTGGTACTGAATCAACCGAAAAACCTGATCATCCCATTGCAGAAGGGCAAAGGAACAACCATAAAACTTGCAAACAGTCTGATCGGTGATTTCCAGAAACTGAAAACACGCAATGAACCAAACACCATCAGGTTTGTCAACGAATACCACATTGAAGGTAACAAGGTGATCTATCGCCAGGGCATACGCACTAAAACCATAGCTCTTGAAGAACTGGCAGGAACCAAAGACAACAAAATTGCAATTACCCGAACCTTCATTCTCGGTACAGACCAATACGGGCGCGACATTCTCAGCCGGGTAATCTATGGCTCAAAAATCTCGCTTTCAATAGGCTTTCTGGTTGTTCTGATTTCAGTTACCCTCGGCACCGTCATCGGAGTCACATCAGGCTATTTTGGCGGCTGGATAGATGCTGTCATGATGAGAATCGTTGACATCCTGATCGCCTTTCCTGCACTCTTTCTCATTCTTATCATTATAGCCACCTTCGGCAACTCCATCTACCTTATCGTCATCACCCTCTCTTTTACCGGCTGGATGGGTGTGGCAAGAATTGTCAGAAGCCAGGTGCTTTCGCTCAAAGAGCAGGAGTTTATCCTTGCCGCAAAGTCTCTCGGGCTTTCAAACATGAGAATCATTTTTCGCCACCTTGCACCCAATACCCTTACTCCGGTCATTATAGCGGCAACCCTGAGGATCGGCAGCATTATCCTTACTGAAGCGGGGCTTTCCTTTCTTGGTCTTGGCGTTCAGCCGCCCACCCCAAGCTGGGGAAACATCATCAATGAAGGACGCGACAGCCTGTTAAACTACTGGTGGATTTCAACCTTCCCAGGCATCGCCATCCTGACCACGGTTGTCTGCTTCAACCTTATCGGCGATGGTGTCCGCGATGCCCTTGACCCAAGAATGAGAGGATAAGCAGCCAAACACGCCTTTGACTGGTGAAGTCTCATGAAAAAAACAGCACAACTCACTCTGCTTGAAACCACCATAAAAGAGCTCGGCTACACCCTGCGGTACGAAAAAGGCAACTTTCTTGGTGGAGATTGCCGCGTGAAAGAAAACAAGGTAGTTGTCGTCAACAAATTCCTTCCCCTTGAAGGAAAAATATACACCCTTGCCCTCGTTATCAGCAAAACCAACCCACAGGGCCTTTCGCCAGACATTCAGAACATCGTCAACTCTCTTGTCAAGAACAACCTTTTCAGCAAAGATCTACAGTAGCTTCCACCATATAACCGTTGAGTTATACACGTTCTATGCGCAACCCTTATTGCAGATGTTTGACGCATTCTGATGTTTTTGGATTGCTTTCAGTTTGCCCTGAAAATACAAGTTCAAAAAAATCGGCGTGAGATACAGGTCACAAAAACGAATATTCATGAAACGAAAGAGCAAGAGATCGAGCCACCTCTTTGTGGGTCACATAACCATTCCAGGTATTCAGCCCACCTGAAAGTCCAGGCACCATGACCATGGCACCCTCAAGACCAAGATCAGCAATTCGCCTGATATAAGGTAATGTTGCTCCTGTAAGACCTTCAGTAGAGGTTCGAGGATAGGCTCCCGGCATATTGGCCACGCAATAATGGACAATACCCGCTTCGATAAAGATGGGATTTTCATGCGTTGTCGGGCGTGATGACTCAAAACAGCCGCCCTGATCAATGGCAATATCGACAACGACAGAGCCGGGCTTCATTTTCCGCAGCATTGATCGAGTCAGGAGTTTCGGAGCACTCGCACCAGTTACCAGCACAGCACCGACTATAAGGTCAACATCCGCAAGCATCTCCTCAAGATTCTGTTCACTGGCATAAAGAGTACGAACCTGGGGAGGTAACAGCGCTTCCAGTTCACGCAATCTGTCCTGATTGATCTCCATGACGGTCACCTCTGCACCGAGACCTGCCGCAGATTTTGCTGCATTTGTCCCAGCAGAACCACCTCCAAGAATGAGCACTTTTGCTGGCAACACCCCGGGAAGACCGCCAAGCAGTTTACCCTCACCACCATGATGGGAGGCAAGGTAAAAGCCTCCCATGATAATGCTCATTTTGCCAGCAATTTCACTCATTGGAGCCAGCAGTGGCAGACGCCCGCCATGCTCAATAGTTTCGTAGGCAATTGATGTTGTTTTGGCATCAAGCAACGCTCTGGTCAACTCGGGCGCACTTGCAAGATGAAGAAAGGTAAAAAGAATCTGATCCTGTCTCAAAAATTGAAACTCCGGTGCAATTGGCTCTTTTACCTTCACGATCAGCTCATTCAGCCATACCTCTTCAGCCGAAGCCGACATGATGGCACCGGCTCGTTGATACTTTTCATCACTGAACCCACTCCCCTCCCCGGCCCTGCACTCAACAACAACGCGATGACCACCGCTGACAAGATGACGAACACCCGCCGGAGTGCATGACACTCTGCTCTCCTTTACCTTTATTTCCTTTGGGATGCCAATATTCATGAGGGGTGGTTGACGATGTTGCCTGTTATGACGCAGAATTATTTCCCAAACATCGTCAATAAAAGTGACTTTTGAAATACCGCAATTTAGGTATTCATCTTCGTAGCAAAATCCACTTGTAGTTCCAGTCTTTGAACAAACAACAGATACATTGAGTTTAATCAGCAAGGTCTGCTGCCACTCGCCGAAAAGAGCAGTAGATAAACTTCTGAACAGCTCCAGAGGAGGTCAGGTGATCCTCTCGCTCCTGCCTGAGCAAAGTAAAGGTTTGGCCTATCTCAGCATGAAGCTCCGCAGGAGAATAGCGCATAACAGGCAGACCACTGCATTGAGGCGGACCGTCATCAGCAAATGTTGCGATAATGACGTACCCATCCGCTTTAACAGCACGATGGAGTGCAGAAATATAGGCTCTGCGCTCTTGCCGGGCAGTAAGAAAGTGAAAGCATGCCCGATCATACCAAAGATCGTATGCTTCTGCAGGAAGGACGACATCTGTAATGTTTGCCTCAATCCATGTTACACACTCCGCTCGTTCCCCGAGTCGCGACCTTGCGGCGGAAAGCGCTGCCGCAGAAAGATCAAGCACCGTCAGTGACGAGAAGCCTTCGCCAAGCAGGTCGTCGACCAGGGTAGAGGCACCACCACCCACATCAATAATTGAGGCGCTGACCGGCAGACCAGTTTCATGGATATGGTGAAGAGAACGGGTAGCATGTGCCTGATACCAACTGACCGAGTCAGTTGATTTTGTAGTATAGACTTGTTCCCAGTGTTTTTTTGCATCCATAGCAATTCAGTCAGGTTATCGTACAGCATCCGCTTAAGAGATGAAAACAGCTCCACTCATTGAAACTCTTTTTTGCTT
>SESE01001150.1_pt1 | contig 10882 bp, 11 predicted proteins | sample 3171371 | NCBI WGS metagenome assembly SESE01 (sample SAMN06051881, study PRJNA518727) | freshwater metagenome | biome: subpolar coniferous forest; feature: holomictic lake; material: water; isolation source: holomictic Lake 442, 13 m depth | place: Canada: near Kenora, Ontario | collected...
GGCTGGAATAACGCCAGTTATTCTCAATCCGCCGATTACACTCAAAAACCACTCAACGCGATGGAGTACACCCCCAGACCTAAGGAAGCGATCCCGGATCAAAAACTCGACCAGGCCAGCAACACCAGCGGTCAAGGTATCGGACATCTGGATATTACCCTGACTCAAGCCGATGCCCACGGCGCTCGCCTTGGCGATGACATCAATCACCGGATGAACCTGCGCACCGCCCGCCCGCATGGCCGGGTTTCGGTCGCTGCGGTTAATCAACCTTCAGGATGGAATGGCTAGTGGCCGTTAAAACCTACAGTCCGCAATTTACCGTCATCGTCTACAAGGCGATTACCCGCGCTGATAACGGCCAGCCTACCCGCCTTCAAGGCGGACAAAGCCAGCGCTGGAGTATTACCGAACACCTCGGCGACGGCTCAGAAATCAGCGTCAGCAAAAGCGTCACCAGCCCGAAAGGCTCGTTCGTCATTACCGTCCCGGATCGGTACTACAAAATCGCCCCATCAGATGGCGGCAATACGCCCGCCGGCATGGACACGCTGTACGGCTTGCTGGAACCGATGGACGAAATTGAAATCCGGCTGGCCCGCAACAGAGCGGAGTACCCCAACGGGCTGCCCCTGCTGATGCGCGGCTTTATCCGCACCATTCGCCGCGTCGAAAGCATGGGCAGCGACGGCAAACCCCAGCGAACGACGGTGATTCAGGGCAACGATTACGGCTGGATTTTTGAGATGACCCAAATCCCGCCGCTGCATTACCTCAACTATCTGCTCGGTACGGCTTTCGATACGGCATGGCAAACCTTCCTGAGTATCGGCACCAATCAGAAGCCCCGCAAAATCGGCGAGTTTTTCGCGCTGATCCTGGAACATATCGTCAACAAGCAACTGGATACGATGAAAGCGCGGTTTAAGGTTGAACTCGATGACCCGCAGCAAGTAAAAGGCACCGTGGTCATTCCGACACAAGACACCCTGACTGGCCCGATCTGGAATACCTTTTTGAGTTACGCCGATCTGCCCTGGAACGAACTCTGGGTAGAAGACCCGGAAACTACCGAGGGCGATCCGCCGAGATTGCGGTTCAGGCCCGCGCCTTATCGCACCTGGATTAAAGGTGGAGCCTTTCTTACCGATGGCGCAACGATCCCCATCATGGGCCAGTCCGCAACCTACGAGACGGTTGAGATTTGGATTGAGGATGTCGTTCGCCTGGACGTTAGCCGCAGTGAACAGGACGTCTCCAACATTTACTGGGTAGAGTCCAGCGAGGCGATCGCCAAACAAGCGCACATCGAAATGCAGAACGCCGCCGGCATTGCCTCGCAAAAATACATTTTGCTGGACGGCGATGAGTACCCCAACAGCGACCCCGACCTGTACAGCTACCGGGTGATGGAAATAGCCTCCAAGCTGCTGTCTGACCAACAAACCAGCGGTACGGACGGCCAGAAAGAGGAAACCCTCAAGGGCGCTGGCGGATTGTTTACGACCTTGTCGCCCTGGATTGTGGAACGCCGCAAAGCCCTGGTCGAGATGAACTGCGACAACGTGCTGCTGGAAGACGGCAGCATGACGGTCAAAGGCAACGAGAAAATCCGCGCCGGCAAGTATGTCGTCCTGCATCGCGGCACGTTCGGCGGCGCTTATGGCGTTGAATACTACGCCCAGACCGTCACCCACAAGTTCGCCCCCTATCGCCAGTACACCACCACCATCAACTTCATTCGCGGTACCGGCTTCATTGAACGGGTCAGGCTAACCAATGACTCGCCCTACCTGCAAGAAGGCAAGCAAGGCGTCTACGAATAGCCAGTCGTGACAATACACTGGCGGGCATGATCAGCGAACAACCCCAAGGAGCCGTCCTGCGGCTCGGCAAAGTCGTCAAAGTCCACCCGTCCGATCACAGCGTCGATCTGGTGATGCTGGACAACGGCGCGAAAATGGCAAACGTGCAATTGCTGTCGCCCACTGCCAGCACCCGATCCGGGCGCGTCGATCTGCCGGAACCGGAACTGCCTGACCCCAGCAAGCCCTGGTCACCCAAGATGAGCGGCAAGCAAGACCTGCTGGCCGCCGTCGCCATGATGGGCGGAACTCCGATCTGTCTGGGCTTCCTCTACCCGCAAGTCAACGAACTGGCGATGGAAGAAGACACCAAGAATCTGGCGATTGAACGCCATGCCAGCGACTTCTACACCGTCACTACGGACACCGCCGTCAAAACGATGTGCCACCCCGGAGGCGCATACCTGAGTTTCGGCGGTGCCTACTACAACATGGGGCATAGGGATGACGGAACAACCACTGCAAGCGCCGCGCCCCCCGAAACTCCCCCGCCACAGGAAAACGCTGCCGCTTCGCCGACTAACGTAGTCAGCCTGCCAGATCGCACAACCCAGGACTGGGGAAAAGTCGCTATTTTTGCCGCCCACTTTGACGACGAAATGATCTTCATGGAACCGTTCGTCACCGATCAGATAGGCGCGATTTATACCTGCATGTACCGCTATGACGCCAACTACCTGGCGTTGCGAGAAGCCATCTACCCCAACATTCAATCCAGAGTACGGTCGATCTGGAACGATAGCGACGTCGGCAAATACCTCGACCCCAGCATCACCGGCGCGTTTGATTCGTCTGACCTTAACGCCAGAGATGCCTTTTTTCTGGACGGCGACCTGCTGAAAAACCGCATTGATCAGATTATCGACGGGTTGACCGGGATCGAGCATATCGTCACCCATAACCCCTGGGGCGAATACGGTCACGCCCACCATATCTGGGTTTTTTCGTTTGTCTACGAAGCCTGCCAGCGCAACAAGATCAACTTGTGGTGTGGTGATTTTTACCGAATCTGCCCACACAAACAAAGCGCCCCATTTACAACCATAGCGCAGGCGCAGCTTTACCGGTTGTCCTATTCGTACTGGACGATCGGCTTTAACTCCATGCCCAATGCCGAGGCGCGATTTCAGCACTATTACCAGATCATGCGTAGCCACATGATCACCGGATCAACGAGCGCTGATTACTGGACGTGGTCAAACCTGATTAACGAATCCGTCATCGACTCCTACGGAACCGTACTGCCCCCCCGAGATAACGTCTATTTTCAACTGTCCGGCGTTGTCCCCGAGGGCAGCGGCACCGCCCACGATGGCGAGTATTATTCGCTACTTGACCCCGCCGGCGCTTTTGGCGACAGCGCTACTTGCGTCGCCGTGCGTAAAATTATCCGTGAGGCCTATCGGACACTCCGCGACAATTTCCCGGTTGCCGGCCAAAAGTTTTTTAACGGCAACCGCTCAACAGCGTTAATCAGCAAGCTGCTAGACGAAGACGAAGACGGCGACGGCGGCGGATACGACGGCATCAAGCACAACGGCGGCGGATTTGATAAAAACTGGGTAATCCAGCGCAACATTAACCCCGTGACCGTCAAGATTCACTCGCCTGACGCCTTCAAAAATCCAAATAATTCCAGCGATTTTTCCTGCGCACCACAAAACGCCACAGTGGCGTCAAGAAGCAAAGCCAACAGCGCTACAGTGATCGCTCGTTCCAATGGCAATATTGACGCAATGGCAACACAGAATATCACGTTAGACGCAGACCAAAGCGTCACCGCCCGTGCAGGCGCTTCTATCGCCGTCAAGGCGGGCGGAACCATAACCGCCAGTGCAGGCGATTCTATCACCGTCAAGGCGGGCGGATCTATTACCCTCCAGACGAACGGGCTCACCTCAGGACTCTTCGCGGCCATCTTCCTAAACTGATGAACGACATCCAATCCAGCCAGACCCAAACCCTGAGTCAGACACTCAGCCAGACTCTCGGCCAGACCATCGCTACCCTCGGCCCGGCGACCTTCACCGTCACCGACACCGCGCTGATCGTCGCGGTCGGCCCCTCGCGGCTGATTATGACCGCAAAAGGAATCATTCTTGATGCCCCCCGGATTGATTTAAACCTGGACAACGATCATGGATGAAATCCCGTCCGGATCGTTAAATGGAATCAGCGATGAAGATGTCTGGGAAGAAGTCTACGCCGAGCAATCATTCGACTTTGTCTGGCCGCCGCTTATTGATGCAGAAAGCAATCAAGTGATTGCTACCGTTACCGCCGTTTCTGCTAAAAAACACCAGGGCGTGACTTTTGATTTGCTCGGTGTGCGCGGCGCTTTTAACTACATAGAACTGTTTAAACCGACTATTCTGTACGCCAGCATCGAGCGCTATGAAGGGCGCGGAAGTCACGACTACCTTTACAGTTTTACGCCTGACCCTAACCCTTTCATCCTCGTCCCTTATGAATGCACTTATAGCAATTTTACACAGCAAACCCACATTATTAGAGTTTGGCAAGATTACAATATAGTCCGCGACTGGATTGTCGCGCAAGTTGCCGCCGAAGTTGCTTATGACGCCGCCATTCATGCTGAATTAGACACGCTGGAGAACCCGTGATGCCCTCCGTGACCCGTTTCGGCGACTGGTGCAGCGGACATGGCTGCTGGCATCCGCGTCCCTGTATTTCCTCCAGCCTGAATGTCTTTGTGAATGGGCTTGGCGCGGCGCGCGTCGGCGACTGGTATCTGAGTCACTGCTGCAAAAAAATTAAGTGCCATCCCGGCAATCTGGCGATGGGTAGTCCTGGAGTCTTTGTCAATGGCCGGCCCATAGGCCGCATCGGCGACTTTGTCAACTGCGGATCGGTCGCAGCCCAAGGCAGCATGGACGTCTTTGCTGGAGGTTAAAATGGCAATCACGGAAATCACGAAAACCGGAACCATCCCGACCCCGCAACAAGACCGAACCATTACGCTGGTGATGATGACGAGCGGCGGCATTACCGCAGCTACCCCGATTGCCGCAACTGCCCCGTATGAATTCTATTTCGACCCGCGCCCGGAAGAACTCACCTACACCCACCCGACTCGCGCCAGCGTGATCCAAACCCTCGGCGGCGCATGGGTTGACGACTTCGGTGAAGGGATTGTCGATATTAGTCTGAGCGGCCACACCGGCTGGCGCGCCAATGAACAGACGCTACCTACCGTAAACGCGCCAAAGGACGGCATGGAAAAAGCGATTGAACTGCGAACGGCGTTTTTTGAGACTTTTCACAAAGAACGCATGGCTGCCGCCAAAGCCGGCAAGAACCCGGATGATGTCGTTAAAATGTTTTTTGTGGACGTACTCAATACCGCCCTGTGGCAAGTCTATCCGGTCTCCATGCAGTTGCGCCGCAATAAAACCCGCCCCTTGCTGTTCCAGTATCAACTGCGCCTGCTCGGATTAGAACCGCTGTTGACAGGTATTGACCAGATCAATCAGGTTTCACAGTGGCCGACCTTGATTAACGGAATTCCCGCATGACTCCCGGCCTGCGCGCCCCCGGCGAAACCGCCGCTGAACTGCTGATTATGCCCGCCGTCTCGACCGTCCTGCCGGACCCCTGGCGGGTTTTAATGGCGCGCCTGATTCCAGAGTGCGCCGCTGCCATCAACCGCAACGATGTCTACAACGACCGTGACCAGGCGATTTTGCCGCTGGCGCTGCGCCTGCTGAACTCTGGCAGACACGCCGCCTGGACTGTCGCCCGCCTGTATAGCGAGTCCGCCGGAACCACGATGTGCGACTGGCAGGTGGTCGCCGCCTGGCATCACAACGCTATGATCGCCCTTCATGCCGGCTGGCAACGCCGCTTGCCGACCGGGATTAACCGCGCTCTGACCCTGGAAACCAACGCCATGAACCTCGCGCCGCTGGCCGTTCGCGTCACCGTCAACGCCGACCACTGGCTGACCCGGCTGGCCCGCGATCCGCTGGACTTGACCGCCAGCGAAGCCCGGCTCGGCCTGCAAGCCATTCCCGCCGGCGTCTGGATTTCGCCATGACCGCCGTCACCGCCACCCGCAACGCCCCGATTCTGGTCGGTGATTCCCTGCGCCGGATTGCCATGCGCGAACTGGGTGATGCCCTGCGCTGGCTGGAACTGGCAGAAGTTAATCAACTGCGCCCACCCTACATTATCGACAGCATCGATCCGGCTGATCGGCAACGCGCCACCCTGATCTACGGCGACCTGATCAGAATCCCCCTGGGCAAGGTGACCGACTCGGTACAGCTTCCCCAGGACGTACTAGGCACTGACTGCGCCTTGCCGCACGGCCAACTGCAACCCAACGCCGCCGGAGACTGGGCGCTGGTGGCGGCCAACAACAACCTGAGCCAAGCGCTTTGCCACCGGGTCAAAACCCCGGTCGGCGACCTGCTCGCGCACCCGGAGTACGGCAGCCAGGTCACCCTGGTGCTGGGTCTTAAGAACATCAACGTCATTCAACTCATGGCGATAGGCTTTGTTCGCCAGGCGCTAAAACAAGACCCGCGAGTGGCCGAAGTCCCCGGCGTCCAGTCCGCCGCGCCCGGCGATCAATTGCAAATCACTGCCCAAATCCAAGCGGTCGTCCGCAACGCGGCGCTTGACCTGAATCTGGGCTTCCCTTTCGAGCGATAAGCCATGCCGACCGTCATCGATCCAACCGCCCCGTTTCGCAGCAAGGACTTCCTGTCGCTGATTGACGGCATGATCCTGACCGCCCGCGCCCATACCGAGCGGGTGACGGATTACAACGCCGGCAGCGTCGCCCGGACACTGCTGGAAGCGCCCGGACTGGAATTGGACGTACTGTACCAGGCGATGGTGCTGAACCTGCTCGACGCGATTCCGGTAGCGATTTACCAGGGTTTCAGCTTTACCGCACTACCCGCCATGGCCGCCGCTGGCTTTGTTACCTTCACCCTGGCTACCCCGGCCTTGACCGTGACCACGATCCCGGCGGGAACCGTGCTGCGCGCCCCCGGCCTGCTGACCAGCTACCAGACCCAAGCCGACGGCGTGATCGCTATCGGCGCGACCACGGTCACGGTCGCCATTGCCTGCATCGAGACCGGCGCTATCGGCAATGCCCTGACCCAAACCGTGATTGCCCACGAAGCCGCGATCAACGATCTGACCGTGACTAACCCGGAACCGATCAGCGGCGGACGCGGCCCGGAAACGGCGGACGAACGCCGGCTGCGCTTCATCCGCTACATCCAGAGTCTGGCCAGAGGCACCGTCGCCAGCCTGGATTACATCGCCCGGATGGGCCAAGTCACCGCACTGAATGGCCTGGTGATGGAACGCGCCGAACGGGTCGCGATTGAAGAAACCCCCGGCCACGTCAACGCCTGGGTTTACAACGGACGCGGCAACACCAGCACGGCGCTGCTGGCCGATATCAGCCGCAAAATTGAAGGCTACTGGGACGCAATTACCCAACAATTCATCCCCGGCTACCGGCCCGCCGGGATGCGCGTCGATGTTCACGCCATGATCGATCAGCCGGTGAATGTGCAGATGGAACTGGACGTCGCGCTGACCTACCGCACCAGCGCCACCGTCACCCAAGCCAGCGACGCGATAAAAGCCACGATCCTGCTGGAAGAAGTGCTGGGATTACTGCGGCCCGCCGAACTGATCAACAGCGTCCTACTGCTGCCCCATATCGACGGTGCGCGGCTGCTGTCACCGACTCAGAGCATTCCTGTGGCCGCCAACCGTGCCCTGGTGCCGGGGACGATTGCGGTGACGTGGAACCCGGAAAGTTGACTTAACCGCCCTAACCGATTAGGCTTCGTATCGGAGCTTGAAAACTCCCAACAGCGGTTCCCGCACCCGAAAGCCTTGCGGTTTTTTTGCGCCCTGATCAATGGTCAGGAAGGCGGGGAAATAACCAATACCCTGCGCCGTCTGTTGCGGTTTTCAACTTCCTGACCACCTTCTCATTGAAGGTACTTGAAAAAACAACAGAGACTGTACCCATGACCAGCAACACCATCGCCAAGCCCTATTCTCACAACGGGCATACCATCAATATCCAGTTCACGGCAGATGCGTTTTTCAATGCCACTGCCGCCGCCAAGGCTTTTGGGAAATCCCCGAAGGATTGGTTGAAAACCGAAGAGACCAAGGAATATATTTTAGCAATTAGGAGAAAAATCCTAGTTGAAGAAAATCAATTGGTTAAAGTAGTTAATGGCGCTCCAAGCAACGGAGGCGGGACGTGGATACACCCAAAACTGGGTGTTCACTTTGCCCGTTGGTTGAATGCTGATTTTGCGGTTTGGGCAGATGAGCAAATCGCAATGATCCTGACCGGAACGGTCTCCACGGCGATCCCGATGGTGCGCGATCTGAAAATCCGCGATCTGGCGTACTGCGTCCGGGCATTTAGCGCAAGCCGCGATCTGTGGTCAAAGCAAATGATGCTGTACGCCATCAAGCGGCTGTGCGGTGAATTGAGTCTCCCGATGCCGCCCGCGTACCTGCTCGGCAAGCCGGTCGAACAGCACCAGTTGGAAATCTGAGATAAACCTATCCGCTCGCCGCCGCGTCAAGATGCGGCGAGAGCGCCCATCTTCCAGGCTTAACTATCCGAGAACCTCCCGATGAAAAAAAATATCCCCTTGAATGAGCGGCTGATTTTCGCTTTGGATGTGGACTCAAAAGAGGAAGCGGAACGCTGGCTGGATCAGCTCGGCGATCAAGTCCGCTTTTACAAAGTCGGTCTGCAACTGTTTCTGGCCGGCTGGTTTCCAGTGATTGACATGATCCTGAATCGGGGCAACAAAGTCATGGTAGACCTAAAGTTTTTCGACATTCCTGAAACAGTGGCGCTGGCGGTGCGAGCGCTCAAGAACAAAGGCGCAACCTTTATCACGGTGCACGGCAACGATCCGATTTTGCGGGCTGCCGTGCAGGAGCGGAATGGCGCAAAAATTCTAGCGGTGACCGTCCTGACCAGTTTTGACGAGTCGGATATGCGCGAAATGGGAATGACGTGCAGCATTGAAGACCTGGTTTATCATCGCGCCAAAAAAGCCCTTGATCTTGGCTGCGACGGCGTCATTTCTTCCGGGCTGGAGGCGTCTCGGCTGCGTGATAGTTTGGGCGATAAATTTTTAATCGTCACGCCCGGCATTCGCCCTGGCACCAATGATGTTCAGCCAGAAGATGATCAAAAGCGCATTGCTTCGGCCTATGAAGCGATCCGCAACGGTGCGGATTATGTCGTCGTTGGTCGCCCCATCAGAAACGCCGTCCATCCCACTCCCGCTGAAGTCGTAAATTTCATGCAGCAGGAAATCGCCGCAGCTATCGCTACCCGCCAGTCGTGACGCCAGCATTGAGGAATGCTCACCGCACTCCTCAACAACCTTCCCGGATTTTTTAACCGAGACCCGCAAGCCGATCTGGCCTTGCGGGTGCGGCACCCGGCTGGCCTGCGCTGGAACATCACCTGCGCCGACCTCCTGACCTTGTCGCCCGCTGGTCTGACCGAGACCCGTCTCGATCTGCGCCCCTACACCGTCAACGCCCTGGCCGCATACCTGCGCACCCTCGGCTTTGAAGTCCCGTACTGCAATCCCAGCCTGGCCGCCCGTCAGGCCAGCATTCTGCTGCCCGGCAGTGGTGACCAGGACAAAAGCAACGGCGATCACCTGTACGGCTTCCGGTCAATCCTGTGGGCGCACCTGAAAGCCCTGGATATCGCCCTGGCCGATGCCGACCTGGCGCTGGCCGCCATGCTCCGGCAACTGATCCTGCCGCACGCCAAAGAGACCTGGGCAGATTACTGGGGCTACCATTTTGGAATGCCGCGCCTGACCGGCGAAACCGACAGCGCCTACACCCAGCGGATCATCGATGAATTCTATCGCGCCCGGAATAACCCGGTGGCGATGAAGAAGAACGTCAAGCGCTACACCGGCGCGGACATTGAACTGTTTGAACCCTGGACGCAGATGTGGACGCTGGATCAATCCCGGCTGTCCGGCAACGATGGGCACTTACCGAGCGGCAACTTCTACGCCTACCACTGGCTGCAGCCGATAGCCCGGCAACTCGGAATCGACTGGCAAAAAATCCTGCCCGTCCTGAACGCTGACCGGCCCGCCGGTACCCTGCTGGCCGATCCGGCTTACTGGTTGCCGCCATTTTATGTGGACTGCGGCAGCGGCGATCACGCCATCGACAGCGCCGCCGATCACACTCGCACGCACCGCGTCTGGCTCATGGATTGCGGCGTCCTGGACGTGAATCTGGTGCTATCCGCGCACTGCATCAAGCGCAACTACCAGGCCAGCGTTTTTGAGTGGTATACCCGCAACATCGCTGGACTTCAAACTGACATCGCTTCGATGGCCGGACGGCGCACCTTCTGTCGCGGCGAAATCGTCCTGTCCGTAGCCCCGCCGCTGGGCGACCGACAAGCCCATTTCCCCGGACGGCGCTGGATCGAAGTCGGCGATCCGCTGCGTCTCAGTGAGGACGGGCTGTCGGATTACCAGAGCGGCGGGTACTGGCAGGCTATAGACGAATGGCTGTGGAACAATCACGCCAGCGACCTGAACGAATGGTTGCCCACAGGTATCCACAGCACCCAGCAGGACACCCGCGCCGTCTGGTTTCAGCCCGAAATTCGCTGGCCCCGGCTATCCGCCGAGCAACGCGATCCGATCTGGCGCACCCACAGCCGGCGCGATTTATGGATAGGTAACGGATTACTGGTTGCACCCCGCACTTGGCACACGGGGCAATGGGATACGGCCTTATGGGCACACGCGACCGCCTTACCTTTTATCCAAGTCGGACTGCCCCGCCATAATGACGCCAGTCTGCTTTATCTGAGTAACGATCCCTTATCCAACCCGGATCGCCCGCTGCCGCCCGAGGGCTGGCAACTGCAAAGCAGCGATCTGGACATGCTACTGACCCCGACCGTCTTTTTGGACTATGCCGACAACCCCTTG
>SESE01001151.1_pt1 | contig 10882 bp, 11 predicted proteins | sample 3171371 | NCBI WGS metagenome assembly SESE01 (sample SAMN06051881, study PRJNA518727) | freshwater metagenome | biome: subpolar coniferous forest; feature: holomictic lake; material: water; isolation source: holomictic Lake 442, 13 m depth | place: Canada: near Kenora, Ontario | collected...
GCGTTGGACGCCTTTGCGCCGAACTGGTGCATGGACGACGGGTTGCCGCCGAGCTTTTCGGTGATGTGCAACCACGCTTCGCGCGCCTCGCGCATGACGGGCGCAGTGGCGTTGTAATCGAAGTAAATCATCGGCCTGACAGGATACTTTTGGCGGCGGCGCTGGCGAGTTTTTTATGGGCGCTCGAAAAGGCGACGGAATCAAATTCTGCCGGCGTGAGCCAGCGGCCATCGGCTTTCGCGGGTCGTTTTCTCAATGAAACTGAAAACGCCTCCAGCGTGATGCGATAGCGCGTGATGGAATGTTTCACTGTGTGTAAAGGCTGAAACCCCTGAGGCTTTATGTTGAAAATCTTTTTAAATATTGCTTCAGGGTTCGGCTTCGTGCCGGTGGATTCCATGCTGGGAAACTCCCACAAATGCGCGTTCACGACGCCCGCCGGCCTTTGCTGGACGAAAAACTTTCCGTCATGCTCCACCGCAAAGGCGATGAAATGCCGCGCCGTGGCCGTTTCGCGTTTGCCGAGATTCGGCAATTCATCCACGCGGTTTTCCTTGAACGCAGCGCAGAGTTTTTTCACCGGACAAATCGAGCACTGCGCCTTGCGCGGCGTGCAGACCAGCGCGCCCAGTTCCATCAGCGATTGATTCAGTTGGGAGCAGGAATCTGTGTCGCGTGAAGAACGCGAAGTTTGCGAAGTGGATTTTTCCTTCGTATCCTTCGCGTTCTTCGCGCGACCCACTAAATCTTCCGCCAGTTGCCACAGCTGCGCATTCGTTTCCTTCTCCTTTGGGTTTTTGCCGATGCCGAAGAGGCGCGTCAGCACGCGGATGACATTGCCGTCCAGAATCGGCTTGGGCTGGTTGAAAGCGATGCTGCAAATCGCCCCCGCAGTGTAGCGCCCGATGCCCGGTAAGGCCAGCACGTCTTCAAACTTTTCCGGAAATTTGCCGCCGTGCCTTTCCATAATGATTTGCGCGGCCTTCTGCAAATTGCGCACGCGGGTGTAGTAGCCCAATCCTTCCCAGAGCTTGTGGATTTTGGCTGAAGGCGCTTGGGCGGCGGCTTCAATGGTTGGCAATGCCTTCATCCACCGGTTCCAAAACGGGATCACCGTTTTCACCTGTGTCTGCTGCAGCATGATCTCCGAAATCCAGATCGCGTAGGGATCGCGCGTGCGCCGCCATGGCAGGTCGCGGGCGTTCGCGGCGAACCAGTCGAGCAGAGTCGCGACCAGTTTTGAGTTTTTGGTTTTTAGGTTGGAGTTATCTGCCACAGCAATTTGGTGGGGCGAGGCTACCGACGAGCCGCCTCTGGGGCAAAGGTATTCCTACTGGTTCAGCTTTTTGCCAAAACCTTTGTGCCTTGGCGTCTTTGTGGTTAAATTTTCCGAAATGAAGCCGCCTGCCACCCAAGTCCAAAAAAACCTGCATGCGGCAATGCGTGAAGCCTTACGCATCCAGGACCGCTTTGTGGCGGAACCGCTGTTCGCCAAGACGGGCCGGGGCTATCTGAAGAGCGAAGGCGTGTCCACGCTGCAGCGCATCAAGTCCAATCTCCAACGCCGGCCGGCCAAGACGAAATGATGTGCCACCGCGACAGCGCCGGCCACGAAGGACTGCTGGAGGGCGGCGCCGTGCAATGGATGACGGCCGGGCGCGGCGTCATTCATTCCGAGATTCCAGAGCAGACCGACGGCGTGATGGAAGGCTTTCAGCTGTGGCTGAATCTGCCCGCTAGCGACAAGATGAGCGCGCCCTGGTACCGCGATTTCAGGGCCGAGGAGCTACCGCGCTTCGTAACCGCGCAGGGCGTGACGGTGATCGTGATTGCCGGCGAAAGCCAGGGCGTGAGCGGCGCCGTGACGCGCGCTGCCAGCGCGCCGCTCTATCTGGACCTGCACCTGCCGGCGGGTTCCCAATTTGCGCAGGCGCTACCACTACAGCACAACGCCTTTGTCTACGTCTATCGTGGTGAGGTGCACATTGCGGGGCAAGCGGTGCCAGCGCAACGCATGGCCCTGCTGACCAATGAGGGCGCAGCCGACGGCGTGCTGATTGAGGCCAGCGCAGACGCCCGGGTCCTGCTGCTCGCGGGCCAACCACTCGGGGAACCGATTGCCCAGTACGGTCCTTTTGTGATGAATACGCAGCAGGAAATTCATCAGGCGATCCAGGATTTTCGCGATGGGACGCTCGGCGAGTGAGCCGTATCGCCACGACAAGCACTGCTCAAAGTCATAGCCGGGCGCTGCCAATGCGTCCGCATCCCGCGAGCGGCGGTGGCGCGCTTCAAAGCAGTAAAACCAAAAGCCATCGCTTGTCTATGTGGGAAGTCCCGGTACAAGGCCAAACTGCTTGGGGTCCAGATACGCTGATGCGATTGGCAGCAGCGCTGTGGCGCTGATCCCCAGGCAGGACAGGCCCGGGACTTTGCCGCTGGCGACGTTGTCAATTCGCATGGAATCAAGGTTGTCGCGGCTCATCAGGGGTTCGCCTGGTGCCAGTTCCATCAGCGTGGCCTGCCATCGACCCAACCAGCCCGGCAGTGCCAGCACCGGGCGACCCCGCCCGCCTCGTATGCCGCTGAGTCGCGCCGACAGCTGCACCAATTCACGCAGCGTAAATACATCCGGGCCGCACAATTCCAGAACCAGTGGTACATCAGGTGCACTGGCGATGTCGGTGCGCTCCAGGCTGCGCACGACGGCACTGGCCACGTCCTGCACCCAGACCGGCTGAAAGCGCGTTGTGGCACCAGCCAGAGGCATCACTGGCAGCACCTTTTGCAATTGCGCAAAGACGTTGAGGAACTTGTCCCTGACGCCGAAAATCACACTGGGCCGCAAAACGGTCAGATCAAAACCACCTTGCTGTCCCACGCACCCGGCGGCTCGCAGCAAGACCGCTTCGCCCTGACCCTTGCTGCGCAGGTACATCGATGGCGCTGATTGCGGCTGAACTGAATTAGCGCCCAGGGCACTGAGATGCACCATTTGCCTGACCCCGGCGGCGCCGCAGGCGCGTGCCAGCTTATGCGGCAGGTCCACATGAACCTTCTCAAATGCTCCAGCCGTCCCGTGCAGGATCGCCACCAGGTTCACCACTGCCTGCTGACCTGCCAACGCCTGGGCCAGAGCCGTTTCATCATGCACGTCAAGCTCCAGCAGGTGTGCCTCGGGCAAGCTCCTGTGCAAGGTTTCGGCATTGGACAGCTGGCGGCTTGGCACAGTCACCTGCCAGCCCTGACGCAACAGCATCTCACACACCGGGGCACCGACAAAACCGGTACCGCCCAATACCAAAACATTTTTCATACCCCGAATCTAACGCCTCTCATCATGTGCAGTGCGGAGCAGGGTCAAACGGGCATGGTCAACGGGATGCGAAAAACCGCTAACATGGCGACCTGTTTTTGTTTCAAGACTTACCATGACCACTTCCAGCATTGACAACGTCAGCATCGCGACCCAGGCCAATATCTACTTTGACGGCAAATGTGTCAGCCACGGCATCACCCTGGCCGATGGCAGCAAAATAACCGTCGGTGTGGTGCTGCCAGCCACTCTGAAATTCAACACGGGAGCGCCGGAGACCATGGAATGTGTGGCCGGCAGTTGCGAATACAAACTGGCAGGCAGCCCGGCTTGGGTAAATTCGATTGCAGGCGACCAGTTCAGCGTGCCAGGGAACTCTTCTTTCGAGATACGGGTCGCCGAGTCCTATCACTACATTTGCCATTTCGGTTGACTCATACAAACACCGGTTCGGGCTCCAGCCGGATGCCAAAGCGCTCGTAGACACTGGTCTGAATAGACCTGGCCAGGGTCATCACTTCGCCGCCCGTTGCGCCGCCCCGATTGACGAGCACCAAAGCCTGCTTTTCATAGACGCTGGCATTGCCGACGGACTTGCCCTTCCAGCCACAGGCGTCAATCAGCCAGCCGGCGGCCAGTTTGATGGAGCCATCGGCCAGGTGGTAGTAAACAATTTTCGGATCGCGGGCAATGATGTCAGCGCACTGTTCAGGTGTGACGGTCGGATTCTTGAAAAAGCTGCCGGCATTGCCGATCAGCGCCGGATCCGGCAACTTGGCGCGCCGAATTTCACAAATCCACTGGAACACTTGCTGCGCCGAGGGCTCCGCAATACCTGACTCCAGCATCTTCTTTTCAATATCGGCGTAGCCAAGCACTGCTTTCCAGGGCTTGGGCAGGCTCAAACGAACCCGTGTGATGAGGGCCCGCCCAGCCAGCCCAAGGCTTGTTGACTGGTGCTTGAAGATCGAGTCACGATAGCCAAAGGCGCACTGCGCGGCGTTAAGCGTGAACTCTTTTCCGGTATGCAGGTCCACCGCATCCAGCGACTCAAAACGGTCCTGCAGTTCAACACCATATGCACCTATGTTTTGCACCGGTGCAGCACCCACGGTACCAGGAATAAGGGCCATATTCTCCAGCCCGGGATAGCCCTGACTGAGCGTCCAGCAGACAAACTCGTGCCAGTTTTCACCGGCACCGGCTTCAACCACGAGGGCTTTGTCAGACTCGCTGACAAAGCGCCGCCCCCTGATCTCGACTTTCAACACCATGGACTTGACGTCACCGGTGAGCACAATATTGCTCCCCCCGCCCAGTACGAACTTGGCTTGTCCGGCCGATTCAGGGTCGGCGAGCAGCATCTGCAACTCGGCTTGACTTCCAATTCGGGCCAGACAATGGGCCTTGGCGACAATGCCAAAGCTGTTGAAGGCTTGAAGGGGAACGTTTTTCTCGATTACCATTGCTGCAATTCTCTCACTAGCGAGCTGCTATGATTTTTATGGGAGTTGACCATGCCCTCTTTTGATACCGTCTGCGAAGCCAACCAGGTAGAAGTAAAACACGCGGTGGAAAACAGCGCCAAGGAAATCGGCACGCGCTTTGATTTCAAAGGAACACCTGCGGCAATCGAAATCAAGGAAAAGGAGATCACACTGATTGGCAACGCTGATTTTCAACTGACCCAGATCGAAGACATCCTGCACAGCAAACTGGCCAAACGTGGCGTCGATGTGCGATTTCTGGACCGGGGGGAGGTACAGAAAATGGGCGGCGACAGGGTCAAACTGGTCGTCAAGGTGCGCAATGGCATCGAGACCGAAGTTTCGAAGAAGATTCAGCGCGCACTCAAGGACAGCAAACTCAAGGTTCAGTCAGCCATTCAGGAGAACAAGCTGCGAGTCACTGGAGCCAAGCGTGACGATCTCCAGGCAGCCATGGCGCTGATCCGAAAGAGCATCACTGACATACCTTTGAGTTTTGATAATTTTCGCGACTGACCAATCACCGCTGTGACCTTACAGAACGAAAACGATTACCAGGATCTGCTCAGCCTGTGGTCCGACCTGGAATCGGGTCTGGGCATCATCTTGAACAGTCCGGACAGCATTCAGGAGTTCGAGCAACGCGTCTGGCAATACGATCGCTGGATGAAAGACCTGCTCGAACGTGATCCGGACCTGGGTTTGTACCTGCTGTTCCAGTTGGCAAGCAACTCACCCGTCGGATACAGCGCGTCCCACACCCTGATCAGTGCCGTGCTGTGTCACCTGATCGCGCGCGAACTGGGTTTGCCTGACGCAGAGCGCAACAGTTTGGTCCACGCGGCCATGACCATGAATATTTCCATGACATCGCTGCAGGACCAGTTGACCGAACAGGCAGAAAAGCCAGACCCCCAACAGCAGGAGGCGATTGCAGCGCATCCGGCCAAGGGTTCTGCGCTACTGAGCCGAATCGGTGTGACAGACGCGCTCTGGCTTCACACCGTTGAAATGCATCATGACGAAACCACCGACAAGGGTGAGTTGCGGGTGATCTCTCCGACCAGACGACTGGCTCGCATTCTGCGCGTGGTGGACCGCTATGCGGCCCTGATCAGCCCCCGCAAGTCACGCGAGGGCCGCAGTGCGACCGATTCCATGCGCTCGATTATTGGTAAATCCAGCCAACGTCACGACGAAGTAGGGCACGCTCTGGTGCGAGCCGTCGGTTTGTGTCCACCGGGAACTTATGTGCGCCTGGACAATGGTGAGCTCGCAGTGGTGCTTCGGCGCAGCGATCAGCCCAACTTACCCGAGGTCGCCATTGTGATCAACGAGGAAGGTCTGGTCATTACTCCAGCGCGTCTGCACCGAACCGCCCATGGCAACCCGCGCATCAAGACGGCCCTGCCTGCGACCGCGGTACGCCAGCGCCTGAATCATCACCGAATCCTGAAACTCGTTTAGGCTGAAGTCAGCGCAGCCATTTCTGCAGGAACTGGGCGTGACCGGCAGCAGGGTCAAGCTGGTAGTTGGCAAAGCCGACCCGCCTGTAGACTTGCATGGCACCAACGTTGCCACTGAGGACTTCCAGCGTCAATTTGCAGGCGCCGCGTTCACGTGCGATGCAGTCAACCAGCGCCAGCATTTGCTGTGCAATGCGCTGCCCGCGAAAGGCCGGCAAGACCACAACGTCGTGAATATTGACCAGTGCTCGGCAGGCGAAGGTTGAGAAACCTTCGATGCAGTTCACCAGACCTACCGGTGTATCGTCCTCAGCACCCATGAAGGCCAGCACACTGAAGGCCTGCGGCCGCTCAGCCAGCGAACGCACCAGATGCGTCCTGGCAAAATCGCTCAGAGCTTCGCCTCCACCCATCGGATCCCGGGCGTAGACGTCCAGCAGCGTCACCAGCGCCAAGGAATGGCTCTGGCAGCCATAGTCGGCGCGACAGATACGCAGACCATCGATTGGATTGTTCATCTCAGGGTGTCGGCAATTCGCTGGGCGCAACTGCGTGCCTGGCTGGCATCCCGCGCTTCGACCATCACACGCACCAGCGGTTCGGTGCCGCTGGCGCGAATCAGTACCCGGCCCTGGCTGCCCAGTTCATGCTCGATGGACTTGGTAGTGGCTGCCAGTTCGGGGTTGGTCAGCCACTCCTGCTTGGGTCGAAGTCGAACATTGATCAGGACCTGCGGGAAAAGAGTGACCTCGGCCAGCAGTTGAGCTAGCGTCTGCCCGCTGCGCAGACAGGCCTGCAAAACCTGAAGGGCGGAAATGATTCCATCGCCGGTGGTGTGCTTGTCCAGTGCCAGCAGGTGGCCCGAACCTTCGCCACCCAACAGCCAGCCGCGCTTCTCCAACTCCTCGAGCACATAACGGTCGCCCACCTTGGCACGCACCAATTCAACTCCTCGGGCCTTCAGAGCAAGTTCCACTGCCATATTGGTCATCAAAGTCCCGACAACGCCAGGAACCGATTCCTCGGAACATTTGCATCTCGCATTCTTCCCGCGCGAAAGTCTCTCCTTGACCATCAGGTAAAGTATTTCGTCGCCATTGAACAGACGCCCATTGCCATCAACCAGTTGCAAGCGGTCGGCGTCACCGTCGAGCGCAACGCCAAACTGTGCACGGTTCTCTTGAACGGCCCTGACAAGCGCTTGCGGATGGGTCGCACCAACCTCGTGATTGATATTCAATCCGTCAGGTGTGCAGCCGATGGACAGCACTTCTGCCCCCAACTCGTGAAACACCATGGGCGCAATGTGATAGGCGGCACCATGCGCCGCGTCGACCACAATCTTCACCCCGCGCAGGCTCAGGTCGTGAGCAAATGTACTTTTGCAAAATTCAATGTAACGGCCCGCCGCGTCATTGAGTCGGCGCGTCTTGCCCAGACTGGCAGAGTCAGCCCAAACGGGCGGCTCCTGCAGTGCAGATTCAACGTCGGACTCCCATTCATCGGTGAGTTTGGTCCCCTGGGCACTGAAAAACTTGATTCCATTGTCGGCAAATGGATTGTGACTGGCGCTGATGACGACCCCCAGTGAGGCGCGCTGCGCCCTTGTCAGATAAGCAACACCGGGTGTCGGCAACGGACCGAGCAGCACAACATCGACCCCTGCGGAGTTAAACCCGCTCTCCAGAGCACTTTCGAGCATGTAGCCGGAAATCCGTGTGTCCTTGCCAATCAGAACGGTCGGACGGTCTTGCGAGCGCTTCAATACACGCCCGACCGCGTGTGCCAATCGCAGGACAAAATCAGGGGTGATCGGAGTCTGCCCAACCGTCCCGCGAATGCCGTCCGTACCAAAATATTTTCTGCTCATTTCTATTCCTCGCGATCTGATCAATGCCACAGACTGTGACCTATCTTATAGCGCTCAGTACCTTGAGCGCCTGCACGGTCTCCCGCACGTCATGCACCCGAACAATGGAGGCACCACGCTCCACAGCCAGTACAGCCGCCGTGACGCTGGACACCACCCGTTCGTCAGGACCACCACCCACAGATCCGGCTGTAAGGCCCACGAGCGCCGCCAGCGACGACTTGCGCGACCAGCCAACCAACAATGGGCAGGCGAGTTCGAGCAAATCAACTTGCCGCGCCAGCAACGCGAAGTTCTGCGCAGGCGTCTTGCCAAACCCAATACCGGGATCGATGACGATACGACTCGTCTCGACACCTGCCCCATGCAGCTCGTTGACAGCCTTTTGCAGGAAAAGCTTCACCTGTGCAACAGCATCGCCCTGCATTGGATGCAACTGCATGGTCGACGGTTCACCCTGCATGTGCATCAAACACACGCCGCATGCAGGATGACCGACAACAACCTGTGTCGCCGTCAGCGAATCGGTCGCTGCGTCGTGCCAGCGCAGGGCCCATATGTCATTGATGATGTCGGCACCAAGATCAAGCGCCACCTGCATCACGCCAGGCTTGTAGCTGTCTACCGATACTGGTACGCCCAGACGAACGGCTTCACGCAGCACCGGCACCAGACGCGCCAATTCTTCATCCAGTGGCACTGCCGCGGCACCCGGTCGGGTCGATTCGGCGCCAATGTCCAGGATATCGGCACCGTCCCTGAGAAGCTTTTCACAATGCCGCAACGCTGAATTGACGTCGGCGTGATTGCCACCGTCCGAGAAAGAATCAGGCGTCGCGTTGACAATGCCCATGACCCTGGGCGTTGTCAGGTCAAGCAGGAATCTTGAGGTCTTCCATTTCATGAAAAAGAACGGGACAACTCTGCCCCGCTACCGTCGCTGATGCTGGCCGCTAGGCTGCCGTTGGTGCTGCGTCAGGCTTGACAGCGGGTGTGCCACCGCTACTGCCGTCGCCACCGGAGGCCGGTATGCGTGGCGTCCAATCCTTGGGTGGACGCGGCTCCTTGCCTGCCATGATGTCTTCGATTTGATCGCTGTCGATGGTTTCCCATTCCAGCAAGGCCTTGGCCATGGCGTGCATCTTGTCCTGATTATCTTCAATCAGTCTGCGCGCCTGGCTGTACTGCTGGTCAATGATCCGGCGCACCTCTGCATCCACTTTCTGCATGGTCTCCTCGCTCATGTTGGTAGTCTTCGTCACCGAGCGACCTAAAAATACCTCACCCTCGTTGTCTGCGTAAACCATCGGGCCCAGCGCATCGGTCATGCCGTAGCGCGTCACCATGTCGCGCGCAATGTGAGTAGCGCGCTCAAAATCGTTGCTGGCGCCCGTGGTCATCTGGTGCATGAATACCTCTTCAGCAATGCGGCCACCAAACAGCATGCTGATCTGATGCAGCATGTATTCGCTGTCGTAGCTGTAGCGGTCCTGCGAAGGCAGGCTCATGGTCACACCCAGGGCACGGCCGCGCGGAATGATGGTGACCTTGTGGACCGGGTCGCATTTGGAGAGCATCTTGCCAATCAGCGCATGGCCGGACTCGTGATAAGCGGTGTTCCTGCGTTCGCTCTCAGGCATCACCATGCTCTTGCGCTCCGGGCCCATCAGGATCTTGTCTTTCGCCTTTTCAAAATCCTGCATTTCTACCGTGCGCGCACTGCGCCGTGCTGCCATCAGTGCAGCCTCATTGCACAGGTTGGCGAGGTCGGCCCCCGACATGCCAGGTGTACCGCGTGCGATCACGCCCGGGATGACATCCTGACCCAAAGGTACTTTGCGCATATGCACATTGAGAATCTGCTCGCGGCCCCGAATATCGGGCAAGGTGACGTAAACCTGCCTGTCAAAACGCCCAGGACGCAGCAGCGCAGAATCAAGAATGTCGGGACGGTTGGTGGCCGCCACCACGATCACGCCGACATTGGTTTCGAAGCCATCCATTTCGACCAGCATCTGATTGAGCGTCTGCTCGCGCTCGTCGTTGCCACCGCCCAAGCCAGCCCCACGCTGACGTCCAACCGCATCAATTTCGTCGATAAAGATGATGCAGGGAGCGTTCTTCTTGGCGTTGTCAAACATGTCGCGAACACGCGCTGCCCCTACGCCAACAAACATTTCCACAAAGTCTGAGCCACTGATACTGAAAAAAGGAACCTTGGCTTCACCAGCAATGCCTTTGGCGAGCAGGGTTTTGCCGGTACCCGGTGGGCCGACCAGCAGCAGGCCGCGCGGAATTCGGCCGCCGAGCTTCTGGAACTTGGCCGGATCCTTCAGGAAATCGACCACCTCCTTGACTTCCTCTTTGGCCTCATCGCAACCAGCAACATCGGCGAAGGTCACCTGATTGGTATTTTCATCAAGCATTCGCGCCTTGCTCTTGCCAAAGCTGAAGGCACCGCCCTTGCCACCGCCCTGCATCTGTCGCATGAAATAGATCCAGACACCGATCAGCAAGAGCATCGGGCCCCAACTCACCAGCAGCGTCATGAGGAGAGAGCCCTCTTCGCGCGCCTTGACGTCAAACTTGACGCCATTGGCGATCAGGTCACCGACCAGGCCACGATCAAGGTAGGTGGCGGTGGTCCGGACTTTTCGGTCATCCGTGGTGACAGCGATGATTTCGGTTCCGCCCTGACCTTCCTGAATGATGGCGCTCTTGATACGCTTGCCTCGAACCTCTT